>OCZT010001944.1_pt1 | contig 21438 bp, 21 predicted proteins | sample 1539031 | NCBI WGS metagenome assembly OCZT01 (sample SAMEA3539308, study PRJEB22396) | soil metagenome | biome: tundra; feature: field; material: soil | place: USA | collected 2010-05 | depth 0.15 m | reverse complement strand
CCGGATCTTCACGCCCACTACGAACGCATCCTCGCGTGCGCACTCGCTGCCGACGGCGACACCTACGCGGCGCAACCGCACTTCGACCGCGCCAAACGCATCTACGACAGCCTCGGCCACGTCCCCGGCCTCCTCGAGCTCAACCGCCGCTGGGACCGCGCGACCTCGCAGGCTAGCCACACCGCGCCCGGCCCGGGTGCGGCCACACGCCACGCCGACGACCAAGCGGCGCGCGCGCGCACCGCCTTGCAGGCCGCCGCCGCGCTCATGCTTCACGCGGGGCGTCCCGAACTGCTCGCATGCGAAATTGTCGAACTGCTCGCCGTCACCGGCTGCGTGCGCGGTGCCGCGGCCATCTCCCGCGACGCCGACGGCCAGGTCCAGACGCTCGCCGTCAGCGGCGAACCGCCTTCCGCAGACGCTCCGCCGCAAGCGGCCAAACGGATCGCGATCGGCACGGCCCGCGAGCGCGCGGTCGAAGTGCTCGCCGCATCGAAGCCCGACATCGAATCGGTGGCGACGCTCAACGCCGTCTCGCTGCTGATCAGCACCATCCACGACCTCGAATGCGCGCGCGCCGAGCGCGAAGAACGCCTCACCTTGTGGCCGATCGACGACGTCCCACTCGACGGGGGCGGCCAGGCGGTCGTCGCCGGACAGATGCGCGAGCTGATGTCGTTCGCGCGCCGCATCGCCAACACCAGCGTTAGCGTGCTCATCACCGGCGAGAGCGGCACCGGCAAGGAAATCCTGGCCCGGGCGATCCACACCTTCTCACAGCGCGCGCAGAAACCCTTCGTCCCGTTCAACTGCACCGCGATTCCTCGTGAGCTGCTCGAAAGCCAGCTGTTCGGTTACCGGCGTGGCTCGTTCACGGGCGCCGACCGCGACAACCCCGGCCTGATCCGAAGCGCGCGCGAAGGCACGCTCTTCCTCGACGAAATCGGCGAGCTCGGCCTCGACCTCCAGCCGAAGCTGCTGCGCTTTCTCGAGTCGGGCGAGATCAGCCCGCTCGGCGAGCCGGCGCTCACGGTCGACGTCCGCGTCATCGCCGCGACCAATTCGGATCTGGAGCAGTTGGTGAAGGAAGGGCGGTTCCGCGAAGATCTCTTCTACCGGCTCAACGTCATCCGCCTGCGCATCCCGCCCCTGCGCGAGCGGCGCGACGAGATCCCCGGCCTGGTGAACTACTTCGTCGGGCGCGCCGCCCGGGAGTTCGACAAGGGCCAGGTCCGGCTCGCCGAAGAAACGATGGAGTACCTGCTGCTCTATCCGTGGCCAGGCAACGTGCGGCAACTGAACAACGAGCTGCGGCGCATGGTGGCGCTCGCCGAGCGCGACACGGTGCTCACGCCGCCACACCTCTCCGAAGCGATCCTCCGAGAAAAACGGGCGCTCGCGCGGCCGATCAACGGATCAGAAATCGCCGTGCCGCTGCACGACAAGCTGGGTCCGACTCTATCGAGGATCGAGCGCGAGATGATCAAAGCCGCGCTCCACGAACACCACGGCAAAGTCGACGCGGCGGCACACGCGCTCGGCATCTCGCGCAAAGGCCTCTACCTGAAACGGCAGCGGCTCGGCCTCTAGCCGGCACACGCGTCAGCGGCACGCGCGCGCCTCCCCGACCGGCGCCGCGCTCCTTCCCGCAACAGACTCTCCACCGATTCGAGCAGCACACGCTGCGACCCGCACCGCGTCCGAATCGTCCGCAGCCGCCCCTCGCGAATCCGGTTGTACACCGTCCGCCGCGACACGCCGAGAATCTCCGCGGCGTGATTGACCAGGACGCTTCGGATCATGAATCCTCCGCACCCTCTAGAGCAGCTTCAGTGCCAGCCGCCCATCGCCAAATCACGCCGTTTCCTAGGAAAAGTAGCGGTAAATGCCAACAAACGATGGGGACAAACTTCCCGTCGGGTATCGACTACCCGCCTGGGCCGCAGCCTGGAACCTTTCTTCTCCTCAAACTGAATATGTGATGCCGGCGTCAAACTCGGCACCTGATGGCCGCTTCCGAAGAACCGTCGGACGAAGACCTGATCGCCCGGATCGCCGCCGGCGATCGCGACGCGTTCGCCGCGCTGTATCGCCGCCGCCGGCCCGACGTCTACCGTTTCGCGCTCCACGTCACCGGCTCGCCGCCGGTGGCGGACGATGTCACGCAGGATGTGTTTATGGCGGTCATTCACCACGCCGAACGCTACCGACCGGGCCGATCCGGCGTCGTCCCATGGCTGCTCGGCATCACGCGGAACTACGTCCGGCGGTCGGCTGACGCGCAACGGCCGACGCTTCCGCTCCCCGACGCCGACTCGGACGCGGGGCGAGCGCTGCTTACTTTCCCGGAAAGAACGACGGCAGCGGAAGGTCGCGCATCGTGTGCAGCCCCGGCGCGGCGCCGATCACCTTGGGAATCGAATTCACCACGATCGACGCGGTGGCCACATCGCCGTGGATGCCGCCCGCCAGCTTCATGGAGAGCTTCGGCGAGCCTTCGATCTCCACCGAGTCGTACGATTCCGGCGCGCCGAGGTACGCCTCCATGTGCAGCCGGATCACCGGCTCGCCTTTCCGGTAGCCGACGCCGTCCTGGATGATCCCGCACACATAGCCGGGATCGACCGCGAGGAACTCGCTCGAGGTCGTCACCGTGGCGAGCTTCGGCTCGATGTCGTCCGTGATCCGATCGAGCGTCCAGCCGAGCGCGTCGGCAATCATCGCGATCGACTCGGTCAGCCCGACGTGCCGCACGCTCGCGTCGGCCACCTTCTTCTGGAACTGCTCGGTGGTCAGCCCGGCGCCGATCTTCTGCTGAAACGGCAGGCGGCGGATGCGCGCGTCCTGAATGCGATTCACGACGACGCGGTCCACGCGCTCGCAGACGGCGGTCAGCGCAATCGGCAGCGCGTCCATCGCGAAGCCGGGGTTGACGCCGGTGCCGAGCACGGCGACCTTGGCTTTCTTCGCCCACGCGTGAATCTGCCGCGCCTGCCGGATGTGCGTGTAGCCGGGATAGGAGAGCTCCTCGGTCGTCGACACGATCGGCGTCTTCGACTTCAGAATCGTCTCGATCTGCGGCATCACTTTCTTGATCGACGAGCTCGTGCACAGCACCACGACGTCAGGCTTGGCCGACTTGAGGGTCTTCGCCAGATCGCCCGACACCTTCACGCCGAGCCGCTTGTTCAAGCCGACCACGTCGCCCAGATCGCGACCCGTTTTCGCGGCGTCGATGTCGACGCCGCCGACGACTTTGAATCCAGGCCGGCGGGCGACCTGTTTGGCGATGGCGACGCCGATGGGGCCGAGACCGACGTGGAGCACGCGGATGGTAGACATGCCGCGAATTATACGCGCCTGAGGTAGGATTTGCGCGGAGGCCATCCCCCATGCGGTTCCTTGCTCTGGGCGCGATCCTGTTCGCGTCGGCCGCGTCAGCCCAACAGCCGGTGGACGGCGCGATCAGACCGCCGCTCTCGCCGCGCAACGCCAATTATTCCATCGACGCGCGGCTCGATCCCGCAAGCCGCACGATCACCGGCTCGGAAATGATCGCCTGGCGCAACATCACCCAGCGGACAGCCGCCGACCTGCAGTTTCATCTGTACTGGAATGCGTGGCGCAACAACCGGTCGACATTCCTGCGCGAGGGGAGTCTTGCCGGGCGAAACCTCGCCGGCCTGCGCGACGAAGACTGGTCGCGCATCGACGTCACCTCGATCAAGCTGCTCGCCAGCGGCGGCTCGCCGCCCGCGGACCTGACGGCGCTGCAGCACTTCATCGCCCCCGACGACGGCAACGCGGAGGACCAGACGGTGATGGCCGTGCCGCTGCCGCGCCCGGTCGGTCCGGGCGCCGGCGTCACCGTCGAAGTGAAGTGGACCGCGCACGTCCCGCGCACCTTCGCGCGGACCGGCGCCATCGGCAACTATTTCTTCATCGCGCAGTGGTTCCCCAAACTCGGCGTCCTGCAGGACGAAGGCTGGAACTGCCATCAGTTCCACTCGGCCACCGAATTCTTCTCCGACTACGGGATCTACGACGTCTCGCTGACGGTGCCGCAGGGATGGCCGGTCGGCGCCACCGGCGTCCAGCGCGACCGGCGCGACAGCGCCGACCACACGACGATGCACCGCTACTATCAGGAAGATGTCCACGACTTCGTCTGGACGACGAGCCCCGATTACATCGAGCGCACGGCGCGCTTCGAGCACAAGACGCTGCCGCCGGTCGAGATGCGGCTGCTGCTGCAGCCGGAGCATCTCGATCAGGCGGACCGCCACTTCGAGGCGACGCGGACGGCGCTGAAGTACTACGGCGAGTGGTACGGCGCCTATCCGTACGGCCACATCACGATCATCGATCCCGCCTATCAGAGCGGCACCGGCGGCATGGAATATCCGACGCTCTTCACCGCCGGGACGCGCTGGTGGATCGCGCCGCGCGTGACGACGCCCGAAGGCGTCACCGTGCACGAGGCCGGCCATCAATTCTGGTACGGCATCGTCGGCAACAACGAGTTCGAGGACGCGTGGATGGACGAGGGGTTCAACACGTTCTCGACCGCGCGCGCGGTGGCGCAAGCCTACGATCCGAATTACTACTCGCCGCGCTTTTTCGGCGGCTTCGTGCCCTACGTGATCCCCGACATCGTGCTCAGGCGCGAAACCGACGGCAACGGTCTTCGCAGCTATCGCGCGGTGGCAAAAAGCGACGCGCAGTCGACGCCCAGCTACCGGTACTATCCGTCGACGGGCGGCGGGATCACGTACAGCAAGACCGGGCTGTGGTTGAACACGATGGAACGCTGGCTCGGCTGGCCGGCGCTGCAGCGGGCGATGTCAACGCATTTCGCGCGCTGGAAATTCAAGCACCCGAAGCCGCAGGACTTTTTCGACATCGCGAATGAAACGACCGGCCGCGATCTCGGCTGGTACTTCGATCAGGTCTACCGCAGCTCGAACGTGTTCGACTACGGCGTCCAGGAGTTGAAGAGCGCGCCGGAGAACGGACGGTACCGCACGACGGTCGTCGTCCGCCGCTACGGCGAAGCGGTCTTTCCGGTCGACGTCCTCGTGAAGTTCGCCGGCGGCGGCGCGGTGACCGAACACTGGGACGGACGCGATCGCTGGAAGCTGTATACCTACGATCGCACGGCGGCGGCGGCGAGCGCCGAAGTGGATCCGAATCAGGTACTGCTGCTCGACGTCAACCGGACGAACAACTCGCGCTCGCTCGCGCCGAAAGGCGGCGAGGCGGCGACGAAATGGTCGATGAAGTGGATGGTGTGGCTGCAGGACGCGCTGCTGACGTACGGGTGCCTGGTATGACGACTCCATTGTCCGCGTGGCGCGACGGCCTGCGGCGCGTGCGTCGCGCGCCGGCGATTCTCATCGGCGTCTGGGCGCTGACGCTGCTCGTCAGCCTCCCGCTCGCACTCGGGCTGCGCGGCATGATCGAGCAACATCTCGGGAGCAGCCTCGCGGCCGACTCGGCGGCCGCCGGCGTGAACTACGACTGGTGGCAGGAGTTCAGCGATCAGGCGACCGGCCTCGGCGTCACGTTCAAGCCGACGATCATCGGCTTCGGCGCCGTGCTCGACAACCTCAGCGCGTTTGTCGACAACGACCACCGCCCGGTCGTCATCGTGGGTGCCGCGACCGCGTACGTGGTGCTGTGGATCTTCTTCGCGGGTGGGATCATCGACCGCTATGCCCGCAATCGCGCCACGCGTGCGCACGGTTTCTTCGCGGCGTCGGGCGTGTTCTTTTTCCGGTTCCTGCGACTGGCCGTGGTGATGTGGGCGGTCTACGCGCTGCTGTTCGGGTACTTGCACCCGTGGCTGTTCGGCGATCTGTTCCCGCGCCTGACGCACGACGTCACCGTCGAGCGCACAGCGTTTCTCGTGCGGGCCGCGTTCTACGTCGTGTTCGGGCTGCTGATCGCGGGGTGCAACGTGATCTTCGATTACGCGAAAGTGCTCGCGGTCGTGGAAGACCGTCGCAGCATGATCGGCGCGATTCGCGCAGCGGTCGGGTTCATTCAACGCAACGGGGCCGCCGCCGGATCGTTGTACCTGATCAACCTGGTGCTCTTCCTCCTGGTGCTGGCCATCTACGCGCTCGTCGCGCCGGGGGCGGGCGCAGGTGGATGGTCGGTGTGGGCCGGCCTCGCCGTGGGTGAGCTCTACATCCTGGGACGTTTGTGGGTGAAGCTGACGTTCTGGGCGTCAGAGACCGCGCTCTTCCAGGGACGGCTGGCGCACGCCGGGTACGTCGCCGCGCCGGCGGCGACGTGGCCCGATTCTCCGAGCGCGGAGGCGATTCGTTAGTGCTTCACCTCCGCGAGCGCGGCCTTGAGACCCGCTGAGATTTTCGCCGCATCGCCGACCGCCCAGAAGTGCATGAAATATAGCTCGGGTGATCCGTGCAGCATGTGGTTGTGCAGCGCGGCGATCTCGATGTCGTGCTGGCGCAGCGTGCGCGCCACTTTGTTCACCTCGTCGGCCACCATCACGAAGTCGCCGGTCGCCGCCACCTTGCCCGACCCCGCGGATTGAAAGTTGATGGCGGTGGCCATTCCCATGCTCGGCGGGAGCGTCACGCCCATCATCTGGATCGTTTCCGGCCGCGCCTGCGACACCGTCAGCACGCCGTTGGACACCGTGCCCTTGATGCCGATGGCCGCCTGAATCACGTCGGCCGGCAGATCGTCGGCCGGCGTCGACGCGGCCGCCGGCGCCGTCGCGGCGGCAATCGGCGTCTTCGAATGGCCGAGCGCGTCCTTCAGATTCTGCGCGAGCGTCGCCGCATTCCCCTGCCCCCAGTAGTGCATGTACATCAGGGCGGGAGTTTCGTTGATGAGATGATTGTGAATTGCCGTGATTTGGAAGTCGTGCTGCTGGAGGCCGGAGATCACCGCGTTCAGCTCGGAATCGAGCAGGACGAGATCGCCATGGACGATGGCTCCCGCCGCGCTGCCGTTGCCGGCGGACTTGAACGCCGCCCAGCCGCCCAGCGCGAAGCCGGCCTTCACCTTCACGCCGCCGACCGTGACGCTCAGGTCGGTGCGGGGCAAGGAAATCTTGTAGACGTCGCCGAGGATCGTGCCCGATTTTCCCATCGCCCGATCGATCGCCACGACGTCGAGACCGGACGGCGCTTTGGGCGGCGGGGGTGTTTGCGCGCGCGCGATCGCAAGAAGGGCCACCGCGCAGAGAAGAATGATGCTGACACGCCTCATGGAATACCCTCCAGGGGCGATTATAAACAGGCTGACTGACAGGCTCGCGCATTCTCGGATTAAAATACCCGCCATGGGTCAAGCTGAACGGCTCGCCGGGTGGATGCGCGAACGCGCGGCGGAGGCCGGCGCCAAAGGATTTGTCGTCGGGTTGTCGGGCGGCATCGACTCCGCCGTCGTCGCGCACCTCGCGCAACTCGCCACGCCCGACGAGGTGGTCGGCGTCCTGCTGCCGTGCCACAGTGATCCGCAGGACGAGCGCGATGCCGCGGCCGTCGCGAAGCACTTCTCGCTGCCCACGCTGCGCGTCGATCTGGCGGCCGCGTACGACGCGCTGACAGCGACCGTCAAGCCAGCGCTCGCCATGCTCCCCGCGTCGATCCACCGGCAGAAGCCGCACGACGACCCACGCGCGCGGCTGCCGCTCGCCAACATCAAGCCGCGGCTGCGGATGACGACGCTCTATTTCATCGCCAACTCGCTCAACTATCTCGTCGCCGGAACGGGCAACCGGTCGGAAGCCTCGATCGGGTACTTCACGAAGTACGGCGACGGCGGCGTCGACGTCCTGCCGATCGCGAATCTGGTGAAGAGCGAAGTCCGCGCGCTGGCGCACGAGCTGAACGTGCCGGACGCGATCGTCAACCGCACGCCGAGCGCCGGGCTGTGGCTCGGCCAGACCGACGAGAGCGAGATGGGCTTTACCTACGACGAGCTCGAGCGCTACCTGCACGACGGCCCGCAAAGCGTGACGCCGGCGCTCGCGATGAAGATCGAGCGTCTGGTGCGCGCGAGCGAGCACAAGCGGCGCATGCCGCCGGCGCCGCCCGCCGAATGACCAGGAGCGCAGGTCTGCACCCCATGAACAAACGCTGGATCATGTGGCTGATCCTCGGCGGCCCGGTGGTCGTGCTGATTGCCGGCTGGCTGCTGACGCGATAGCGAGAGCTATTTCAGCGTAAAGGCCATCTGGAGAGTGATCCAGACGGGCACGGCGTCGCCGGAGCGCGTCCCGGGTGAGAACGTCCACAGCTTCGCCGCTTTGATCGCCTCCGCGTCGAGGCCCAGCCACGGGTCGAGCGACCCCAACACCTGCACGTCGCGAACGGAGCCGTCGACGTCCACCACGCACCCGAGGACAACGCTGCCCTGAATCTGCGCGCGCATGGCGTTTGGCGTGTAGCGAGGCTTCTCTTCGTGCACGAGGCGCGGCAGCGTCACGTCGGTGCTGCGATGTGCGTCGTAGACTCCCGCTGGTGGATCGAACTGACGAAGCGCCGCGCGGGGCGGCGCTTCGTTGTAGTACGCGGTGACGGCAACCGGCATCCGATCGCCGGGGTAGTTCGACGGCACGGTCTGGAAGAGCGACGTCTGACCGATCGCGTCGCGCACGGCAACGGTCAGCGGCTCGGGAGCGCCAGTCGCGACAATCGCCAGATCCGAGATCTTTCCGTCGCGGTCGACGTTGAATCTCGCCGCCACATGCCCATTGAGCGTCTCCGCCTCTGGCGGCAGCGACCAGTTGCGATCGACCAGCAAAATGAACTCGCTCGCCCATGGGGCGACGTCGGCGCCTTTGTCGTCAACCTGCAGCTCAATCCTGGGGATGTGACGTGCGCCGCGCGGCGGCGGCGTTTGCGGCGCCTGGTAGACGACGAAGCCCAGAAGCAGAAGCGCGTGTCGCCATTCCATGCGGCTCCTCCGTCAGCGTTACACGTCCGCGAACTTATAGCCGACGCCCCAGACCGTCAACAGAAACCGCGGGGTCGCCGGATCGGGTTCGACGCGGCGCCGCAGCCGCTTGACGAGCGTGTCCACGCTGCGCACCGTGACGAATGTGTCGCCGCGCCAGATCTTGCCGAGCAGCGCCTCGCGGCTGAACACGATCCCCGCGTGCGTCGCGAGCAGGTGCAGCAGCCGGAACTCCTGGTCAGTCAGCTCGACCTCGTGGCCGTTGACGCGGACCCGGCGGCGCGCCGGATCGATCTCCACGCCGTGCACCGTCACCGTTTGCTCGCCGTCGCTGACCGCTTCGACCGGCGCCTGCCGCGGACGCCGCAGGAGCGCGCGCGCCCGCGCCACGAGCTCGCGCACGCCGAACGGCTTGGTCAGATAGTCGTCGGCGCCGCTCTCCAGGCCGACCACCTTGTCGGATTCCTCCCGCCGCGCGGTCAGCATCAGAATCGGCACGTCGCGGTTGACGCGGCCGTTGCGCACGGCGCGGCACAGCGCCAGGCCGTCCAGTCCCGGAATCATCACGTCGAGCACCAACAGATCGTACCGCTCCGCCTCGGCGCGCGTCAGGGCCTCACGGCCGTCGGCCAGGCCGTCGCACGCGTAGCCCTCGAGCCCCAGGTGCAGGCACACCAGATCCCGGATGTTCGGCTCGTCCTCGACAACGAGGATGCGGGGGGATGGAGTCATCGATTACACTGCCACCGTCTTGTCACAGATCCGACACCCGGTGTCCATCACCATACCGTCCAATGGATCTGAAGGAGAACGTCATGACAAAGACCGTCCAACGCTTCGGCCTGGGCCTTGGGGCAGTGGCGATCGCGCTCGGCATGGGCGCGGCCGTTTATGCCTCTACACAGAATACGTTGATGAGAGCGGGTCCGTTTAGCGGACGGCGGCCGCTGATGGCCCGGCTCGGCCCGGGAGGCCGCTTCGCCCCGCTGCGGAGGCTGGCGTCACGGCTCGGCGTGACCGACGCGCAAAAGGCGCAGATCAAGGGCGTCATGCAGGCGCACCGCCAGGAATGGCAGGCGCTCGCCCAGCGCGCCGCCGCGGCGCGCGCCACGCTCAACGACGCGGTCAGCGCCGACACGCCAGACGAGGCCACGATCCGCCAGCGTAGCGCGGATGTCGCCGCGGTCCAGGCCGACATCGCGGTCGCCCGCGCGCAGGCCCGCGCGGAGGTCTTCAAACAGCTGACGCCGGAGCAGCAGACCGAGGCCCGCACCCTGCGATCGAAGATGAAGGATCGATTAGCGGCGCGCCGCCAGCGCGCGCACGGCGTCAGCGATATGGGCCGCTGAAATGCCGAAGCGATCGAGCAGCTCGTCCGGCTTGCCGCTCCGCGGAATCTCGCGGACGGCGAGCCGGTGCACGGTCAGCCCCGCGTCCGCCACCGCCTCCGCCACGGCGTCGCCGATGCCGCCCGCGGCATAGTGATCCTCGACGGTGATGAGGCGTCCGCCGGTGGCGCGGCCGGCGGCGACGAGCCCGTCGCGATCGACAGGCGACACTGAATACAGATCGATCACCCGAATCGGTATCCCCGCCGTTTTCAGCTGATCGTACGCTTTCAGCGCTTCGAAGACCGTGATGCCGGCGCCGATCACGGTGGCGACGTCGTTCGCGCTCTCCCGCAGCACTTTGAGCCCGCCGACCGTGAACGTCTCCTCATTCGAGTAGATGACGGGCGTCTTGGGCCGGCTCGTGCGGATGTACGCCGGGCCCGGATGGTACGCGGCGAGCGCCACGAGCCGCTCGGCGCTGACGCCGTCGCTCGGGTACAGCACGGTGATGTTCGGCTCCGCGCGGCACATCGCGAGATCCTCGAGCGCCATCTGCGACGGTCCGTCCTCGCCGATCGACACGCCGGCGTGCGAGCCGGCCATCTTGATGCCGACGCCGCTGATCGCCGCCATGCGGATGAAGTCGTAGGCGCGCGAGAGAAAGCACGCGAAGGTCGAGGGAAACGGGATGGCGCCGCGCGCGGCGAGCCCCATCGAGGCGCCGATCATCACCTGCTCGGCGATGAAGTTCTCGAAGAATCGCTCCGGCGCGACCTTCTCGAACTTGTCGCTGAAGGTCGAGTTCTTCACGTCGGCGTCGAGCGCGACCACGCGCGGATCGGCAGTCGCGAGCTTGGCAATCGCCGCGCCGTACGCCTCGCGCGTCGCGACCGCTTCGCCAAGCGTGTAGGTGGGCGGCGCGATGGGCTTCGGCGTCACCGCCGGACGCGCGACGGCGGCCGGCTTCGGAATCTGCCGGGCGAGATCCACACCGCCCGCCGCCGGCACGAACTGTTTGTCGAGCTCGGCGAGCGCGCGATCGAGCTCATCACCTTTCTTGAACGTCTTGCCGTGCCAGCCGTTTTTCCCTTCGACCCACGACACGCCTTTGCCTTTGATCGTGCGCGCCAGGATCATCGTCGGCTGCCCTTTGGTCTGCCGCGCCTCGGCGTACGCATCGAGGATCGCATTGAGGTCGTGGCCGTCGATGACGATCGCGTGCCAGCCGAACGCGCGCCAGCGGCGGGCGAACTGCTCCATGTCGTGCTGCCACATCGTCGCGCGGCTCTGGCCGAGCGCGTTGACGTCGGTCATGCCGCAGAGGCTGTCGAGGCCGTCCATCGCCGCGACGTCGGCGGCTTCCCAGACGGAGCCTTCCGCCGATTCGCCGTCGCCAAGCAACACGAACGTCCGGTAGTCGGACTTGATGCGGCGCGCATTCAGCGCGCAGCCGACGCCGGCGCAGATGCCCTGCCCGAGCGAGCCGGTCGCGACGTCGACAAACGGCAGCCGCGGCGTGGGGTGCCCTTCGAGATCCGATCCGAGCGTGCGGAGCTTCAGCAGCTCGCTGCGATCGAAGGCGCCCGCCTCCGCCCACGCCGCATACAGGAGCGGCGCGGCGTGCCCCTTCGACAGAATGAAGCGGTCGCTGTCCACGTTGTGCGGATCCTTCGGATCGAACCGCATCTCGGCGAAAAAGAGCGCCGCGACGAGATCGGCGGCCGAACAGCAGCTCGTCGGATGGCCGCTGCCGGCTTCCGACGTCGACGTCAGCGAGTCGATGCGGAGGCGAGTGGCGATGTTGGTGAGGGCAGGAATCAGAGACGATCGATCAACAGGCATGGGACGCAGAGTTTATCACGAGCGACGGACCCACTCGGTGAGCGCGATCCCGTACACGGCCGCATTCACACCGTGATCGCGAAACTCCGGCTCGAACGCCACCAGCACGCGAGCGGCGTCCTCCGCGTAGTCGACGCCGGGAGCCAGCACGGCCGCGTCGCGGTACGCGGGCGTACCATGCAGCGCGGCCAGCCGCATCAGCACCCGCGCCGCTTCGCAGTTGAGGAGCAGCGACTTGTTGCATGCGTCGCCGCCCTTGCGATCGACGAAGCCGTCCTCGTATCTGTCCCACGACGTCCGCAGCACGAACTGCATCAGCTCTTCCGCGAGCATCGCGTACGGCAGCCGGCCCGTGCGCTCGTGGGCCGTCAAGAGCGCCGACGCCGCGCGGACGTGATCACCAAGCAGGCCGCGCACGGCCTCCGGCATGCACACGAGGTTTCCGAGGCCGACGCCGGGTCGGTACGCGGCGCCGACGATGCGTTCGAGCTCGTCGATCGCGGCGGGAATGAGCTCGCGCGGATCGACGAGATCCGCGGCCATCAGACACGCGCCGATGGACCACGCGGCTGGCCCCACTTCGCCCCGGGCGCCCCACTGCCGCCGCAGCGCCGCGATCAACCGCTCCCCCGCGCCGCGCAATCGCGCATCGTCGGAGACCGCGGCGCTCTCGACGAACAGCGGCAGCCAATCGGCGTCGGCGGGCACCGGGTTATCGAACTCGCGCGCGGCGGCGGCAGCAAGCGCCGGCCCGAGAGCGTCAGCCAGTTCCGCGCGATCAGTCGTGCAGTAACGGCGTAGCAGCAGCGTCAGCGCGAGCGGACCGACCGCGTAGTCGCGCGCCAGCGCGTCGAGAATGCGCGCGATCAGCCACTCGATGGCGCGCTCCTCCCAGCCTGGTCCGCCATCATCCAACAAGCCTGCAATTATAATGAAAGGATGTCCGCCATCCGGTTCGTCGCGCTTCTGGCACTCGTCGTCTGGCTCGGTGGGATGATTGTGCTCGGCCTGGTCGTTGCTCCAGCGACCTTTCGGGTGCTGCAGGCGCAGGCCCCGGCCACCGGCCGCGTGCTCGCCGGCGCGCTCTTCGGCGACATCCTGCGGCGCTTCTACCTTCTCGCGTACGGGTGCGGCGCGGTCATGCTGCTGAGCCTGCTGATGATGAAATTCATCGGCCCGCCGCCGCGGGCCTTTCTGCCGCGCGCGGCGATCGTGGTGACGATGCTGGCGGTGGCGGCGTACGCCGGCGTGCCGGTCGCTCGCGAGATCGCCCAGCTTCAGTCGCGCGTGTCCGGCCCGATCAACGCATTGCCGGAGACCGATCCGCTCCGCCTGCGATTCGATACGCTGCACGCGATGTCGACGAGGCTGATGACCGTCGACATCGTGCTCGGCCTGGTGCTGCTTTCCTGGTACATCCGTGAGTGACATGCGTCACACGATTACGCTGATTCCCGGCGACGGCATCGGCCCCGAAGTGACGGCGGCGGTCGTGCGCGTCGTCGCCGCGGCTGGCGTGTCCATCGAGTGGGAACGCCACATCGCCGGCGTGCAGGCATTTGAGCGCACCGGGAAGGCGCTGCCGGTCGAGTTGATCGACTCCATCCGCCGAAACACGGTCGCGCTAAAGGGGCCCGTGTCGACGCCAATCGGCGAAGGGTTCTCGAGCGTGAACGTCGGGCTGCGCAAGGCGCTCGAGTTGTACGCGAACCTGCGGCCCGTGTGGAATCTTCCTGGCGTGCCGGCCCGCTTCGAGGGTGTGGATCTCGTGATCGTCCGCGAGAACACGGAGGATCTGTACGCGGGCCTCGAGCACGAGGTCGTGCCGGGCGTCGTCGAGAGCCTGAAGATCATCACGGAGCGCGCGTCGACGCGAATCGCGCAGTTCGCGTTCGACTACGCGCGCCGCCATGGCCGCAAGCGCGTGACGGCGATTCACAAGGCGAACATCATGAAGCTCGGCGACGGCCTCTTTCTCTCATGCGTGCGCGCGGCGGCGCCCCACTATCCCGAAATCGTGTACGACGAGCGCATCGTCGACGCCGCGTGCATGCACCTGGTGATGAACCCCGGGCAGTTCGACGTGCTGGTGATGCCGAATCTCTACGGCGACATCGTGTCGGACTTGTGCGCGGGGCTGGTCGGCGGCCTTGGCGTCGTCGGCTCCGCGAATCTCGGGGCGGAGACGGCCGTGTTCGAAGCGGTGCATGGCAGCGCGCCCGACATCGCGGGGAAGAACGTCGCGAACCCGACGGCGCTGCTGCTTTCGGCGGTACTGATGCTGCGCCACATTGACGAAGTGGCGGCCGCCGACCGCATCATGAAGGCGCTGGAGACCGTGCTCTCGTCGGGCGCGACGCGCACGCGCGATCTCAAGGGCTCGGCGACGACCACCGAGTTCACCGATGCGCTCTGCCGCGCCATGCTATAGTCCGAATCTCCGATGCTGGACGACATTACTGAAGCCGTCCTCGCGCACGAAGAGGTCGCCAAGTACCTGCAAGGCGGGTACGGCACCAGCGGTGCCGAGGCGCGCGAACGAGTCAACGGGTATCTCGACGAACTGCGCACGACGCAGCGGTACAAGATCTACCGCGCGCTGCAGCATCCGCTGTATCCGATCCTGCGCAAGATCGAACGCAAGCAGGAGCACCTGTATCACGTGACCGGCGCGGTCAAGACGCACCGGATCATGTACGCCTCGAACCACAAGAGCCATACCGACTATCTCGTCGAGCCGCTCGTGCTCGACGACAACGGCGTGCGCCCGCCGGTCATCGCGGCCGGGATCAATCTCTTCGGCGGGCCGCTCGGCCTGATTCACCGGCACGTCACCGGCGCGATTCCGATTCGGCGCAACACCAAGGATCCCGCGTATCTCATCACGCTCAAGGCGTACGTCGCCGAGGTCCTCAAGCGCCACGATCTGCTGTTCTATCCGGAAGGCGGGCGCAGCTACAGCGGCGAGATCAAGGCGGTGAAGACCGGGCTCATCAGCGCCGCGCTGTCGGCGGACTGCCCGAACCTCGTCATCATTCCCACGGCGATCGCGTACGACCTGGTGCTCGAGGACCACATCCTGGCGCGGCAGCGCGTGAAGAAGCGCCAGCGGCCGTTCGCGCGCGAGCTCGCGGAAATGGTGCGCTACGCGGTCGGCTATTGGTCGCGCGCCTTCGTCACCTTCGGCGCGCCGATTCCGGCCGGCCCCCGCGACGTGCAGTCGCGCGGCGATCTGCTCGAGCTGACGCGGCTCATTCGCGCGCGGATTGGCGCGTGCTACAAAGTGCTGCCCACGGCGATTTTCGCGGCCGCGATGCGGCCGTCCATCACGCGCCGCGATCTCGAAGGGCGGATCGACCGCCTGATCGAAGAGCTCTGCGCGCGCCATGCCAACCTCGGCATCACGAGCGGCAAGCAGGCGGTCGACGAAGCCGCCGAACCGCTCGAGACGCGCGGCATCATCGTCGCCGAGCGCGGACGCTTCCGCGTGCGCGAGCGCAGCGTCCTCCGCTACTACGCCCGCACGATCGAACATCTGCTCGTCACGCCGGGCCGGACGCACTGATGCTGGACGGCGCATCCAAGGCTTTCTTCTCCATTCTCGCTCACAGCGGGGCGCTCAAGAAGGTGGCGTCGCGCTTCGGCATGCGTCGGCCGACGAGCTTCGCGCGCCGGTTCATCGCCGGCGAAGAGATCGCCGAGGCGATCGAGGCCGCGCGCGCGCTCGAAACGCGCGGCTTCACGCACACGCTGGACCTGCTCGGCGAGAGCGTCGCGAACCTGGCCGGCGCCGATGCCGCGACCCGGGGGTACCTGCGCGTCGTCGACGCGATCGTCGAGGCGGGCGTCGGCAGGAATATTTCGCTGAAGCTGACGCAGCTGGGGCTCGACGTCGACAAGGCCAGCGCGATCGACAACCTGCGGCGCATTCTCGATCGCGCGGAACCGGCCGGATTCTTCGTCCGCCTCGACATGGAGAACTCGCCGTACACCGAAGTCACGCTCGAAATCTTCGAGACGATGTGGCAGCAGGGCTACCGCGAGATGGGCGTCGTGCTGCAGTCAGCGCTGTACCGCAGCGAAAAGGACCTCGCGCGAATCAACGCGCTCGGCGCGAGCATCCGCCTGGTGAAAGGCGCGTACAAAGAACCAAAGAGCGTCGCGTATCAGAAGAAGGAAGACGTCGACGCCGCGTACGCACGCATGATGAAGGTGCTGCTCGTCGAAGGCCGCTATCCGGCCATCGCGACACACGACCCGGCGATGATCGATCTCGCCAAAACGTGGGCGGCCGAACACGGCGTCGGATCGGACCGCTTCGAATTTCAGATGTTGTACGGCATCCGCCGCGATCTGCAGACCGGCCTCATGGCCGATCGGTTCCGCGTCCGCGTGTACGTGCCATTCGGCCGCGAGTGGTTTCCGTATTTCATGCGGCGGCTCGGCGAGCGGCCGGCCAACATCGCGTTCGTCCTGCGCGGCCTCGCTCGGGAAAAATAGGCAAGTACTGCACACGACCACCGTCGGTGCATCATTCGGCCACCGCCCCGACGGTCACCTGTTGCCCCCCCAAACACGATCGGCTAGTCATCCTACGGTAGAGCTTAGCCGCAAGGCCCATCTCTTCAGCAGTTACAAAGGACAAGGTGAGCGCGGCACGTAACTTGAAGTCAACCTGGACCGCGAGGCCGTTCTGGAGCGTCCTTCTAGACAGGACACAGAACGAGCCCGGAGGACATAGGAACCATGGTGACCCACTACCCCCAGATGACGTCGGGCGAGACCCTCGGCCTGGCCGGGCACACGCATCGGGCGGACGCTGGATTGGGCGCGCGCATGCGGGGATGGCTCCAGCAGGCGTACTGCGGATTGCACGGGCACGACAGCCTGATGCATTTTGAAAAAGATCGGATGTTTCTGCTTTGTGCGTCGTGCGGGCGCGAGACACCGGGATGGGAACTGACTGTGCCTCGACCGCTTGTGAGCGTACGGGCCGAGCGGCGTGCCGTAGTACTCCACCGGCCGCGTCTCGTCGGCGACAGGCGAGTCGCGTAGTTACAAAGGAGAGTTACAGAATCGTCGCGCCAACTCGGCGAGCGCATTCCGGCACATCGTCACATCGTCGAGATTGACGTACTCCTCAGTCGAATGCAGGCCGGCGCCGCCGGGCCCGAAGAGCACCGACGGAATTCCCGCGTGGCCGAGGACCGCGGCATCTGTCCAGAAGCTCGCGCCGCCGATGCGCGGACTGCCGCCGACGTGGCGCACGACGTCGGCGAGCATCTGCGGCAGCTCGTGGTCCGCTGGCAGTTCGTAGGCAGGACGGCCGAACACTCCGCGCGCGGTGCCTCGGAAGGTCGAATCCTCGAGCCGCAGCCCCTCGAGAATCGCGCGCACCTCATCGAGCGCGATCGAGACCGGCTCGTGCGGCAGCGTTCGCCGCTCCATCTGCAGCCGCGCGCAATCGGGATAGCTGCTCAACTCGCGTCCGCCTTCGATGATCGACGCGTGCAGCGAGCCGTTGCCGAGGAGCGGATGCGGCCGCCGCGTCTGCAGATCGCGATCGAGCGCCTCGAGATGCCGCAGCACGCGCCCCATCCGCAGAATCGCGTCCTCCCCTTCGGCGGGCCGGCTTCCATGCGCCGCCCTCCCTCGCACTTCGACCTCCACCCACGCGAAGCCCTTGTGGCCCACCGCGATCTCGAGCCCGGTCGGTTCGGTGACGACGGCGGCGTCGGCGCTCCATTCGGCGACCAGCGCATCGGCGCCGATGCTCGAATGCTCTTCGTCCACGACGGCGGCGATGATCAGGCGGCCCGAATCGAGCCCGCCCGATTCGGCCACGACGCGCGCGGCGTCGATCATCGCGGCCACGCCGCTCTTCATATCCTCGGCGCCGCGGCCGTAGAGGCGGCCGTCTTTGTGGACCGGCGTGAACGGCGCGTCCATGCCGGCGACGCCGACCGTGTCGACGTGGCCGCAGAACATCAGGGTCCGGCCCTGCCGCCGCCCTTCGAGGATGCCGATGGTGTTCGGCCGGCCCGGCGCTGCATCATTGACTTGCACGTCGAGTCCGAAGCCGCGCATCGCCGCGGCGACCGCGGCGGCGGCCTCGGCTTCGCCCGGCGCGCCCGGGACGAGCGTCGGGTTCACCGAGTTAATGGCGACAAGGTCGCGAAGTAGACGGATACAGGGATCCATACGTCAGCTTGTCCTTAGTGTGAGCAATGCTATCCTGCCACCCACATGAGCTCAAACCGCGTCGTCGCCATCACCGGCGCATCGGCGGGCATGCGCACCATCGATCATCCGGTTCCCGAGGTCTATCCGTATTGGAAATCCCGCGGATTGGTCTGGCTCAACGCGATCGCGCCCGGCATCTGCGATCGCGTCGTCCAGACGTTCGGGCGCAAGCGTGCTTGAACCTGCCCCTATGATCGCCGCCATCGCCGCCGCCGTCCGCGCCGACGGCGGACGCGCGCTCATCGTCGGCGGCTGGGTGCGCGACCGCATCATGGGACGGACGTCTAAGGACGTAGACATCGAGGTGTACGGCGTCCCGGCCGATCGGCTCCGCCAGCTGCTGGAACCGTTCGGGCGCGTGGAGACGGTCGGCGAAAGTTTTCAAGTTTACAAGCTCGGCGACATCGACGTGTCGCTGCCCCGCCGCGAATCGAAGTCGGGCCGCGGCCATCGCGGCTTCGATGTCGCCGGCGATCCGGGCATGTCGATCGAGGACGCGGCGCGGCGGCGCGACTTCACGATCAACGCGATCGCCTGGGATCCGCTCACCGACGAGTACCTGGATCCGTTCGACGGCCGCCGCGACATCGCCCGCCGGCTCCTTCGCGTGGTCGATCCGGCAACGTTCGGCGACGACAGCCTGCGCGTCCTGCGCGCGGTGCAGTTCGCCGCGCGCCTGGAGTTCGCGCTCGATGCCGCCGCGCGCGCGTTGTGCCGGACGATTCCGCTCGACGATCTGCCGGCCGAGCGCGTTTGGACCGAGCTCGAGAAGCTGCTCTTCGCGCCGCGCCCGTCGATCGGCTTCGCGCTCGCGATGGAGCTCGGCGTCGTCGAGAAGCTGTTTCCGGAACTGCTCGCCCTCGCCGGCTGCCAGCAGGAGCCGGAGTGGCATCCAGAGGGCGACGTCTGGGTGCACACGCTGCAGGTGATCGACCAGGCGCGCCTGCGAATCGACGACTTGCCGCGGCCGCAACAAGTTGCCGTGATGCTCGGCGCCGTCTGCCACGATTTCGGCAAGCCGGCCACGACCGCGTTTGTCGAAGGGCGGATCCGATCGATCGACCACGAAGAGCAGGGCGTCGCGCCGGCGATCGCGTTTCTCGATCGGATCAACGTGCATTCGATCGACGGCTACGACGTCCGCCGTCAGGTCGTCGGCATGGTGGCGCAGCATCTGAAGCCGGGGATGTGGTTCAAAGTGCGCGACGAAGTGGGCGACGGCGCGTTTCGCCGGCTCGCGCAGAAAGTGGATCTCGAATTGCTCGCGCGCCTCGCGAAAGCCGACTGCACCGGCCGCCAGCCCGGCGCGTTCGACTGCTCGGCGATGGACTGGTTTCTCGAGCGCGCGCGGCTGCTCGGCGTCGAGCACCGGCCGCCGGCGCCGATTCTGCTCGGGCGGCACGTGCTCGCGCTGGGTATCGCGCCAGGTCCTCGCGTCGGAGAAATCCTGAAAAGCGTGTACGAGCAGCAGCTCGACGGCAAAGTGACGACCCTGGATGAGGCCATCGAAACGGCCCGGCTCATGCTCCCCTAAAAAGGCGCCGCTCCCACCCTTCCCGCCGCTCCTGCCGCTCCTGCCTGTGTACAATCGCACCCATGGCCCGCTACACCCTCGTCTACGGCGTTCGACTGATTCCCGAAAGCACGCTCAAACGCGTCGAGGAAGCGACGCTGCATCTCGCCGACGGATCCACCGCCGGCCTGACGCTCCACACCTTCGACGGCACCATCCCGCAACTGCGCCGCTCGCTCGATCGCAGCCTCGACGCGTTCTTCGATCTGCTGCCAGGCGCCGACAAAGACGACGTCGAAACGTTCGGTGAATGATTCGGTGAAGGGTTCGGTGAACGAACGCCTCGGTCGCACGCTCGTCGCCAAAAAGCTGAACCTGCTGCTCCTCGCCGCGCCGGCGAGCTGGATCCTGCGCGAGACGCATCCCGAGTCGCCGTGGATATTCATCACGGCCGCCGTGTCGCTCGTTCCGCTGGCCGGCATGATCGGCCTTGCCACCGAACAACTCGCACACCGCGCGGGCCCTGCGCTCGGCGGACTGCTGAACGCCACCTTCGGCAACGCCGCCGAGCTCATCATCGCGGTCGTGGCGCTGAGGCAGCATCACATCGAACTCGTGAAGGCCTCCATCACCGGCAGCATCATCGGCAACCTGCTGCTCGTGCTCGGCCTGTCGTTCTTCGCGGGAGGACTCGGCCGCCGATCGCAGAAGTTCAACCGCACCGGCGCGACCAACGCCACGGCGCTGCTCTTCCTCGCCGTCGTCGCGCTCGTGATGCCGGCGGTGTTCGATCTCTCGGTCTACGGCAGCCTGGCGGCGCGGCCGCAGGCGATCGATCATCTGAGCTTCTCGAGCGCGCTCATCATGATTGTCGCCTACGTCGGGAGCCTCATCTACGCGTTCACGGCGCGACGCGATCTGTTCCGGTCGACGCGCCCGGATACAGGCGATGAAGGTGAAGGCGAGCTGGCCTTGTCCACCTCGGCCGCCATCGTGCTGCTCGGCATCGGCACGGTGCTGACCACGCTCCAGGCGGAGCTGCTCGTCGGCGCGCTGCAGCCGGCGCTCGGCCGCTTCGGCTTCACCGAGCTCTTCGTCGGCGTCATCGTGATCGCGATCATTGGAAACGCGGCGGAGCACTGGTCGGCGGTCGCCGCGGCGCGCCGCGATCAGATGACGCTGGCGGTCGAGATCTCGATCGGGAGTAGCGCGCAGATTGCGCTCTTCGTGGCGCCGCTCATCGTCCTGTATTCGTTCGCGATCGGCCACCCGATGTCGCTGCTCTTCAATCCGTTCGAGATCGTGGCGATTGCTCTTTCGGTGCTCGCGACCTTCATGGTCGTGATCGACGGCGAGAGCAACTGGGTGGAAGGGCTGCAGCTGGTGGCGGTCTATCTCATCCTGGCGATCGCGTTTTATCTGGTCCCCGCAGGCGGCTGAGCGTTCGGGGGGCGTGAATTACTTTCCGTCGGTGTGCTGACGCAGGAAGCCGATCGTCATCGGCCACGCCTGTTCGCTGGCCTTCATGTTCGCGCCGTCCTGCCCCGTCTGCGCGCGGAGGAATCCGTGCCC
>OCZT010001943.1_pt1 | contig 21441 bp, 24 predicted proteins | sample 1539031 | NCBI WGS metagenome assembly OCZT01 (sample SAMEA3539308, study PRJEB22396) | soil metagenome | biome: tundra; feature: field; material: soil | place: USA | collected 2010-05 | depth 0.15 m | reverse complement strand
GCGATCCACGGTGTAGGAGGCCGACTCACCGGCCGAGGCACTCCGGTCGAGGCCCCGATCTACACTCCCGAGGAGGCTGGTCGGACCATCCCCGGCACCGAGAACCTACCGATCCCTCCCCTGGCTAAGACTGGGGGGCCCCTGGCGACCGTCCCAGGAAATGTTCCACAGCCCGGCAAACTCATAACCCCCCCTCCGGAGCCCGGTGGGGGTCCAATCTATCCCGGTGCCCCTGGCGAGGCCCTGCCGCGTCAGATCACCCCCTTCCCGCCCGCAGGGTCGATAAAGGCCCCGGCTATTATCGACCTCATCAAGAACGCCCCGCCCCGAGGCGAGACACCCGATCCGGCCGATCATCCGGCTGGCCGGGAGCCTGCCATTGTGACAGGTCAGAATGTCCCCGATCTCGCCGGGACGGGGGCCAGTCCCGAGACGGTGTATGTCAGTAAGGCTCTACCCCAAACCCTGGAGATCGACGGGAAGCCGATAGATGTCCATCGTTTTGTCGCTCTTCACGAGACGGTGGAGCGGAGTCTCCGGGAGGCCGGGGAGTCCGACAATGATGCCCATGCCCAGGCGACGGCCGCAGAACACGAGGCCCTTCGCCGGGCCGGGGTGAATCCGGACTCCTACGAGAAGGCCCTGGCTCCCTTCGAGCGGATGGCCCAAACAGAGCCCCTGGCGACGGCCCCCACGGATCTGGACAAGACACCCTACCGGAAGGATGCTCCGGCGATCCCCAGGCCGAAGGGCATTGTGGCCCAGGAGAGGGAAATCCACCAGACCCCCGAAGGCAACCAGTCCGCGAATCCGCACGTCACCTACGATATCGCCCACCAGCAGTCTCCCGGAGCGGGCGAGGGTGGGGTGCCCCTGGACGCCAAGGGCGAAAACCTCTGGGTGCGACCCACCGGCGAGGTCAGCAATGCAAAGCGGACCCTCCTGGTTCAGTTCTCCACTGATCTTATCAACGGAGAACGGCCCCGGACCTCGGCTGATGACTACTACGACAAACTCTACGCGAACCGGGACGGGTTTGACCGGCCGAAGGATTTCTGGGAATTGCCTACCTGGATGGGAGTCGCCGCCAGGAACCTCCCCCGGTCAGATGTTTATGTCGTCCGCAATCTGGCCGAGGCTGCGAAGTTCCTGAACGACGCCAAGTACGGTGAGGTTGCGTTCTCGGCCCTGGATGTGAACTCTCGATTCATCCAGCAACTCCTCGGCACCTACAAGGGAAAGGTTGCAATCGGCGGGTACACAGACATGACGCCGTTCAAGGGCAAACCCGGCGTTACAGTCTACGAGGACATGAAAGCCTGGATCGGAAAGGATCTCAAGGAAGGCACCGACTACCGGCACTTCCGCGGTACGAAGGTGATCCCCAGACTCGCTCTGTCTAAAGGATGCCTCCACAACTGCTTCTTCTGCGGTGTCGAGGGCAAAGGCAAGGCCCCCACTGAGGTTGACCGGGCGGTCGTGGACGAACAGATTGCGTCCTTCAAAGATCTCAAGCCTCGGCTCGTTTACATCAATGACAAGACCTTCGGGCAAGCCAAGAATCACGCCGATCTCGCGGACATCTACAAACGGATGAAGGCCGAGAACCCCGAGTTCCAGGGCTTCATCATCCAGACCTCCGCGGTGCAGTTGGGGAAGATGACTCCGGAGTTCCTGCGGGACGCCGGGGTGAAGTATATCGAGATGGGGGTCGAGTCGTATAATGATGCGATCCTCAAGTCGGTGCGAAAGCCCGCGAATGAGAAGATGATCGACGCAGCCGTGGAGAAGATCCGAGCGTCCGGGGCCAAGTTCATCCCCAACATTATGATCGGACTCCCTGGTGAGACGCCAGGAACCTACTCCCGGACTCTCGATTTCCTTGCGAGGAACCGTGACACCATCAGTCACGTCAATGCCTACAATACAGCCCTCTACGCCGGGTCCGATTTGGCGAAGAAGTTGGGCGGGGCCAAGTCCGCGGAGGACGCCGACGAGAACGTCACTCGGAAGTCGTGGCAGGCCGATCCCGCGGTGGATCAGTCCTTCCATGACGCCGTGATGAAGTTCGGGTCCGATGCCCTGGACCTGTCGGCTCACGAGCCGCCTCCCCGTGAGGGCCTGGGTGGAGAGACAGGGGCCGTCTCCCCCGAGCAACTCCTCGCGGGCACCCTCCGAGCGGTCGGCGGGGCCGATGTGATCGCGGCCGGGCGACAGGCCGTGGGTGCGATCACGAGTGCGGCTGAGGATCTCCAGAAGGTCTTCGCCCCGGCCACTCGCGGCGAGGGTGCGAGGAAGGCCGCGGGCATTATGATGGATGAAAAATCCCAGGTTGCCCGCAAAGCCGACATTCGGGCTGGAGCCCTCATCAGGGCATCCAAAGGATTTGATGTTTACACGCGACTTCATGGACAGATCGCCGCTGACGATTTCATGGATCGGATCAATCGGGGAGAGAGACAGTCTGATCCTAAACTCCAGTCGATGGCCGATCACCTGGATGCGGAGCGGGTAGCCAAGGTTTCGGAGATGGAGGCTCTCGGGGTGGGAGCCACGGAAAAGTTCGATGAAAACTGGTTTGGTCGTCAGTGGAGGAATCCCGATCACGCTCGTCTATTCTTCCGAGGCCGCAAGACTCTCACCGGCTCCAAGACGTTCCTAAAGGGTCGAACTCTGGATTCCGTGGCTGAGGGACGTGCGGCCGGATTGGATCTCGTGGAGAACAACCCGGTCGGGATGCACATTATCAAGATGGGCGAGATGGATCAGTACATCGCCGGAGTCAAGAGTCTCCAGCGATTTGAACAGTTTGGTGGGGCGAAACGGATCAAGTCCGGGGAGGAAGTCCCCCAAGATTGGGTCCGGATTCACGATCAGATCGGACTCTACAAAGCCAAGAACCCGGTCACAGGGGTGATAGAACCGGGCTCGTTCTACGCTCCGCGGAAGATCGCAGACCTCGTGAATAACACCCTATCCCCCGGTCTTCGCGGACGAACATGGTTCCAGGTCTACCTTGGGGCCGCAAACTGGATGAATCAATTACAACTCGGCCTGAGCGGATTTCACCTGGGTTTCACGTCATTCGATACCTTCGTCTCTAAGATCGCCCTCGGGTTACACGAGCTAGCCTACACGGGAAAGCACTTACTTCAAGGCGATCCCGGACAGGCCGTGGCTTCGTTAGGCCGGGCGGCATGGGACATCGGAACTTCTCCCCTCGCTCCCGTCATCAATGCGATCCGCGGGCACAAGGGGCTCAAGGAATGGAATCACCCCGGCTCTCAGGGGGCCGAGATCGGTTACATCGTGGATGCAATCGCGGGAAGCGGTGGGCGGGCTAGTATGGAATCTTTCTACCGCACCCACGTCGGGGATAAGGTAATGTCCGCGTATCGGCAGGGTAACATCGTAGGAGCCCTCGCTCGGGTGCCCGGTCTAATGGTCGAACTGCCCACCCGTGCGATCATGGAAGGCGTAGTGCCTCGCCAGAAGTTTGGCGTGACGATGGACCTCCTTCACATGGAGATGAAGAACAATCCTGGCATCTCCCGTGACGCTCTGATCGAAAAGGGCAGAAAGATCTGGGCCTCGGCCGACAACCGGATGGGTCAGTTGGTCTACGATAATCTCTTCTGGCACAAACTAACCAAAGACATCGCAATGGCGAGCATCCGATCCGTGGGATGGAACCTGGGCACCTTTCGTGAGATTCTCGGGGGCGGGGTAGACATCCTCAAGATGCCCATTGACATCGCCCGCGGCCGGATGCCGGAACTCACCACACGGGCGGCGTATACCCTGGCTCTCCCCGTCGCCCATGCGATGGTCGGTTCGCTCATCAATTACATGTTCACCGGCGAGAGTCCCAAGGATCTCACGGATGCCTTCTTCCCCCGGACGGGCGGCGTAGACGAGAAGGGTCGGCCTTCCCGAGTCTCCCTGCCCTCGTACTGCAAAGATATGTACCACTTCGCCACGGACCCGGTGAAGACCCTGATGAACAAACTTCATCCTCTGTTGACCTCGATCTACGAGATGCTCAACAATAAGGACTTCTACGGAGTGAAGATTTACAACGAAGACGACCCGATCATGCAGCGGTTGAAGGACACCGCGGATAATCGACTCAAGACTCTGACGCCTCTCTCGGTTCGCAACTATCAGCGAGACGTGGCCCTGGGCAAGAGTCCGGAGGTATCAGCGAAGTCCTTCTTTGGATTGACAACGGCTCCCGTGTCGATCATGGAGACGGAAGCGGAACGAGTCGCCTCGGAGATCATCCGGGAGAAGATCCCGGTTGGGGCCCGCACACAGGCAGAGGCGGCGAAGTCCCAATTCAAACGGGATCTGGGTCGCCAAGTGAAGGCGGGGAACATCAAGGCAATCTCTGATGCAGTTACGAGCCAGCAGATCTCCGGGACCGAAGCTCGGGAGATTGTGGCGGGAAGTCATCAGAATCCCCTAGGGGCTCAGATGGAACATCTGAGTGCTACTGAGGCTCTAAAGGTGTGGGCCGCGGCGAGCCCCGAGGAAAAGCAGGCAATCCGAACGCCAATGCTCAAGAAGTTCGGAGCGTTCCGGGATCGAGCGACCCCGAATGAAGTTAATGCTCTGGCCGCTCAATACCGAATTGCAGGAGTATTCTACCAATGACACCAGCACAACACCAGGAATCCGTGGATATCGCAAAGGTCGTGGCGAATGAATACTTCGACCACTACCTGACCCTGGTCTTTCCCGGCCAGATAGAACAACTCTTCAAGGCTCACAACCGGGATGTGAATGCCCACATCTTACTAATCGCCCCGATCCAGAAGACTCTGAGCCGGGGGAAAAAGTTCGTGTGGATGGTCCTGGGCGGGTCAGCCGTGATCGGAACTCTGCTTGGCATCGCCGTGGATCACGCAGGGGCGATCCTCAAGGCTCTCGCCGGGTAACGGGATGGTCTGTTGTCGGACGAAGCCGGGCGGGGCGAGATGACCTAGTTGGCGTCCTACTAGACCCAACTTAATATAACTATCCACCATACCCCAGGCTTCTTGGACTACTTCCGGGGGGATCATTCGAAGTTCCCCAAGCATATCCCACACGATGGGCCAACCCTGTTCCGCGGTAAACTGGAGGTCGGACCAGTGGAGAGGGGCATCGCTTCCGTCGGGACCGAGGGGGAGAAAAGTCTGATCGTAACTGACCCGACATTGATTCATGGTAACTTCCTCCTCTGCCGTTCAGCATCTCGGCGGGCATCATACACAGCCGGGTGATCGCCGCGATAGATTGAGTAAGAGATGCCAGGAAGTGCTGCTCCGCACCAAAGGTGCCAAGGTACAGATCCCACAAGTCGGCACCTATAAGAATGTCGCGTCCCGTTTGCCAGGATCGCAATGTAGTGCACCGTCCCATGTTTTGCCTCGCAAGTCAGAATCCAACCGGGAGCATTACTTCCGGGAATGTCCTCAAACCCGCCTAGCACTTCCACCGTGCCTGTCAAGCAGGCTCGTCTTGCGACCGGTGGAAGTGTCAGATCGTGAGCTACGAAGGAGACGAGATCGGTGCGATCACGGAGTTGCATTCAGGGGCCTCGTGGGGAGTGTCGGATCGACCACTGGGATAGAGACGGACACAGTAGTAGGAGTCTCGACGAGAGGGGGGACAGTCGGGACGACCGGCACATCTAAGGAGACAGTAGGGACTATTACGGCCGCGACAGGGACTACAACTGGTGACGGGTTCCCAGATGGTACATCGGATGCCGGTGGGACAGAGATGGGAGTCAGGCCCCCAGTCGTGGTCACGGTCGGGATGATGACAGTAGCCGTCGTCGTAGTAGCGACAGGTTGTACGGTCGTGGTCACTGTTTTCCATGCTGATACAACTCCTGTTTCAATAACCGGAATTGCGGCCTGGATGTGAGTCGAAGCCGCGGACGCCGCGGACTTGACCCAGGTCCAGATCCCGGTGAGGACGTTCCAGATCAGGGAAAAGATCGGACTCAGGATCGGGAAGATCAGGGGCAGGATAATCACAGCCCCGATCACGACGAGGATGATGAGACCCCAGTCCTTGACTCGCGTGATGATAGAATCGAGGATACCGCCGCCTGTCACGGTGCCAGCGACCTTAACATCCTCACCCTTTCCTACCTTGAACGACCCATCGGCCCCCATACTAATCATCGGGGTGTCACCCGCGGCAATCGTAGCGGGTTTCTTCGCGGCCTCGGTGATGACCTCCCCGGCCGATACGCCGAAGGGGGACATGAAGCGTAAGGCTTTGGTGTCATTGAAGTAGTGGATACCCTGGCCGGAGAACTTCCGGAAGGTGCGAGCGTAGGCGACCACGGGACCGGTGACGACCTGGGCCTGAGCCGCGGTCGATTTCACATCAGGCACCTTGCCACCGTCCACCGCGTTGACAGCCGGGCGATCCGGTGTCGGGATAGAAGCCGGGGCGACCAACATCGGCGTCTCGGTCTTCTCCTCATAGGTCTGCGGCGTCACGTCCTGCTGTTCCAGACGCTGCCCGTAGGAGAAGCAGCCAGCGACCAGGAGAAGAGGAACGACGAGAATGAGGGGCCAGGACTTCATGGTTTTCTCCGAATAGGGTTCATAGCCACCCTCATATTATACCCGATTCCTCTCTGGTTGTCTAGTCTAGCGGAGGTAGTCGATGAATCGCTCGAAGTCCTGCTGGTAGACGGCGAGATCTATCGGTTTCCCGCTGAACAGGAGGGTCCGATGGGTGAGAAGGAGGTAGCGGAAGACTCCCCAGGCTTCGGCGTAGGAGTCCAAGGGGTCCACCCCCGCCCCCGTCATGGACCCGAAGACATCCAGGGGGAGGAGGCGACCCTCTCGCTTGGCCTCCAGGAGTCGGGCCCACAGCCGGTCGTCATTCTGCTCGAAGTTCGTAGCCAGACCCTCGGTGAACCAGAACTCCCGGCGATTCAGTCCCCCGAGATCAGCCAACTGGTGAGCCAACTCGTGGGAGAGGATGCGATCCGGGACACCGGCGATGATTACCGCCTCTTTGGTCATGGGAGAGTAATAACTTATCATCCAACCCACGTTCACCTTGTCCACTCTCCGGCCGTAAGCCTCGAACTCGGCGTAGGAGGCCGTCATCACGAAGACCAGGGGCCCCGCGGGGCGACGGGCCTCGGGGAACACGGTGAAGAACCGAGTCTCCTCCTGGGTCAAGAAGGTCTGCATACAGGCGACCCGCTCCGGGGTTGCGTTCCGGATTACGAAGCCGCTGGTGCAGCCCCCCACCAGGAGGACGAGAAGGAGTAGTGTCCTTCTCATACGCGGCCCCACATCTCGCGGGTGTCGGGATGGATCTGAACCCAAGCGGCTCCGAGGGTCACAGGTTCGTAGCCCTTCTGTTCGCCGTAGGTCGTCACCCCCTGGGCATAGGTCTTGAGGTACGAACCCGAGATCACGCCGAGTTTCGTCCGGTGTCGGATCTTGAGACAGTCCGAGTCCGCGATTAGGGGAGTCAGCCGGGCACCCATCTGGTCGTGGACGTGACCCATGAAGAAGATGTCGGCCTCGAAGTTCCGCATGAAGCTGACGAGGCGGTTGATCTTCCCGCCCTTGGTCTGAGCGGCCCCGGCACCGTGGTGACACCAGACTCGGAAGGTCTCGGAGCCTGAGTGGTTCTTCTTGGAGATGGAATGTCCCATGAGAATTGGGAGGGCCTGAGCGTCATCCTTCTCCAGATCCCAACCCCGCACCTGTTGAAACACCACGTCCATGAAGCACGAGTACCCCAGGTCGGCCACGCCGAGTTCGGTGCAGAGCCAGCCGTGGAGGTCTTCCTGCTGCTGGCGTCTCATGTACTGCTTCTCGTGGTTGCCCACGATGAGACCCAGGCACTTGTGTTTGATCGGGGCGAAGATGTCCCGGATCGCGGTGTACGTCACCTTCCCCAACCGGGCGAGGTCGGAGACCGTCACCTTATCCGAGACGGCATCGGGATCGAACCGCTTGGCGTCACCGAAGCCGATGAACTCGCCATAATCCCCGCCTCCGATCCAGAAGGTGAAGGGGTCGTTCAAGATCTCGTCCCGCTGCCGAAGGACTTCCTTCTCAGCACACGCCTTGGCGAGCCAATGGATGTCCGAGAAGTAGACGATCTTGAATACGTCCTTCCGGCTCCCATGCCAAATGAATCTTTTTCCTGCGGCTTCCACGTTAGCGTCCTTTCACTAGAGCGAGGGCCACGATCCGATTAAGGGCCAGGGTGAAGTCAGGTTCCAGGGTGCAGAAGTTCCGGCAGAAGAGATGGTCCTGGAAGACCTTCTCATTCGTGCAGAGGATCACCGGCTTCTTGAATCCGATAGCCGCGGCACCCATCTCCATCAGGGAGCCGATGGACTGGCGGGGCGGCATGTAGGGGAAGTGGGCCAGGACCGTATCACACTCCAGGATGTCAAGCTCGTCCCGGCCAGCGATCTCGGGAGCCGCAAGCTGGCCCTTGTAGGAGAGACCCAGATCGCTCACGTCTTCCTTCTTCTTGCCGCGGAGGGGATCGAGGGTCTTGATCCCGTGGGCCTGGAGCATCGCGGTCGCGGCGTTACGCCAGAGGTAGTCCACGTCCAGGCCGGTGATTGGGCCGCAGAGGTAGACCGTGAAGGGTTTCGGGAGAGAGGTCTGCCTAGAGGCCCGGTTCCCGCCCGGCTCGGCGTGGTCCGAGGCACACTTGGCACAGACCGCGGTGGGTGGTGCGAACCGGGTGAGTTTCATGCCGCAGATAGGACACATCGTACAACCCGAAGGCTCCCCGCACACCTTGCAGGGAATAACGACATGATCCTGGCCGCATATCCCGCACTTCTGAATCTGAACGACGGCCGCACCCGCGGGGATGGTCTCTTCCGTCATATTCACGGCCCGGCGAAGACTAGGAGGGATGGGTCCAACGCTGATGACCTGGAGATAGTGCGGCATATCGTCCAGGGACGCGGGGAGCCGACAAGCTTTGATCTCTTCCTCATAGTGGAGGATGAAACCGGCGTTCGTTCGGATCGCGGCCATGTGATCTTCGTCGGCGAGACCGAGTTTATACGACTCCAGGTGGCGGCAGAGCGAAGCTACACATTCGCTGATGGGCATCCCAGATTCCCAATTCCGTACCTCATATTTCTTGGCCCCAAGAGCCAGCCAAGCACCTTCCCGCATGTTGGCATGAGGCGAGATCAGATCAGGCCGAGGCTTCTTGTCGTCCCGATCCCGCACGGCCCCCGTCTCGAATGTCCTTCTCTCGCCGCTGTCTTTCATCTTCGGTTCCATTTTGTTCCTCTCGTTTGGAGATCTGGCTCCACGCTCGATCCCATGCCTCACGTCTAAATGGTCTGAGCCTGGAGCCCTTGCCATAACTGGTTCGTCCACTCATCGTCTTCCCACAAGGTAGCGATCTACCGCGTCTTCGGTCAGCTTCACCCCAATGTAACCACGAACCTGTTTCCCGTTCGCCTGTACCCGCTCTTTCCGAACACCAGGATTGAGCATCAGAAATCGCTGACTGAATCGCAGATGTGTTCCGGCCTGGGTGCCCTGGTCCTTCGCCCACCGAGCATAGGCATCGTAAACCATCATCGAGGCAACGCAGTTAGCCGTTGCAAAATCGCAACACTCTTCGCCGAACTCGGTTATTGGAGAAGATTGCCTACGGAAATCTTCCACAACCGGACCAGACGATTGCACAGCGGTAAAGCCTTTCTGCCGCAGCCGAAGAAGACCCTGGAGAGCCCAGACTGCGATGCCGGGGGCCTCGGTGGTGATTCGTTCCTTGAGGGTTGTGTCTTCTCGACCAGTGAAGGACTCTCCAAAATGTAAGAGTAGCAGGCGACGATCAAGGGCACGTTCGTGATCGGGCAGATCGGGCATGGCATTGACGGAGATTGTAAACCGGCAGGACAATTTGTGATCCGAAAGGAACTCTTTATTCTTTCGGTTAATACCGACACCATCTCGTCCAGAGATCTCCTTGAGAACCTGGAGAGCCTTTGCAGGATCGCCACGTCTTGAGATACTGGCATCGGGAAGGATAGCCGACAGTTTTCCGCACAATGGGTGCAAACCAAAGTCACTAACAAGGGAATCGAAGGATGTACTGGCAACCTGATTGCTACCAAGAACCGCTCGGAGAGCTTCCAAAACCGTGCCCTTACCGGCACCCGGTCGTCCGACGAAGAACATGAGTTTTTCATAGCTTGTGTCCGCGACCATATTGTACCCGAACCACTCCTGCAATAGCAAGACTTTTTCAGTGTCGTTCGGGAAGATCTCGGATAAGAACCGCACCCAAGTCTCGCAAGATGCGGAGTTGTTCCACGGATAGGGCAGGGCGGCAAGCGAAAAGAATCTCGGTGTCGGTTTTGTCATCACAAGCTCTGGCAAAATCAACATACCGTTTGAGAAGTTTACAATACTCGGGATACATGGGTGTTCCTCTTCGTCTAACCAGCAGGGTGCCTCAGAATAGACCGGACAAGTCATCGTCAGGGCATCAATGATCTCATCCACAACATGCTTATCCGCCACGAATGGCGTCACCTGGGGGCCGTCCTTCCCAGGTTTCAGATAGGTCTTTCCATTCAGGAACGAGTAGAGATCGCCACGGAGGAAGGTGTCCTTCTCAGTCTTCGCGTACTTCGTTCCATCCCACCGATACCAAAAGCCCTGATACTGCCGGAGGATCGGTAGACCTTCTAGCCAATGTCGTTCCTGGAGCCATCTCGCCGCCAGAGCCAGAGGAGTTGTTGATTCTAGTAACCCATCAGAGCTAGCCGATGATCCCGCAGCAATGGCTCCTCGTAGGTCATCTGTTGTAAGGCCCGATCTAAGCCACGCTCGAAGGTCTTTGATCCCCTCGGGCGGCATGACCTTGACGCAGCTTTTCGCCTTTCCCCTAATAGCTTCAAAAGTTTTCTCAAGTCCAATCTTGCCCGCTCCGGCATCGTTCTCACCCAAGATTGCAATGTCCCGTCCGGTAACGAGACCAGATAATAAGGCAAGCCCTCCAGAGGCTGAGGGTTTTCCGACGGCAACAAACCCGAGATCGTAAGCCGCCGCAACGTCGGACTGTCCTTCCACCACCAGCATCGGGAGCGAGGAGGCACACAGCACGTTCCCCGATGAACGCACATTCCCGCTTGCCTTACGGATATGCAAGTACCCAGATTCTCCAAGCGGTTGCATAGCTCCTTCTGGAGTTCGGCCACAGATGACTGCTTGAGGATCGCCGAGATTCTCAGACGAGAGGAGGCACCAGTCGGACTTGCCGCAGATCGGGCACGGGAACTCTTCCGAGCACCGCGTCCAGTTCTGACTTCCCGGAGTATAATCTCGTCCGGTCTGACGATTCGGTGAAAAGGCATAAGTCAGTCCTCGCTTGCCCCCCGTGCTGGAGAGCTTCTTGCCGTCCTTGAAACGGCGAATCAGGCCAACGATCTGCCCCTCGGCATCTCGTTCAGGGAAGACCCAACAACCTTCGCTCGGTATCCACCCGATCCCGATTGCGATTAGGGACTGGGCTGACACACCTAGATCATGGCCGAGATCGGCAACCATCGCGGGCCACACATTCGATTGGTATGCGATCAGGTCGTCGGAGAATGTCATTACAGTCCTCGAAGGTCAAGACGGTGGGCAGGCGTAGACTCTGCATCGCCCTCCTCACGACATCCTGCGGAGGACAGGACATCGTATGGAGGGTGCTCTCCTTACCTTGAGCTACCACCGTCATTACCCCGGCCTGGGCTCGAACCAGGACTTCGCCGCTTGTCGCGGTGCCTCTACCAGTTGGGCTACCGGGGTTGCTACGAGACGTGCCTAGATCGCCAGCGTCATCAGGGGTAAGCTGGTGCCACCGTCTAGGCGGGCATCCTGAGTGCCCGGCTTACGCCTCGGCGAGGCAGGGGCGACCGCGGAGGCGGATCTCGCTGCCGTTCTCGACCAGCACCCGACGCACAATGGCGACGGTCAGGGTGTTCTCGAACGAATCGCCGATCTCCTTGAGGCCCGTACCTTTGGCGTACTGAGCGACGATGCTCCGACGCTGATTCTCCGTGACGACTTTCCTCGGACGCGGCATATTACAATCTCCTGGGCTTTGCCCAAATGCGGGGCTTTGGGCCCCTGGTGTTTGCAAAAATACAAGGTCGCGGGTTGCAGGACTGGTACTTACCACAGCAGCCGTCTTCCACGGCTTCGACCAGGGGCATGACCGGCTTTCGCCGGGTTGAACCCTAGAACTTCTTCGTCAACGCGATGACGGCTTCCTTCACGGTCTTCCAGTCGGCCGACGTGAACTCCTCCTCGGCCTTCCCGATCTTGGCTCCCTCAGCGATCCAGACTTCGGCCAACTTCTCCGGCGTCACACCACTGATGGAGTTGGCTCCGATCCAGGCCGAGTCCTTCGTCTCCACCGTCTCAGAAGGGGAACCAGAGGGGGCAGGCGGAACGACCACAGGTAAAGCAGGCGGCAGGGTGCCCGTCAAGGGGGCAACGCTCGGACTGGCGGGTGCCGGGGAGCCCGCGGAGGGGGAGGAAGGGAGTGCGGCCTTCTTGCCCTTGGCCTTCGGGGGAACGGCGGGCTTGCTACCCGCGACGGGGGGCTTGGCGGCGACCGGCGTAGGGACTGCCGATGACAGAACACCGGCAAACTTCGTGGTCATCACCTTGAGCTTCTCCGTGTCGTACTTCTTGAGGGTCTTGGTCGGTGAGGAGTCGGGCCTATCGATCCACGTCACCTGGAGCGACTTCGTTCCATTATACTCGTGCTCCTCGACCCTGTACAGGATCAAAGTCTCGTCCATCTTGAGACCGTCCAGACCCTCGAAGGTCTTGCCGTCCCAACCGTAGGTGTCTTTCACCTGTTTGCAGTTGAGAAGTTCGGTCCACTTCTCGTCCTTCTTGGTGTAGAGGACGAGGTAGCCGGTGATCTCCTGATCGTACTGAGACCAATCGACCCAACCGGGCTCCCCACCTTCGGCCAGGGTGCCGCTCTCGTCGTAGAATTCCAGGGCCGTGAGCTTGAGGGTCAACTGGGGGAAGCCCCCCCTCGACTCGCTCACGCCATGCTCGATAGCCTTGCCCCGATAGGTTCCGGGGCGATCAATCACAACGCTCATCTGTTGTCTCCTGCCCTCTCGGGGCGGTAAAAGGTCTAATCCTGGCGACTGGAACCGGCCAGCATCTTTGGGCTACCCACTCCGTACTCCGGAGCGATGGTGCGGCCTCCGGCATTCATGGACCCAACGCATAAGCCATATATGCTACGCCAGGACGAAGCTAGTTCTGAACCACGCCATCCTTGATGATTCCCCAGATATCGCGGTGATTGATGATGGAGCACACCACGCCGTCATCGCTGATCGTGGGGAACGGAACAACTCGGGCACCCTGGGGGGTCCGCTCGGTCTGTTGTGCGATCATCACTCGGTCGCCGGGATGGAGAGGCGGGCGATCCAGGACGCCACTCTCGGTCATCCCGCCCAGGCCAACAGCCCGGATCGTGCCGATGAGGAGGACATCCTTGTAGTCGTCGGGCAGAACGATTCCACCCTTAGTCGTTTTCTTTTTGTCGTCCAGGATCACCGTGCAGAGGCCATGAAGAGGTTGGAACATTACGATCTTCTCCTGTCATTGTAGAAGTCACTAGCGACCCGAGCCACGCACTCAGGGTGAGCGAGGAGGGGGTGTGTCTCCCCTATCGGTTGGCAGCAGATGTAACAGAGCGGAGGAGGTTCGCAGAGAACCTCGTGGAAGACGAACTTCCGGCCGGGGTTGTCCCGGAGCATGTTCATCACCCGACGAGCCGCCAGAAGTCGTTTCCACCATCGCTTCATTGGTTCTTTCCGTGGCAGCGATGCCACTTCTTTCCCGATCCACAGGGGCACGGTTTTCTCCGACAGAACAGGAATATGATTCCCACTGCCCCGAGAGTCAACATGACTGTCGGAAGTAGGAAGAGAGCAACCAGTCCGCAGGAATCGTAAGCAAACATGTTCTACTCCGCTACGGGATACTCGTCGGGGAAAAGCATCTGCCAGAACGAGTTGTCCGCGGCCGTCTCGAATGAGACCACCGGGTCGGTGAGGGTCCGGGTCTTGGCGAAGTAGGAGGGGTTCAGGGGCATGGTGAAGATCGCCCGCGTTGTGTCACCTATGGCCTTGCCTGCGTGGTCGCGGACCTTGCCGTCCTTCGCTGTCTCGGTCCAGCCGCCCGCGATGATCTGCTTGAAGTAGTCGATCTTGACGACATGATCGGCCCACTCGCAAGCAAAGCCACGAGTCGTGAAGCTCTGTTTGGACTCCGGGCCGGGAGCGTAGAGTTTCGGGCCATCCTGGAGGTAGTTCGTTCCGGCTGCATTGGCGATGACCTGGGGGGACTGCTGGCACAGGACCACGACGTTCTTGCCCTGCCGCACGAGGCCATCCAGGTCTTGGAAGATCAGCCGCATGGTGTCGTACATGTGCTGGTAGCCCTTGCCGTAACCGTAGTCCTCGATCCGCTCGATCTTAGCCCCCTTCTCGTGGCCGATGGTCCGCACCACGAAGTCCATCGCCAGGAGTTCCAAGGCCGTGCCGGTGTCAATCACCGCAGTCTTAAAGCCATCGAAGAGGGTCTTCTGATGCAGGGCATCCCGCACGTCCTCGAAGATTACGACGCCGGGGACATGCTGGATCGGCTCCCCGGTGATGGGGTTGCGAATCATCCGTCCACCATCGTCCAGACCGAGGAAGAGTGGGGCCGGAGCCATTGCCGCCAGAGTCGTCTTACCCTTGCCCGAGCCTGCGTAGACGACAATCTTCTGACCCTCGCCCTGGCCGTCCCAGGTCTTCGCTGCGAAGGTGCGAGCCAGTCGGGCCTGGGCCTGCGGGGGCGGCGGGGCCGTCACGCGGGGAGGCATCTTGCTCTTGGGTAACGGCGGGGCGGCGGGCGGCGGCATCAGTTTCGGAGCCATGCGTAGACCTTTCCAATAGGGTAAAAGGGCGTCAATCTGCTGTTCAAATTGCGGATCACCGATACTCAGGGACATCGGTGTTCTCCCCGATCTTCCGATCCTCGTAGGGGGCCGCGAGGCGGCGATAAAGCTCTAACTTGGCACACTCCAGGACGCCAATCGCAGCGTTAATGTTGGCGTAGTTTCGGGTTCGTGTGGCTCCGGCGATGACCCGCGTGATGACGTAATTAGCGTCACCCTCGCAGGTGATCTTCACGACCAGGGCCATGATCTCGGCATCAAAAGCCACGCGGTTAGCTGACTTAATGTACGGCATGTTATTCTCCCTCGACCGGGGCCTGTTCGACTGCCTCCGCGTGTAAACGCTTGAACCCCGGAGGCGTCTGTCCGTTGAACACGTCCACGTTGTTGTAGCAGATTGAACAATAGGCACACTTGAACGTGGCCTCACACTGTTGCTCGTTCTCGAACCAGAAGCCTGTCCGCTCCATCTCGTTCATGTTCTTCTGGAGTGCCCAGACCTGATACTCGAATGCCTTGAGTTCCTGATCGGTAAAGGGCACTTCCTTCCGGGCGAAGTAGAACTCCGGCCGGGTCGTCATGTCCTGGAGGAGCCGGGCACCGAACATCCCCGGCGTCTCGCGGAGGGCATAGGTGCCTTCCTTCTTGCCGGGCTCAAAATCGGTTGACACACCATCAACAGCGGGCGGTATGCCATCCTCGCTAGGCATGGTTCCGAACTTCTGCCCGCAGTAGTCGCCGGTCTCCATGAACGCCTTACTATCGGCCTGAGTGAGCATCTTGGGACTGATCTGCGGCTTGTGGAAGACATCGTGGAGGAGGCCGGAGATTAGTTCGCCCTGATCCAGAGCCGCAGGGATCAGTCCTTCGTCGGCCTTCTGCATGTCCCGCCCGGCCACGATGTAAAACTTCGATTGTGTGTCCTTGCGGAGCCGGAGCCAGTAGGTCGAACCGCTGTCGATGGACTTGCTCGTGGATTTGTGCTCCTGGATCAAGAGGCGACCTGTCCCCTTGTGTCGGATAACCCGGTCAATCTTCCCGACACGCCGGAAGGAAGGAGTTGCGTGCCCGGTCTCCGGATTAATAAGGGGGAGGTCGAACTCAAGCTCAGTCGCCACGGTTTCAAACTCGGACTTGTCGGTCGGGTAAAGCCAGTTATACGCGGCCAGGGCACAGGCGATAGTCTCCCGCTCCACAGCCCACTCGGTCGGGTCGGCATAGTCGGGGACCGTCTCGTAAACCTCGCAGGCGGCTTCAACAGCCCGAGCCAGTCGATTCTCGTCGTCAATCAGCTTCACCGTGATCGTGCCAATTTGGAAATCAGACCCAATCGGCATCGAGAGAATCTCCAGACCCTTGTGCCACGCCGTCCCCATCCGAAGGGGCTGCGGCTCCTGGGCCACGCGGAGGGCCTCGACATAGGCGATCCGGTAGCGGGTCGGACACGCCTTGTAAGCGGAGATGGAGGACGCGGAAACATGACCTACTTTGTCTGACATGCTGACTCCCGTTGTACTCTTTCCTGATGAGCTTTCAGTCGGTCTTCGTGGCCTGCCACTTTCCGACTGAGTAAACTTCCCTGCTGATACCCATGACTGGCCGGGCGATTGGTCCCTTTGATACTGTTCCGGCCATTCACGCTAAGATAGTGTTCGGGACAGGGCATTGTTATTATTATTATACCTCAGACATCCAGGGTGTCAAGAGAGAAAAGAGCAAGATTACCAAGAATCATTTCTTTACGGAGAGCGTCAATGAGTTCCTCCAGAGAGTGGGCAAGAATGTAGATGCCCCCTCGGTCTTCTATCGCGGCCTGATAGGTCTTCTGGGCGGCGTCTTGTTTGCCCCTGGGGGCCTTGCACTCGATCCCCACAAAGTAGCCACCAGGAAAGAGACAGGTCAGATCGGGCCAGCCGGTGGGTACGCCGGTGCCCATGCTAACCCCGAGGCGATGGGCTGCTCCCGCGTCCGTCACCGCGAGAATCACACGATGAGCCAGGAGCCACTGGATGATCGCCTTCTGCACCTTGGCCTCGGGCCGCTTCCGCCTCTTGCGAGGAGAAGTCTCGGATTTATAGTTCAACTGTTCCCAGAGTTCATCAAGTGCGTCTACATTCATTAGATGCTCCAGTTGTGCCGATCATAGAGGGAAAGCCAGCCCGCGATCCAGTCATGCCACTCGTCCGTGTCTAAAACAAAGGGACAGGAACAGGGGGACTTGTGTGCTCGGTAAGCGTCCGCTCCCTGGCAGAGTCGGCCATAGTGAGCCCCCACCTTGGCCGCGAGCCGGTTGTTATGCTGCTTAGTTCGGAGGATTGTTAGGCGACCAAACATCATAGGTACTTGAACCCGTCCCACCATCGAAGACCCCGGCCCGTCCAGGTGCCATCCAGTCGTCCGATCAGGGTTTCAATCTCATCTCTTGTCATGGGGAGCGTTCGCTCGATCACGTTCCCCGAAGAGTCAAGCTTCCGAAATCGACCCGCAACCATCGGATGATCCTTCGGATGAACCTGCGAGGTCTCCACCGCTCGACCCCAGAAGCGGAGGGCCGCGATGATCTGCACCATCTCGCGGGGAGTGATTCTATGCTTTTTTGTCAAGGGACACCGCCTGGGCGATCTTCTCCGGAGTGAGAAGGGCCAGTAATTGTTCGCCGACATTCTCGACAAGTAGGGGACTCTGCACATGCTTACCCCAGAGGCTGCCGTCGTCCTTCCGAAACTGCACCCAGTAGACTGGATCAGCGTCCGGATGATCCCGATCCCATATCGGTCTGGAGTAGTTATCCAATGTTATCACGATGTTTCCTCTGCAATCAGGCCGATGAGATGGAACCAGGGCTCTTGCTCGGCGTCCACGCCACGGTGAATGGCGAAGCCGAGGAGATACCCTAGAGCGTAGTGGTCAAGCTCCAGGGCCGTCTGCCGGTAGATCGCACTCGGCTGCGGCCGGTTATCCTCATCCTGGGCTCCGGCGACGTAGCCGGAAATGAACCGATCCGGCCACCGGGGGTGAAGAGCCTTGAGTTGTGTAAACATCGCTTCTTGTTCTTGGGGGGTCATTCGTACCTCTTGGAAATAGATGCCTCAACATCAAGGGGCCAGTCAGGAGCCCAGATCGGCCGACGCCGGAGTTCCTCTTCCACTATCGCCAGAGCCCGCTCAGCCTGGGCCTCGGGCACCACAGCGATCACGCTATCGTAGACGTGGTGGGCGATCCGGATATCGCGATACTCGATTCGGAGGATTGCTTCGGCCAGCACGTCACGACTCATCGCTTGGACGACGTTCTCGGTGAGAGTCCCTCCCCAAAGATCGCCCCAATGGAAGCGAAGGCGTCCCCCTTGTGTGCCATCATCGGATATGCCAGCATGTGGGTAAAACAACTCGCGGCCAGAGGGCAATCGAAGCCGCGTCGTGCTCCCTTCCCGTTGCATCGTAAGTCCCCGCAGGGAAGAGTCTTTTCCGTATTTGGTAACATATCTGAATGTCGCCTCCAGGTCACGCCAGAACTTTGGGATCATCGAATACTTCCGACGATAGTTGTCTACGAACCGTTTACAGAACTGCCAGTCGATCTCACCCGACTCGACCTTGGGGGCAAGCTCGGGATAGGTCAACATATACTCCAGAGCCCGGTCAGCACCCATGCCGTAGCCCATGCCCAGGATGCCGACTTTCCCGAGAGCACGACGACCCCCCAGGACTTTCGCCACGGCGGGGGGGTCGGACTTACGCGGCTTGCGGCAGGGTGCGGCCAGGGTCTCCGCGGCGAATTGCGAATAGACATCCTCGCCGCGAGCAAAGGCCGCGATCAGGTCGGTCTGCCCGGCGATCCAGGCGTTCCCTCGGGCCTCGATCTGGGCGGAATCGGCATGAATTAATACCGAGCCGGTGGGGGCAATGAGGCAGTGTTTCATCTCGCACGCCAGCCCGCCGCCACGGGTCGGCAAGTTGCAAGTGTTTATGCCTTCGCCGCCACTCCACCGGCCAGTGTGGGCTCCGTAATAATTGAGAGGGTTCGGGAGCCGCCCACCCGCTGCGGTAGCCTGAGCGGTCATTGCTCGGATACGCTTAACATGGAGGGGCCATGATTTAATAGCTTGCCGAGCTTTGATAAGGTTCCGAACCCTCGGATTCCGATGTAATCTGAGACCTTTCAGGGCTTCGTCGTCCTTGGCGAGAGCCGGGATTTCCTTCTTCTTACCCTGTTTGAAGGGCACCAACTCACCCGTCTCGGCCAGGGCGTCACCGAGGAGCTTCACAAATGAGATGTTGCCGCTGATTTCCTTGGGCGTCGTTCCCTCGGGCATGTCCTTGGCGACTTGGGCTTCCATCAGCCCGGCCAGCCGGTCGGCCTCCGCAAAGTCAAAGGCAAGCTCGGGCTCCCAATAGAGCCGGAGAGTATGCCGCTGTAGGACGAGTTCCACGTCGGGCCGCGTTAGCTTCGGCAAGAGTATCGCCAGGAGATCCGCTTCCCGCTCGGCGTCATTGTTGGCGTAAGCAGCGTAGGCGATCCGCTGTTCCTCGGTCATCGTCGCCCATCGCAGGCCGAGGAACTTCATCGTCTCACCCTTAGCGGGGAGATTGTACCGTTCGCAAAGGTCTTTCAGTGAGTGGGAGTTCCGGGCGTCCAGGTGTGCGGAGAGATACTTCGTATCCACTACAAAGGGCGGCGTTATATGATGTTTTCGGACAAGAATTGTGCCGTCGAAGCGGGCATTTTGAATGACGACAGTACACTCTTCCAGGTTCTCGCCGAATTGACTTTGTAGCCATGCGATCTGTTCCTTCACGCCGGGCCAGAAGGTAGACTGACGCGGAGAGTAAGGCAACTTGCCCCGGACCATGAGGCAGGCAACTCCCTCTTCCTCGAAGCGTTTATCCTCAATGTATTCAATTGTACTGAGACCGGAGTCCCCCTTGCCCTTGAGATGGTAATCCTTGGAGAAGTAGGTCTCCCAGTCCAGCACCACGATGTCCTGGGGCCAGCCGCAAGCCCCGAGGACGCCAACCGCCGCCCCCAGTGAGGCGGAGAGAGTCAGGGGCGGCGGTATCCTAGGCGGTGGGGGAAGGAGAGTCATTTCAATTCGATCTTGAGGGCCTTGGAGACGAGAGTCCGCATATCCTCCAGGTGGCGATGCTGAGCCGAGAACGAGCCCGCCGATCCTTCCCCCTCGGTCGGCCGCACACCCGCCCGGAAGAGATCATCCATCAGAACCTGAGCGTCCTCCCGATCCAGGACCAAGGAAGGGTGCGGGATGAGTTCGCCCGGCGTCACTTCCTTCATCACGAAGTTAACACAGTGGGCAATATGCTGCCCATTATCGAGAGTCTGCCCGATGAAAAGAGGCAGGCCGTCGTACATGAAATCCTTGCGGACGTGGAGGATGGTTCTCATGGTTAGAACGGAGCGTAGCCGTCCTCCAAAGCGGTGTTGGCATCAAACGGCTTCCTGATGAGGTTGGGGTCGTCACCGAGGAGGGTGCAAAGCCCCGTGGCCTTGCAAAAGCCACAGTGCGACCGATCCTGGGGGGTGCAGCCGAAAAGACCCAGAAGGACCAGGGCAATGCTTAGGGTGAGGAGGAACAATTTCAGTTCCAGTTTATAGAGCTTCATGTTTTCTCCGGTGTGTTGAGTTCCAGTTCCCACCCGAGCCCGGCGTCCCCGACGTAATGATAGCCCACGCCGTTCAAGTTGGCGACCTTTTCGACAAAGGCGACGAGGGGCTCGACTTCCCTGCTCGGGGCCAGCCGCCACAAGGCGGCGAGGATATGCCGCAGCTTGGCGTACATGAATGCCCGGATGTTGGGGTTCTCGGCCTTGCCGTCGTTCCGAGCCGAGGGCAGCTTCCAAGGGGCAAAGGGGTCCGGGGCGAGATAATCCAGGAGGTCCGAGAATCGCTTCCGGTCCTGGGGGTTTGACGCCAGGGCGACCTGGGCGGAAATCACCGCTCGGAGGCGGATGATCAACTTGACGGGCAGGGGCTCGGGTGGGAGTGTGGGGGCCGTGATTGCCATATTATTCCTCAAGTAGTGGCCGGGGCACCCCGTTTACCTTCTGGGCATCGCCACGTCCAGTGGGGTGCCCCTGGCCGAAGATGACACTATATCTGATGATTCCCTGGCCGTCAAGAGGAAATCTTACGCAAAATCTTGGCGAGATCACGCCAGCATTGCGACTCCCACCCGCCTGTCACGGCTTGCCACTCCTGGAGGTCTTTTGCCACAGCCAGGAGCTTCTCCGCGTGCGTGTGAAGCTTGCACATAACAAAGGCCGGGTCGCCGTGGATACCGTCCCAGTCACGGTGCAATGCACAGCCACAGGCGGCGGAAGCGACCTGCTCGTTCTCTTCGCCTTCTAGCCAGAGCCAGGGGAGCTTTCTCGGCATCTTCAGATCGGAAGAGCGACGTGTAGGGAAAGAGTGTAGATCTCGGTGGTCGCC
>OCZT010001942.1_pt1 | contig 21441 bp, 17 predicted proteins | sample 1539031 | NCBI WGS metagenome assembly OCZT01 (sample SAMEA3539308, study PRJEB22396) | soil metagenome | biome: tundra; feature: field; material: soil | place: USA | collected 2010-05 | depth 0.15 m | reverse complement strand
GAACCTGCACAAGGGTAAGTGCCAGAAGTGCCAGCATCCGATCCCCGGGGTGTGGCAGAGCTAGCTGGCTGAGGTCGTACCATGCTGCGAAAAAAGTCCATCGCTAGTGTACTGGTCATCATGGTCGTGCTGTGCGGCATCGCCGCCTGCTCGCAAGAAAAAGTGCGCCAAGCGGGTGTTGCGGGAGCCTTCTATCCCGCCAATCCCGCCGAGCTGAGCAAGATGGTGGACGGATTTTTGGCCAAAGCGCAAGTTCCGTCCATCAACGAGCCGCTGATCGCATTGATTGCGCCGCACGCCGGATATCCGTTCTCCGGAGCCGTCGCGGGCCACAGCTATGCAGTGCTCAAGAATCGCAAGTTTCACCGCGTCGTGATCATTGCACCCTCGCACTACGAGGCGTTCCCCTTCTCCGCAGTTTACGACGGTGACGCGTACGCCACTCCCCTCGGCAGGATCCCCGTGGACAAGGTCTTTGCGGCGGCGCTGGCTAAGCAAAGCGCTTCCATCCGGTTGTCGAGCCGCGGGCACGAGCGTTCCGGAGAGCAGGCTGAACATTCTCTGGAGGTCCAGCTTCCGTTCTTGCAGCGGGCAATTGGGCAATTCCAACTGGTTCCCATCATCATGGGCGATCAGAGCTACGAGGCAAGTCGCGCGCTCGGCGTGGCGCTTGCTAAGTTGATCCACGACTCCGACACGCTCATCGTCGCCAGTTCCGATCTCTCGCACTATCATCCCTATGACGAGGCATCGACCATCGACCACAACACGCTGCACGCAATCGAGGCGTGGGACTATTTCAACCTCTCTCGGAACCTGCAGGCGCGTGTGTGGGAGGCCTGCGGTGGCGGCCCGATTGTAGCCGCCATGATCGCGGCCGAACGCCTGGGTGCGAACCGTGCCCAGTTGCTGAAGTACGCCAACTCGGGCGACGTGACCGGCGACCGCTCGCGCGTGGTGGGCTACAGTGCTTTTGCGCTGTACAAGGCCGCGCCCACAAACTCCGTCGCTCGGCCCTTCACGCTGACTCCCAAAGAGAAACAGGAGCTTCTGAGCGTTGCGCGGAAATCAGCGGAGACCGCAGTACGTGAGCGCAAGGGCTATAAGCCGCCGGCCGAGTCGCCGGCACTTCAGCAGGACCGCGGCGCCTTCGTAACCATTACGAAGAATGGAGAACTCCGCGGGTGCATTGGATACGTTTCGCCTATGCAGCCGCTGATCGAAACGGTTGGCGATGTTGCTGCCCTGGCGGCATTGCAAGATCCCCGCTTCCCTCCGGTTACACCGGTGGAACTGGGAGAGTTGCAATACGAGGTCTCCGTCCTGTCTTCATTTCGACGTGTGCTGGATGTTCGGGAGATACGTGTCGGCCAGCATGGCCTTCTCATGAAAAAGGGCGACCATGAAGGCCTGCTGCTTCCGCAGGTGCCCGTCGAGGCGGGATGGGACCGCAAGACCTTTCTGGAAGGGACAGCCAGGAAGGCAGGGCTACCTGCTTCTGCGTGGAAGGATGATGACACCGACATCTTCTTGTTTTCCGCGCTGGTGTTCAATGAAGGCAAGTCGCCTGCGAGCATTACACCGGAAGTGTCTTCTCCCGTGAAGCGGCCATGAACGCCAGCAGGGCTGTCGCCAGATTCAGTATCAGAATCAGCGTGGCCGCTTTCAGGAATCCGAAAACCGGCACGAGATAGGCGCTCAATATCACTGCACCGACACACGCTCCCAGCAGATCGACGGCATACAGAGATCCGGTGTTCTTCGGGCGCCCATCTTTACAGCCGGCGAAGAAAAGGTTGCTAGCCAAGGGGAATTGGTAGCCACCTAACATCCCGCATAGCAACGCGACTACCGGGAAAAGAACGTCACCGACGAGGAAGAGTTGGGTCTGGCTGTGGCTTCGCGTGCAGATCAGAAAGAACCCGTACAGTAACAGAGGCGATAGGGCTGCGGCCACTTGGACTGTGGCCAGCACTCGCAGCTTAGTGCCATTGCCCACGTCTGGCCGGCTACTGCTTCGCAACCCTAACCAACTGCCCAGCGCCATGCCCGTCATCACCGCCGCGACCAGTAATGCCAGTTGCCGATAGACGTAACCGTAGATCGCTTGGAAACCCAGTAGCAGCAGCACCTCCAAAGCCATCAGCGTGAAACCCATGGTGCCGACGCAGCCTGTCACACACGCACGGTGAAGTTCCTCTGGCCTGAACAGTGCAACAACAAGTATCGCGATCGCTAACAGCGCAGTCAGGCCCATCAGAATCCAGCGGAACTTAATGCGTGCCATGCTCGCGAAGACTTCACGATAGTTGCCATTGAACTGGCCGCTCCAAAGTGCGATATCGAAGTAGTAAGCGACCGGCGCAAAATCACGATTGACGGGAGTTTCCGGCCGGGGCCGAATCTGTCCCTCCATTTCGAGCATGCGATCGGGGGCCATACGGAAGGGGAGATAATACTCGCGCACATAGCTGGTCTCCACGTGCCGGGACTTCAGCCTTTGCAGTAGGTCGTCGGCATGAACCGTCAGTGTGCCCGCTTGCGTGGCGGCAAAGAAGTGCGCGGTGTCTCCGGGGATGGTAGTGACCTCGGGAAATACCTCCTGCAAGCTCCGGTTGATGCACCGCAGGAAACTCCCCATTGTCGGCGTGATGTAATTCTCCGAAGCTCGAAGCTGGAAAGAGAGAATGCCGCCCCGATTCAACTTCGCGGCGGCTTCGCGGAAGAACTCGACCGTGAAGAAGCGGTTCAACTGCGCGGTCTGTGGCTCCGGCAGGTTGAGGATGATAACGTCAAATGTCTCCGCTGTGCTCTTTAGAAATAAACGGCCATCGGTTGCGTGAAGATGCATACGCGGTTCGTGCTGCAGCGCGGCCATTTCGTCGGAGAAGTAACTCTGTCCAAGCTCAAAGATTTTGGGATCCAGCTCGACAAAATCGACTCGTTCGACCGTGGGATGCTTCAGAGCTTCGACGGCGCTCCCATTCAGTCCCCCGCCGATCAGCAACACGCTTCTCGGGGCGCGGTGCTGGAGGAGAGCGTAATGAACGGATTCTTCGGCGGCCTGAGGGTCAGGCACAGTAAATAGCACTAGACCGTTCTCGAGAAGCGTGCGGCTGCCGTCCGTTTCCAGTACCGCTAGATTTCCATAAGCCGAATTTTGGCTGGCCAGCAGATGAAATCCCTGCCACAGCCGCGTCAGGGAAAGCTTCTCCATCCAAGGCGCGCCGAATGGAAACAGACCGGCGACGAAAACGGCTGATATTGCCGCGTACGCACCCTTGCGCCAGAAAGGCTCGCGAAAGATCAAGCTGGCGGCCGCCAGCAGGTTCAACAACCCGAGGCAAAGTGCAATTTGGAAGGACGTGTAGTGGAGAACCAACATCAGGCTGGCGATCAGGCCACCGATACCGGATCCGAATGCTTCCAGCAGATAAACGGACCCCGTAGCGCTCGCCGGCACGGCCCCGGTCTCCTGACCTACCAGGCGGCTGCCCGCGGAAAACATTCCTCCCGAGAACAGGCAGAAAGGGCATAGGACCACAAGTGCCGTGAGGAACATCGGCCACGGCCCCAGGATTTCGCCGGGAACATTGAGAAAAATCCCTTTGCTACTTCGGACTGCCAGAATGGTAAAGGGTAACGCCAACGCGAGGAGTATCTGCAAACCGGCCATGGCCTTGCGCGGTTCATCGAACCATGCGGCCTTCCGGCCAAAGAGGCTACTACCGATACCCGTCCAGAACAACCAACTGGCAAGCAAGAGTCCTAGCGAGATCTCGTTGCCATAAAAGACCACTAACAGCTCACGCATGAGGAGAATCTGGGCCACGGTCGCGGTGAAGCCGATCAGCAACAGCAACGGGCGGAGCCGCCACATGCTTTGCATTGACGACTGACTTTGCTGAGACGGAATCGCCATAGGACTAACCGATCCAATGGAGAGGCCTTGGCCTCCGACTACTGGGCCGTGACGCATGGCCTCAATGCTCGTGCCGAACTGTGTCTTCTCGCAAGTCGCGTGCTTCAGACCTGGAAAACAGGACTTGCGAACGCAATATTATGTTTCCTTCCCGGCGCAAAAGATCCCCCAGGATTCCACTCCTTACGCGTCGAAGTGAACGCACCGCAGAAACTGCAGGTTCACGCCCGCCAAGGATATTACGCTCCCTTTGAGCGGTAGGTGAACTTAGAGCAACACCAGAGTTTGTAATGCCCCTCACTCAAACTTACGGGGACGAAAAAGTCCGGTTCTTGTCATGCGGTTCCCCCAAGCAGAACGGCGCTCCCGCCTCTGGTCATTGGGGAGGAACAGCAGCAATTCCTGGGACCTAGTGTCAGAATCGTCGACGCTCCAGTTGCCTTCTCCCAGGCATCCAAGTACGCCTGTCCTTTTGGTCTGTTGCACCAGGGTCACGGAGGGATGTGCCTGCGGCAAATATCAAGATGCGCTGCGGCGGGGCAATGGTGCAGTTTGAATCCAGTCGCCGCTTGTGCTGCCTTGAGTCAGCGTAAACTGTGACCATGAACGCTATAGACTTCGAATGCCCATCTTGTGGCGCTAAACCCGGAGAAAGGTGCCACACGCTCACCGGCAAAATGACGCCGGTATCCCATTCCAAGCGGAAACGCGCCGGTCTTGACCAACCGTACCCACCCGAGGACTTCAGCCAAGCCCCTGCGCAGATCCTTGGGGAAGCTCAAAAGTCCTCAGACGATAAGAAACCGTAGGTCTTCGATTTGGGAAACTGGCCAAGCGCCTGGAAGAGTGATGAAATATCGTAATTTGTTGCAGGTGAATACTTCTATCTCAAGCAAGATGGATCGCAGACCCGGATGGGGGACATCCCGCACGTTTTCCAGCACCGCTCGCGGCAATTCTCCACCCAGAGGCATGGTTCGAACGGAAGCGGGATATGTGGAATCGACTTCGTGTTGGCAACGTTCTTATTCCTACTTTCCACTGCCGCTGACTCCTTGGGGCGATTTGTCTTCACCAAGAGTACAGTCCGCAGGGATGTGAATCCACCTGGCGGCCCACAATCCCCTGCGGGCTGTCTCCCCCTGAGGACTAAGCCATCGTCGCCCGCTCCGCTGAAGTCAAGACCCGATCTAAGGTGTTCGACGTATCTCCTCTGGCTACGTGGCGCGGACCGTCAGCACCGAGCAAGGTGCCTTCTGCAATACATGATGCAGGGTGGTCCACGGAAAGTGTGTTGACAGGGTACCGGCGTGCGAGCCCATGACGATCAGCTCCGCTTCTCGAGTCTCGGCTAGCCCGAGAATCTCCTCCGCGGGATCCCCTACCTCCACCTCGATCTCAGGCGGGTACGCGAGATCCAGACCGGGGGGAATCAGTTTACGCATGCTTTCCCGATCCTGTCGCTTCCACTCAATTAGGTACGAATCCGATACCGCCTTGCTTTGGATAACGTGAAGCATGGTCAACTCAGCCCGGTCCTGCTCGGCGAGCGACAGCGCGTAGGTCAGGGCCGCCACGGATCCGGAAGAAAAGTCAGTAGCATAGAGGATGTGGCCAAATCGATCCAAAGACAGCGGTCCAACGTGAGGTCCGACGCTAAGCACTGGACAAGTCGCGTGGCGAATTACCTTCTCCGCGATGGACCCCATGATGAGCATGTTGATTGCTCCGCGTCCATGTGTATCCATGACAACCAGATCGATGTCCTGGTCCGACACGACCTGTAAGATACTCTCCCACGTGTCACCGGACCGCATGATCACTTCGTGGGGAAAGGATTTCAGGTCTTCTCGCTGCTCCAACTGCGCCATGCTGGCTTCCGCGTTGTGCCCCGCCATGTCCATGAGTGGAGGCCAGGTATCGTCGCCCGCAGTGGAGACTTCCGCGGGAATCACGTAAGTAAGGAAGAGCTTTGACGCGTAACGCCGAGCCAGAGCAAGGGCACATTGCAGGGCACTCTGCGACTCAGGGGAGAAATCCGTTGCTAACAAGATTTTGCTAATGCCTATGCGTGAGAGTGTTGCTTGAAGTGCCATAGCACACCTCCATAAAGCCAGATGAAATCGGTGGCCGCGACTACGTAGCGGCTTGGTTCACCTCCTCACGAGTTGCCTTGCTGAAACATGGTACTCGCCCCTCTCGTGCCAACGTGTGCCTGAGCGACACCGCTCAGGAGATTCCATCAAGCCGAAGGTGGTACGCCTGGCGCTGTCGCAAACGAATTGAACGCAGCCAAAATCGAGTCGAGTCTCAAGGCCGGACCCTGGATAGGCGGGGATTGACCACCGCCGCTCGGCTGGGGGTAGTTGACACTCGGCAAAGAGACCGGCTTGAGTGCTGAATCGCGCCCTCGACCAAAACTTGCAGTTCTTGCATTGCATCACTCACCTCCGCCTTCGATGTCTCGTCTGAGAAATCAGGACCAGTGGCCGTCACACATCTCCTGTCCGCTATCGGTCCGCAGTCTCAGTCCTCACTTCGCCCGAGACTTGGGCAGTCGCCAACCTTCCGAAGGAGCCTTTTCCCCAGGATAGCCAGGTTTCAGGCTGCTGGGGCAAACCGCGGTTGTGCTCCGATTCTTCCGCGAGAATTTCGAGCACTAGGCAGCGGCTTCAGTCCTGAACAAGAACGGAAGTAGCATGCTCAACCGACTGGGTGCAGATCGTTAAGCTGCTGCGCTCTTGCTCTTGAGCTGCAGCTCAGCTTCAGCAGCCAGCCAATCTTCTACCGCGTGCCCGTCCACCATTCCGCGCTGCTCGTAAAGCTCATACGCACGCTCGCGGATAGCCTCTTCGGTCACGGAGGCGGTCGCCGGCTCCGAAGTGGAAACTCCGGCTACTGGCTTCTTCTCAGACGTTTTCATAGCAAAGCTCCTTCAGGATTTGCCACGCATAGAAAGGAACGGGGTCGAAAAGTCTCTCGAAGGCGCGGCGCTCAGAGGCGCGGAGGGACACCGAATGACCTCGCCTGCGTCATTGGTTATTAATATTATGTCTCAGAGGTAGTCACCCACACAAGGCCTTACGATCACATTATGCTGGGTTGTCCCACTTTGACACGCGTCCCCGGGTCAGCAGGGGCCCACACCGTATGGGGCAAACATTCCACACTCTGTAACTTAGCAGTCGCGCTGAAGCGCATCGACGACAATAAGGTCGAGAGCACGATGAAGAAGGCTGGCACACCGGTGATGACCGTGGGGGCAACAGTCTCGCCTGACGGAAAGACGCGGGGCCAGGACGTAAATAACACCAGGGATGCAGTTTGAATTTCACAGGCCTTAGCGTGGCGCTCCGGATCTGTGGGAAACTGTCGGTATGTCAGAGAAACGAGCAAAATCCGATAAAGCACAGCGACAGGCCGATCAACTCGAAAAGAAGGCTTCCCGCCGTCCGGCACAGAATCAGAAAAAGAAACCGCTCCGCGCGCATGTCGATGCGGCGCTTTACGCGGTTGACAAGCGGATTTAGCAAGAAGCTGAAGAACCACGGCACGCGGTTGCGCTGCACTTTTTCCATTACAACTTCTGCCGCGTTCACAAGACGCTGCGAGTCACGCCCGCGATGGAAGCGGGTGTGGCCGATCACATTTGGACACTGGAGGAACTGAGCAATCTCCTGCCAGCGTTGCCTTCGCCGTCACACCGCATAGACAAGAAACTGCTACTGAAAGCTCTGAGAGAATACGCTATTAGCATGACAAACGAAGAACGCAAAGAAGCCCTTCTGAAACTGGAACAGACCTACGACCGACTGTGTGCTCAAGCTAAAGACCTGGTTTACCAGATGTCGCGAGAACCTGCCGCAAGCGCTCGTAATCAGTTCCGAGAGAAGCTGATGTCTATCGATCAGCAAAGAACTAACCTATATGCAGAGATGGATGCCCTGTGGAAGTCAGAGTGACTCACTACCTGGAATCAAAGTAGCGCACTACCAGGAATTGACTCGAAAGGCCCCCTTTTTGGGTGCTCTCAGAGGCAATAACATCCCCGACAGAATGGCAAGGCACGAAGACAGTTTCCCAACCGAGGGCCTGATCGGCAGTATTGGTTGTGCCCACCAATACTCGATCCTCGCTGTACCGATTGCACTCAGCGCGGGACATCGATAGGCGGCTTGGGGAGTGCTGCCGCATGCAATTCTCCCCACGCCTTGACTACCCTCTCGCGGATCTCCGCCGTCATCGCGGAGTATTGTTCCTCAAGGATTGGACCCGGCTCCGGCGGTTCGACCGGATCGAGTATGCGGACGCGAAGCTTGGCAAATCGCCGGAATCTCTCGCCGCGCGGCCAAGCTTCGTGGAACCCCTCGATAGCGACCGGAACCACTGGGCAGCGTGTGTGGATTGCCAAGATTGCCGCGCCCTTGCGGAACGTTTTGGGAACTGCGTCGATGCTGCGCTCTCCTTCGGGGAAGAGCACCAGCACACGCCCGTGGCGCAGCCCGTACGCACCCGCGCGCATGGCGGGCACGAGGTTAGAGTCGGGGTCGATGGGAATCAGCCGGACCTTCTCGCCGATTCTCTGCATGAGCTTGCCACCGAAGATCTCGCTTGTACCGACATAGAAGATTTTCCGGAAAATGCGGTAGGGAAGGCTGGAGATCACTGCCGGTGCATCCAAGTAACTCTGGTGGTTGGGCGAGAGTATAAATGGGCCTTGCGTCGGGAGCTTCTCGAGTCCCTCGACTTTCATCTCGAACAGGTCGCGAAATACAAAGTGCAAAATGCGGCCGGCGAGAAACCACAGTGGGGCTGTAATCGGATGTTCGTGATCGATTGTCGCGCGTTCCGCCTCACTCGGAAGCGCAGCGATGATCTCTTCCCATCCTCCCGAGGCGCGTGCGTCCGCCCCGCCGGAATGCCCTAGCACCGCATCGACCAGGTCGCGGACAGTGTAAAGTTCTGCGGCAACGGCATCGGGCACGTTCGCGCCCATTTGCTGATCCAGGGACGCCAGCAGTTCAACCCGCTCCATCGAATCCACGCCGAGGTCGAGTTCCAGGTTGTCTGCCGGATGCAAGGTGTCCTTCTTCTGCTTTGTAGCTTCGCGAATGATCGCGACGGCTTGGCTCACATCGGGCCTCTGCAGCCATGCAGCATCTTCTGCGGTGAGCTTGCGTTCCGCGCCGGCCCCCGGCTGCGCGCCTGCGCCACGTCTTATGCGTTGCTCAACCTCGAAACGCTTGATCTTGCGAGTTGTGGTGCGGGGCAAGTCCTCCTGCCAGATCTCGTAGCTCAGGATTCGCTTGGTCGCAGGCAGCTTTGCCGACAAGCCCTCGATTTCGAATCGCAATGTGACCCCGACATTTGCGATCTTCTGGCGCCGCAGGTTGTCGAAATCCGGCACGATGACGGCATGCAGACGCTCGGAATACGGCTCGCCCGGTGCGCTCTGCAAGCCAATGACGCAGACCTCCTTGATGTTCGGCGATTGCGCGTAATGCGCCTCGATTTCTTCCGGGTATACGTTTTTCCCCGAGCTGAGCACGATGACGTCCTTCTTGCGGCCGGTGATGAAGTAGTTGCCGTGCGGATCGCAGTAGCCCAGGTCGCCCGTGTAGAGCCAGCCCTCGCGCAATACGGCTGCCGTCGCGTCCGGCCGTTTGTAGTAGCCCTCCATGACAATGCCGCCGCGGATCGCGATCTCCCCTACGCTGGCACCACCGTGCTCGGCCGAAGGCGCACCGCCTGCGATCCTGAATTCCACCCCGGGGAGGGGCATGCCCACCGAACCCATCACTACGTGGCCCGGCGAGGTGACGGACGCGCCTCCGCTGGTTTCCGTGAGGCCGTACGCCTGCAGCAGCGTGAATCCCATTGCCTCGAAGTCGCGCCCAATGGCCGCATCGAAGCGCGAGCCGCCGGTTATGAGGTATCGCATCCGCGAGCCAAGCATCTTGTGCACGCGGGAAAAGAAGACTTTGCCCAGATTGAGCCCACGCTTACGGGCGAACGCCGCTATCCACAGCATTGCCCGGAAGAGCGAACGAGTCAGTGCCCCGCGCTGCTGCACTTCTTTGTTGATCCGCTCGTGAATGAGGTAGAAGAACTGCGGCACGCAACAGAACGTCGTGATGTCACGCTCCTGCAGCGCTCGCAGCAGTTCACTGGTGTTGAGCGATTCGAGGAAGACCACCCGCATGCCGACCGCGAGCGGCAGCAGTAGGTTTGCCATCTGCGCCAGCGCGTGGAATAGCGGCAGGATTCCTAGGATTACGTCTCGCGGCCCAACGTCTATGACTGCGAAGATCGATTCGGCCTCAGCTTCGAGGTTGGCGTGCGACAGCATGACGCCTTTCGGATCGCTGGTCGTCCCCGACGTGTACAGAATGGCGCCGATTTCGTGCGCTTCAGGAGTAACTGGCTCAAAGTCCCCCGGCCCGGCCGCAAACATGTCCATGACGGACGGGAACAAGGCTTTTTCCGGAACGGGGTCGAGCAGAACAATCTGTGCCGAAGTTTCGGCCACAGCCTCGTGAGCTACAGGGAGATGAAGCGTGTCACAGAAGAGGAGCACGGAATCGCTGTCGAGCAGCAGCTTACGAACTTGTTCGGCGTGGAATGCCGTGTCGAGAGGAACAGCAGTATTGCCGGAGGCGAGAATCCCGAGATAGGCGGCGACCCATCGCGGATGATTGGCGGCCAACAAGGCGCACGGCGATCCGCGCTTCGTACCACGCTGCAGCAGCCATCGGCCAACCGACTCCGCCATTTGACGCAGGTCGGCGAAGGTATAACTTTCAACAGGCGACACTCCGGCCATGGCCGCCGAACCCTCATGTTGCAGTTCGACTGCAACCGCGTTCGGCCAGCGTTCTGCCGATTGCAGAAAGCGATAGTAGAACATCCCCGAGAGATCGTTCTGATCTGGAATGAATGCTGAATGGCTATCTTACGCCAAGCACTCCGCCACCCGCCGTGATGATGGGGCCGATCTCGAATTTCTGCTCTTTGGCGTTATCGAATACCACCCGAACCGACTTAAACGACAGTTTATAAGATATGGGTCACGCTGCGCCAAAAGCCCGCCCTGAGAAAGTTCCTACCGCCGACGTCCGGGCCTATGACTTCTATCTGCGCGGCCGCCATTTCTTCCACCAGTTCCGGCGGAGGGGTCTTGATCTCGCAGGCGAAATGTTTGCCCACGCCATCGCCATCGATCCGCGTTATGCCCGCGCCTATGCCGGCATCGCCGATTGTTGCGCCTTCCTCTACGTGTACTGGTAATCTAGTCAGGCCAATCTCGAACAGGCTGACGAAGCCAGCCTGAAAGCCTTGGAACTCGATCCCGAATTGGCCGAAGCTCACGCCTCCAAAGGACTCTCCGCCTCAGGTCCACTACTCCTGGTAGCTCGCACCCATCACACAAGATTTTCCGGCCGGATCGGCAGCCGCCGGATGCGCTTCCCGGTCGCTGCAAAAATCGCATTGCACACCGCCGGTGCAATCGGCGGCGTTCCGGGCTCTCCGATCCCGCTCGAAGGCTGATCGCTCGCCACGATGTGCACCTCGATCTTCGGCATCTCAGTCAGCCGGAGCATTTGGTAATCGTCGAAATTCCCTTGCTCCACGCGCCCCTTATTGATTGTGATTGCGCCTTTGAGCGCGGCCGTCAGCCCGAAAACGATTGCGCTCTGCATCTGCGCCTCAATCGTCAGCGGATTCACCGTCCTCCCGCAATCCACCGCGCAAACCACGCGATGCACCCGCACTTTGCCGCTCTTCTTGTCCACCGACACTTCGGCCACTTGCGCCACGTAGCTCCCAAACGAACTCAGGACTGCGATCCCACGGTATCGTCCGGACGGCAATGCTTCACCCCAGCCCGCTTTCGTCGCCGCCAGTTCGAGCACACCCAGATGCCGCGGCGCTTTCTGAAGCAGCCGCCGCCGGAATTCGTACGGATCTTTTCCGCTGGCCGCCGCCAGCTCATCCACGAAGCTCTCGCTGAAAAACGCGTTTTGCGAGTTTCCCACCGATCGCCAGAACCCCACCGGGATCCCTGTCTCCGTCAGTTGGTAGTCCACGAGAATATTCGGAATTGCATACGGCAATTCCGCCGCTCCCTCCACGCTCGATTCATCCAGCCCGTTCTTCACCGAACCGGGAAAAAACCGTGACATGATCGAAGGGCAGGCGATCCGGTTCGACCACGCCACCGGCCAACCTTCAGCATCCAGCCCGGCCTCGAACCGGCTGTGCGACGCTGGCCGGTAGAAATCATGCTGCATGTCGTCCTCGCGCGACCACGTCACCTGCACCGGCACGCCCACGGCTTGCGAAATCTCCACTGCCTCGATCACAAAATCCTGCTCCGCTCTCCGCCCGAATCCTCCACCGAGATACGTCGTGTGAATATTCACCTGCTCGGGTTTCAGCCCGGCGATCTTCGCCGCCGTCATCTGGTTGACGGTTTGAAATTGCGTTGGCGCCCAGATATCGCACCCGTTCGCGCGCACGTGCGCCGCGCAGTTCATCGGCTCCATCGTCGCGTGCGCCAGGAACGGCGCTTCGTACACCGCCTCGATTTTCTTCGCCGCGCTTGCAAATCCCGCCGTCACGTCGCCTTCCTTCCGCGCCACGGCCCCGCCCGGCTTGCTCGCTCCCTCCTCGAGCATCTTGCTTATTGCCGCGCTTGTCAGCGAAGCGTTCGGTCCTTCCTCCCACTTGATTTCGAGCGCGTCCCGCCCCTGCATCGCCGACCAAGTATTGTCCGCCACGACGGCCACTCCGCTCGAAATCTGCACCGCGTGCTTCACCCCGCGCACGGCCTTCGCCTTGACCGCATTGAAGCTGGCCACTTTCCCGCCGATCACCGGACACCGCGCCACCACCGCGTGCAGCATTCCCGGCTGGCGCACGTCAATCCCAAACTCCGCGCGCCCGCAAGTTTTGTCCGCCGAATCCAGCCGCTTCATCTCCTTGCCCACGATCCGGAATTGCTTCGGGTCCTTGAGCTTTACGTCGCTCGGCACCGGCAGTTTTCCCGCCGCTTCCGCAAGGCTTCCGTAACTCAGGCGCTCCTTTGTCTGCGTGTGGATCACCTGGCTGTCTTCCGTGCGGCACACCGCCTTATCCACGCCCCACTTTTCCGCAGCGGCGGCGATCAACATCTCTCGCGCCTGCGCTCCGGCCTTCCGCAGCGGCGTCCACATCCCTCTCACGCTCGTGCTCCCGCCCGTTCCCTGCATTCCAAAGACCGGGTTCGCGTATTCCTTCGCCGCCGGCGCAAACACAGTGCGAATCTTTTTCCAGTCGCACTCCAGATCTTCGACGATCAGCATCGAAAGCGACGTCACTACTCCTTGCCCCATCTCCGATTTGTCAATCACCAGCGTGACCGTATCGTCCGTCCCGATCCGGATCCACGCGTTTGGTGCAAATGGCACGGCCTCAACCGCAGCCGCCGCGCGCGCCTCGAGCCGATTCGGCAGATAGAATCCAATCACCAGCCCGGTCGCTCCCGCCGCTGCACCCTTCAAAAATTCCCGGCGATCCACTTTCATCGTCGCGCTGCTCATTCCGCGCCTCCTGCAGCCGCGCCCACAGCGGCCGGCTCATCCGGTGTCCTCGCTGCTGTCTCTCCCGGCTTTTTCGCCTTCTTCTCCGGCGACGCTTTCTGCCCCGCGGGCGCCTCATGCATCTGCGCCGCGCGGTGCATCGCTGCGCGAATCCTTTGATAAGTACCGCACCGGCAGATGTTCCCGCTCATTGCGTCGTCAACCTCCGCATCGGTGGGCTGCGGCTTTTTCGCCAGCAGCGCCGCCGCAGACATGATTTGCCCGGACTGGCAGTAGCCGCACTGCGGCACGTCCAGTTCGATCCACGCCTTCTGCACTGGATGGCTTAGATTGGCCGAGAGTCCCTCGATCGTGGTCACCTTCTTCCCGGCGACTTCTGAAACCGGTGTGATGCACGACCGCGTCGCCTCGCCGTCAATATGCACTGTGCACGCCCCGCACAGCGCCATCCCGCACCCAAATTTAGTTCCCGTCAGATTCAACGTGTCGCGCAACACCCACAGCAGGGGCATCTGCGGATCAACGTCCACGCTCTGCGCTTTCCCGTTCAACGTAAACTGGATTGCCATGCAGACCTCCTGCGAAATCTCTTCCCTCGCTACGGTATTATCTCTCTTTCTTTCTCGCGTAGAAAACCAATCTTGGGAGTAGCGCCGGCGTCTCGCCGGCTCCTTGGTCTTCGGTTTCACTTCAACATGCGGTAGTTCACAGTTGTGGGCACGGCCGACGCAATCGTTTGGACCCGCACAATTCGATTTTGGCTCTGCCTTTGACAGTCTCCAGCACCAATCGCTCCAATAGCCACGGTCGGGCTCGCATGGGTAGAATCGAGGACGCGTATGGCCAAACTTCAGTCAAAATTGCAACCCAAGTGGACAGATGTCAAAGCAAAACTCGCTGATTTTGACCGGGCAGACATTGCTGGGCTTGACTCAGAGTCTCTACGGCGGCGAAACGAATAGTAAAGGAAAATCGTCGGAGTCAGCTTTTCGAAATGCGGCCCAACACGAACACCGTTCAGTGATTGATGAAGAAGCTACTGTCTGCCGCGTAAGAGATGGTCGAAGGCGGCCGTTGGACGCTCAGGTAACAGCTTTTGTTCAGCGACATCCTCATTCTGATGCGCGATACGGGAATGCGGAACGAAAGAGAACTCTACCGCATGGGCATCGAGAACATAGATTGGAACAAGCAAGTCATCTTCGTGCCGGACAGCAAGACCCCCGAAGGAAGGAGAATGGTCCCGATGAGCGACAGGATCCTAACTCGTTTGAGGGAACGCTGCGGCTCGTGGCGCGACGGGTGGGTTTTTCCATCCAAGCGCTCTCGATCCGGACATCTCACCACGATGGCGAAGCAGTTTCGTGAAGCTCGGGCGCTAGCTGGGCTTCCCGAAGATTTGGTCTTGTATTGTGGGCGGCACGACTATGGCACGCGGGTTCTGAAGAAAACCGGCAACCTGGCTGCCGTCATGAAGACGATGGGACACAAGGATCTGAAGACCGCGATGCAGTACCAGCATCCCGAGCTGGAGATCGTTCGCGCAGCACCGAACCAAGCAGAAACGGAACGGGAAACCCGTGGGTGAGTGACCGAAAAAAATTTACGGCACACTTTACGGCACACCCGAAAACGTGAACTCCGGTAAGTTGTTGAAAAAGGTTGGTGAGCGCGGAAGGAATCGAACCTTCAACCTACTGATTAAGAGTCAGTTGCTCTGCCAGTTGAGCTACGCGCCCGGAGCGGTTTAGAAGCGGAATCAATAACTTGCGTGGATCCCACCGTACCTTCCTGTACCCGGACCGACGCAAGCGGTCCCTACATTGTTCCCTACACGCGTCCTGGTTTCCGAAGGGTAAGCGATGGATCGAACTCAAGTATAACAGAGGTCGCGAACCGCGTCCCAGAGATGAAACAACTGGCATCCGCGCTTCGAAAACGGTGCTGCTTAAAATTGGCGTCACAGCGGCCGGCTTAGCGATAGGAGTCTTCTTCGTTTTTCTCGGCATCGGTCCAGAAGCTCTTTCCCATGCATCGGGCCAGAATCTAGCGGTGATTGCATACTGAGGCGGAATGACCAATCGGGCGTACTGCTCTCTTTACAACGCGGCTTGTCGCGCATTTAATAACCGTTTGGAGACGCTCCATAGTGGAACTCTATCGGTCTTTGCCGCCTGAAGCTGTGCAGATCCTCCTGGTTCTCTTCTTGTCTTTCCTTGTCGGACTGGAGCGTGAGGAGCATAAAGCGGCAGTCGGACATTACGGCTTTGGAGGAGTGCGCACCTTCCCGCTCATAGGGCTGATCGGGTATTCGATGGCGCTTCTTTCCGGGACGCAACTGGTCCCGGTCACACTCGGGTTCCTGGTAATCGCCGGATTTCTTCTGCTTTCCTACTGGCATAAGCTTTCCAGTTTCGAAGCCGCCGGTGTTACCTCGGAAATGTCCGGCCTGGCAACGTACCTGGTGGGGGCGCTCGTCTATTACGGTCACTTTTGGATTGCGACTGCTTTAAGCGTAGCGAGTCTGCTGCTGCTGGAGCTCAAGGTGGTTCTCGAGGAACTTGCCAGCCGTATCCCAGGGGAAGAGATTCTTACTTTCGCCAAGTTCCTGCTCTTGTCGGCCGTCATTCTGCCCATTCTGCCCAATCGTGAATTTGGCTCCTTCCATATCAATCCCTTCAAGACGTGGCTGGCCGTCGTCGCTGTAAGCGCGATCTCATACGGCAGCTATGTATTGCAGCAGGTGACCAAAGGGCGGGGTGGAGTACTGCTTGCTGCCCTCCTGGGAGGGGCGTATTCGTCGACGGTCACAACCGTGGTAATGGCCCGCAGGGCCGCGCGCGAGGAGCGTCCCCATCTGTTCTCCGGTGGCATCTTGATGGCATCCGGCGTGATGTATCTTCGTCTCGTCGCCCTCCTGGGATTATTCAACCCTAAACTGATGGTCATCCTGATGCCCGCGTTTTTGACATTGGCGGGTTTGGCAATTGCCTGCGGCTGGATTTGGTCCCGCAGACCCGACGCCAGTGTCGCGCAAGTGAAACGGGAGTTTGTAGCAAAGAACCCTCTTGAATTGCGGGCCGCCTTTCTGTTCGCTTTTCTTTTTCTGGCGATGCTCACCTGCACTCAGTTGGCTGTCGCCTATCTGGGCAGGGCCGGGGTCAACACGCTGGCAGCCATCATGGGCGTTACGGACGTAGATCCGTTTATCCTGGGGATCACCCAGACCGCAGGCACCAGCACGCCTCTGAGGCTCGGGGCAGAAGCGGTCTTGATTGCCGCGTCCAGCAACAATTTCGTCAAGGGAATATACGCATACGCATTTGCCGATCGGAAGACGGGCCTTCAGAGCGTCTGCCTGCTGGCTGCTCTCGCAGCGCTCGGTCTCGCCCCGTTGTTTTGGGTCTAATTACGGCTATTCATCGCATGTGCGGCAGGGTTCCTGCCTACGGAGCTTTCTTGTTCGCAAGCGATCGCACGTAGTTGATCAAGTTCCAGAGCTCATCTGGCTTCAACCGGATTGGTTCCGCCGGCATGTGATCATGGCCATTCTTGAGTATGTAAAACAGCTCTCCGTCGGTTGTGTCCTTCAAAGTCGCTGGATCCCGAAAGTCGCCAATCTTGAGCTTCTCATCCAGTGCTACATCGCCCTTGCCATCCCCGTTATTTCCGTGGCACATGGCGCAATCATATCCATAATATTTCTTTCCTTGGGCGATGGACTCGGGGGTTAGCTTAACAGGATTGACCTGTTGCGCCGCGTCGGCAGGAATCGTGAACGAGCGCGGCGTCGCAGCTTTAGGGGCAGTTTGGCTTTCCTGAGCTGTTGCAGCGAACGGGCAGAGCAACAGCGCCAGAAGAATCATAAAAGACTTCAACACGGTGGCCTCCTTGCCCCCGAAACATATCGGACAACTAACTGTATAGGATTATTAACTTTCTGAGATAACCATTCCGTGACTTGGCTCGCATTGCGATGTGACCTCTTCGGGTCGCTCCTCCCTGTAAGGCAATAACATAGCGGCAACGATCGGAGCTTGATCCATCCGGCCAATCGTCTGCAACTCTCGTGGAGCGACGGCGTTGCCCAACCCCCTGCCTGGCGGGGGGCGTCAGCGGTCTATGTGCCGGCCAGTTTTTGAATGGCGGACATGTTCTCGATCAGCAGGGTCGAACCATGAAGCGCGGCAATGTGATGCTTGCGAAAATTGGCGAGGGTGCGCGTAACGGTCTCACGCGACATGCCGATGATTTGCCCGATCTCATCATGGGTCAACGCCACCTTGATTCCGCGACCGTTCGCCATCCCGGAGTCCGCGTGCGACCAATCCAGCATGAGGCGGGCGATTCGCTCCGGTGCTGAGCGCATGACGAAGGAGCGGAGCTGTTGGTACGCCTGCTGGCACTCGCGGCTTAGATGGATCGCTGCATGCAGGCAGGCGACACGGTGTTCTTTGAGAAACTGAAGGAATTCGGCCTGTTTTACAAAGTTAAGCTGGCACGCCTGGCCAGTCTCGGCAGTCGTATCGTACGGCGTTCCAGACACGGTTGCATTCAGCCCTAACACCGCGCCCGGCTTGGCAATCTTGAATATGAGGATCTGGCCTTCGCTCGAAGTGGCCGACAACTTCACGCGGCCTTTGCACAGAATGTAAATACCCCGGCATGCCTGACCGTCGACGAACAGAGTTGCGCCAGCCGGATACGCAACAGTGAACTTTATCTTTTGAAAGGCTTCCATTTCTGCTTTAGGCAAACGACAGAAAAATCCTTCGGAACAAAGGTTGCAGGAGAGACAGTTCTCTACCACTTCCATCCCATACGGTGCGTGCATTGCCACCCTCCCTATCGGGGGCCCATATTGCTGCAGAATCCCTAGGAGTGGATGCGGGAAAATCGACTTTGCTCTATTACGGCCGACTGCCAGGGATCCTGCCGCGATTATAAGGGACAATACCGTGTTCAAGCGGAACAAATTTGTTCAATATTGCTCAGATTTGCTAATTTTGTCGCCGTGGCACGTCCGGTGTCGGGTCTGTCGCTGCACACCCTATTTCCGGCATACCATTCTTTAGGACCACTTTCAGCGTGCCTTCCTTTGCCGAGTTTCCGAACCTGTCGTACGCCTTCACGATGTCCGTTTATCGCGAAACGACGAGTCACCAGCTGCCGGTTCTTACGGTGTATTATGTCGAGGTGTAGACGCGCCCCTTCGGAGGTAGGAAATGAGCGCCAGGGGTATCCCAGCCCGCAGCCCAGGCCGTCCAGCCAAGCGGCTTCCGCGGCCTGATGCGGTGCGATCCGCAAAATCCGCCACAGATGAAATTGCAAAGCCTTCCCGGCTTCAAACACCTAAGCCGCAACCAAGAAATGGCGCTACGGTTTTCAAGGCTGAGGCCTTTCTAGCCAGAGCTGGTTTGGGCAGAAAAATTCTCCGTCTGAAAAAAAATGAGGTGGCCTACGCGCAAGGCGATCCTGCCGACTCGACTTTTTACGTGCAGAAGGGCCGGCTGAGAGTAACTGTCACCTCCGCGAACGGAAAAGAAGCGACGATTGGCTTGGTGGGTGCTGGGGAATTTTTGGGCGAGAACTGCATGGTCTCAGCTCATCTTCTTCGACTCGCCACGGTTACTGCGATCACCGAGTGCGCACTGCTCAGGATTAGCAAGGCGGAAATGGTCCGCGCACTTCGTCAAGAACCCGAATTTTCGAATGTGTTCGTGTCCTTTCTGCTTGTCCGTAACGCTCGCATCCAGGCCGATCTGGTCGATCAGCTTTTCAATTCCAGCGAAAAGCGGCTGGCGAGAATTCTGTTACTGCTGGCGCAGTTCGGCAAGGAAAGCAAACCCGAGACGGTGGTTCCTAAGGTCAGCCAGGAGACATTGTCTGAGATGATTGGCACAACCCGGTCCCGAGTAAGTTTTTTCATGAATCGCTTCAGGAAACTGGGGTTCATCGAATATAACGGCGAGATTAGGGTTCACAACTCCCTCCTCAACATCTTTCTGCAGGAATAAGGTGCAGCGGTTTTCTTCCGGATTTCACTCATCCCATCGAGCGCGCGTGGGTTACTGCAACCCCTCGTTCGACACGCTTGACTATGGTCTGGGCTGGACCGGACGCATATTTTCACAACTTGGTGTATAGGGTGGAGCACCGCTTCAGCGGTGCAGTTAAGATTCGGGAATGAGACGGCTTTAGCCGCTGAGGTGACGGAAATACTACCTCAGGCGCTATAAAGCGCGATCCAAGAACTGACCGCAGTTATGCACGCCTGAAGAGGCTGCGGAAAAATGCTGTGCATCGTACTTTCATGGTGGGAGCCCTCGCATCTATGCGAGGGTAGGAGCGCTTCAGCGCTCCGGGAAAACATCGGCCTGGATCACGCGCTTTAGCGCCGGGCATCGGAAACCCAGGGCTGAAGCCCACTTCAAGATCGACCCCTTATCCGCTGGACTAAAGTCCAGCTCCCCCCTGCTGAAGCAGGGGGCTCCCACCAAAAGTGTTGTCCAGAGTTTTTCAGCAACCTGTGAAGGCGTGCTCCACCCATCGCTTATACACCAGATGTGAAACGGCTATAAGGGAGGCTTATTCGATTTGCACCAACTGGCCAGCATCCACCGACGGATGCGGAGTCTGCAGGATTTGCGGCGCACGCCAGTAATCCATATACGACACCTGATGGACGCACGAGACGGTGCAGTGTGGGGCGCAACTCTTTTCCGTTAGGAATTCGCGGCGGATGTCCGCAACAGAATAGTGCTCAAGCGGAATGGCGGGATAGCCGCGCTGCTGCGAACAGTAGTGCACCAAACCGTCCTCGCAAATGTAGAGATAGCGCGCTCCAGCGCGGCAGCGCCACTGGTTTGGCTTGCCGTTGGCGATGTTATTCTGGTACCAGTTGAAGCGCGCGTAGTGGTGCTTCTCGAGCGCTTTCATCTTCAGGAACACTTCGCGCTCGACCTCGCTTAGCGGCTGGAGTTGTCCATCGCCATCGTGGATAATGCCGATGGTGGAAGTGAAGCCGAGCTGCACGGCGCGCCTGCCCACGACCAGTGCATCGTGTGGATTGTGGGTGCCCGCGCCGACCACCGAGTTGATGTTGACGTGAAAGTCAGCGTGTTCGGCGAGCAGTTGCAACTTCTTATCCAGCACCTTCAGGGACTTTTTCGAGACCTCATCCGGCATCACGTTATCGATGCTGATCTGCAGATGGTCAAGGCCAGCGCGGTTCAGGCGCTGAATGCGGTCCGCCGTGAGCAGATAACCGTTGGTGATCAAGCCCGTCAGCATGGGATAAGTGCGCATGTGCGCGATGATCTCGTCGAGTTGCGGGTGCAACAAAGGCTCGCCGCCGCTGAGCGTGACAATGCTCGTTCCCAGGCGCGCCAGTTGATCGACGCGGTGCTTCATGGTGTCCAGAGCGACGGGCTTGGAAAAATCGTCGTACTCGTTGCAATACTCACAGGCGAGATTGCAGCGGCGAATCGGGATGATATGCGCCATGACCGGGTGGTCGGTGGAGGCCAGCCCTTTGGCGATCATCTTTAATTCGCGAAAGCGGCGTTTGTAGGCTACGACACGCCGCCGCACCCCTGATGACGATTTCGGCATACTAAGCTCTTTCTATTACAACATATCCGATACCGGGCTTGGGAAGCGGTTGCCCTTGTTCGGGGAATTTCAGCAGCGAGTGGGGTCAGATGGCATCCAGGCGGTTGCCGGCTGGCCCAGCTCGGCGTTAACTAGCTGCCGGCCGGGAACCTGCACCTCAGTGCTGGTTTATAATCAAAAGATTCAGCTATCCACTCTGGAGTTACTAAAGCATGATTCGATTTCTGCAAACGCCCGGACCGATCAAGAAAATTGTGCTGGGCGGCATCCTTCTCGTCATCTGCGTGATGATGGTCATCACCCTCATCCCCGGCGGCGGCTTCC
>OCZT010001941.1_pt1 | contig 21443 bp, 18 predicted proteins | sample 1539031 | NCBI WGS metagenome assembly OCZT01 (sample SAMEA3539308, study PRJEB22396) | soil metagenome | biome: tundra; feature: field; material: soil | place: USA | collected 2010-05 | depth 0.15 m | reverse complement strand
GCGGGTCTTTCCGCGGCAGGACGAAGCGCTGGAGGAGCACCGCGACCGCCGCGAGACAGATCGCGAGACCCACGAACGACGCGACGCGATAGAGGCCGCCGAGCCGTGCGAGGTCGTGCAGGAAACACTTCAGGATCGTGACGACGAGAAGCACGACCGCCGCGATGCGGCCGCGCCGGTTCCCGGCGGCGATCGAGACGACGAGGAGAGCGATCGCGAACATCGCCCACGAAAGCGTGTAGGCCAGGCCTTCCGCGAGCGACGACGACAGGACGTTGAACGCGGGCACCGCACCGGCCGCGAAGAAATCCGCGATCTCGAGGTTCACGAGCACGAAGAGCAGCGCGACGCCGCCCGCCGGAAGAAGGTCCGCGAGCGTCCGCGCCTTTTCGTCGCCCGTGAGGCGGAGGAGCCGGGCCCCGAGGAAGAACGCGGCCGCCGCGACGCCGTAGACCGCGAGATACCAGTTGAAAAACGGCGTCGCGGAGCGCGGGTGATACGTGAGAACGGCCGGATTCATCGCGAGCCGCAGGAACGCAGCCGCGAAGAGCCCCCCCGCCCACCAGACGAGACCGCGGTGCGGGATGCGCCCGAAGAGCCAGGCGAGGGCCGCGCCGAGAAGCGCCCAGCCGAGCGTCAGCCACTCTCTTTCGAACTGGAGCGGGATCGCGACCGTGACGAACGCCAGAATCGCTCCCGCCACAAGGGCGACGCGCGCGCGGTCCTCTCCCAGCGGAACGCCGAGCGTCAGCAGACGCGCAAGGAGCACCGCGAGGCCGAGGGCGAGCGCGAGCGGCAAGAGACCCATCACGCCCCGATAGCCGCCCTCCGCGAGAGCCGTGCGAAAGAGTGGAAAGAAGACCGCGCTCGCGAGAACGGCCGCCTTGTACGGCTCCTTCGCCCGTTCCGCGCGCTTCCCGAGGACGAGCGGGTATGCGAGGAAAATGAGCCAGAAGGCGCCGCCGAGGAGCAGCTCGTCCTTCCAGAGGGCGGACCCGCCCCTGTGCGCGAGCTCCCAGGCATACGCGGCCGCCGCCGCGGGCAGGACCGCCAGGACCGCGAGCCCCTGCGCCCCCGAACCCACCGCGAGCGCGAGGAGCGCGACGAGAAACACGACGTGCGCCGCGAGAAGAGCGCGAAGCGGCGGCGTGCCGGACGCGAACGAGACGGAGATCGTCACCGCTTCGGCCAGAAAGAGCGCGACCGCCGCCCCGAGCGCGAAGGCCCTGTCCTCCTTCCACACCCACGCCCCGACGCCGAATAGCGCGAGGGCCGCGGCCGCACCGAGCGCGCAGACGGGCCCGGGCGCACGCGTCGCAACGGCGGACAGCACGAGAGGCGCGAGCGATGCGAGCGCGAGCGACGCGATCTGCAGCCGGGCGGGCCCGCGTCGAGCTGCGACCCACGCGGCGGTGGCGACGAGGAGCCCGAGCGCGAAGGCCGCGCGCGCGTCGGGAGGCGACGAGAGGCTGCGTTGGGAGGCGACGAAAAGGATCAGGAAGGACCCGAGGAGGCCGAGATGCGCGGCGTCGTCGGGAATCGCGCCCGGAGGACGCACGCGAGCCGCGAGGCCGGGCGCCAGGAAGTACAGGAGGCCAAAGGCCGCAGCCGCGGCGAGACCCGGGCCGAGGAGGTCCGGCGTCGCCGAGCGCACGAACCACGCGCCGACGACGACGAGCGTCGCGAGGCCCGCCATGAGGTGGAGCGCCGGCGCGCCGCGAACCGCCGCGAAAACCAGGAGACCGAGGTCGAGGAGAAGGAGAAAGCCGAAGAGAATCGGCCAGAGGCCGCCGTCGTCCGGCACCGTTGCGAGCGAGAGCGCGAAGAGCGACGTCAGGGCGAGGCCCGCGACCGGCAGGAAGACCCACCGCCTTTTCGCGGCGGCCCAGGCGAGACCGCCATCGAGAAGGAGGAGGTACGAAAGGAGAGTTCCGGGCCGGTCCTCACCCATCGCGAGAAGCGCCGGCGTCGCGAAGCCACCGAGGAGCCCGAGGCCCGCGATGAACGCCGAGTCATGGCGAACCGCGAGCGCGACGGCGAGCGCCGCCACGAGCGCGAGCGCCGCGAACGCGGGGAAGAGGCCGAGGATCTCCCACCGCGCGTACGCGGCGTAGAACGTGGCGAAAAGGATGGCGAGCCCAGCGGCCGCGAGCGCGCTCGCCGTGACCGCATAACGCCGCGCGGCCTTGAGCTCGCAGGCGATCAGAATCGAGAGGCCCGCGAGAAGGCCGATCGCCATCTGGATGGGGGGCGAGAGCCAGCCGCGCTCGATGGAATAACGCAGGAAGAAGATCGCGCCAAGCGTGAGGAAGATGCCGGCCGTCCAGGAAAACAGCTTTACGCCAACGAAGCCTTCCCAGTCGACGCCGCGCGCCGCGGCGGGCGGCGCAACCGGGGGTTCTTCTGCTTCCTCGCTCAGCGCCGCGTCCGCGCCAGAGGGCTCGGTCGAAGCACCGGCATCGGTGGTTTGCTTAGAAGGGTGAATGGGCGGAGGTGCGAAGGCCACCGGCGGTGTGGGGAATGCGACAGGCGGTTCGGCCTGAGAGGGAGCAGAAAGTCTTCTGACTTCCTCTTCCAGCCGCACGACGCGCTCGCGCAGCCACACGGCGAGTCCTAGGGTCGCGAACGCCACGAGGAGTGCGAAGAACGCGAACATGGGTCCTCAGCCGCGGCCGTGCATGAGGCGCTGGAGCTTCGGGGCCAGCGCGAAAAGGACGACGCCCGCCACGACCGGAACCGCGAGGAAGATGGCCCAGAAGGTCACGGGATCGTGGATCGTTCCGGTGAGCGCGCCGAGGAAGCCGCCGACGACGTTCCCCGCGAAGTTCGACAGGAACCAGACGCCCATCATGAGCGACACGATCTGGAGCGGCGCGACCTTCGTGACGAGCGAGAGCCCGATCGGCGACAGGCACAGCTCGCCCCACGTGTGAAAGGCGTACGCGAGGACGAGGTACCAGGGGCTCGCGAGACGGCCCGCCTTCAGCTCCTGCGCGGCGGCGATCATGAAGACGAACCCGAGGCCCATGACGACGAGGCCGATCGCCATCTTGTGCGTCGTCGAGGGCTCGAGGCCGCGCCGTGAGAGCCAGGGCCACAGGATGGCGAGAAGCGGCGCCGAGGCGAGGAGGATCACGGGGTCGATCGACTGGAACCACTCCGGGATGAGCTTCCAGGAGCCGAGCGTAAGCCGCGTGCTCTGCGCGGCGAAGACGTTCATGGAGTTCCCAGCCTGCTCGTACGCGGCCCAGAAGAAGATGACGAAGAACGAGATGACGAAGAGCGCGGTCACGCGCTCCCACTCGTCCTTCGTCAGCGGGCCCGCCGGCGCCACGCCTTCGGCCGCGCGCCGCTTCGCGCTCGGAAGGAGACCCGCCGTGCCGAGGAATTTCTTCCGCGTCGCCATGAGGGTGAGTACCGCGAAGAGCATTCCCACGCCCGCCGCCGCGAAGCCGAACGGCCAACCGTAGTGCACGCGGAGCCAGCCGGTGACGATCGGCCCGATGAACGCGCCGAGGTTGATGCCCATGTAGAAGATCGTGAAGCCGCTGTCGCGCCGCGGGTCGCCCTCGGCGTAAAGCTCGCCGACGCAGGCGCTGACGTTCGGCTTGAAGAGGCCCGTGCCGAGCGCGACGAGGAGGAGGCCCGAGTAGAAAGCGGGCATCGCGTCGATCGCGAGAACGAAGTGGCCGGAAGCGATGACGAGGCCGCCCACGAGGAGGGACTTCTGGGCTCCCCAGTAACGGTCCGCGATGTAGCCGCCCAGAATCGGCGTGAGCCAGACCAATCCCGTGTAGAACCCATACAGAACAGAGGCCCGCGACTGGGTCCACGAGAGGCCCTGCACGAGATACAGGACGAGCATCGCCCGCATCCCGTAGTAACTGAACCTCTCCCACATCTCGGTCAGGAAGAGGGCGGCGAGCCCCCGGGGATGCCCCGTGATTTCGGTTTTCACCGGGCGAAGTCTAACCCGCGATTCGAGCCTGCTAGACTTTTTCCGGGTCGCCGGGGAGGGACCTCTCGATGGGCATGTACATCATCGCCGAGCCGTGCATCGGAACGAAAGACACCGCCTGCGTCGAGGTGTGTCCGGTCGACTGCATCCACCCGAAGAAGGACGAAGACGGTTTCACTGAAGCGACGATGCTCTACATCGACCCCGCGACGTGCATTCAGTGCGGAAACTGCGAACCGGCGTGCCCCGTGAAGGCCATTTTCACGGAAGAGACCATCCCCGAGAAGTGGAAGCACTACCAGCAGATCAACGCCGACCACTTCGCGTGATCGCGCACCCGCGATTCGCGGGGAAGCGGTAAGGGATCAGTCGTCGTCGCGCGAAAGCAGATACCCGACGACGACGCCGATCCCCAGGGCGGCGACAGCCATCACGAAGGCATTGTCGCGCCCGACCCGGTCAACCGTTTTCCACCGACGCGCGAGCTCCTTACGGATGCGCTTTCCCTGCACGCCCGCGTCGTCGAGAACGTCTTCGACGCGTCCGGCCACTTCCTTCGCGAGATCCTGCCCTCTTTCGCCGGCTTCCGAGAGGCCTTCGCGCATCGACCCGAGGATGTCGTCAACCCGTGAGCGTGCCATGTTGAGTCTCCCTGCGCCGCGGAATGCGGCTTCTCGCAATCTTACTCCGGCGAACGGCCTCCGTTAGACTGCGGGCTCGTGGACGCGCGCGAAATTCTCACGCGGCTCTATCGCGCCGCGGTGGCGGCCGTCGATCCGGCGGCCCTCGTCGCCGAGGCCCTCGGGCGCCGCGGAGCCGGCGTCTTCGTTCGCTCCGTGTCGGCGCGCGCGCAGCGCGAGTTCGTCTTCGCCCCATCGCGCGTCGCCGTGCTCGCGGTCGGCAAAGCGGCCGTGCCGATGGCCGCCGCCGCGCACGCGAACCTCGGGTCGCGCATCGACGACCTGCTCGTCGTGGCCCCCGAGGACGCCCCGTTCCGCGTCCTGCCCCCCTCCGCGCGCACGATCGGGGCGCGCCATCCCGATCCGGACGAGAGCAGCCTCGCGGCCGGCGAGGCGGCCCTGTCGCTCGCGGGCTCGCTCGGCAAAGGCGATCTCCTCGTCGTGCTTCTGTCGGGAGGCGGATCGAGCCTCCTGTGCGCGCCCGCGCCGGGGATCTCGCTCGACGACAAGTCGAAGACGTCGAACCTCCTCCTGGCCGCGGGGACGCCGATCGCCGACGTAAACGCTGTACGCGCGGCGTTGTCGCGCGTGAAGGGCGGGCGCCTCGCCGCCGCCGCGGGCGCGGCCGACGTCGTGACGCTCGTCCTTTCGGATCTCGGAGACGACGGGTGGCATCTCGTCGCCTCCGGCCCGACGCTCGGCTCTCCAACACGGCCGGCCGACGCGCGCGGCATTCTCGAGCGCTACCGGATCGCGCCGCTCGTGCCGGCTTCCATCCGCGCTCACCTGTCGTACGGGCACGAGCCGGCGCCGCTCCGGCAGAGCGGGCCGCGGTGGAGCGTGCTTCTCGCGGACGTGCGCACGGCCCTCGAGGGCGCGCGCGTCGAGGCTCTGCGGCTCGGCATCGAGCCGCGTGTCGTACCCGAGCTTCTTTCGGGCGAGGCGCGGACCGCCGGCCGGCGCCTCGCCTTCGCCGGGGCGACTGCCGGGGATCTTCGCCGCCGCCGTTTCACATTCGCGCCACGGCGCCACGTCACGATCCTCGGAGGCGAGACCACGGTGACGGTGAAGGGCCGCGGACGCGGCGGACGCAACCGCGAGGTCGCGCTCTCGGCGGCCCGCGAGATCGCGGAAGCACCCGGCGTCACGATGCTCTGCGCGGGAACCGACGGCATCGACCACGAACCGGATGCCGCCGGCGCCTTCGTCGACGGCGGCACCCTGGCGCGCGCCGAGGCGCTGGGACTCGATTCCGCGCGCGCGCTCCTGGAGAACGACACGGCCCCGTTCTTTCACGTTCTCGGCGACGCATTCGTGCCCGGACCGACGGGGACGAACGTCGGCGACGTCGCGTTCGTCCTCGGGCCTCCCGTGGCCGAAGACGATTCACCCGGCCTCCTCCAGCCGGCATAAGATTCGCCTGGGAGAAGAGGAAACATGCCGTGAACGAGACGTCGAGCAAAGAGCACCACATCTCGTCGCCCTCGATTCCTCTCTCCATTCCGCCCGCGCGAAAGGCGCGCCCCGTCGCCGTCTTCGTCGCGACGACGGCCGGCGTCCTCCTGCTCGCCGCGGCGACGATCTGGGCCCGCTACTGCGACCACGCTCCCGTGAAGGCCAGCGTGCGGGCCGCCGCGCCCCCCCTCACCGGGAGCTGACCACCGGGCGTCCTTCGCGCAGCCAGCGCGCGATTCCTCCCGCGAGATGCCAGGCACGCGAATGGCCCGCGGCTTGGAGAATCGCGAGCGCACGGGCGCTCCGGACTCCGGATTCGCAATAGACGACGACGTCGCGCCCGCGCGGAACGTCGTCGAGGCGGGAGGGCAGCGCCGGGAGCGGGATGTTCACGGCCCCCGCGAGCGCCCGCGCCGGGATCTCGAAAGGCTCTCGCACGTCGAGAAGAAACGGTGCTTCGCCTATGCCCAACGCGAGCCGCCTCGCCAGCTCCTCCGGCGACGTCTCCGCGAGGGCCGCCGCCGGACGCCCCGCGCAAAAGGCTTCGGTGTCGGCGAGGCGCGTCAGCGTCGGATGGGGACCGCAGACCGCACACGCGGGATTCTTCGCGGCCCTGATCGTGCGCATCTCCATGCCGAGCGCGTCCACGAGGAGGAGGCGGCCGACGAGGGGTTCACCCACGCCGAGGAGGAGCTTGAGGACTTCCGTCGCCTGGATCGTCCCGAGCAGGCCGGGGAGCACTCCAAGGACGCCGCCTTCGGCGCAGGACGGCACGAGCTCCCCGGGCGGCGGCTCCTCGAAGAGGCATCGGTAGCATGGACCCTTCGCCGCCCAGAAGACGGAGGCCTGTCCCTCGAAGCGGGAGACCGAGGCGTACACGTTCGGCTTGCCGAGGAGAACGCAGGCGTCGTTCACGAGGTAGCGCGCCGGAAAATTGTCCGTCCCGTCGGCGACGACGTCGTACTCCGCGAGGACGTCGAGCGCGTTCGCGGAGGAGAGGCGGAGGGCGTGCGGGACCACCCGGACCCCGGGGTTCAGGTCCTTGAGGCGCGCGGCCGCCACCTCGAGTTTCGGCCGTCCTACGTCACCGGTACCGTAGAGGACCTGACGCTGGAGGTTCGTGACGTCGACCGTGTCGAAATCGACGAGGCCGAGCGTACCGACCCCCGCGGCCGCGAGATACAGCGCGACGGGAGAGCCGAGGCCGCCCGCGCCCACGATGAGAACCCGCGCGGCCTTCAACCGCTCCTGGCCATCCTCTCCGACGCCGGGCAGCGCGAGATGGCGCGCGTAGCGGATCCGTTCGTCCGGAGAAAGCCCAGCGCGCCGCGACACGGACAAGCCTAACAACATCGCGCGGATGATCGTTCGCCTGAGGCTTCAGGGCCCGACCGGCGAGATCCGGTGCTCGACGCGGAAGCGACCCTCACCCTCCGGCTGAAGCACGAGAAAATCCCCGCCGTAGCCGGGCGCAAGCGGGGGAGCGTTGCCGAGCCAGGTCTTCGCCTCGACGGAGAGGTCGGCCTCGGAGAGCGTGAGGACGCCCGCGGCCGTGGCGCGTCCCCGGGATACGAGGGCGAGGAGCGTCCTTTTCCAGCCTTCCTCGCCGCCGGGCGGAGCCACGGCGAGCAGACGGCCCGTCAGGTCGATCTCCGTCTTCCCGAGAAAGTCCGTCAGGTCGCCAATCTCGAGGACGCCGCCGCGGCCCCCGCGTCCCGATGTGCCCGCGAAACCGGCACGCGCGGGCGGGCGGTTCATGCCGACGTCCGCGCGATACGGCGGAAAGCCGCCCCCCGAAACGACGCGCGCGTTACGGAGGAGGACGTCGAACAGGCGGTCGCGCGCATTCAGGGGGATCGCGTCGTAGGCCTTTGCGTCCACCGCGGCGAGGGAGCCGTCCGCGAGCGCGTGAAGCGTCCCGAGAAGCGCGACGAAGTTCAGGCGCACGAGCGTATTCGCCTCGTCCGGCCCGAAAAAGCCGCCCGACTCGATGAGGAGCGTCGCCGTGCCCCAGCGCGTCATCGAATCGCCGAAGGCACGCTCCGTGTAGTCCATGTCGTAGCGCGCGACGCGGCCCTTCGCGTACGGCTCGAGGAGGCGCTGAACGAGGACCGCGAGCCGCTTCGTCGCAAGGCGCCCCTCGTTCTCGGTGAAGGCGTCGTCGTACGGGACGGAGAGGAGCGAGATCGCCACTTGGGCCCCTCGCTTTCCCGCCGTCAGGCTCGGGCTGTGGTTGTGGAGGTTGTAGCCGATCGACGGCTTCAGCCGGTCGCGCACGGACTTGAGGAAGCGTCCCTCGGGCGTCACGAGGCGCAGGGCGTCGCGGTTGATGTCGATGCCCTGTGCATTCGTGCGGCGCGTCCTCTCCGCCCCGTCCGGATTGAGCATCGGGATGATCGCGAGCGTGAGGCGCGACAGGAGACGCTCCGTCTCGGGCGTCTTTCGCGTTCGTCCCAGATGCTCGAGGATGTCGAGAAGCGCGCTCGTCGCGGTCGGCTCGTCGCCGTGCATCTGCGACCAGAGGAGGACCGTGGTGGGGCCGTTGCCGAGGACGACGAGGGGAATTTTTCTCCCTTCCACCGAGGCGCCCTCTTCGGCGATCGTGAAGAGTCCCGGGTGCCGCGCGAGGAGCGCGGTGAGCTCCGCGCGCATTCCCTCGTGCTTCAGCGCGAAGGGCGAGACCGGGACCGTGTGCGGCCACGCCTCCCACAGCGCGGAAGAGCTCGTGCCGGTGCCGTACGCCACCCGCGCGCCGAGAGCCACGAGGAAGACGGGTGCAGCGAGAACGAGGAGGCGGGAACGAGGGGCGCGCGTCCAGCAAATTGGCATGAGACCGCAATTATAGATAATCGGGGACAGCGCCATGCCCGTCGAACCCGGATCGCGCCTCGGGTCATACGAGATTCTCGGCCCTCTCGGGGCGGGAGGCATGGGAGAGGTTTGGCGCGCGCGCGACACGCGCCTCCAGCGCGAGGTCGCCCTGAAAGTTCTCCCCAAAGCCTTCGCCGAGGACGCCGAACGCCTCTTGCGATTCACGCGTGAGGCCCACGTTCTCGCGTCGCTCAATCACCCCGGCATCGGGGCGATTTACAGCTTCGAACAGATCGACGGCACGCACTTCCTCGGCCTCGAGCTCGTCCCCGGCGAGACGCTCAAGCAGCGCATCGCCCGCGGCCCGATTCCGGTCAGCGAGGCTCTCGGGATCGCCCGCCAGATCGCTGATGCGCTTGAGACCGCGCACGGGAAAGGCATCCTCCACCGCGACCTCAAGCCGGCGAACGTGAAGGTGACGCCGGACGGGCGGGTGAAGCTCCTCGACTTCGGCCTCGCGAAGGCCTTCACCGCCGAGCGCAACTCGCCAGAGATCTCGCAGTCACCCACGGCCGCGGCCGATGGCACGCGGCAGGGTCTCATCCTCGGGACGGCGAGCTACATGAGCCCCGAGCAGGCGCGCGGGCGGCTGCTCGACGCGCGGAGCGACCTCTGGTCGTTCGGCTGCCTTCTCTACGAGATGCTCGCCGGCAGGAAGGCCTTCGACGGCGAGACGCTGTCCGACATCCTTGTCGCGATCCTCGATCGCGACCCGAACTGGGACGCCCTGCCCGCCGCGACCCCGCCGCCCGTCCGCGACCTCCTGCACGGACTTCTCGAAAAGAACGTCGACCAAAGGTGGCGTGACGTACGCGACGTGAAGGCCGCGCTCGACGGCGCGTTCGCGAGCCATTCGACGATGCAGACGCATGCGCGCGGCCCCGTGGATCGCCGTCCGCTCCGCTGGGCGGCGGCCGGCGGTGTCGTGATCGCGGCGCTCCTCGTGGCGTTTCTCCTGCGCACGCGCTCGGGCGACGGCGCCCTGCCGAAGGAAAAGTACCTCGCGATCATGCCGTTCAAGGACCTCTCGGGGCGGCCCGACGGGCAGCTCGTCGTCGACGGCCTCACGGAAAGCTTCCGCGCGCGGCTGACGAAACTCCGGGTGCGGGGACTCATGGTGATGGCGGCGGCCGGCGGGGCCGTCGGTGACGATCCCGCGCACTTCGCGCAGGATCACGGCGCGAACCTCGTGCTCACGGGCGTTTTCCGGCGGCAGGAGAACCAGATCCGCCTGACCTACAGCATGCTCGCGGTGGGCTCTCCGGAAATCCTCGCCGCCGACGAGATCGCGGGGAACGCGACGGACCAGTTCGGGCTCGAGGACCGCCTCGTCGAGAGCGTCGTCGCCTCGCTGCGCGTTCACCTCGAGGGCGAAGGAAAGGGCGCGGCCGCGCGGCAACGGCCGGCCGAGAGCGAGCCGTACTACAAGGCGCTCGGGCTCCTCCGCCGATACGACGACCCGCGGTCCCTGCTCGCGGCGATCGACCTGCTGAACGGCATCGCCGGGGGCGAGCGCTCGCCTCTCGTGCAGGCCGCGCTCGGGCGGGCCTGGATCGAGCGCTACCGCTCCACGAAGGATCCCGCCGCCGCGGAGGCCGCCCGCGCGGCCGTCCAACACGCGATCGCGCTGGACGACGGATCGCCCGAGGCCCATCTGGCGTCGGGACAGCTCCTCACGATGATGGGCAAGCCCCGGGAAGCGGTCGTCGAGATCCAGCGCGCGATCGAGCGGCAGGCCCCGTCCGCCGACGGCCTTCTTGCGCTCGGCGACGCGCTCCTCGACGCGGGCGCCGCCGCCGAGGCCGAGGCGACCTACCGTCGGGCCGTGACGCTCAATGCGCTTTACTGGGCCGGATACAATCGGCTGGGAGCGATGTTCTTCGAGCGGGGCGATCTCACCGGCGCTCTCGAGGCCTTTCGACAGGCCGACCAGAAGAACCCCTCGGTGCCACGCGTCCTGAGCAACATGGGAGGAATCCTTCTCCGGCTCGGACGGCTGGAGGAGGCGGGCTCGGCTCTCCGCCGTTCGATCGCCCTCTCCCCCACCGCGGGAGCCTGGTCGAATCTCGGAACCTGTGAGTACCTGCTCGGCCGTTATCCCGAATCGGCGCATGCGTTCGAACAGGCGATCGGCCTCGTACCTCGCGACCTCCGCTACCGCGTGAGCGCCGGAGACGCCTATCGCCTCGCACCGGGACTCGCGGAGAAGGCGCGCGCGTCCTACGACAAGGCCCTCGAGCTCGCCGACGCCGAGCACGCCGTCCATCCGCTCGACGCGGCCTCGCTGGCGCTCGTCGCGAAAGCGGAGGTCCGGACGGATCGCCGCGAAGCAGCCCAGAAGACGATCCAGGAGGCGCTCGCGCTGCAGCCCGAGAACCACACCGTTCTGTTCCGCGCCGCGATCGTGGAGAACGTCCTCGGAAGAAAGGCGGAAGCGCTGGCTCTCCTTCGGAAAGCCGTCGAGAGGGGCATGGGCACGACGCAGATCGCCCGCGATCCCGAATTCGCGGATCTGAAGGACAATTCCGAGTTCCAGAAGCTGATCACACCGACGCCTGCGGCGCGGTGACGTGCAACGGCAGGAGGCCCCGATGGCAAAGAGAAGACTGAAGAAGGAACGGATCGTTTGCATTTCTTTCTGGCCGGACGGATCGCTTCGGGTCGAGCCCGAGTCGGTCAAGGTCCGGCGGGGCCACCTCGTGAGGTGGATCACGATCGTGAGGGACGCCAAGATCGAGATCACCTTCAAGAGGAGGATCGGCTCCCCCTTCACGGGCGACGCCGTCTCGACCCTGCCGCACGGGCAGGCACTCTCAACCGCGGTGCGCGGCGACGTCAAGGTCGGGCAGAAATTCCCGTACAGCGTCCTTCTCGCGATCGGGAAGCACGAAGTCAAGCTCGACCCCGACGTCGAAATCGAGCGCTAGCGTCGACGCGGGGCGCCGAGGGACCGAGGGAAGGACAGACGAAGCTCGAGACTCTTACGGGCTCAGCGCAGGCGCTTTCTCATCGCCTCCCGGAACGCGCGGCGGCTCTCGGCGGTCGGGATGTCGAGCTCCAGCTTCGTGACGAGATCGGCGAGCGTCCTCGCACTCTTCGCCGCCCGCTTTACGACGACGCGCGCGAGCGGCCCGATCTGCTTCGCGAGCTCGGTCTCCGCGGCGCGGAGGTCTTCCTCGGAGATCACGAGTGTCCGTCCGGACGAGCCTGGCATCAGGAAAGCGGGGGCGACCGACCCGCCCATGCTCCCGCCAACGCTGCGGAGCTCGGTGGGCGCCTCGCTCGCGGGCACGGGCGTCGTGCGGCCGGGCCGGCTCGCACCCGTCGGCGTGCGGACCGCGAGAAGGCACTTCGAGAGGAACTTGTCGCGCGTCGCGGTCTCGGCGATCTGCTCGGCGAGTGTGCCGCAGAGGGCCTCGAGTGTCGGGGCCGTTCGGGCGGTCCTCCGCACGAGGACCTTCGCCATCGGTCCCACGGCGGACGCGAGACTCTCCTCGATGCGGCTCAGGACTCCCGAGTCGAACTCCCCGCCCGCTGCCGGAACGTACCCGGGGGAGGCCGTCATCCCGCCCTGCGGCTCGATCGCCGTCCCCTGCTGTTCGTCGGGCTGCGGCATCTCGCCGCACTGCAGGCGATAAAGGTCGAGGTCGAGCGCGTAGACGTCGCCGTACCTTGCGTCGCGATCCTTCGCCATCATCCTGCGGATGACGCCGCAGATGCCCTCCGAAAGCCCGGCCTCGAAGCGGCGGGGGTCAGGCAGCGGCTCGACGAGATGCATCGACATGACGATGGGGCCGGAGGCTCCCGAGTAGGGCGTGTGCCCGGTCACGAGGTGGTAGAGCGTCGCGCCCAGCGAATAGACGTCCGCTCGCGGATCCACGTCCTTCTGCCCGCGGATCTGTTCCGGCGAGATGTAATGCGGCGTGCCGATCGCCTGGCCCGTCTGCGTCAGCGACTGATCCTCATCGATGCGCTTGGCGATTCCGAGGTCCACGAGCTTCACGTCGCCACGGCTCGTGAGCATCAGGTTGTCGGGCTTGATGTCGCGGTGGACGATGCCGTCCGCGTGCGCGACCGAGAGAGCGCGGCACGCGTGCCGGATGATCTGGATTGACTCCGTCTCGCTGAAGTGGCCGCGCTTCAGGTAGGTGCCGAGCGAATGCCCGTCCACGAACTCCATCGCGAGGTAGTACACCGAGTCGACGCAGCCGAAGTCGTAGATCTGGACGATGTTCGGATGGTTCAGCCGGGCGGCCGCGCGCGCCTCCTTGAGAAAGCGCTGCACGTAGCTCGTGTCCGACGAGAACTGCTGGGCGAGCGTCTTCAGGGCGACGAGACGCTCGAGCGTGAGGTCCCGCGCGCGATAGACCTTTCCCATTCCGCCCGCGCCGAGTTCCTCGAGGATCTCGTAGTCGCCGAAGCGGGTGCCGGGAGGGATTGTGTCCGCCATGCGCCCGGGTCCCGCCTTACTCGGACTCGAGCATCTTCAGCGCCTTCGTCAGGCTGATGCGCATCCGGTTGAACGAGCCGGAGAGCACGGCGACCTCGTCCGTGCCCTTCACCGTCACGTCGGGCACGTCGAGGTTCCCGGTGCTCACCTGGTCGGCCATCTCCGACAGGCGCTTGATGGGCCGGATGATGACGAGCATGAGGAGGACGTTCAGGACGACGAGGATGCTCGCGAAGACGGCGATCAGCGACCCGAGAAGCGTCTTGAAAGCCGTGTTCGCGAGGCCGATCGGAACGGCCATCGGTACGGAGATGATCTGCGCGCCGATGATCTCGTTCAGCTTCCAGCCATAGCCGCCGCTCGTCCCGTAGACCTTCACGACGGACGCGGGCGCCACGTCCGGCGTCGTGTGGCACGAAAGACAGCCCGCGTCGGTGATCTTGATGGGTCGCGCGAGGTAGAGCGCGCGGCCGAGGGGCGCGTCGCGCTCGCCGATGATCTCGGGGAGCTTTTCGTTCGCGCGGAACGCGTTCACGATGTCCGCTTCCCACTCGACCGTCCGGTCGCGCGGGTTCGTCGGGTTGAGAGCCGCCTCCTTGTAGGTGTACTCGGGGTTGCTCTCGCGGAGGTTGTTGAAGATCTCCGTCGCCGAATACGACGGGACCGACTGCGGGAGGAACTCGTCGGCGAGCCGCGGCGCGAGAAGAGGCTTGATCTGCTTGTTCGTATAGCCCCGCGTCGCGAGCGCGCTCTGCAACATGATCCGCGCGATCTGCACGATCTGCGTGCGCGCGTTCTTCTGGAGAAGACTGTTCGAGATGTAGCCGGCCGGCACCAGAGCCACCGCGAACACGAGAATCAGAATCAGGTTGAACTTCAGAAAGAGCGACATGACCCCCACCTTTCCCGCGATTCTAGCGCCCGCTCCGACAATTACGAGAACGAGTCGTCGTCGCATCCGACACCGGGGTCGGCCTTACTTTCGGAGAAGGTCCCGGATCTCGGTGAGGAGCTGCTGGTCCTTCGTGGGCCCGGCGGGAGCCGGGGCGGGCGCTTCCTTCCTCATGCGGTTCGCCTGCTTCACGACGACGAAGATCGCGAAGCCCACGATGAGGAAGTCGATGATCGTGTTGAAGAAGACGCCGTAGTTGATGGTCGGGATTCCAGCCGCTTTCGCGGCCGCGAGGGTCTCGGCGGGCTTGCCGGACAGGTTGAGGAAGAGGTTCGAGAAGTCGACCTTCCCCATCAGAAGGCCGATCGGTGGCATCAGGATGTCGCTCGTGAACGACGCGACGATCTTGCCGAACGCCGCGCCGATGATGACGCCAACCGCCAGATCGAGCACGCTGCCCTTGCTGATGAATTCCCTGAATTCCTTGAGCATGGAGATCTCGCTTTCTCGCTTTCACGTGGAATTGGACCTGTCCACGAGGCGCGGAGGGATCTTCACAATCGCGTTCGACGCCATCTCGGGCGAAGCGCCGGGAACACATGCTCCCCGACGCTCTGAGACAGCATCCTGGCTCCGCACGTGGATGGCTCGAAGCACAAGCCTTCGGGACCAAGCGTCGCTGGCCGTCGAGAAGCGGCGCTCTAACCGCACCGTGTACACCCCTGCGGAGTGGCCTTCGCGTAGCTTAGATAGTCAGCTCAGGTCGGAAATATTTCAACGCCCACGCGGACGTGTCGGAATCGACGGACTCGGGCGGGACCGGGGCGCCGGCCGATAGGCGCGTGGAGAAGGCTGCTCCACGCGACGTTCTCCGCGGCGGGATGGTGCCACGTGATAACCCGGCCCCCAGCCGCCGTAGTCGGACCCGTATGGCTCGTAGACGCCCCCGACATATCCCCCACCGCCTACTGTGCAGGCAGACAGCACCGTGAGCAGCAGGATCCCCAGCGCACTCACTCTCCAACGTCGAGGCACGATCTTCATTTCGGCTCCCTTCTGCTGTCGGTGTCCGACCACTCCATCAATCCGAAGGGTGCTCCCGTCGGATCGGCGACGATCGCCACCTTGCCACCGTGGCGATCGACGTGCGGTTCGACCAGCACGCGCCCGCCTAGCGCAACCGCCTTGGCTGCCACGTCGACGGCATCCACGACCCGCACGAAGTTGAGCCAGTGGGGATGACGGCGGGACGAATGGCTGGGCAAAGCATTAATGCTCGCGCGAGCGTAGTCGTCGGTCGAAAGGATCACGTGATCTAAACCGTCGTCACTCGGCACGTCGAAAACGTCATAGCCGAAGAGCGTCTGGTAGAAGGCCGCGTCCTTGTCTGGATCTTGGGCGAGAAGCGAGCTCCAGATCCACTCTCCGGGAGCGGCCAGCAAGTCGCTAGGGTCACCACTGCTGGAGGCGAGGACCCCGAAAACAGCCCCCTCGGGATCAGCGAAGACCGCTTGGCGGCCGCGTCGCAGGTAACTTCTGGGTTCCTTCACGACCTTGGCCCCCTGCTCCAGCGCGGTCCGCTTCGCGGCATCGACATCGCGAACGGCGATGAAGGGCAGCCACGCCGGCCGCCGTTGTTCACCAGACGGCACGGGCCCGTGAAGCAGACCTCCCACCGGCCGGCCATCGAGAAACGCGATCGCGTAGTCTGCCTTACCGGCATGAATGTCCCGGAAGGTCCAGCCGAACAATCCTGAATAGAACCGCTTCGAACTGGCGAGGTCCGGGGTCACCAGATCAACCCAGATCACCTTACCGACGTGGTGCTCGGCGTTCGCGGGCTCAACGAGCGGGGGCAGTTCAAACTTCTGGGCGGCAGCAGGGACGGAGCAGATCAAAAGAACTCCGAGAAGAGCAGCCAGACTTTTCATGACGACCTTTCCTGCCGCGATACGAGTCGACGGTATTCTTTTCAAGGTTCCCCGGGCGCTCTAGCCCCGACAGCCGAAATGAGCAAACTGCGTGCCGGAAATTCAGGGCGTCGTAAAGACTTTCTTTCGGTCAGGAATCCGTCAGGGCCATGTACTCAGGCCGGAGGAAGTCCGAGAAAGACTCAAAGCGCCGAGAATCCATGCCTCCCGACGCTCTGAGAGATCAACCTGGTGTGGATGGCCCGCTTCGCTCCTCATCCTTTACTCGGCACGCGGGTTGCAGCACCTTGTAACGGAGGCACCTCATGTCGAACAACGTTCATCCCGACAAAAATCAGCCCATGCAGCCCGCGAAGACCACCACGCCGCCCGTGAAGGCGGTGCCCGCGCAGACCGTGCCAGCACAGCCCGTGAAGACCGCGCCCGTGCAGCCCGTGAAGACCGTGCCTGTGCAGACCGTGCCTGCACAGCCCGCGAAGACCGTGCCTGTGCAGCCTCACGGCAAGCCGTAGCTCGTTCACGGCTCACTCCGCCGCCCGCGAGCGGCAGCGCGCAAGGCCTCTATCGCCTCGGCGTACTTGTCGCGTTCGTGGGCGGCGCGCTCGAGGTCGCAAAACGTCAACGCGATCGGTAGAGTCCCCGAACCGAATGAAGGCGACCTCGTCCGCGACGGGCAGTAGCGTCGTGACTCCCTGCGACCAGACGGCCACGCTGCGAAGATTCTCGTCCTTCTACAAGCGCGTCCGCTGCGGCCCATCGGGAGATGGCAGCGTGATTTCCACATTTCCACGCAATTCACAGCGCGACGACTGCTACGATTTTCAACCAGGAGTCTCACACCCCGAGTGGATCAACTTTAGGGAGCAGGTCGGTTGACGACAAGCCGATCGTGCTGCATGAGCCCGCACATCGCGACTCCTTTCCGGCGCCTCCTCAGGTCAGGAGCGCCCGCGCCAGGACCATCCGTTGCACGTCGTTGGCGCCCTCGACGATCTGCGCGATCTTCGCGTCGTTGAGGAGGTGGATGGCGGGGAAGTCCTCGGAAACACCGGTCGCCCCGCAGAGCTGGACCGCCTCGGCGGTCACGAAGAGAGCCGTGTCGGTGGCGACGAGCTTCGCCGCCGCGGCCGCGGCCGAGAACGGCCGGTCGGAGTCGCGGAGGCGCGCGGCCTCGCGCACGAGGGCGGCCGCCGCCTCCGTTCGCGCGGCCATCTCCGCGAGGCGCGCGCGGACGACGTCGTTTTTCTCCAGCGGGCGGCCGAAGGCCTTTCGCGTCCGGACGTAGCCGAGCGCGGCGTCGAGAGCCCCCCGGCAGAGGCCGACCGCGAGGGCTCCGATCGTGATGCGCCCCGAGTCGAGAGCGGCAAGCGCGATTCCAAGACCGTCTCCCGGCCGGCCCACGAGCGCCCCTTTCGGCACGCGTACGCCGGCGAGGCAGAGTCCGCCGGTGGGCGATCGCCGGAGCCCCATCTTCCTCTCCGGCGGAAGAGGCACAAGGCCCGGCGCGGTTTTCTCGACTAGAAACGCGGAGATCTCCTTCTCGCCCGTCCGGGCGAAGACGACGAAGAGGTCGGCGATGGTCGAGTGCGTGATCCAGGCTTTGTTCCCGCTGATCAGGAAGCCGTCTCCGTCGGCAGCCGCGCGCGTCGCGATCGCCGCGGCGTCGGAGCCCGTCTCGGGCTCGGTCAGGGCGAAAGCCCCGAGCAGCTCGCCGCTGGCGAGGCGCGGCAGGTAACGGCGCTTCTGCTCTTCGGTTCCGAACAGGCTCAGGATGAGCTGTGGCAGGCCGTGGACCGAAAGCGTGCCCGCGAGCGCGCCGCCGGCGACGGCCAGCTCCTCGAGGACGAGAGCGTACGTCGCGTAGTCGGCGCCTCCCCCGCCGTATTCGGCCGGGAACGGGATGCCGCCCAGCCCCATCGCGCAGAGCCGCGAAAAGAGCGGGCGTGGGAACTGGTCCGGCGGCGTGGAGGCGTAGTAGGGCCGAACCTCGGCGCTCACGAAGCGGCGCACAGTCTCGGCGAGCGCCCGCTGCTCCTCCGTCCTAAGGTCCTCGAAGAACGGCAACATTCAGCGGATCCTCGGGACGATTTCGTAGCGTCCGTCCCTGCCGCGGCGAAAAACGCCGCGGCCCTTCTCCAGCCGGAGCTCCGCCCGCACGGCCTCGGCGAGCGTCGCGACGGGCGTCACGCAGACATCGAGCGACTCGAGCCGCCGGGTCCACTCCGCAAACGTCCGGCGCCGCGTCGCCGCTCCGAGGCGCCGCCGGGCCGTTCGCCCCGCCACGCCCGAGGCGTACTGGAGCGGGACGAGATCCGGCAGGCCGATCGCCATGCAGAAGCCGACCCAAAACTTCGGCTCGATGCAGGCCACCGCGAGGAGGCGTCCGTCCTTCGTCGGGTAGAGGCCGTAGCATGGGTGAAGCTCGTGCGTCACCAGGGCGCCGTCGCTCGCCATTCGCCCCGTCGCGAGGTACTCGGCGGCGCCGAACGAGAGGAGCGCGAGGCTTCCTTCGTGGAGGGACACCGTCACCGCCGTGGCGCGGCCCGTCCGCTCCCGATCGAGAAGGCCGGTCAGGACGGCGGTCACCGCGGGCCACGCCCCGCCCGCGACGTCCGGGATCTGAAAGCCGGGGATGACTGGCCGGCCGCGCGCGTCGCGGTTCAGGTCGAGAAGGCCAGACGTGGCGAGGAAGTTCACGTCGTGGCCCGCTTTCGAAGAGCGCCGGAAGCCCGCGATGCGCACCTGGACGAGACGCGGATACCGAACGGAGACGTCTTTCGGAGAGAGCGAGAGCCTCTGCGCAGCGCCGGGCCTCAGCGAGTGGATCAGGACGTCGGCGCGGGTGAGAAGACCGTCCAGCGCGGCCCGGCCCTTTGGCGTCTTCAGGTCGAGGAAGCGTACCTTCTTGCCGCCCGCCGTGAGGCGGTAGTAGACGCTGAGTCCGTCGTCGAGCGGCGGAAAGTGGCGCCCGGCCTCGCCCCCGGGCGGCTCCACCTTGACGACCTCCGCGCCCAGGTCGGCGAGGAGCCGTGTGGCGATGCCGCCCGGCAGGAGCGACGTCAGATCGACGACGCGGATTCCCGAGAGGGGACGGCCGAAGTTCGCCCTCACCCGGCGGCCTCGAGCACAGCGGCGTCGCCCTGGGCGAGGCCTCCGCAGATCGCCGCGAGTCCGCGCCCGCCGCCGCGTCGCCGGAGGGCCATCGCCAACGTTCCCACGATCCGCGCCCCCGAGGCCCCAACGGGATGCCCGATGGCGATGGCGCCGCCATCGGCGTTCGTCCTTTGGCGCAGCGCGGCGAGCGCCGCCGTGTCGGCTCCCGAGAGCCTCTTCGTCGACACCAGCGGCACCGCCGCGAAAGCCTCGTTGATCTCGACCCGGTCGAGGGAGGCGAGAGGCAGCCCCGCCCGCTTCAGCGCACACTCGGCCGCCTCGGCCGGAGCCTCGGCCATCCGCCGCGGCGCGAGCGCCACGGCGGCGTACGAAAGGAGGCGGGCGAGCGGCCGCACCCCGCGGCGGCGAGCCTCTGCCGCGGACATGACGACGAGAGCCGCCGCCCCGGCGTCGAGGCCGGGAGCGTTTCCCGCCGTGACGGTCGACGAGCCGTAGATCGTCGGGAGCTTCTCGAGCGCCTCCATCGTCGTCTCCGGCCTGGGGAGCTCGTCGGCCTCGAAAACTTTCCCGCCCGGCAGCGTCACCGGGACGATCTCCTCGGCCGGGATTCCTTCGGCGAGCGCCCGCGCATACATCCGCTGCGACCGGAGCGCCCAGGCATCCTGCTCCTCGCGGCCGATGCCGAATTCCACGGCCACCTCGCCGGCGTCCACGGACACCGGCGCGAACTCGGCGTACTCCATTCGGTAGAGCGCGTCCTCCAGCGTCACAGGGCCCACACGCGTTCCCCACCGGACGCGTGGCGAGACGACGAGAGGGACGCGAGAGAGATTCTCGACGCCGAACACGACGGCCACGCGGATGTCGCCCGCGCGGATCGCGCGGTCGGCCATCTGGAGGGCCGCGATCGACGAGCAGCACGCGCGGTCGAGCGTCAGGGACGGAACGGTGGCGGGCAGACCCGCCTTCATCAGCGCGCGCCGCGCGATGACGGGCGCGATGACCCCGGCCTCGGCCTGCGCGCAGCAGCCTCCGAAGACCTCGTCCACCTCCACCGGGTCGAGGCCCGCGCGTGCGAGGGCGCCTCCGATGGCGGTGGCGGCCAGCTCCACCCCGGGGACGTCGCGCAGCGCGCCGCCGAATTTTCCGAACGCCGTGCGCGCGTACGACACGAGAAACGTCTCACCCATAATTGTAGAAGCCCTTCCCTGTCTTCCGGCCAAGGTGTCCCTTCTCGACTCGCGAAAGGAGGAGGCGCGGCGGCGAGAAGCGGGGACCGTGCGCCTCGGCCAGTCCGCGCGCGGCGGCGGCGAGGACGTCGAGCCCGACGTAATCCGCGAGCTCGAACGGGCCCATCGGATAGTTGAGGCCGAGGCGGATGGCCGTATCGATGTCCTTCGGCGTGGCGATCCCCTCCTCGGCGATCCGGAAGCACTCCAGGACGTGCGCCGCCAGCGCCCGCGACGTGATGAAGCCGCGGGCGTCGCGACAGACGACGGTCTCTTTTCCCATCCGGCGGGAGAGCTCCTCGACCGCCGCGACGGTCTCGTCCGAGGTCTCCTCCGCCCGGACGATCTCGATCAGCTTCATCAAGGGAGGCGGGTTGAACCAGTGCATCCCCGCGACGCGATCCCTCCGATTCGTCGCCGAGGCGAGCGCGGCGATCGAGAGCTCGGAGGTGTTGGAGAGGAGCAGAGCGTTCGCAGGCGCCGCCGCGTCGAGCCGGCGGAACAGCTCCAGCTTGAGCGCCAGATCCTCCGGAACCGCCTCGATGACCGCATGCGCCTCGCTCACCGCCTCGGCCGGGTCGATCGTGGTCGCGATCCGCGAGGGCGCGCCTTCGGCCTGCGTCTCCGTGAGCGTCCCGGCCTTCACGAGGCGCGCGAGACTCTTCCGGATCGAGACGAGAGCCTTCTCGAGGACGGCGGCCGAAACGTCGGAGAGATTGACCCTGAACCCCGAGGTCGCCGCGACCTGGGCGATGCCGCTCCCCATCGCCCCGGCGCCGATGACCGCGATCAAACGGGCTTCGACTGTCTCTTTCATGATGGCCCCGGATGCTAGAAGAACCGGCCCCTCTCCGCGAGCGTTA
>OCZT010001940.1_pt1 | contig 21445 bp, 16 predicted proteins | sample 1539031 | NCBI WGS metagenome assembly OCZT01 (sample SAMEA3539308, study PRJEB22396) | soil metagenome | biome: tundra; feature: field; material: soil | place: USA | collected 2010-05 | depth 0.15 m | reverse complement strand
GCCGGGGCATCTTGCAGGATGAATTGAAGACCAACACCATCGTTGCCCCAGCGGACGGCCCTGGAGTGCACGGCAATGGCATGTTCAAAGTTATCCTCCCCGTCACCAGCCGGTTGCAGCGTCATCAGGATCAAGGTGCCAGGGTACCAACGCTCCTCCGTAATTAAGTACAATCCTGTCGAGCTAATGTCCTTGATACTATGCGCCTTGGGAGCGGCGCCCGTCCAGTAATAGGCCGCCAGACCGGGCAGTGACTCCCGTGGGGCACTTCTCTGGTCCGGAGCTGTTCTTGGATCCGGAGACCACCAGCGCTTCAACCAATTCGTCGGCGGCTTGATGTAGTTCATCCCCGGCTCGATAAGGCCCATCTCATACGGCTGTCCGGTCTCGGGGCGCTTCTCCTGAGGACGCTTCTCCGTGGAGCGATCTTTCAATTCCACCACGCCGGGGCCACCGCTCCATAGCGGCTTGCCCCGCAAGAGCACGGCGCTCTGCACTCCGCCGGCAACTCCGCTTGCGCTGGTAATCCGCTCCAGGCGGCCCTGCATCTCCTCTGCCACGCAGAGTACCAGCTGATCACCCGATTGAGTCTGCGACGAATAGATCGAATGGGTTGGCAGCGCCAGGATGCTGGACGGACGCGGGCTCGAACGTGAGACACGGAATGTGGGAAATGACTCAATAACCTCAATGACCCGGCAATCCTCGTCCAGGTAAATCAGATCCAGAAGGGTGTGCATATCCGTATCCGGAATTCCTCGAGACGGCGTCATCCAAAGGCCTTCACCAGACTTAAGCGCCAGCTTTTGAAGCAGACTCTTGAGTTCCGCGCACGGAAGATCGGCGGCCGAGACCTCCAAGCCAAGAAAGCATTCGCGAGTCTGGTTGTATGCGCAAAGCCTTCGTGATTCCATCGAACCTCTGGCCCTCAGCAAGGACCCGGAAACCGCGTACTATCTCAGAGAACCTATCGTTTGCTCAGCCTCTTGCATCAGAACCGCTCGTGCAAGTCCTTATCTGCGCAATCGCCTGATCAGCCGCAAACCCTGTTTCGTCAGGCGCGGAGGAAACAAATGCATCCGCTGTGCAGAGACACACCTACCCGCACCCGCTGCAGGGGTGGAGAACGGAGACACTCATCGCCGAAAGGCAATGCCCCCGCCAGCGGAATAATCGAGTTGGCCAGCTAAACCCGCGCGGCTTTACCGCGCCGCTGGCCTACCTGCGAAATCCGTGCTAGTTGTTCTTTCCGCGGCGGCGCAGAACCAGAATAATGATTGCGACGACAACCAACACACCGGCGACTACGCGGATAATCGTGCTACTGTCCATGGCAACTCCTCTTTCTTTCAGCAAAATGCTGGTTGCGCTCCCCGGTTTGAGCAAACACGAGCGACACCGGGCGCCAATATGGCGAAATTACCCGCCCGAAAAATTGCGGACCGGCCAGCAAAACGCGCCTTCACGACGCCGCCGGTACAAAAAGCTGCGCTACTTGACTTGCGTGCGGCGACGCTGGATCAAAACGATCAACACGACAACAACCAGCACACCGGCAACAATCTGAATGATTGTGGTACTTTCCATATCCAATCCTCCTTCCCTCAATGATTGAGCCCCGCAAATGATTTCATGATGGAAATAAACGCCGGCCCCAGAGTGACCACAAAAAGCGAGGGGAAAATAAACAGCACAAGCGGAAAGATCAGCTTGATTGTGGTCTTTGCCGCCGCCTCCTCCACTGCCTGCACGCGCTGGGTTCTGAGTGTATCGCTGTGTACGCGCAACGTCTTGCCGATGCTGGTTCCAAACTGATCCGCCTGAACCAGCATGGATACAAGATTGCGCACACAGTCGACGCCGGTGCGTTCCGACATGTGTTTCCAGGCATCACCGCGAGGGCGTCCAGCTCGTTGCTCCAGCACGACAATACCCAATTCATCGCACAGTTCCGGCTGTGCTGCTTTCAATTCCACCGCGGTGCGCGCCGTCGCCTGGTCCAGGCTTAGTCCAGCCTCGATGCAGATCACCAGAAGATCCAGCACATCCGGAAGGCCGCGCCGAATTTTGCCCTGGCGGCTTTTAATCCTTCTTCCCAGCCAGAAATCCGGCGCCAGAAAACCTATGCCAAGGGCTACGATGTACATAAATAGGCCGCCATAGGCCCCAAGACCGGAGCCAAAGACCAGGATGCAAAGCAGGAGAGGAACCAAGACCTTTGAGCCATAGAAGATTTTGTCCACTGACTCCTCGCGGAATCCGGCACGCTGGAGCCGCTGCAGAACTACGGAGACCTCGGCCTGGCTTCTTGGCAGGACATTCTCGAAGTGCCCTACCACGTCGCCGATCGAATGGCCCGTCTGCTGGATGGCATTCAAAAGGGATTTCTGCTTCTGCTCGGGATGCGGGTTGATCGCATCGGAGATTCGATGAAGCATTTCTTCGCGATAAAACAGAAGCAGTCCTCCGCTAACGATCAGCAGAAAAACGACACAAAATGTAAAAATCGCGAAAAATCCCATAGATTCCTTCAAACGTCCATGTTGACAATTCTGTGAATGATAATGCCGCCAACAACAATCATGCCCGAAGCCGCCCAAAGCATCTTTATGCCTGTTGGATCCTTCCACAAGATGCTTATCATCTCAGGGTTAATGAAATACAGCAATATTCCCAGCGCCACCGGTAATAAAGTGAGCACCCAACCTGTCATACGGCCTTGAGCCGTATGTACACCAACCTGCCGTTTCAGGCGAAACCGCTCCCGGATGACATGAGAGGTCTTGTCGAGAACCTCGGCAAGATTTCCCCCACTTTCCTTCTGGATCATAATCGCTGTTGAGAAGATGCGGAGGTCTTGGAGGGGAACGCGTTTGATCAGGTTTTCCAATGCCGTCTTCAGCTCCAAACCATAATTCTGCTCCTCGAAACAAGTCTTGAATTCGCAGCCCACAGGGTCGGCACATTCACGAGCCACGGAGCCAATTGCGGCAACGAGACCGTGTCCGGCGCGCAAAGCGCTCACCATCAGATCCAGCCCTTCCGGCAAACCCTGCTGAAACTTGTCAAGGCGCTTAGTGCGCTTATGGAGCACATAAGCAAGAGGCGCGGCGCCCAGCAGCAATCCGATCGGCAAAGCTATGAGGATGGAATCGAAGCGCAAGTAAGTCAAATAGGCCGGGAGCGCAAAGCAGAACATGCTACCAGCCACCAACGTTCCGGCGTTCCACTTGAGATCGGCCTGGTAAAGCAGGGTATGGAGGAGCGGCGCCAGTTCAAACTCATGCAACTTGCGATTAAGCCAGGGAATGGAACTGATCATGTCGCTCTTGAGAAGATTGACGTCCTTATTGCGCTCTTTATCATCGTCGTCCGTAGCCAGAGCCGAGTCGAGCGTGGCGTAGACCTGGTTGGCGCGCTGAGAGGCCCCGCCTCCGAGGGCGTATATCAGGAGAGCAACGACTGCAAACGCGCCCACGAAAATTACAATAACGATCAATCCCATATCTGTGCCCTCCCTTCCTCTTAATTAACCTGCGTTTCGCGCTCGAACAGGGCCGGCGGCAAAACAATACCCGAGATGCGAAGCCGTTCGAGGAACCGGGGACGAATATGAGTTGGCTGGAATACGCCGATGACCTTGCCATCGGGCCCGATTCCTTTCCTGTTGAAAGTAAAAATTTCCTGCATGCTGATGATGCCCTCTTCCATGCCGGTGATCTCGGAGACGCTGGTTACTTTGCGGGTGCCATCGCTCATGCGGGTGGCCTGAACGATGATGGTGATGGCCGCAGCTATCTGCTGGCGAACGGATTTTTCAGGAATGTTCATGCCCATGGCGACCATCGATTCGAGCCTGGAGATGGCATCGCGGGGGGTGTTGGCGTGAATCGTGGTCATCGAGCCTTCGTGGCCGGTATTCATGGCCTGAAGCATATCGAAGGCTTCTTCTCCGCGGATCTCGCCCATGATGATGCGGTCGGGGCGCATACGGAGGCAGTTGATCAGCAATTGACGCTGTTTGATCGCTCCCAACCCTTCAATGTTGGGCGGACGGGTTTCCAGCCGCACGATATTTTCCTGCGCCAAGCGGAGTTCGGCCGCATCTTCGATAGTGACGATGCGTTCGGTGCGCGGAATGTACTGCGACAGGATGTTCAGAAAGGTGGTCTTGCCGGTGCCGGTGCCGCCCGAGATGAGGATGCTGATCCGGGCTTTTACCGCGGAGGAAAGAACCTCCATCATTTCCGGGGAGACGCTCATCAACTGAACCAGCTGATTGGCAGCCAGCGGGCCTGTCCCGAAGCGGCGGATAGATAAGGATGGCCCGTCCAGCGCCAAGGGTGGAATGATGGCATTCACACGAGAGCCGTCGGGCAATCGAGCATCGACCATCGGCGAAGACTCATCTACCCTGCGCCCCACGCGCGATACGATGCGATCGATGATCTGCAGCAGGTGCTTATCGTCGCGAAACGTTGTATCGACCCTCTGCAGAAGCCCGTTTTTCTCAATGAATACATGATCCTTGTCGTTGACCAGGATGTCTGATATCTTTGCATCTCGCAGCAGGGGTTCCAGAGGACCAAGGCCAAAAACCTCGTCGAGCAGATCCGCCTGTATCCTTTCCTGCTCGTCGTAGTTCAGGGGCACACGCTGGTCAGCGATGATCTCCTTTACGATGCCGGCCACCACCTGGCGCGCCTGGCCGGAATTGACGCGCGACAGCTTCTCCAGATCCAGCTTGGAGATCAGGGTCCGGTGTATCTCCGCTTTGTATTTCTCCAGATTCAGCAGTTCCACGTTTTACCTTCTATCAGAACAGGATACTCGTCCGTTACTCCGCCATTTCAAAAAGATGCCCCTGTTAAAAAGGCGGCAAAGAGCCGAGGACTCGTCACCCGCCCAGAGTGAAGTTCACGCTTACTGTGGTCTCCACGTCCACCGGTTCGCCATCGAGCATATAGGGCTTGTAGTGCCAAGTTTTCACGGCATCCATCGCTGGCTGCCGCAACATGGTAGGTCCGCTGACAGCATGGAGTTTTTCAATCGCGCCCGTCTTGGAAATGGTGGCTTGAATTACCACTGTGCCTGAAACGCGGGCTTCCCTGGCTATCTGCGGATAAACGGGCGCAGTCTTCTGAATCAGCAAACCGCCGGCGACGCCTGCCGAGATGCTCATTTTCGTGGGAGCCGCGACCTTCACCCTGGGCCCGTTCTGCCCACTGAAGACGTTGCCCGCCGATCCCATGCCACCTATGCCATCCAAACCGGACGAGGCAAAGCCGGAAGAAGGAGGAGCTTCCCTTCCGGCCAGCATCTTAAGGTCATTCGGAATCCGGGATGGTGCGTTCAGCTGATGATTCATCGCCTCCGCCTGCGCGCGCTGGCGATCTGTCATGGTTTCTGCCGGCGCCGGCTCTGGTGCTGGAGGCGGCAAATTCGTGGTTGTCTGCTGCGGCACGTTCGTCACCACCGGCTGCTGCACAACCGTTGGCTTCGGCGCAAGCGTAACGGCCCGCATCTTGGAATAGGTCATGAAACCGAGGATAAGAGCAAACGCAAGTGAACCGACGCCAATAAGTCGCACCAGCTTCTTCTTGCCCTTGCTCTCGTCCATGTGTTTCTCGCGCTCAGGCTGAGTCGGCTGAAATATCTGTTCCGCCTCCGCATAGGCCGCTGCCGATGCGCGCTTACCGGAGAGCGGTACCCGATCCTCAACGGGCGACACGGAAACTCTCGCTGTCGCGGATTTTGCAGGCTGTGCTGCTGGAGAATCTCCGCCATCCCATTCGCCGAAATCCGCGGGAAGCGTTGTGGGTGCATTCAATTCTTCTATTTCTTCTGTAGGTACCATTGTCCATCGGCTCCCTTCAAATATGTTGCGCCTTTGTAACTGCGCGTTTCAAGTTTACTATGCTGGCTGAGAGCTGTGTTGTTGTTTTGCGCCTCCTGTTTGGCTTCGCCGTGGTCTGCGCGGACTGTATCCGCATCGGCCTGTTCCGGCATGAGCAAAGCAATGTTAGGCAACCCTTCCACCACCAGCGTCACCGCGGCTTGCGCCGTGGTGTAGTCCGAAGTGTCCGTGGGGGTGAAGGTTACAGAAAGTGTCTGTGCTCCCGCTGCAATCACGTTGCCCGCGTCGGGAGTATAAACAAACGTGCCCGGAATCAGTGCCGTGGCATTGAGCTGCGCCGCGCTGAGAGCAGTGCCGTAGGAAATGGGGGCGGGGGCCGGCCAGGTGATGATGGGCGTTGCTTTGGTGACAGTGAGCTGCACTGTGGCCTGCGCCTGCGCATCGTCCGAGCTGTCCTTCGGAGTAAAAGTCGCCGTGAGCGTATGCGTTCCCGCCGGTAACATTTCTCCTGCCGCGGGAGTGTAGGTGAAGGTGCCCGGAACCGATGCTGTGGCGTTGAGCTGCGTGGCATTGAGCATGGTGCCGTAAGAGATGGTTGCGGGCGTCGGCCAGATAATGACGGGCATTGCCTTGGCGACAGTGAGCTGAACTGTAGCCTGCACCTCAGGAAGGTTGGCGTCTTCCGGTGAAAAGGTTACCGTGAGCGTATGTGTTCCCATCGTGAGCACCTCGCCAGCGGCGGGCGTGTAGACGAAGGTTCCCGGAACAGATGCCGTGGCATTGAGCTGAGCGGAACTGAGCGGTGTGCCGTGTGAAATGGCGGCCGGCGTTGGCCATGTGATCGCGGTTGGCTTCGCCCTGGCAACAGTGAGCGTCATTGTAGACTGCACCGCGGCATAGTCCGAAGAGTCGGTGGGCGTAAAGATTGCCGAGAGCGTATGCGTTCCAGCCGCCAGTATTTCGCCCGCACCAGGGTTATAAACGAATTTTCCCGGAACCGATGCAGTGGCATTCAGCTGTGTAGCGCTAAGCGCGGTGCCGTAGGCAATCGAAGCTGGCGCCGGCCATGTTACGGACGGCGAGGCTTTGGCGACAGTAAGCGACACGGCAGCTTGTGACGCGTTGTAGTTCACGGAGTCTGCTGGGGTGAAAGTTACTGAAGGCGTATGCGTACCGGCCGTAAGCATTGCGCCGGCGGCGGGAATATAGACGAACTTTCCCGGCACTGCAGCCTTGGCATTGAGTTGAGCGCTGCCCAGAGCAGTGCCGTAAACAATCGAATCCGGCGGCGGCCACGTGATAGCAGGTGTCACTTTGGTGACAACCACTGCCACTTCGCATTGGGCTGTGGTGTAGTCCGTGACGTCCGTCGGCGTAAAGGTCGCCGATATCGCATTCGCCCCTACTGATAACACCGTGCCGGCGGCAGGAGCGTAGACGAAAGTTCCGGGAACCGATGCTGTGGCATTTAGCTGAGCGCCGCCAAGAGGGGTGCCGCAGGCAATTGAAGCCGGCGTAGGCCAGGTGGCTATTGGCTTGGCCTTGGCGACTGTGAATGATATAGCGGCCTGCGCCGTGGTGTAGTCTGCGGCGTCTGTCGGAGTAAAAGTTGCCGTCAGCGTCTGTACGCCTGCTGTCAGCACGGCGTCTTCCGCGGGAGTGTAGACGAAACTTCCCGGAATCGACGCCGTGGCATTCAACTGATCTGGACTGAGCGCGGCTCCATAAGTAATCGGTGCGGGTGTCAGCCATGCGATGGCCGGGGTTGCCTTGGTGACGGTGAGCGATACAGCAGCTTGCGCCGTGGTGTAGCCCGTGGAATCTGCTGGGGTGAAGGTAACCGAGAGCGTATGCGTTCCCGCCGCGAGCATCTCGCCAGCGGCTGGAGTGTAGGCAAATCTTCCCGGAACCGATGCCTTCGCATTGAGCTCCGCGGCGCCGAGTACTGAGCCATAGGCAATCGGCGCAGGCGTCAGCCACTGGATGGCCGGCTTCTCCAGACTCGGCGTGATGACCGGCTTCTCTTGACTCGCTTTTTCTGCCGGCGTTTTCTGCAGGTGCCATTCGCCATCAGCGCCCTTCACATAGGTCGCTCCCTTGTAGGTGCGCGTTTCTGGTCCACTCTGATGGATGGGTACGCTGGCGCTCGGAGTTTTCTTGAGGTGCCATTCGCCATCTTCGCCCTTCACATAGGTCGCTCCCTTGTAAGAGCGCGTTTCAGGTTCAGTCTGCTGGCTGGGGGGACGGACGCTTGGTTGAGCCCCCTGTTTCGCGCCTCCGAGGTCCGTGCTTTCCGCTTTGGCCGTTGGCATGACCGTTGGCGTAACCGGCTTCTGCGGTATTGCTGCTGGCGCGACGCTCGCGGGAGGAGTAAGAGGTGTATGAAAGGGCTTGCTTGCGGCCTTTGCCGCTGCCTCTGGCTTAGCCACGACGCTGTCCTGGGCAGATCCCAACCCTAGCTGCGTCAGTGCCCGTGTATCCTTGCTGGCAGACGCCTTCGCCGAAAAGCCCCGGCTGAAGCTCTTCAGACTAAAGCCGGCCTTCTTCTCCGGAATTGCGGGCAAGCCACAAGCGGCTCGGGCCATCTGCCGGATGAGCCGGGAAATCGGCGAATCTTCAAGCGCCAGAGGAATCGCCGTGGTCTGCATACGCCGCACAACGTTGTAATCGTTGGGAATCTTCCACTGCACTGGCCGGGTAAGGGCCTTCGTAATCTGATCTTCGGAAACTCCCATGGAGCGAGACTCAAAACGATTGAGCACGATCTCCAGCTTGGGGTCCGCAGCGGAAAAATACTGCGAAATTAGACGATTTGAGTTGCGCAGTCCGGCGATGCCGGCCTGGATCACCAGGTACACCGTGGAACCTTCTTTGAACAGGCTCGTGCCCATCAAATCGAGCCTCGACCCCATATCAATGACCACGTTATCGAAGTCCTGCCGTGCGACGGCGATGAGCCTGTCAATTGCTTCGTTGGAGGCCTCGTACTGGGGAAACTTGCCGGGAGCCGCTAGCATGGAGACTCCCGAGCTGTGCTTGACCAGAAGCCTGGAGAGAAAACTCGAATCCAGCCGGTTGGAATTCTGAAGAGCATTGATGGTCGAGTATTCAGCGACAACACCCAGATTCAGCGCCGCATCACCCAACGGCAGGTCGAGATCGATCAACAGAGTGCTTTGGCCTGACTCCTGGGCCAGGGATACCGCAAAATTACAGGCTAGCGTGGTAACGCCATCTCCGCCCTTGGCCCCGAGAAACACCAGAAGCCTGCCGCCTGTCTTCTTTGGAAGACGCGTTGCCGGACGCCTGGCAGTAGCCCTGACCAATGCCTCGGCCATGGTGCTTTGCGCAAAGGGTAATGTAAGAAACTCGCGAGCTCCGGCGCGCATGCAGCGAACCAGCAGATCCGAATCCGCTTTCATCGAATACACCATCACCGTTGCCGAGCCGTTGGCGCAGATGCTCTCTACCAGTTCCAGGGCATATTCCGGATGGCTGTCCAGGTCGATGATGATGACGTCATAATGCTGCTCCAGCAGCCTTGGAACATCGTCCAGGCTGGGAGGATAGGTAGAAAACTCCCTGATTTCGCCCCCGTGACACCCAGCCAGTGCGGTGGACGCCGCCTTGCGGCGCTCCTCATCAGGGCCGATCAGAGCAATCGACAGCACATTGCCGCCAAGCGAGTCCGGATACTGTTCATCGAGATAAGAAGGATCTGAGTTCACAGAATTACTTCCCCCTGACGTGTGCGGCTTTCCTTGCGGGTTAGCCGAAGATCGATAGGATGATTGCCAGTTGGACATGATACCTAGCTCCAAATTCTTAATGAGCGAAAAAAGACATCAGCGTTCCAATAGCGATGGCTGGAGCGTAAGGCATCTTGCGCTTCAGTAGTTCAGCGAGTGAAGACTCCGGTTCGCGACCTATTCCATTCCGCTTCGCACTAAAAACCAGATCGCCCGCCACCAACAACAGCTTTTTGAAAACCTTGCGATAGGCGATCCAGCACAGAACCATGATCCCCCCCAAAAGACTGGTGAAAAACAGTGCCCAGAACATCTGCACCGGGCCAAGCCAGGCCCCAAGTGCAGTGCATAGTTTCACATCCCCACCGCCCATGCCGCCCAGCCAGAAAAGAAAGCCGAAAATCAGCAGGCCAAGCCCCATGCCGGCAAAGCTCTGGCCAAGGCCATGCCACCTGAATTGGCCGAGGCCATGCCAGTTAAAACCCTGATTGATGTCACCCCAGTCGGTACGCCAGGGGGAAACCACAATCCCCGCCAAAAGGAAAGGAAGCACCAGCCAGTTGGGGATGCGGCGATAGCGCAGATCCGTGAACGTCGCCACGGCGAGCACGATCAGCGTTGGCCACCAGGCAAACGAGCGCATATTCCGTATTCCTCCCCCCACTGTTCCGGGAAAACATCATTATTGCAATATTCTAACCAATATTGCAATTGTTTAACCAAACTGAAAAAGCCTAAAACTGTCCGAAATCAAGCACTTGACAGCACCCTGTCCCAGATGGTGTACACGGATGTTTACGGAAAAGCGCTCCGGAGTGAAGCGAGGCGTATACACCCTTCACGCGCGCATCTGGAGCCTCCAGAATAGTTTAAAGAAGCAATCGATACAATTACACAGAGAGCCAGGAACGAGCCGGGAACAATGCAAGAAATCTTTTGAGGGGAGTCCGCATGGTTAGTACCCAAATTATTGCTTACTAAAGAGGTTCTAAAAGTACACCAACGGGTATGGCTACGCCTCCAACAACAGGAACCCCGGGGGCACATAATCCTCCATCTTAAAAACTGTTTTTCAGCTTTATATGATTGATAAAAAGGTAGTTATCGTACATAAATTTGAGTGAATACATCTGTTGGCTAACACCCTCTTCCTCATCCGTTCCCCTGGAAGATTTCTTTAAATAAATTACTTTTGGGAACAAAGGTACTAAAGTAATCTCGACACGGCACTCAACCATCGTTACTATGGAATGCCTGAGTCAACCATTGCCAGTTGACACCTTTGGACTTTGTTGTCAGTGTGAGAGGGACACCAAGGTGGCATCAACCTGACACAAATGGCCATCGGCATCGCAAACGTTGATGCAGGCAATGATCTCTTTTTATCCCGCTTCCCCGAAAGCGGCCTTATGTGTTTTCCAGAATGCGGGCCCAGCAATGATTAAAATCGGACTATATTCGGAAGACCGTACGCTCCACACGCTCCTCTCCTCGGCTCTCGGAAAGGACTTCGAGATCCTTTTGGAGCCAGATGAGGATGGCATGAATCTGCTCCGGGCTGCCGGAGATTGCGATGTCATGATTCTGGACCTGCATTCGAATCATGATTCATTGCAGGAGCGGATTGGGTGCACCCAACGCCTGATTGCATTTCATGTTCCCTCAGTGATCATGGCCGACGATGCCCTTCGGTCGACAGCCTTTGAACTGGTTCGTTCAGGCGCCTTCGGCTACTGCCGCAGACCGCCCTCCATTCGGGATCTCAAGACCATGCTCAGCCGGGCGTATGAGAACTCCACGCTCAGGCAGCAACTGCAGACCGTGCAGCAGCAACTGGAGGTGACCGGCAGTTGCGACCGGCTGATTGGATCGAGTCCGCATATGCAGCGGGTTTATCAACTGGTGCATCGCGTTACCAACGTCAACGCCGCAGTGCTGGTGACCGGCGAAAGCGGAACCGGCAAGGAGTTGATCGCCCGCGCAATCCACAATCTGGGCTCCCGAGCCAGCCGTCCGTTTGTGGCTGTTTCCTGCGGCGCCATCCCTGAAACCCTCATTGAGGCCGAGTTGTTTGGCCATGAAAAAGGCGCCTTCACCGGAACGGTAGGAGCGCACGAAGGTTACTTCGAGCAGGCCGGCGACGGCACTTTATTCCTGGATGAGATTGGCGATCTGAGCCTGTTTACGCAGGTCAAGCTGCTGCGCGTCCTGCAGCAGATGGAATTCAGCCGTCTGGGCAGTACCAAGCTCATCCCCTTGAAGGCGCGGCTGATCTTCGCCACGCATCAGGACCTGGATAAATTGGTGGCCGCGGGAAAATTCCGCCAGGACCTTTTCTACCGCATTAACGTCATGAGGATTGAATCGCCGCCGCTCCAGAACCATCCCGACGACATCCCGCGGATTGCCCGGCATTTCTTGCGCCAGTATGGGCAAGTGTTTCAAAAACCAATGGACGATATTGATCACGATGCGATGGCTCTGCTCCAGAGTTACCCATGGCCCGGCAATGTGCGCGAGCTGGAAAACGTGATCCAGAGAGCCATTATCCTCGCGCCTGGTAAGGCCGTTCGCGCCGAAGATTTAAGTTTGAACATCGAAGAAGCCGATGTTGACATCGGCGATATCGACGATGTAGTCGATATCAGCGATTACCATCCCGCCGGCTCCTTTGAACGCCAGCTTCGCGACTATAAGGTCAAACTGGCCGCAGCTGCCGTGCGAGAGAACAATGGAAATAAGACGCTGGCTGCCCGAAGCCTGTGCATCTCCCGAGCTTATTTGCATCGCTTGATCAGGCTTGCCGAGCCAGACCCGCTCTTTGAGCAGGATATCCGTGATGTAGCAAATGGCTGAGCGCTGCATCGCCGGTTAAACAAACGCTTCCTCTATGAACGCAGAGCAGGTCATTGCTCTCGTATGGCTTTCCTCGCTTCAGCGTGAAAAGCCCGGTTTCCCGTAAAATGCCTTCTCACTATGTGTGGGTGTTGTATTCCTGTGGCCCGGCAACGACCAGCCCGCTGTTCTGCCGTCCGTGGATATACCAGCAGCACCAGTTCGTTTCATGGGCTTGACTGTCCGTAGGCGCGGTCAAATCCTTGTACATTACCTTTCCATAGAGAAATATCTTCTCTTCCCAGGTTTCAATCCGCCGGTATCTTTCCTCGGAGTCGCAAAGACCTCGCGCATCATCCCGGCAGAAGAGTTTGATAGCAGTGGATTCCCCCGGAAGCAGAATGATAGGAGTAAACGGGGCTCTCCGTTTCTCCTCCGTATACTCTGGGGTGCTGGGAAGGTGCTCTTCGTCGACGGCAATCCTGGTCCGTTCCGTGGTCTCGATGATCCTGGCCGGAGTGCGGCCGCGGTTCGAAGCCATGATGGTAAAACTGTTCTCCGCGCTCGGGGATGGCTCCACCGAAATCAGGATCCACGCTCTTTCCGCATGGAGGATAGCCTGAGCATTCATGAGTGCGGCATGAGAGCTGGCTGCGGCGGCTTCGGCTGCGGTTTCCGCGTATCCCGTTTGGCGGTCAATCTTTTTCAGCAGAGAGACGGCCATCATGATGCCGACATATCCCAGCATGACCAGAACCAGATTGGCTGCCCAAGTGATTTGCTCATGTATATTCCATGCCGAAAGCGCGGGAGCGGGATTGGCAACGCTCATGTGCGACGGCTGGATTTCCCGAATGCCGCCTTCAGCCTCCGTCTTTGGCGCTGGGCTGGCAGTCTCATGCGGAACGTCGGCAGAAGGCGCCGCAAGGGGCGGGGCCTGCCGATTCACGCCACCCTGACCGCTTGCCTGAGCAGTAGATGCCGCCGGCGCCTGCGTGAGGGCCAGCATCACAGCGAATATCGCTAAACCCTTTATCCTCATGGGGAAAATGTATCACACGCCTCTTGCCATGTCCCGTGCCCGAAAGCGATGACAAGACGGATGAGGTGGTCTTTTACGGCACCACGTCCACACCCCGCCAAAAGGCCACGTATCCCTTGATCTTGCGCGCGACCGGTTTGGGGTCGGGGTAGTACCATGCAGCGTCCTGGTTATCCTCCCCGTCGATCAGTACCGTCATATAGCGTGCCTGCCCCTTGACCGGGTCCAGGGAGGTGGTTGTGCTGGGACGAAAATACTCTCTCTTCAGGCTGGATTCGGGGAAGTACACGTTCCCCTCCACCGTCTGCGTCCTCTCGCTTTCGGCAATCACCTTGCCGTTCCAAACTGCTCGTGCCATAGGTTGTTCCAATAAATCCGCTTATGCTCTCAATCGGCCCAAACCGCTCCGATGAGAGGGCCGGATATGACATTAGCAGAGATTCGCCGGGAATGCGAGTCTCCTTCAGGATTTTGGGAGCTAAGAATTCCGGCCTTAAGCCTTCTTCTGGGCTGGCAGGCTCTTGCGCTGGGCTTCCACATACTTGAGCGTCGCCTCATAGCGCAGGCCAGCGGCTGAAAACCGGTTCACCAACTCCGCCGTCTTCATCAGGAACGCCTGATTCTTCTCCCGGATGCCGTTCAGGATGGGCGTAAACTTGGCCAGCAGAAAGAATCCCTCGCCATTGCAATCCACAAACAGCTCCGCTGAAACCGCCCCGTGCAGCACCATCGCCGCGGCCATCTCCCAGTAGCTGATCACCTGCCGCAGCCAGGCGTTGTGCGGGTCGGCGGGATTATCCGCCACGACAAAAAACTCCTCCGCCGTACCCGGCCAAAACTCGCCTGTCACCCACGCGCGCGCCTTGCGCATCTCCGCCTCGGTGCGCAGTTCATACAGCCTGAGAATGATTTCGGCATCTGCCGGCGTTGCAAGCATCCGTTCCATAAATGAGTTTCTCCGTTGCCAATACTACAGGAACCGGCCGGAGATTGCTGCGCGACCGGTTTCCGGCGAAGACGGCGCTGCTCGCCTATGCCGTCTGCAACGCCTTCTTGCCGCCCTTCTTCGCGGCCTTTTTTGCCGCTGGCTTTGCCGCCGCCTTCGCAACCTCCTTGGCGGATTCTTTCTCCAACACCGGCCCATGCGTCGCCGCAGTCGGCAACGGCGGCGCGTCGCCAATCCGCTTCGAATAACTGCACGTCACTGTACTCTCCGCCGGTGCTGCGCCCTTGGCAGTCCGCCTCTTCGGCGCAACCTCTTCCTCTGCCGCTTTTTTCTTATTAGGACACTCCAGAAAAATCCCCGACCGCAGCGTTTTCTCCACTAAGTAACTGCTGCCGCACTCCGGGCACTTCTCCGCCACCGGCTTGTTATTCGAGGTAAAGTCGCACTTCGGATAATTCGTGCAACCCCAGAAGATATTGCCCCTGCGTGCCTTGCGCTCAGCCAAGTCGCCCGTGCCGCACTTGGGACACTTGAGTCCTTCAATGATGTTCTGCTTCACGTACTTGCACTTGGGATACCCGGAGCAGGAGACGAACTCCCCATAACTTCCCTGGCGCAGCACCAGCGGCTTGCCGCATTGCGGGCAGTCTTCGCCCGTGGGCTGCGGCGCGGCCACCTTTTGCTGCTGCTTGCTGCTCAGCTTGCGGAAGGTTTTGCAGGGCGGGTCCTCGTTGAATCCCGGGCACGACATGAACATCCCGAACGGCCCGCGCCTCAGCACCATCACCCGCCCGCAGTTATCGCAGTACTCCTCCTGCTCACCCGCCTCCTGAGCCTCGGGCGTGTTCATGTCCGGCTTGCCCGCCGTGTTTTCTTTGGTAAATGTGCAGCTCGACTTATCTTTCTTGTTGTACGCGGAACAGGCAAAAAAGCTGCCGAACTTGCCCCACTTCAACAGCAACGGCGCCCCGCACAGATCGCATTTTTCGTTCGTCTTATGCTCCATGCGCTTGATGTTTTCCATCTTCTCGCCGGCGTCCTTCAGCTCCTCTTCAAAGTAGCCGTAGAATCCTTTCAGCAGGTCCGTCCACTTCTCGTGACCCTCTTCAATCTCGTCCAGTTCCTCTTCCAGCTTGGCCGTGTACGCCACGTCGAAGATATACGGAAAGTTCTTTACCAATAGATCGCAGACCACCATTCCTATCTCGGTGGGATAGAAGCGGTTGCTGATCTTGGTCACATACTCGCGGTCCTGGATGGTGTTGATGATAGACGCATACGTCGAAGGCCGCCCGATGCCCCGCTCTTCCAGTTCCTTCACCAGTGAAGCTTCGTTGTAGCGCGGAGGCGGTGAGGTAAAGTGCTGCTCAGGCTCCAACTCATCCAGTTCCAGCAGCTTCACATTGTCCAGGTTGGGCAGCTTGTTGGCCGCCTCATCCTCGTCGTCTTTCTTATCCTCCAGAACTTCGTAGACTTTCAGGAATCCGTCGAAGCGCACCACCGAGCCACTCAGGCGAAAATCATAAGTCTTGCCTGTCTTCGCGCTGACAGCGGCAATCATTGCCGTGGTCACGTCAAAGACGGCCGGCGTCATCTGCGAGGCCACAAACCGCTGCCAGACGAGCCGGTAGAGCTTCAGTTGCTCTTCGGTGAGATAGCGCGCAATCGATTCCGGCGTCCGCGAAACATCGGTGGGCCGGATCGCTTCGTGCGCGTCCTGCGCGGCCTTCTTGCCCTTGTACACATTTGGCGTCGCGGGCAGATATCGCGCCCCTAACTGGCTACCGATCCACTCCCGCGCCCCTTCAATCGCCTCCGGCGCAACGCGCGGCGAATCCGTACGCATATAGGTAATCAGGCCGGTCATGCCCTCAGCGCCAATGGCGACACCCTCATAGAGCCGCTGCGCTACGCCCATCGTGCGCCGCACATTAAAGCCTAGCTTGCTGGCTGCATCGCGCTGCAACTGGCTGGTGATGAAAGGAGCCAGTGGCCGCCTCTGCTTCTCCGTAGCTTGTACCGAAACCAGCGACCATTGCGCCTTTTCGAGCGCATCCATCACCGCCTTCTTCGACCTCTCATCCGGCAGCGCATTGGCGATGAACTGGTCTTTGCCGTCCTTATCCTGGCCGTTCGGAACGCGCGCAGGCTCTCCATCGATGCCTACAAAGCGCGCCTTGAGCTTTTTCTCCGCTTGTTTTTCCGGGTGAAGCTCAGCGTTCAGCGTCCAATACTCGACCGGACCGAATACTCCAATCTCCCGCTCCCGCTCCACAATCAGCCGCACCGCAACCGTTTGCACGCGCCCGGCCGACAATCCTCGCCGGACTTTATCCCACAGCAGCGGCGAAATCTGGTAGCCCACCAGACGGTCCAGAATGCGCCGCGTCTGCTGCGAGTCCACCAGATTTTGATCCAGGTCCCGGGCGTGCTTGAAGGCCTCCTGCACGGCCTTCTTCGTAATCTCGTTGAAGGTCACGCGGCGAATCTTCTTCCGCTCTTTGGCCGAGGTCCCCAACTGCAACGCCAGATGATACGCAATCGCCTCGCCCTCACGGTCCGGGTCAGGCGCCAGATAGATCTCGTCCGCCTTGGCCGCAGCCCGCTTCAGCGCAGCCACAACCTTCTCTTTGCCCGGAGAGACAATCAGCGTCGGCTCAAATGTCCGATTCTCCAGCTCCACGCCAAGATCGTTCTTCGGCAGGTCCATGATGTGACCCACCGACGCCAGAACCTCGAAGCCCGCGCCAAGATATTTCTCGATAGTCTTCGCCTTGGCGGGAGACTCGACGATCACCAGTGATTTGCTCATTGCCATCCTTGATTCCAAATACACTTTACTCTGTCAGGCCTGTTGCACTCTGACCGGCTTCGCTCCGTTGCCTTTGCGAAGAATTCAAATCCTGCTTTCAAACCGGTCGCTTTCCCCCTCCGGGAAAAATCAACCGCGAAAGTTGGAAACTACCACGGAACACCTTTGCATTTCCACTCCTAAGAGAACTTTATTCCCGTTCAGTCCCGTTTCAGGGGTTCGCAGAAGACCATCCACGGGAGAGAAAATCCCCGCAAAACTGTAACAGATTGTTAATCTTGTGTCCTAATTAACGCGATTCAGAATAGTGCTTTTTGGCACGTGGCCTGGTTTGCCGGGTGCCGGGGTCTCCGACAACTGGTCTTTGCTCGCTGGGGTGCCTGTTCCCTGTTCCCTGAAAACTAGTCTTTCTTCACATCCCAGTCGAAGCTGAGTCCGGCAATCAGCGCGTTCAGCTTCTCCACCGCGGCGTTCTTCTGCTGCTCCAGGTCGGCTACCTGCTTACGCGCGGCCTGCAACTGGTCCTCAGCGCTGTTCAGCTCCTCCACAAAGCGCTTGGCGGCGTCGTTGCCCTTGAGAGCGGTCAGGTTGGCGCGAGCGCGGTCCTCGTCTGCGGACAGCGTTTTTTCTTTACGCTCGATCTCCTCAATTTTGGAGTTCAGACCGCTGAGCGCAGTCTCGGCATCGATAAGCGGCCTCAGTTTTTCCTCAACGGACGGCGTGATCTTGCCAACCGCAATCAGAAACGCAGCACGATCCTCTTCGGGATCGATGCGGACGGTTTCCGAGAGCAGGGCGCGCTCGCGGACGTGCAGATCGGCGGACTCGTGCGGCTTGACTGCCACGCGGAAGCGATAGGCCGCGGCCGTAGTCTCAGCCGGCTTGGTCTCGGAGTCCAACTCGGCGTTGGGGCGGCGGGCGTGCTCGATAAGCACCTCCCGCGCATCGTCGCCGTTGTTATTCACGGTGTAGGCGCTGTCGGTAACCTGGCTGGTCTGCTGCACCAGCACGCCCTGGTGCAGGCTGATGCGGCGCAGCGTGCTGGTTTGCGCGGGTGTGGTGCGGCGCACCTTCACCGCCTGGTCGGCGGCATAGGAGAGCAGCCGTTTTTCGCCGGGATGAATCGGCTCAAGCAATCCCTCGCCGGCAAACTCGCCGCTTTCAAAGATGGAAAAGCTGCCGGAGTCCAGCGTCAGCTTGGATTTGTTTTCCAGCCACACTGTGCGCATCGGAGTGGGTTGCTTTTCGCTCCACATCGTCACGTGCATCGCGGGAAGCTCCTGTTGCAGGATGGGCACCATCGCCGACTCGTTCTTGTGAATCGTCACCGGCTGCGTCAGCGCGTATTCGAAGAAGTCGTCAAAAGCGTTGGTGGTCACATCGCCCTGCTGAAAGGCATCGCTGGCGCGGTCTATGCCGGCAACACCTGGGTGGAGAACAGCGAGATCAGCGCTATTGGACGAGGCTCCAAAGTCAATACTTTTGTTAGAACCCCCTCCGCCCCCGGACGGCGCTTTCATTTTGGCTGCCATCCTCATGCGCGATGATGCCATGAGCTGGTTATTCATCATCTCCGCTGGCGCTGCGGCCCTCTCCTCCGCCGCCTCATACGTCTGCGGAGTCAACTGCGCCTCGGTGGCGATGGGAATCTCCACCCGTTTTACGTAGATGGGCTGCGAGAGCGGCTGGATAAAGCTCTGCGGCGCTCCGGCCACCAGCGACAACTGCACGTTGTCCCAATCCGCGCCCACGGTGTTGTCCACCACTGCCCAGCCCTGCATCGTGGCGTTGCCATTCGGCGTACGTGGAAAGACGATGCGGTAGGTCGACTTCCACACCGGAACCTCGCTGATGTAGCTCACCCGCAGCTCGCGCTGTCCCTGGCCCAGTGCGTTCAGTGTCAGGTGGCGCAACCCGGTGGCGTGCGTAGTCGAGAGCAGCTCCAGATAGCGGTCAAGCTGGCCTTGAAGATTCCCATCCAGCGGGCGCACGCTCAGTGTCGGGGTCAGTTCGATGACCCGCACCGCGCCGGAGGTGGCCACTAGTGTCAGATAAAACTTGTCGACCGTATTATCGGTGCTGCCTACTTTCTCGCTGCGGGTCTCGATGGAGAGCAGACGGCCCGTAATCGTGCCCCCAGGTCCGCCGGTGACCTCAACCCGCTGGCCCCTGAGCGCCTGAAAGAGCAGGGTCGAGGTGGGGTCGTCGGTCATGCCCAGGGAGAGCGTTTTAAGCTGCTCGGCCAGCGGCGTGGTGGAGTTGTAGTTGACCCCGGCAATCCGCCCTCCGCCCTCGTCGAGCACGGTGAGCGACTGCAAAACGTCATTCAACTGCGGCGAGGTGAAATCGATGGTCACGCGCTGGTTGCCGTTGACCGTCCCGGCGTGCTCGAAATAGCCCACGCCGTTCTTGTAGAGCACCACCTTGCGCACGGGCAGGTCTTTCACCACCTGCGGCGCCTGCGACACCTGCGGTGCGGCCTGTTTTGGCTTGGCGGCAGTCCCGGTCGGAGCCTGGGCGGCAAGGCTAACTGTGAAGGCAAACAGACAGAAGACAGTAAAAATACGGCGCATAGTATTCTCCTCGGATCGAACCACTGAAAACTCTACTCCTTTGGACCCCGGCGAAGTCAAAATGGTTCCCGTGAAACGGAAATACCGCCGCTGTCCACTCCCTGTGAACGAAATAAGGGCGGAATCTTGCGCAACCCACCACAAATTATTTGAAAAAGCACGCATCGGCGAAAGCCTGCCTTTGGCGCAGCAAGAAGCAGAGTTCCCAGCCCCCGAAGACGCATAATGGAAGGGGAGACAGACACATGAACGGAAATCAGATCAAGGTTGTTGCGTTGAACGGCAGCGCCCGCAAGGGCGGAAACACGGCCATCCTGCTGCGCTGCGTTCTCAAGGAACTGAAGAGCGAAGGCATCAAAACCGAACTCATTGAGCTGAGCGGGGCCACGATTCACGGCTGCCTGGCCTGCCGCAAATGCTCGCAAAACAAGGACCGCCGATGCGCGCAAAAGGGCGACATCGGCAACGAGCTGATAGAAAAAATGGCCGCGGCGGACGGCATCCTGCTCGGCTCGCCGACCTATGTGGCCGACATCTCTCCAGAAATCAAAGCCCTGATGGACCGCGCCTGCCTGGTTTCCGGGGCCAACGGCGGGCTCTTCCGCCGCAAAGTGGGCGCTGCCGTGGTGGCGGTGCGCCGCGCCGGGGCGATTCACGCCTTCGATGCCCTGAACCATTTCTTTCTGATCAGCGAGATGATCATCCCCGGCTCGTCCTATTGGAACATCGGCATCGGCCGCGAGATCGGCGACGTGGAGCGGGACGAGGAGGGCATGCGAACCATGAAAACCCTGGGCCAGAACGTGGCATGGCTGCTGAAGAAAATCAACGGTTAGCCGGTGAGCAAAACAAGGCATACTGTCCTACTGTGTCGAATGAGACTATCCTGAGTAGCGGGAGCTGTCGCACAGCGGCTGTTCTTCCAAAGGTAGCCGAGGAAGCAGGATGTAACCTGCACTACCCGCCTCCGGCCGACTTCCCTGCACCGCTGAAGATTTTCCGCCAAGCCGGAAGGGGCTCGTCTGTGAACCTGTACGGCAGCGTGCAGATGGAGCGCCCTCCCTTGAAAAAGGAGAAATTCATGGAACCGACAAAAACCGACCCTGCAGTCGCAAACGATGTTCTGCATCTTGGCGGCAGCAAGCTGACCCCTGAAGAGATTGCCAAGGCTCTGGCCCACCACAAGCACCACCATAGCGGCGACCAGCCGCAGCAGGCCGCCATCAAGGCGGGCGGCGGCAAGAAGGGCAAGCCCGGCAAATAGCACGCACGGAATCCGGGGTCTTCGCGCTTCCTGGACGATGGCCGGATTCTGCCAGCGCAGCTCCACAGATCAACCCACTGCTTCGGTGTATGGTCCCTGCAGCGGGCGGCCATTTGCCTCAACCGCCCGCTATCGGCGATACTTAGGTGTTGTGTCTTGCGCGGCGGGACAAGTCCGTCTGGCCCATATCTGGCCGGTATGTCCGTATTCGCCGGGAAAGACCCCCAAGAATCGGGGTCCCCACAGATCGGTCTTTGTCTGTGGGGTGGAAGTATCGCAACAGAGCACTGGAATCTGAAAGGAACCATATCGCCGTGGTAATGATTCGTTTAGCGCGTTTTGGCGCTCCCAAGCAGCCTTATTATCG
>OCZT010001938.1_pt1 | contig 21453 bp, 15 predicted proteins | sample 1539031 | NCBI WGS metagenome assembly OCZT01 (sample SAMEA3539308, study PRJEB22396) | soil metagenome | biome: tundra; feature: field; material: soil | place: USA | collected 2010-05 | depth 0.15 m | reverse complement strand
GGCGTCTTCAGGGACGGCGCCGGCGAGCGGCGATACAAGCTGTTCCGGCCGTCGGTGGCGACGATGCCGTCGGCCGGACAGCGCATGTTGGTGGTGGTCCTGCACGGGTGCACGCAGGACGCCGACGACATTGCGCGCGGCACGCGCTTCAACGAGGCGGCCGCGCGCGACGGTTTCGTCGTGCTGTATCCGGAACAGGCGGAATCAGCGCATCCCCGCAAGTGCTGGAACTGGTACGTGCCGGAGCAGGGCCACCGCGGAGCGGGAGAAGCCGCGATCATCGCGAACCTGACGTTGAAGGCCGTACGCGAGGAAGGGATCGATCCGAAGCAGGTGTATCTGGCGGGGATCTCCGCGGGCGCCGCGATGGCGGCGAACGTTGCCGCGGGATATCCGGAGATCTACGCCGCGGTGGCGTTCCACTCCGGACTTCCGGCCTTCGTCGCAAACGACGTCGCTTCCGCGCTCGCGATGATGAGCAAGGGACCGGCGGAATCCGACGAACTCGGCGCGCTGGCGTTCCACGAGATGGGTTCGCATGCCCGCGTGGTGCCCGTGATCGCGTTCCACGGCGTGTCAGATCCGTCGGTCTCAGTGATCAATCTTCGGGCCGTCGCGCGCCAGTGGGTGGTCGCGAACGCGCTCGCGGCACGCGTGAAGCCGCCCGAAGCGGTCGAGGTCCAACACGCCGACCGTCGACTCTCCGGTTTGCGCTACGCACTTTCCGATGGCACCGTTCTCGCGGAAAGCTGGCGGGTCGACGGACTGGCGCACGCGTGGTCGGGCGGATCCGCCGCGGGTTCGTACGCCGATCCGAAATCCCCGGACGCCACGACGATGATGCTCCAGTTCTTTCGCCGTCATCCGAGGCCGTGAATCGAGGCCATGAATCGAAGCCAGGAGTTGAGGGCGCGAATGACAGGCACCAGCCAGCAGGCGAAGAGTTCGACGTTTCACGCGACGGCGGATTTCATTCGCGCGGAGTTCGGCGATGACACGCTCGCGCGAGTGCTCACGGGACTGAGCCCCGAGGCTCGCGCGGGCGTCGAGCGCGTGTCGGCGACCGACGAGCTCGACTACGAATTGCTGCGCGAGCTGTGGGCACAGGCGGACGCGGTCGTGGGAGCCATCGACGCGGGCTGGATGGAGCGTGCGGGCGCGTTCTCGATCGGCCTGCGCGGCGCGCAGATGTACGGCGGCATACTCCGCAAGAAGGATCCGGACCAGTTCCTCACGCAGAGCATTTCGCTGTTCAAGCTCTACTACCATCCGGGCGACATGGTGGTCGTCGAGCACGAGCCCGGGCGCGCCGTACTCCGGCTCGTCGGATTCGAATCTGGAACGCCGCTCTTCTGCCGCCGACAGACCGGCGGCCTGACGAAGGCGATCGAACTCGCGGGCGGCGATCACGCGTCGACCCGGCACGTCCGCTGCGAGCTCGAGGGAGACGCATTTTGCGAATGGGAGCTCACCTGGGGTTCGGCCGACAAGACCCCTCGTGATGTCCCGCGTAGCGCATAACCGCGCGCGGGCTCTAAGTTGAGCGCGTGCTGAAATCCTCCATACTCGGCCTCGTCTTCCTCTCGCTGCTCGTCGTCGGCGCGGGATATGCCGGCTCGTTCGCATCCGGCGGGGCTGCCGGGTGGGCCCCCTGGTGCCTCGCTCTCGGGACGTGCGGAACGCTGATGTCGCTGATGGCGCTCGGCGCCGTCCGCCGCGGACACATCGCGCCCGTGCTGCGTTGGGTGTTCGCCGGGATGTTTCTCTGGTGCGGCGGCTGCTTCGCGGTGGCGCTCACGCTGCCGGCCGACGAAGGGGCGGGCGGCGCGCTCCTGTTCGGCTTTCCGCTCCGCGCGACGATCGTGCTGGTGGGAATCGCCGTCGTACCGATCCTGGTCTTTCCGCTTGCCTGGGCGCTCACGTTCGACTCGTCCATGCTCAGTGAGGATGACTTGCGAAGACTGCGCGAAGCGCAGGCGGCGATGGCTCGTGCGAGCGGCGGCGAGTCGCGCGGGGACTCCACGTGATCGCGCTACTTCAGGCGTCGCTGCCGCGGCTGACACAGCCGCTGATCGTCACGATCACGCTCCTGTACTTCGTGATCGTCGCCTTGATCGCCATATGGGCCACGCGCCGGACCAGGAACGAGCGCGACTTCTTCGTCGCCGGCGCGGGGGTCGGCCTCTGGACGCTGGCGATCGCGAAGATGGCCGCGTCGCTCTCCGGGTTCTCGTTCGTCGGCGGGCCGGGGCTCGTGTACACGATCGGTCTCGCCGGCGTGTTCATCATCCTGCCGGGCGCGCTCTCGAACGCGCTCGGCGCATGGGTGCTTGCGAAGAAGATGCGCCTCCTCGGTGAGGCGCGAGGCCTGCTGACCGTGCCGGCCGCCATCGGCGCGCGGTACCGCTCGCCGGCCGCGCAGGGGCTCGCGGCGGTCGGGATTCTGGTCGCCGTGATCGGCTACATGGCGACGAACCTCCTCGCGCTCGGCATCGTGATCGAGGCGATCTTCGGCACCTCACTGACCGCCGGAATCTGGATCGGCACTGCGATCATACTCGCCTACTCGGTGGCGGGCGGGATCCTCGCCGGGATTTACACCGACGTATTCCAGGGCTCGGTGATGGCGCTGTCATCGCTGATGGTCGTCGTCTTCGCCCTCAAGGCAGGCGGCGGACTGCATCACATCTCGGATACGATCATGCAGGCCGACGCAAAGTTCCTCGGCCCATGGGGAAGCGCGGGGCCCGTCACCGCGCTCTCGTTCTTCTTCGTGTTCAGCATCGGGTCGATGGGACAGCCGAACGTCATCCACAAGTTCTACATGCTGAAGAACCCGCGGCAGCTGAAGTGGTACCTGTTGCTCATGTCCGTCGCGCTGATCACGACGCAGCTGATCTACATCGCGATCGGCGTCACGGTGAAGGCGCTCGTCACGCAGGGCACGCTGGCGCCGCTCGCGAAGGCGGACCAGGCCACGCCGATGTTCCTGCTGCACGCCGCGCCGTTGCTCGTCGCCGGTCTCGTGTTCGCCGGCGTCGCCGCGGCGATCATGGCCACCGTGAATTCTTTCATGAATGCGGGCGCCGCGGCGCTCACGCTCGACATTCCGCTCGCCTTCGGTCGGAAGCTCAGCGACGGCCTCCTCTGGGGACGCATCACCACCATCGTCCTCGCGATCATCGCGGCGGGCGTCGCGCAGTTCTCCGGCACGCTCGTCGCCTTCCTGGGCATTTTCGGATGGGGACTCTTCGCGTCGACCATCGCGCCGGCGCTCGCGATCGGGCTGAACTGGGAGGGCGCGACACGGGCGGGCGCCATCGCCTCGATCAGTACCGGGCTGGGACTCACGTTTGTCGGGGGAACGCTCGGCTACTTCAAGATCATCAAGCTGCCGACCGGCGTGGACGTCGCGGCGCTGTCGCTGATCTCGTCGCTGCTCGTGTTCTTCGCGGTTTCATGGCTCACGCGCAGGAATGCCGTGAACGAACTCGACGCGGACATCCGGCTCGTGATGGAGACCTGACGGTGCGATTCGCCGACCTGCGGGTGGGACAAGCCGCCGAACGAACGAGGGAAATCACGGCGGCGCTCGTGGATGCCTTCGCGGACCTCACGGGCGACTTCAGCCCCGTGCACGTCGACGAGGCGGCGGCCGCGAAGACCCGGTTCGGCACTCGCATCGCGCACGGCATGCTCTCGGCGAGCTTCCTGTCCGCGCTGATCGGCATGGATCTGCCCGGCCCCGGCACCATCTGGGTCGCGCAGTCCTTCCGGTTCAAGCAGCCGGTGAAACTCGGGGATACGATCACCTGGCGCGTGGAAGTTCGCGAGCTGTTTCCGGAGAGGAGACGCGCGAATCTCGCGGCGGTGTGCCGCAATCAGCGAGGGGAGGTCGTCCTCGAGGGCGAAGGCACGATCCTTCTGCTGGACTAGCCCCGCGCAGACCGGTCCCGTCGCCGTTGTCTGTCTGCTATTTGAGAATCGCCTTCGCGATCGTCGAGAGCTGCATGTTCGACGTTCCCTCGTAAATCTTCCCGATCTTCGCATCCCGGTAGAATTTCTCCACCGGGAAATCCTTCGTATACCCGTATCCGCCGAACAGCTCCACCGCCAGCGACGTGACCCGTTCGCACACCTGCGACGCGTAGAGCTTGGCCATCGCGGCTTCCTTCGCGATGTCGTGGCCGCCTTCCTTCAGCCGCGTCGCGTTGTACACCATCAGCCGCGCCGCCTCGAGCTCCGTCGCGACCTGCGCGAGCTGGAATTGCACACCCTGGAATTCCGCGAGCGTCTTGCCGAACTGCTTGCGTTCCTTCACGTAGGCGACGGCTGCGGCGAGCGCGCCCTCCGCGTTGCCGATCATCTGGGCGCCGATGCCGATGCGTCCTTCGTTCAGCGTCTCCATCGCGATCTTGTAGCCCGTGCCGAGCGGGCCGAGCACGTTGCACTCGGGAACCTCGACGCCGTCGAGGATGAGTTCCGTGGTGCTCGACGCGCGGATCCCCATCTTGTCTTCCTTCCGTCCGACGCTGAACCCCGGGAACGTCTTCTCGACGACGAACGCCGTGATCCCCTTGTAGCCCCTGGCCGGATCGACGTTCGCGAAGACCACGAACACGCCGGCTTCGGCGCCGTTGGTGATCCAGAGCTTGCGGCCGGTGAGGATCCAGCTATCGCCGCGCTTTTCCGCTCGCGTCGCGAGACCGAACGCATCCGATCCCGATCCCGCTTCCGAGAGCGCGTAGGCGCCGACGGTATCGGTGCAGAGCCGCGGCAGGTACCGTTCGCGTTGCTCGTCCGTTCCGTACGCGAGGATCGGGTAGAGCACGAGCGTGTTCTGCACGTCCACCACGATCGCCGCGGCCGCGTCGACCTTGCTGATCTCCTCGACGGCGAGCGTGACCATCATGAGCGATCCGCCGCCACCACCGTATTTCTCGGGCACCTGGATTCCCATCATTCCGAGCTCGAAGTACTTCGGGATCAGCTCCGGATCGATCTTTCCGGCCCGCTCCATGGCGGCGACGCGCGGCCGGACCTCGCCTTCGACGAATGACGCCACGGCGTCGCGGAATGCGCTCTCGTCTTCGCTGAGGACGCTGAGCGGAGCGTGGAATGTGGAAGCTGGCATGCTTCAATTATCGGTCGTAGGCGAGGATCGGCGCTAGCCAGCGCTCGACCTCCTTGACTTCCAAACCCTTACGGCGCGCGTAGTCCTCGACTTGGTCGCGCTCGATCTTTCCCACTCCGAAGTAGCGCGCCGCGGGGTTCCAGAAGAAATAGCCGCTCACCGCGGCCGTGGGAAACATGGCGAAGCTCTCCGTGAGCTCGATGCCGGCCCGCTCGGTGGCCCCGAGCAGATCGAAGAGCGTCTTCTTCTCCGTGTGGTCGGGGCAGGCCGGATACCCCGGGGCCGGCCTGATCCCCTGGTACTGTTCGCGGATGATCGCCGAGTTGTCGAGGTGCTCGTCAGGCGCGTAACCCCAGAACTCCCGGCGCACACGTTCGTGCAATCGCTCCGCGAGCGCCTCGGCGAGCCGGTCGGCGAGCGCCTTCACCATGATCGCGCTGTAATCGTCGTGTGTGGCCTCGAACTCGGCGACCTTCTCGTCGACGCCAATCCCCGTCGTCACGGCGAACGCCCCCATGTAGTCAGTCAGTCCCGTGGAGACGGGCGCAACGAAATCCGCGAGCGCCACGTTCGGCCGCCCATCCGGCTTGACCATCTGTTGCCGGATCGTGTGAATGACCGCGACTGGTTCTTCGGTCTTCGGTCTTCCGTCTTCCGTCCTCGGTCGCCGTTCGTCCGGCTTCCGGCTTCCGGCTTCCGGCCAGATGAGGATGTCCTCTCTATCATCCGAGTTGGCGGGGAAGAATCCGACCACCGCCCTGGTCTTCAGCCATTTCTCGTCGACGATCTTCCGCAGCATCGCCTGTGCGTCGCTGAACAGGCTGCGCGCGCTCGGACCCACCACGGGATCCTCGAGGATGCCCGGATAGCGCCCCGCCAGCTCCCACGTCTGGAAGAACGGCGTCCAGTCGATGCGGGGCACGAGATCACCGAGCGGAAAGTGCCGCTCGTCGTAGGTGCGGACGCCCGTGAAGCTCGGTGCCGGCGGCACGACCTTGCTCCAATCCACCGGCGTCCTGTTCGCGCGCGCCTGCTCGAGCGTCTGCGTCTTCGTCTGGCGCCGGCGCTCGGCGCGCCGCTCGCGAACCTCGCGATACTCCTCATGCGTTTCCTTCACGAACGAGTCCCGCGTTGCATCAGAAAGGAGCGTGCTCACCACGCCCACCGCGCGCGACGCGTCGAGCACATGCACCACCGGTCCCGAGTAGTGCGGCTCGATCTTCACCGCGGTGTGCACCTTGCTGGTCGTCGCGCCGCCGATGAGCAGGGGAAGGGTGAACCCCTCGCGCTCCATCTCGCTCGCGACAAACGCCATCTCCTCGAGCGACGGGGTGATGAGACCGGAGAGGCCGATGATGTCGGCCTTCTCGCGTCTCGCCGCCTCGAGGATCTTCGCGCACGGCACCATCACACCGAGGTCCACCACCTCGTAGTTGTTGCACTGCAGGACGACGCCAACGATGTTCTTGCCGATGTCGTGCACGTCGCCCTTCACGGTGGCGACGACGACCTTTCCCTTGGCGCGCGTGTCGGCGTTCTTCACCTTCTCCGCCTCGATGTACGGAATGAGATGGGCGACGGCGCGCTTCATGACGCGCGCGCTCTTCACGACCTGCGGCAGGAACATCTTCCCCGAGCCGAACAGGTCGCCGACGATGTTCATGCCGTCCATCAGCGGACCCTCGATCACCTCGATTGGCCGCTCGGCGAGCTTGCGCGCCTCCTCGGTGTCGGCGACGACGAAGTCCGCGATGCCGTGCACGAGCGCGTGCTGCAGGCGTTCGTGCACCGGGCCCGCGCGCCATTCGAGGTTCGTGGCCTGGCGCGCGGCGTCGCCCTTCACGGAGTCTGCGGCTTGCAGCAGCCGCTCGGTGGCGTCCGCGCGCCTGTTCAGCACCACGTCCTCGACGAGCTCGAGGAGATTCGGCGGGAGGTCGGAGTAGAGCGGCAGTGCGCCGGCGTTCACGATCCCCATGTCCATTCCCGCCGCCACGGCGTGATAGAGGAACACGGCGTGGATCGCCTCGCGCACGGCGTTGTTGCCGCGGAACGAAAACGACACATTGCTCACGCCGCCGCTCACCTTCGCGTGCGGGAGCCGCGCCTTGATCTCGCGCGTGGCCTCGATGAAATCGACGGCGTAGTTGTCGTGCTCCTCGATGCCCGTCGCGATGGCGAAGATATTCAGGTCGAAGATAATGTCCTCGGGCGGGAAGCCGACGCGTTCGGTGAGGATGCGATACGCGCGCTCGCAGATTTCGATCTTGCGCGCGGCCGTGCCTGCCTGCCCCTGCTCGTCGAACGCCATGACGATCACCGCGGCACCGTAGCGGCGCACGAGCGTCGCCTGCCGGATGAAGGCGTCCTCGCCCTCCTTCATTGAAATGGAGTTGACGACGCCTTTCCCCTGCAGGCACTTGAGTCCTGTCTCGATCACCTTCCACTTCGACGAGTCGAGCATGAAGGGGACCTTCGCGATCGCGGGTTCGGTCGCGGCGAGATTCAGGAACTTCTTCATCGCGGCTTCGGCGTCGAGCATTCCCTCGTCGAAGTTGATGTCGATGATGACCGCGCCGGCTTCCACCTGCTGGCGCGCGACCTCGAGCGCCGCGTCGTAGTCGCCCGCGAGGATGAGCTTCTTGAACTTCGCGGAGCCCGTGACGTTCGTACGTTCGCCGACGTTCACGAAGTTCGTGTCGGGCCCGATCGTGAGCGGCTCGAGCCCGGAGAGCCGCAGGCGCTTCTGGACATCCGGAATCACTCGTGGCGCGATTCCCTCGACCGCGCGCGCGATGGCGGCGATGTGCGCGGGCGTGGTACCGCAGCAGCCGCCAACGATGTTGAGGAACCCCGATTCGGCGAACTCGCGGAGAATTCCGGACGTGTACGCGGGCGTCTCGTCGTACTCGCCCATCTCGTTCGGCAGTCCCGCATTGGGATGCACGCTCGTCCAGCAGGGCGCCACGCGCGCGAGTTCCTGGATGTACGCGCGCAGGTCCTTCGCGCCGAGCGCGCAGTTGAGGCCGATGGAGAGCGGCTGCGCATGCGCGACGGAGTTCCAGAAGGCCTCGGTGGTCTGTCCCGAGAGCGTGCGGCCGCTGGCGTCGGTGATCGTTCCGGAGATCATGACCGGCACGCGCACGCCAGCTGCGGCGAAGGCCTCCTCGATGGCGAAGAGCGCGGCCTTGGCGTTCAGCGTGTCGAAGATCGTCTCGACGAGGAGGAGGTCGGAGCCGCCGTCGAGCAGTCCGCGCGCCGACTCCGTGTACGCGGTGACGAGCTCGTCGAACGACACGTTGCGGAAGCCGGCGTCCTCCACGCGCGGCGAGATGCTGGCCGTGCGATTGGTGGGGCCGAGCACGCCGGCCACGTAGCGGGGCCGTCCGTCTCGCGTCTGCGCGGCGTCACAACATGCGCGCGCAAGCCGCGCACCCTCGAGGCAGAGTTCGGCCGCGATCTCTTCCATCCCGTAGTCGGCCATCGCGACACGAGTGGAATTGAACGTGTTCGTCTCGATGATGTCCGCGCCGGCGTCGAGATACGCGGCGTGGATAGCGGCGATCGCGGCGGGGCGGGTGAGGACGAGGAGGTCGTTGTTGCCCTTGAGGTCGCGGTGCCAGCTCGCAAAGCGCTCGCCGCGGTAGTCACGCTCCGCGAGCTTGAGCTTCTGGATCTCGGTGCCCATGCCGCCGTCGAGAATGACGATGCGGCGGGCGAGCTCTTCGTTGAGGAGTTTGAGGCGGGACGACCGACTGAACGGCGGGTAATCGGTCATTGGTTGTTGGTCGTTGGTCCTTGGCCGTCTGTCTTCGGACTTCCGTCTTCGGTCGCCGTTCTTCCGGCTTCCGGCTTTCGGCTTCCGGCATTGTCGCCCGGTCTCAGTCCCAGGATGTGACAGAGCGCATACGCCAGGTCGGCCCGATTCAGCGTATAGAAATGAAATTCCGTCACTCCCGCATCCGCGAGCTGGCGGCACTGCTCGGCGGCGACGACGGCGGCGACGAGCTTGCGGGTCTCGGGGTCGCTCTCGAGTCCGGCGAAGAGCGGCGCCATCGAGCGCGGAACGGTCGCGCCGGCTTGCGCGGCGAAGCGCGTCATCTGCGTGAAATTCGTAACGGGCATGATGCCCGGGACGATTGGCACGCTGATGCCCGCCTTGCGCGCGTGATCCACGTAGCGGAGGTAGGTCCAGTTGTCGAAGAAGAACTGCGTGATCGCGCGCGTCGCGCCGGCGTCGATCTTGCGCTTGAGGTTGTCAAGCTCGGCGTCGAGCGAGCGCGAGTCCGGATGTCCCTCGGGAAAGGTCGCGACCGTGATCTCGAAATCGTGCTGCGAGCGCAGCGCGGCGACGAGCTGTGAGGCCCAGGCATAGCCCTGCGGATGCGGCATGTAGGTGGCCACGCCGGCCGGCGGGTCGCCGCGCAGCGCCACGATGTGACGGACGCCCATCTCCCAGTAGGCGTGCGCGACCGAGTCCACTTCACCGCGCGACGCCTCGGCGCAGGTGAGGTGCGCGGCGGGGACGAGCGCCGTCTCGCTGAGGATGCGCTGGACCGTCTTGTGCGTGCGCTCACGCGTGCTGCCGCCGGCGCCGTAGGTGACCGAAACGAACTTCGGTGCGAGCGGCTCGAGTCGCTTGATGGCGTGCCAGAGCGTCTCTTCCATCTCCGGGGTCTTCGGAGGGAAGAACTCGAACGAGACGTTGAAAGGGACGGGGAGGCTGAGCGGCAATTATATGGATGGCAGAGGACGGAAGACCGAAGAACGATGATGGAAGATCGAAGATGGATGGACGAAAAATGCCCGAGTCGACGAGGCGGCCCGGGCGGGCGCTTTAGCTGCTTGTTTAACGTGGCCGCAATTTGCCTCCAAATCGCCACGGGTTCGGTTTTCTATATATCAGTATATCCGGATGAACGGATGGAGTCAAGGCCCCGGGCGCCACCCGTCAAGCGCGGATAGAAGTGTCCCCCTCGCGGGGCGGATAGAAGTGGGTCAACGCATGAATTTCTCAAAACGTCCCCAGGAACGGGCGAATGTCGTGAGACGAGAATAGAATGAGGTCGGCAGTGTCTGCGCCGGAATGAGGTTGCGCGGCTCTGGCATGTGCAGCTCATCCCGGCTATGAGTGCGGGACAGACGAAGGTCACTGCTCTTCACGTAGAAACACCAAGTCGACGGGGATTCCTGTGAGATCCGTTACGAGCGGCGCGCTTTGTTTGCTCCTTCTGGTTGTTCAATCCAGCTTTGCGCTGGAGCAGCGTCGGCCGAATCAACCAGCGGCGGCCGCAGCACGAGCGACCTCGATTGCAGACCTGGTTGTTAATGAGCTGTGCGACAAGCGGGTTGCGCTCCTCGGCGAAGCGCCGATGCACGGCTTCGGAAACACGCTTCAGCTCAAGGTGGAAGTCGCGCGGCGGCTCGTGGACGAGTGCCACTACAACGCGTTCTTCATTGAGAGCGGCGCGTATGACTTCCTGAACATCCAGAGAGCGCTGAAGTCCGGCCAGACGGTCACCGTGTCCACGATCGCGGCTGCGATTGGCGGACTATGGGCGACTCGCGAAGTCGAACCGCTCGTCCCGTTCCTGTTGGAAAAGGCCCAAAGCGGAACCCTCGTCCTCGGCGGTCTCGATGACCAGCTCGGACGTGGAACGTACGCACAGATTCAAATGCCGGCAGAGCTGGCGGAATTCCTTCAGGGCGATGACAAGGTGCAGTGTCTCGCCGTCCTTACGAAGCATACCCTCTGGCAGTACAGCAGTAAGGCGCCCTACGGTCCGAAAGACAAATCGCTCATCCTCGCTTGCCTCGACAAGATGGAAGGCAATCTTACTCCGCCAAGGGACGGCGCTCCCCACGAATACGAACTCGCCATGATCGCGAATCTGAGAAGGACCTTCGCCCGGGACTTCACGCACGATGTCCCACCTGGCGTCGACCTGGCGACTCAGCTATTCAACGATCGCGATCAATCGATGTACATGAACTTTCGATGGTTGATGTCGCACTTGCCGATGGACAGCAAGGTGATCGTGTGGACTGCCACCAGTCATGCGGCCAAGGACCTGAGTGGCGTGCCCGGGCAGGAGAAGCGTGTTCCGCTGGGTTCGTACATCCGCCGCGACTTCAAAGCTCAGGCGTTTGTCCTTGGCATCTCCGCGAATGCCGGGACCTATGGTATGGCTCGTCAGCCCGTGCGACCGTTGGCCGCGGCGCCTGCCAATTCGCTCGAAGGGCACGTCTTCGAAACCGGCGACTCGGATACCCGCTATCTCAATGCGAACCAAATTCGCCAGCTCGGGTCTATCTTGGCACGTCCGCTGAGTCCCGAGTTCAAGGCGGCGAACTGGGCCGACGTCCTCGATGGACTCGTCATCTTCCGCGAGGAACGTCCCCCGCTCTTTTCCGGGCGAGAGCCTCGTCCGGAAAAGGCTCCTGCGGTTCTCGCGCACGCCGTCGTGCCGGAGTGACACCAACGCCCTGAGGCTCAACGCACGGCTGCCGGCGAGATGGAGAACCTGCAGCTCGGCTGATCGGTGCGGTCGCAGTGTTCCTTGACGGAACCACCGGTGACCTCGCGGAGCAACTGCGCGAGGACGGCGCACGTGCCCGGACATTCGACGACGGCATCGGACAGCACGCAGCCGTGGCCGCGAATCTCGTATCCGTCGTTCGTCTGCACGAGCTCGGCGTCCGCGCCCATCTCCGTCAGGAACGTGGCGCTCGCTCGCACGCGCTCGTCAAACGTGGTTCGCTCCGGCAGGAAACGCGCGAGACGACGGCCGGAACGCCGTAACAGCGCCCCGACCTGTCGCGCCGTCATGTGTTCCCCGAGCTCTGCGAGCAACGCGACGAGCACGGGCGCATATGCGCTTGAAAAAAGCGCCGACGAATCTGTCGCCATTCCGTAGACCGTGGCTGGCTTGCCGACCGCGCCGTCGCGACGAACGCCGATGGCCTGCACGACCTTCTCGCGCTGGAGCGCGGCCAGTTGCGCGCGCACGGCGTTATCCGTGATCCCGAGCGCCTCCGCGAGCTCCTCGACGCTGCGCTGCCCGCGCCGGAGCAGCGAGATCACGCGATTCCGGGTCGTCTTGCCTGCTTGTCGCTGCCACCAGGCCATGAGTGCCTCCTCCGGTACAAGCTAACGATAACCGACCGAAAATAATAAGTCAACTAAGGCCTTGACATATTCAAACCGCGAGGCCACGTTCAGGCATGTGATTACACGCAGCCCGGCCCTTCACCCGCACGAGGAACACGTCCCATGAAGAAGACTCTGATCAGCCTCGCTCTCGGCCTCGTTGCCGTCACCACCACGAGGGCACAGGCGCCCGCGCTCTCGTCGACGCGCGCTCCCATGCACCCCGCGGTCGTCGCCGCGCTCGATGACCCGACGATCATCGCGATCTTCGATGCCGCAAACAGCTGGGATATCGAAACGAGCCAGGTCGCATTGAAGAAGAGCAAGAGCAAGGACGTGCTCGCGTTCGCCGACATGATGGTGAAGGACCACACGGCGGTGCGGAAGCTCGGCCGCGACCTGGCGGCGAAACTGAAGGTGACGCCGACGCCTCCCGGAAAGGACTTCGCGCTGTACATCGATCACGTCGATGCCATGAAGACCCTCGAGGCCGCGTCGGGCGCCGCATTCGACAAGGCGTACATCGATCACGAGGTGACGTACCATCAGGCCGTGATCGACGCCGTGACGAAGGAGTTGCTTCCGGCTACGAAGAACGCGGAGCTCAGGGACCTCGAGAACAAGGTCGCGCCGAACTTCGTCGCGCATCTGGCAGCGGGGAAAGACGTCCAGGCGAAGCTGAAGAAGTAGCGGCAACCCGAATCGACGACGAAGTCGGCTTGCAAACGGTTGGTGACGAAAGCGACAACGCCGGGGTATGAAGAAGGTGGCGATGCAGCAAAGGACAGGTCGGCGACAGCGCACTGACGCGGTCATGTCCGGGCCCACTCCGCAATGATACCTGCGTGCTACTCCGGATGGCGAGCCGATTCAACATCCGTGAGTTTGACAAATCATCCCAAGGCAACGGGGGAGATCATGCGGGTGCGAGCTCTTGCAATGACGGCGGTACTGCTCGGCTTCACAGCGTGCCGCGGCGGTGGCGGTGCTTCCGGCGGTACGGGTCCCTACATGGTGCAAACGTCTGCCGACAATCCCGCGCCGCCGACGCCGAACACCATCAATGCGAACCCGGCGATCGCGTACAACCCTCAGTATCTTACCGTCGCGCCCGGGACGACCGTCACGTTCAACTTCTTCGGCGTCCAGCACGGCGTGACGTTCACCACGCCGGGGTCGCCGAACAACATCCCGCCCACGATGAACGCGTCCGTCAACGTCGTCTTCCCGACCGCCGGGACGTACAACTTCTACTGCCCGATTCACAACTACATGACTGGATACGTCACGGTGCAGTAGTCGGTTGGTGGCGCCGCACCGACGATCCGGCCGTTCGTCCTCGAACGAATGAAACGGCGGATCGTCGCCGCCACGTCCGGCGCGACGTACTGGAGCCGCGCCGTGGCGTTTCCGCAGGGGGACAGCACGCGCTTTCGGCTGTTCGTCGCGATCGTCGCCGAGAGCTGGGCGCTCACGGTGATCAGGATTGATGCGCTGGCGCTGTTCACGAGATCCGACACAAACACCCTCTCCACTCCGGCTGTGAGCGCCGTCACGCGCACGGAATCGACGCCTCGGTCGAGCCGCACGATGTTCGCGTTGTAATTCGTCCACGACAGCGTGACCTCCGTCATCGGCTGCCCGTGCGCATCGGTCGGCAACGCGACCAGCACCTGACTTGCGCCAACCTTGAGGTTCATGCTCGAGGGCGCGAGCGTGACGGCCGCCACGGGGGGATTCACCGTGATCGCCGCCGTCCCGCTGATTCCCTCGCACGTCGCCGTGATTGTCGCGATGGAGGTCTTGCTCACGAGCGGACTCGGCGTGAGCAAGCCGGTGCTCGAGACGGCGGCGATCGTCGTGTCGGACGACGACCACACGATGGGGAATCCTGTGACCGTGTTGCCGTTCGGATCCGCCGTCGTCGCCGTCAACTGAAACGGCACACCGGAAAAACCCTGCGGTCCCATCTCGAAGCTCAATGCCGCAGGTCGAACCACCACGGAGGCCACCGAGCCAGTGAGCCCTGGGCCTACCACCGTAATCGCGGCCGTGGCGCTCACGCCGCCGCTCGACACGGTGATCGTCGTCACTCCGGGAGCGACCGCCGTCACGCGTCCTCCCGAGGCGGTGACGGTCGCCACCGCCGTGTTCGACGAGGACCACGTGAACGCAACGCCCTGGAGGGCGCCGCCGTTGTGGTCCTCCGGCGTCACCGTGAGCGAGAGCGACGCACCGGCGGCGATCGTCACGGCCGATTGCTCCACGGCCAGCGTCGCCAACGGCAACTGAACAATGATCGCGGCGGTGCCGCTCCGGCCGTTGCAAGTCGCGGTCATGGACGCCGTGCCGGGTGCCACCGCGGTCACCAATCCGCCGGCAGTGACTGCGGCGATCGTCGGGTCGGACGAACTCCACGTCGCGGTCTGGCCGACGACGGGGAACCCGGCGATATCGAGCGGCGTGGCGCTCAACTGAAGCGAACTCCCCACCTGCACGAAGCTCGCACCCGAATGGGCGACGGATACCGATGCGACGGGCGACGGACCGGTTGAGCGGCGGCCGCTACATGAGAGAACGGTGGCCGTAGCTCCGAGGCCCACCACGGCCGTCACCACGAATAGGCGCCGCGTCATCATCGCCATGTCATCCTCCATCTCGGTCGTGCTCTCGCCCGTGAGAACTACGTGACGAGGCTGGAAAGCGCTCGCTGCCGCGCTGAGCCGGCCTACCGCCTCACCGGTCTCAGTTGAACACGACTCAAGTCCACGAGATCCAGCGACTTCGATAGAAAGTTTGTCACGAGCAGTGTCCTGCCGTCGGCCGTGACGCGAAGCTCGCGCGGAAATGCGCCGACGGGGATCGTGCCCAGCACCGCGTCGGCGCCGGACGCGAAGTTCGCGGCGTCAACGACAGTGAGCGATTGGGGTTCGTTGGCGTCGGGCCCGAACCGATTCGAGTTCGTCACGACGACCTTCTTTCCGTCGTCGAATACGGCGACGCCAACGGGAGAGGTGCCCACGGCCACGCGTCCGGTCATCGCGTGCGTGGGGTCCGCGACGAGCTTGGTCGCGTCGAATCGCAGCAGCTGGTTGTCGCCCCGCGCCGTCGCGTAGAGCACGTCTCCGCCCGGCGATAGCGCGAGACGCACGGGGTTGCACCCGGCAGGAATCGCCGCGACCACCGAGTGCTCGGGATCGGTTTCGGCGCGTGCAACGTCGACCACGAGAATTGCGCCTTGAGCGTGCGTCGGCGCGACAGAGTTGGGCGCCGATCCTTCCGGTGTGCATGTCACCGGCCACTTGAGTTCCGGCGGCGCGGCCTGCGACGTTGAATACAGGTAATGCTCGTCGCTGGAGAAGGTGAGCGCGATGGGCGCATTCCCCGCCGGAATGGCGCCGATGATCGCACTCGTGCGATAGCCGGCCTTTCGCGCCTTGGCCAGGTCGATGACGACGATGCCGCGCCCGTTCTCCGCGCTCACGAAGAGAAGGCGATCGTCGCGCGTGACGTTCGCGAAGATGGTTCCCCTGAGGTTGCCGGTCTCCATGTAGCCGAGCTCCGGTGCACCGTGCCCGGACTCGAGGTGCGCGACGTCGAGAAATGCGACTCCCCGTCCGGTGGTGACGATCAACATCGAACCGTCGTGAGTGAGCACGGCGGCCGTGGGGCTGTCCCGGAGCGCGTACTTGTCCCTCACGGTGACCATCCCGGCGGCGCGCGATATCACGACAACTCCGCCCTCGGCCCTCGGGTTCGGGCGTGCGATCGTGACGAAGATCCAGCACCCGTCCGGGGTGGCGATCGGCGTGAACGGATTGCCGTCGATGGGCACGTGAAGGATGGCGTCGCGGGCCGGAACATTGCAGTCGACGGATGGCTGTGGCTGCGCCGCGACGAATGCGGGAGAGAAGATCAAAATCGCGGCGATGCCGGCGTGCACACGAGTGCTGATCATGAAGGTCGTTCAGCAGGAGTCATGGAGTCGTCTTGCGCACGCTTCGCCCCGGAGCCGTCCCCACAAATCCGAAGGTGAGCAACGTCTGGTCGTCCACCGTCTCGGCGGTGCCGATGATGTCGAGCTTTGGAGGAAACAGCGTCCATACGCCGTGCACTCGTGAGATGATGAGAACCGACGGCTCCCGTTCGCGAAAGAGCGTTGTGGCGCTGACCAACGAGACATACCGACTGAGTCCGTCAGGTATCCGCGAGAGCTGGAGCTCGGCGCTTCGAATCTGGTACGAGCTCGCGTCGAGCAGGATCGTCCCGTTCACGTCGGGTGAGCGAAGTGTGTCGACGGCTCGGAAGTCGATTCTCACGGCTGGTCCCTCCAGCGTGGACAGCTCACCGCCGTACCGGAAGCAGTGATTCCGCAGGAATTCATCGCTCGCAAAGTCGCTCAACCCCGGAAGGTGCATCAATCCCTGCGTCTTCTCACTGACCAGCACTTGGCCGGCCTGGTATGTCCAGGTGGGCTTGTCGCTTCGCAATAGGAGGGTATCGACTTTCCGCTCGCGGATCGAGCTGTCCGTCATGACCGAATACGTCGTGTGTTGCTCGCTGTACGCATATGGGAATGAGTCGGCGAGCAGGCGGTACTGTTGCGCGTTCAGCTCGAGTTGCTGAAACACGACGTGGAAATCGTGGTCTATCACCGGATCGGGCGCCCCCGGGAGAGTACACCGGGCCGCCGCCGTCACGCGCACAGTGGCGAGACGCAACTGCACCTGCTCGAGCTCGATCCGCACTCGCGTCGCGGCGGAGTCCGGCGACACCGTCACCGTCATCTCAGCGGGCGCAAACCCGATGTGCGTCGCGCGAATCCTGTAGCTGCCGGGTGGGATCGCGACGAATGCGAAGCGGCCCTGATCGTCGGTGAAGGTCTGCCGCCCAAGTGGCTGAAGCGAGACCATCGCGTGCCCGAGAGGTTTCTGATTCGACTTGGCCAGGACCACGCCGGTCGCGACTCGCGCATTCACGCCCTGCGCGCCGACCGGCGCGCCGAACGCGACCAGCGCCGCCGACGCGAGACCGACGATCCGAATGATCCAGGCCCCCATCAGTGTGGCCCCTCTGTCCACAACACCATCAGTGCGCACCGGTTCGACTTGAACCCACCCTCCCCCATCCATGTGTAGAGCTTGTACCACTCGGGGAAGGTCTTCGGATCGGTGTACACCTCGACGGCGACCACGAATCGTGCATCAGCGCCTTCGAGCTGGATCAAGTCGATTGGCAGGGGTGGGTGCCCATTGACCAATTGTGTGATGCAACGCGGCCCGGTCGTCGGCACGACGACGCTCCCGATGCGCCTCAATCCGGGCACGCCGTCGAACAGGTCTGCGAGATAGCGGGGCTTGAGCGAATCGACCGTGGCCGGATCGATGAACACGCCGAGTCCAGCCTTGCGCCGGCACTCGAATCCTTCGAAGTCCCGGGGCTTGCACGCGTCTTGCGTTGCGATCACCCGAATCGTGTCGAGCGTCGAGACGCGGCTCACGAACCGGAAGTTGAGGGAAATATTGGTGTGCGGCGAGAGAACTACCGTCGTATCGACAGGATTCCATCCCAACTGTCGCGCGCGCAGCTGTGTCGGTCCCTCGATCAGTCCCTCGAGGCGGAACCGACCGCTTCGATCGGTTCGCGCGGTGAGGCCCGAGCGCAGAACGTATACCTCCACGCCGTCCAGCGGCGTGCGCGCAGAATCCAACACGAGGCCGTGGATGACGGACCTGGTGTCGCGCGCTGTCCGCTCGGCGACGTTCGTCGAGATCAGTCGCGCCGAGAAGGTGATCGTGTCGCCCGCGTACACGTCGACCAGCCCGTCTAACGGCGCGCGAACGCCGGCCGCGATCTCCACTTTCCTCACGCCGGGGGGAACGTCCGCCATCAGAAAGCGCCCCGCGGCGTCAGTCGTAGTGGCCGATGCGGCAAGGCCCGACACATGTACGCTGGCGCCCGCCACGCGATGCCGGTCTTCATCGATGAGCACTCCCGTGATGGTGGCGCCGGCTCCGACGGCAGCGACATGTACGGCGCTCGTGTCGAGCCCGGCCGCATCCGCTTCGTTCGCCAACGTCAGGTCACGTCGCGCGACGCGCAGAGCGCCGAGGCGCATGTTGATGACGGGCGAGGCGACAGTGCCGTGTACCGCGCGAAGGAGGATCCGCTGCGTCACGGGCACGCCGCACACGGCGTACGTACCGTCGTCTTGCACGTGTGAGCGGGAGACGGTCGGCCGCGTGCGCATGAGCGAATCGCCGGGCACGCTATCGCCGGCCCAGGCTGCCTGCAGGTATTCGGAGGTGTCGCGCTCCACTCCGGGCATGCGCGTCACGTGACCGAACACGAAGCCGGTGTCGGCGACTGGAACGCGCATCGACCCACACGCCTGCCGCCAGAGCGCCGGGAATGTGGGAACAGTGTCCGAGGCCTCGCCCGGTGCCGTGGGCGCGCGAGCCCGCGCCAGCGGGTCGCTCCAGCGCGTCTCGTCGGTGGCACGCTGGAGACTGAGCGGGACAGCGGCGCCGTTCTGGATCCATTTGCCGCTGATGGTAGTGCCGTCCGCCTTGACCGTCCCCTCGTAGCTTCCGCGTATCCGGTCAAAGAGGATGATGACGACGGAATTCCTGAGCGTCGCAGAGGTGGCGGGTATGCCGTGGTCGAAGCCGCTCTGGTCGATGCTGAAGAGCAGGGCCTTCCAACCCACACTGTCAGCCTTCTCGATTTCGAAGACCGTCCGGAGCGGCCCGAGCCCCGCGTTGAGTGTTCCTTGCCACGTGCCGGTGATATCCTGCGCCCGGAGCGCGCCACCGAGTACCACCGCGATCGCGCTGAACACGACGATCGAATGCCTCATGCGCGATCTCCCGTACGCGGTCGCAGCCGTCGCGGCGACGTCCTCACGGACTACTGTAGAAGCGACCCTTGAAGTTCGGATCCGTGACCATGCGGTAGAGCGGAAGGGGCAGCAGGCGGATCTGCCCCTTGGTCAGCAACTTGGCCAGGAACGTACGCTGATCGAGGACCACCTGGAACGCGGCGTCGTTCGCGGCGGTCACGTGCTTCAGCACTTCCTTGTTGTCATAGTCGTTCGGCACCGTCACCAGATAGTTCGCCAGCGCGGCGTAGATCGAGTCTTCGCGGGCGAGCATAACAACGCGCTGCTGCTGCATGGCGGTGATCTGGTCTCGTGAAAGCGCCAGCGAGTCGCTCATCCGGGTGAGCAGGAGGTAGACGTCGGTCCACTCGCAACAGCGGTAGTAGCGCGCCTTGATTGAGTCCACCGACGCCCTGGTTCCGGCCAGCGACGGGCGGACGCGCAGGTTCAGTGCGAGCTCCTGCTCCTCATAGGAATGGCCGAGGTCCAGCGAGACGCCGAGCGTCATTCGGAACGGAATTCTCGTAGTCGTCGTGCCCGGACTGGTACTCCCAAAGCGAGGATTCACGGCGTAACTGAACCGCTGGGCGACGGGATCGAACCCGGTGACCCGGTACAGCGTCTGGTCGGGGTAGGCCGGCCCACCCCAGCCCTGCAGGTGCGAGCTGCCGTGAAGCAACTCATCGAGGCCGCCGAGCACGTTGGTGAAGTTCACGGTCAGGTGCGCGCGCTTGTCGGTGTGCGGCAACGCCTCCGTGAAGTACGCGTATGCGTTCATCGTCGCGCTCCAGGGCCCCATGCAGCTGCCTCTTCCCGCAATCTGGCCGATTTGGTCATTGAGGCAATTCCTCGCGGCCGATGGACCCGATGCCATCAACGTCCGAAGGCCGGACGCAAGCGCGGGATCGACCACCGCTGCCGGATTGAAGATGTACGCGCGGTCGTTGTTGGAGCCGTCGCCATTGATGTCGCCCGCGACGAGCGGCGTGAACGGGAACCCGCTCGTGGCCCTGACGAAGGCCGTGACGACCACCTTCTTCCAGAAATGGGCGGCCTGGACGATCAGTTGATGGTGCGGCGCTACGCTCGCCCACTCGAGCGCGCGAGGATCGCCGGCGGTGCTCTCGTCGAAGCCGCGCGCCTGGCTGCGCGTGTCGAAGTACGTGTACGCCACCGTCAGCTGCCCGATCGAGAACGGAATGCTCGGGATCGCGTACACAGTGACCTGACGTGAATCGCCGCGAAGGTCGGAGACGCTCTCGAGCACCGGTCCGAACGCCCCATACGATCGGGATTGCACTGAGGACAGTGTGCCGGTGCCCGGGTAAATGCTCGACGAACTGACGAACACCGGTCGATTGTTCTCATTTGCCAGCGTGAAGCGCGGGAGCCCGGCGAAGTTGAGATCGAGCGTTCCGGGCTGGTTCAGGTTGATCGAATACGAGCCGTCCACCGAGAGATAGACGTTCTTGATCCTCTTGGTGAAGCCGAGTGCGGCGCGCCAGCTCTGCGCGGGTTTGAAGGAAGGGCCGAAGAACCGGACGGTCGGTGCGGTGTCGGCGAACGTCGAGGTCCCGGCACACGAACCGGGGATCGATGAAGGATCGGTTGCGTACGCCTGCCAATTCGGAACTGGCGTCGCCGGACCGGTACAGAGCAATGTCTGCTCGCTGTTCGGCAAACCTGTCGAGACCATGCCGTTCTCGAGCGCCATCGGCGAAAGCGAGCTGCGGTACTTTCCGATGCCGCCGCGCAGTTGTGTGGGGCCAAAGTTCAGCACCGAGGCCTGCGTGTATTGGGTTGAGAGCCCCGGAACTCCCCACACGAAGCCGACTCGCGGGCTGACGTCGACGCTGTTCGGCTGGTAGTCATTGCGCACGCCGAACGCGAGTGGGATCTGGGAGTTCTCCTGTGGTGCGGATGTGAACACGTTGGCGTCGATGCGCGCGCCGCCCATCAGCGTGAACGTGCCCTTCTTCCAGCTTCCACCCGCCGAGCCGGCACCGATCCACTCTCCTCCGCTCGGGTTCGGAACGTTCAGTGATCGCGAGAAGCTGCTCGGCGATCCGTTCGTGATGGCCGAAAGCGACGGATAGGTGAACGTACCGAGCCGGTTGGCCGGGATCGACTGGCTGAAGCCGGAGAACAGCGATTGCAGGTAGATCCTGAACGGCATGGTCGCGAGCCCGTTGATCAGGAAGTTCGTCTGGTTGACGACTTCCCAATTCCAGCGCTTGGTGTCCGTCGCGAGCGCGCTGTTGCCACCGAACGACAGCGCGCCGAGGGCATCGG
>OCZT010001937.1_pt1 | contig 21454 bp, 17 predicted proteins | sample 1539031 | NCBI WGS metagenome assembly OCZT01 (sample SAMEA3539308, study PRJEB22396) | soil metagenome | biome: tundra; feature: field; material: soil | place: USA | collected 2010-05 | depth 0.15 m | reverse complement strand
AGGAGACGATGTCACGCGAAAAGCCGGGATACTTGACCTGCCGGAGCGCGTCGAGGACGGACTGTTCGTTCAGGGTGGCGGTGGACACGCAAGAGCCTCCGGCGGCAAGGATCTCACACCGAAGGAGGCGCGGCGCGCGGGCGGTGGAGGCCGTCAGGCGCCAAGCGCGAGGATCTCGCCCCGCACCTTCTCCATGAGGTCCCGGCGCGCATGCACGGACAGCCCCGCCGTGAGAATCGGGCGCCCGGCCCGCACGCGCACGGGGCCCCGTCGCACGATCATTCCCTGAGCTCCGAGAACGGCCCGGGCCCCGGAAACGCCCACGGGCACGATTGGCACGCCCGACTTCAGAGCCGTCAGGAAACCCGACTTCTTGAACGCGCCGAGGCTTCCGTCGCGCGAGCGGGTCCCTTCGGGGAAGATCAGGATGGATTCGCCCCTCGCAAGACAACGGTCCAGACCGGACAAGACCTCCCTGGCCTTCTCCGTCCGGCGCCGGTCGACGGGCACGAACCCGGCGAGCCACATCGACCAGCCCATGAACGGCACGTAGAACAGCGAGCGTTTCGCCAGGAAGCGCACGTCCTGAGGGATGGCGAGGAGGAGGAGGAGAATGTCGATCCCCGACTCGTGGTTCGACATGTAGATCGCCTGCGGGAGGGCCGCGGCTTCCTGCGACGTCTCGATCGTAGCCGGAACTCCGGTCAGAAAGAGGATGGACCGGGCCCAGAGGCGGGCCCAGAAAAGGTAAAACCGCCCGCGCGGCGGAATCCAGGACGTGAGGATCGCGAGGAGACCGTAGGCGGTCGCCGTGAGCGCGATGACCGCCCAGCTCCAGACCGAGACGACCAGATCGCGGAGCATGAACGAGAGTGTACGGGACCGCCGGGCCGCGCCCGTAGAATGCGCAGGTGGCCCAGTTCGATTCGACGACGCAGTACGTCGCGGTCTTGAAGGAACCGCTCTGGAAGCTGGCGCGCATCCGGCGCTGGGTCCTCAACGTGTCCTTCCACCTCGGCGGCGTCGCGATGATGACCGCGCAACTCGCGCGCGAAGCGCGACACCGCTGGGAAACGTCCGAGATCCTCCGCCAGATGGACGCCCTCGGCGTCCAGTCGATCTCGATCACGAGCCTCACCGCTCTCTTCACGGGGATGGTCCTCGCGCTCCAGACGTCGTACGCGCTGTCGCAGTTCGGCGGCAAGCTGTTCGTGGGCCGCGTCGTCGTGCTGTCGATCTGCCGCGAGCTGGGGCCGACCCTGACCGCTCTCATGGTCGCAGCGCGTGTCGGCTCGGGAATCACGGCCGAGCTCGGAACCATGTCGGTCACCGAGCAGGTCGACGCCATGCGGGCGCTCGGCGCCTCCCCGATCCGGAAGCTCGTCCTGCCGCGCGTGGTGGCCGTCACGCTCATGCTTCCGGTCCTCACGCTCCTCGCCGATTTCCTCGGAATGGTGGGCGGCTTGTTCATCGCGGTCTTCGAGGTGAAGATCGGCGCCACGTTCTACCTGTCGACCATCCAGCAGTCCGTGCACGTCAACGACGTGCTTCACGGGCTCTTCAAGACTCCCTTCTTCGGGTTCGAGATCGCGATGATCGGCTGTTACAACGGCCTGAACGCTTCGGGGGGAGCGGACGGAGTCGGGCGCGCGACGACGATCGCGGTCGTCGTGGCCTCGATCGCGATCCTCATGTCCGACTTTTTCCTCACGAAGCTCTTCCTCGTCCTGCCGCTGGGGCTCCAATGACGTATAGCGAAACGGCGGTCATGCGCTTCGTGAAGGCGGCCCGCCCCGCGGGCGCCTCCATCATCGAGCTCAAGCACGTCTCCAAGGCCTACGGCTCCAAGCACGTGCTCGACGACGTGAGCCTCTCCGTGATGCGCGGGGAGGTGCTCGTGATCCTTGGCGGGTCCGGCACGGGCAAGTCCGTGTCGCTCAGGCAAATGAACGGCCTCGAGCAGCCTGACGCCGGCGAAATCTGGGTGGACGGCGTGGAGGTCTCCTCTCTGCCCGAGGAGGAGCTCGTCCCCGTGCGCAAGAAGGTCGGCATGCTCTTCCAGAGCGGCGCCCTTTTCGATTCGATGACGGTCTTCGAGAACATCGCCTTCGCGCTGCGCGAGCACACGTCCTGGTCGGAAGAACAGATCTCGGCCCGCGTCGCGGAGGTGCTCGGCTTCGTCAACCTCGGACGCGACGTGGAGCGCCTGCTCCCCTCTTCACTTTCGGGCGGAATGAAAAAACGCGTCTCTCTGGCGCGAACCGTCGCGCTCAAGCCCGACATCCTTCTCTACGACGAGCCAACGACGGGACTCGATCCCGTGACCTCGATGACGATCAATCGGCTCATCGTCGACCTGAACGAGCGGCTCGCGACGACGTCCGTCGTCGTGACCCACGACATCGTCTCGACGCTGTTCGTCGCCGACCGCATCGCTTTTCTCCAGGATGCCCGGTTCGCGTTCATCGGGACGCCCGAAGAAGCGCAGACGTCGGACGTCGCCGACCTCCGCTCTTTCCTCGCCGCGGGGGTCGCTTCGGAATTGACCGCTTCAAAGGGAGGCCCGCCGTGAAAGCCGACGTCAAGACCAAGACCCGCGTCGGGGTCATCCTCTTCGCCTCCCTCGTGCTGCTCGCCGGCGCCATCCTCTTCATCGGAGGGACAAAGGGCTTTTTCGTGCGCCGCACGTCGTACTTCGCCCGCTTCCCGAATTCCCAGGGCATGGTGGGAGGCAACCAGGTGCGCCTCGCCGGCGTCATCGTGGGCGCCGTGCGCGGTATCGAGGTGCCGCGCGTACCGGGCCAGGACCTCACGATTCACTTCGACATCGAGCGAAAGTACCAACACCTCGTGAAGACCGACAGCCGGGCCGAGATCAAGACGATCGGCCTCTTGGGCGACAAGTTTCTCGAGGTGACGCCCGGTTCGACCGACAAGCCGGATCTCGAGCCCGACCACGAGATCATGGCGTTCCGCGGCGCCGAACTCGAGAAGATCCTCGCCGGCTCGGGCGACCTCGTGGACAACGTCGTGGCCATCTCGAAGTCGCTCAAGAACATCCTCGGGCGGACGGAGAAGGGCGAGGGGTTCCTCGGCGAAATCACCTCGGATTCCGAGAACGGCCAGGCGCTTTCGCGCTCGCTGCGCCAGACGCTCGATAGCGTGAACGGGCTCATGGCGGACGTGCGTCAGGGGAAGGGCCTCGTCGGGCGCCTCCTGAACGACGAAAAAGCCGCCGAGGGCGTCCTCGGCGAGCTGGAGTCGGCGTCGGCCTCGCTCAACCGGATTCTCGGAAACGTCGAGAAGGGCGTCGCGACGGGGGAAGGCCTCGTGCCGGCGCTCCTCTCCGATCCGGAGGGGAAGAAGAAGTTCTTCGCGATGGTCGACTCGCTGCAGTCGACCGCCGCCGGGCTCGCGTCTTTCTCCAAGGACCTCAAGTCCGGGAACGGACTCCTCGGACAGCTCGTCTCGAACGGCGACTTTTCGAAGGAGTTCCTTGCCGACCTGAAGAATCTGTCGTCCCACCTCGCGAATGTCGCCGCGAAACTGGATTCGACGCAGGGCACGGCCGGCAAGCTCATCGCCGATCCGGCCGTGGCGGACGCGATGAACGACATCCTCGTCGGGATCGACAAGAGCAAGGCCCTGCGCTGGCTCATCCGCGACCGCCAGAGATCCGGCATCCAGAAACGCTACGACGCGGCGCATCAGTCCCCGACGCCGATGCCCAGTCCGGTTCCGTGAGTCTCGTCCTCGTCGCGGGCGGCGCGGGCTTCCTCGGCGCCGCCGTCGCGCGCCAGCTCCTCGGCGCGGGCGAGGGCGTCGTCATCCTCGACACGTTCGACGACGCGGGCGACGGCCACGCCCTCAAGGAGGAGCGGCTCGCCTCATTCGGGCGCCACCCGCGCGTTTCGGTCGCGCGCGGCGACGGGACGGACGCGGAGCTTCTCGAGGCCGTCTTCGCCGAGCATCGGCCCGCCTCCGTCGTGAACGCGATGCGCCTCCCCCTCGACGCCGCGGGCCTCGGGCCGCTCGTCGAAGCGTCCCGCCAAGCGGGCGTCGGCCTTCTCGTCCACCTCTCCGACGCGGCGCTCTACGGCCCGCGCGACGAGGCGAGCCTCCGCGCGCGCGAGGACGAGCCCGTCGAGCCAGGAGAGGACCGCGACCTCCTCGCGAAGGCGGCCGAGGAGGAGGCGCTTCTCGCCTCGGGCCTGCCCTTCGTGATCCTGCGCGTCTTCGCCGCCGCAGGGCCCGGCGGCGGGCCCGCGCGCTTCCCGCAGGACGCGCTCGAGGCGATCCTCGCGGGCGAGGAGGCCTTCCTCGCGGACGACGCCCCCCGGGACTTCGTACATCCGCAGGACGTCGTGCGCGGCGTCCTCTCCGCCCTGCGCAAGCGGCCGATCGGCGAGATCGTGAACCTCGGGTTCGGCCTTGCCGTGAAGCCGTCCGAGGTCGTCCGGGCCCTCGCCGCGCGCGCCTCCAAGGAGTGCCGCTTCACGGTGACCGGGACCTCCGCGCGGACGCCCCGGATCGCCGACATGGAGAAGGCCTGGCAGGCGCTCGGCTTCTCCCCGCAGCTCGGCCTCGGGGAGATCGTGTGGGATACGGTGCGCGCCCGGCTTTTCCCCGCCGAGGCCGCCCGCGCGTACCAGCGGCCTGAGGCCCCGGCGGCCGCCTCCGCGGACCTGCCGAAGCCGGTCTCGCGGCGGGAGCTCTTCGAAATGTTTCGCCGGCCGTTCGACACGACCCGCAAGCCCGGCTCCTGAAGTGTGACCAGGCGAGGGTAAGATCCCCGTTCCCGGGATTCTCTTCTCCGGAGGCTTTACCCGATGAACATCTGCATGGTCGGAACGGGCTACGTCGGCCTGGTGACCGGCGCCTGCCTCGCCGACTTCGGCATGGACGTGACCTGCGTCGACAACGACGAGACGAAGATCGGCCTCCTGAAGAAGGGTGTCTCGCCGATCTACGAGCCCGGTCTCGAAGAGCTCATCCATAAGAACGAGAAGGCCGGCCGCCTGCGCTTCACGACGAACCTCGCGGAGGCCATCGAACGCAGTCTCGTGATCTTCATCGCCGTCGGGACGCCCCCGAAGGAGGACGGCTCGCCCGACCTGTCGTTCATTTTTCAGGTCGCCGAGTCGATCGCGACGCACATGAACGGGTACAAGGTTGTCGTCACGAAGTCGACCGTTCCGACGGGCACGGGCGCGCAGATCGAGGACATCCTTCGCACGAAGAACGGCCGGTACAAGTTCTCCGTCGTCTCGAACCCCGAGTTCCTGCGCGAAGGGTCGGCCATCGAGGACTTCATGCACCCCGACCGGGTCGTCATCGGCTCGCGCGACGAGGAGGCGATTGCGATCGTCAAGGACGTCTACTCTCCGCTCTCGATCGGCGGCGTGCCGTTCGTCGTGACCGACGTCGAGTCGGCCGAGCTCATCAAGTACGCGTCGAACGGCTTCCTCGCGCTCAAGATCTCCTTCATCAACGAGGTTGCGGCCATGTGCGAAAAGATGGGCGCCGACGTGAAGGACGTGGCGCGCGGCATGGGCCTCGACAAGCGCATCGCGCCTCAGTTCCTGAGCCCCGGACCCGGCTACGGCGGCTCGTGTTTCCCGAAGGACTCCTCCGCCGTCGTCGACCTCGCTCGGAAGGTCGGCTACACGTTCGAGATCATGGAGGCTGTCCTTTCCGTCAACGACCACGTCAAGGCGCGCATGGTAGAGAAGGTCGCGGCTGTGTGCCCGGACCTCCCGGGCAAGCGGGTCGCCATGCTCGGGATCGCCTTCAAGCCGGAGACCGACGACATCCGCGAGAGCGCGTGCCTGAGGCTCGCGTCCGACCTCCAGGCGCGCGGCGCCGACGTCGTGGCCTATGACCCGGCCGCGATGGATAACGCGCGGAAGGAAATGCCCTCGCTCAAGCTCGCTGACGACGTCTACTCCTGCGCGGCTGGCGCCGACGTCCTCGTTCTCGCGACGGACTGGAACCAGTTCCGCAAGCTCGACCTCGACCGCCTCGCAAGCACGATGAAGGCGAAGAACTTCGTCGATCTTCGCAACCTCTACGAGCCCAGGGACATGAAGAAGGCCGGCTGGAACTACGTGGGCCTCGGCCGAGCCTGAAGCGCGTGCATCATGGCCGCCCGGCGGCTGCGGGTGGCACTCTTCGCGGCATCGGAGGTGGCTCATGGCCATGAAAATTCAGGACACCTGTATCAACTGCGGCTCGTGCGAGCCCGACTGCCCGAACAAGGCGATCAGCGCGGGTGATCCCACGTTCGTGATCGACGCGGGTCGTTGCACCGAGTGCGTGGGCGCATTCGACGCGCCGAAGTGCGTCGAGATCTGCCCGATCGAGGGCTGCGTCGTGGCCGAGCCGGCCGAGCCCCGCGCGGTCCTCGAAGCCCGCTACGCCCAGCTCCACGCCTGAGACGGCGCGCGCCCGGTCCGGCGGCGCGCTCCCGTACAATCTCGGGTCTATGCGCATCGTCGTCACCGGAGCTGCGGGTTTCCTCGGCAGCCACCTGTCCGATCGGCTCCTCGCCGAAGGGCACGAGGTGGTCGGCCTCGACAACCTCGTCACGGGCGACGTGCGGAACATCGCCCATCTCGCGGGAAACCGGAAGTACCGCTTCGTCTTCCACGACGTCACGGAGTACATCTTTCTCGACGGACCCGTGGACGCGATCCTCCACTTCGCCTCGCCCGCCTCCCCGATCGACTACCTCCAGATCCCGATCCAGACGCTGAAGGTGGGGGCGCTCGGCACGCACAAGGCGCTCGGCCTCGCCCGCGCGAAGAAGGCCCGTTTCCTTCTCGCGTCGACCTCCGAGGTGTACGGCGACCCGCTCGTCCACCCGCAGCCCGAGACGTACTGGGGCAACGTGAATCCCGTCGGACCCAGAGGCTGTTACGACGAGGCGAAACGGTTCGCCGAAGCCATAACGATCGCCTATCGCAACTTCCACGGCATCGACACGCGCATCGTCCGCATCTTCAACACCTATGGCCCGCGCATGCGCCCGAACGACGGGCGCATCGTGCCCTCGCTCATCGGGCAGGCCCTCCGCGGAGAGCCGCTGACAGTCTTCGGTGACGGGTCGCAGACGCGGTCCTTCTGTTACGTCTCGGACCTCATCGACGGCATCACCCGGCTCCTCCACTCGGATCACAAGGACCCCATGAACATCGGCAACCCCGCCGAGATGACGGTCCTCCAGTTTGCCGAGACGATCCAGCGGCTCACCGGCACGAAGGCTCCTCTCGTCAGGAAACCGCTCCCCGTGGACGACCCGAAGCAGCGGCGTCCCGACATCACGCTCGCGAGAAAGGTCCTCGGCTGGGAGCCGAAGGTCGGCCTCGACGAGGGGTTGAAGAGCACCGTCGCCTATTTCGCCTCGCGGGCTTCCTAGAACCTGTAGAAGAGGCTCGCCGCGAGCTGCCGCGACGCGCGGCCCACGTCGAATCCGAAGTCGATCGAGATCGACCGCGCGACCGTCACGCCTAGGCCGCCGGTGAATCGGTCGTCCGCCCTGCCGCCGTCGAACACGGAGGCGACGCTCGCCGAATACGGCGGATCCGTGATCGGGAACGGCGCCCCCGAAGCGTCGCGCGCGGCGAGGCGCGCCGTGGTGCCGTGCGCGGGCTCACGGTGATAACCGACGCGGAACGCGAGACGCGCCCCCTTCGCGCTCGCCACGTATTCGAGGCCGATGCGCGGGATCCAGGCGTCCGGAGCGGGGGAAACGTCCGCGAGCACGTCCGTGACGGGAAATCCGAACGGCCCGACGAGCCCCGCGTACGAGACCACGGGAAGCGGGCGGTCGAAGATGTCCCCGTAAGCCACCCACTGCACCTCGGCCGCGATCGTGAGGCCGGGCATCGGGTGCGCGGCGAGCCCCGCGGCCGCGTCGCGCGGCACCCGGAACGAGAACGGCCGGGACGTCTGTCCCGAAAGAGCCGTGGGAATGTAGCCGCCGATCACAAGCGTCCCGTCGTTGCGGGGGGACGAGCGGTAGTCGGCGCCGAGCGTCAGGGCCCCGTCGGGAAGAATGTCTACGTGAATCCCCACGAGGTATCCGAGCTTCGTCCCCGACACGCCATCCACGCGCATCGTGGTGGTCAGGATCTCCTCCGCCGTGGGCGACAGGTAGTTGTGGCTCGTGATGCGATGCGGACCCGAAGCGTCGCCGAGAAGATCGAAGGAGGCCTGGTTCAGCGTGACGCCGCCGCCCACGCGCACGCGCTCCGAAACGCGATAGGCGAGCGACAGCCCGAGCAGCCTGTTGCGGAGGCTCACCGACCCGAACTCGCGGTACTGAAAGAGGAAATCCTGGCGGGTCGTGCCTCCCGAGCGGTTGTCCCGGAGCTCGAGGTACTGGTATCCGCCGTCTCCGGCGTTCCCCTCGAAGCGGAGGTTCTCCGCGTACGTCAGGGCGGCGACGAGACGGCGCGAGACGGGGACGACGACGCCCGCAAAGTCGACCGCCGCCGCGCGCGCATCGCGGTCCACGTTCATCGTCTCGATGCCCGGATAGGGCGCCGCGAGAAGGCCCGTCGCCGTCGAGCGCGCCGTAACGAGCCCGAGCGTCTCGTCCGTGCGCTTGCCGGAGACCGCGAACTCGATCGAGGAAATGAGCCCGAGACCGGCGGGGTTGACGAGGGCCGCGGTCGCGTCGTCGGCGATGGCCGTGAACGCGCCACCCATGGCGAGCGACTTGCCGCCCGGGTTCGTGAGGTTGAAGCTGACCTTCGACAGGAGCGCCGAGTCGGTCTGCGCGCGCGCGGGAAAGGGCACGAGCACCCCGAGAAGCCCGAAGAGAGCGCACCGCGCCGCGCGCCCTGGGGTTCGAATCGTCGTCATCGTGCATCTCCCGTCGTCAGCGAGTCGGCGAGCGCGCCGGGCGTCGCGAACGGCTCGGAAAGGAGGACGGTCGCGCCGCTGGCCACCGAAACGGCCCGCTCGACGGTACGCCCCTCCGGGCCGGGGCTCGCGAGGACGACACGGTAGCTGCCCGGCGCGAGGTCCGTGACGAGAAGAGGGGTTGTCGCGTTCGCCGGGAGCGGCACCGAATTCCCGGAGCCCGCGTCCACGACCGAGACGACGCGCGCGAAGGGCAGCCCGAGGATCTGCAGGCGCCCCGCGAGGAGCACGACCGGCGTGGGGCCAGAGGCCACGGACGCGGCCGCGGCGACGGCGGGGATTCGTTCCGGTTCCGTGGCCCGGCGCAGTACCGGACGGGCCGACGGCCGGATGTGGGCCGCCCACCACGACGCGGAGACGACGAGGAGGACCCCCGCCGCCGCGAGCCATGCGAGAAGGCGCGTCTCGTGGAGCGGGCGCGAGGTCCCGGGGGGCCGCGTCGTGCCTTCGGCCGGCGAGACACCCACGAGCTCCGTTCCGCTCGTCGCCTCGCTCGCTCCCTCGCCCGGCGTCCGCTCTATCCCCGGAGGGAGGCGCGTCGCGCCCGCGTCGCGGAGCACGGCGACGAGGCGGTCCACAATCTCGCGCCAGCTCGCCGGCCGGTCCTCGCGCCGCTTCTCGAGCATCTGTCCGACGAGGCGCACGAGGGGCATCGGCAGCGACGGCGAGTCCGACGGCGCCGCCACCGGCGGCGCCATGGCGTTGAGGTGGGCCGCGATGTACTCGACGGGAGCCTTGCCCTCGAACGGGCGCTGGCCCGCGAGCACCTGGTAGAAGATCACGCCGAGGCTGTACACGTCGCTCCGCCAGTCGAGCGCCGCGCCGTGTTCGAGCGAGCCGAGCTGCTCGGGCGATCCGTAGGCGACCTTGCCGAGGAAGAATCCCGTCGCGGTCAGGGTCTCCAGGCCCGTCGACTTCTCGAAGAGCTTCGCGACGCCGAAATCGAGGAGCTTCACGAGCCGGTCGCCGCCGCGCTCGATGACGAGGATGTTGTCGGGCGACAGGTCGCGGTGCACGATTCCGCGCGACGCGAGGTACGCGAGCCCGTGGGCCGCCTGCACGAGGAGCGGCACCGTCTCGGTCCACGGCCGTCCCGCGAGGGACGTCAGCGGCACGCCGTCGAGGTACTCCATCGCGAGCCAGGGCGTCCCATCCTCCTCGCCGATCTCGAAGAACGAGACGACGTTGACGTGCAGAAGGCTCTTGAGGATCGCTGCCTCGCGGTCGAAGCGCACGCGCGCCTCGCGCAGGTGTGCCGTCGATTCGTCTCCCGGCGCCTCCGCCTCGCGAATGACCTTCAGGGCGACCGTGCGGCCGTCACGCTCGTCGACGGCCTGGTAGACGATTCCCATGCCGCCCCGGCCGATCCGCTTCAGGATGCGGAAATGGGCGATGCGCTCGACGGCGCCGGCGGCCAACCCGTCACCGTCCCGTGCCGGCCGCCGCCGGACGCAGGAAGATGTTGGCCGGGTCGCCCGACACGACGTCGATCTTCGAGGCGAAGGCCAGGAACACGCCGTCGCCGCCCACCTGGCGCACGACGACGCGCACGTCGGTCAGCTCCGAGAGGTTGAGGCCGAGAACGCTGCGGAAAAGCTCCTCCGAAATGTAACCGTTCGGCGGGATCCGCTTCGAGGCGGTTGCGATCGGCACGAACGACCCGGGTAGATACGCCGCGATGACGACGTCGCAGTACGAGCCGCCGACTTCGTTCAGGATGAGATTCGTGCGGTAGGCCGACGAACTCTCGGCGCCGTCGAATTCCATCGTCCCGAGGTTCGACTGGAACGAGGAGTACCCATGAAGGTAGGAGTAGCCCTCCATGCCGGTCTTGAAATCCCCGACGCCGGTCGCGGGCGACACCGTGTACGCCTCGGTCTGGACGTCGACGTCCGCCCAACCTTCCTTGCAGCACGTGCCATCGGTGTTCATCACGTTCTCGATCTCGATGTGACCGAACGTGCTCGTCACCGGAGGAAGAAGGAAGAAATCTTCGATGAGGTCCTCGTAGGCTACGACGGCGCGAGCAGGTAGGGGCTGCGTCACCGAAGTGATGACGTTGGAATTGTTATCGACGAACCTCAGCTTCATGTTGTGATCGTTCGTCGAGGACGTGTTCGTGAGAGTGATCCGCGTCCTCCAGAACGGCTTCGACCCGTCTTCCAGGGGAGCGCCGCCCGCGTGAACCGCGGGGAACGAGAGCAAGGGCGGAGCGCCCGCGAACGGTAAAGCCGAGAGCGCACCTCTCGACGCTCCCGTCCGTACGCTCGAGGAGAGCCCCTGCAGCGGATTCAGCCCGTTCGAAGAGACACCCACATGAAGAGACGAGTCCTGCGTGCGATTGTCGATCACCGTCGCCATTCCCACGACGGACCCGCGTGCGCCGCCAACAGGGTCGACCACGCTGTTGTCCTTCCACGTGATCCGCGCGTAAGCATACGAGCCCGAGAGAGGCGCCGGATCGAAGAGGTCCGCGTCGTCGAAAAGCTGCACCGTCGAGTTCGCGGGAATCGTCCTGTCGATGCTCACGATCGCGCCGTTTCGCAGAACTGGAAGGCCATTCTTGTCGAAGAGATCGACGAGGATTCGCGTGTCGAACCCCGACGTCTCGAGGAGAAGCAGGTTCGAGCGGCGGTTCGCGTCGTGCGCGAGGCCCGACACCCAGTACAACGGGTCGCTCTGCTTCACGCCCTCGCCCGGGATCGTCGGCCGCATTTCGAATCCGTACTGTCCGATCGCCGGTGTGGTCCCCAGGGGCGCGCGGCGCGCCGCAGTGGACATCGCCACCGTGGCCGGCAGCGGCCGGTTGTTGACGAGGGCGGTGGCGGTCAGCGTGGGCGCCGTCGAGCGCACCTCGACCGTGAAGGCCCCTTCGGAGCCGAGGAGCGTCCCGATGACGTTGCGGTAGCGGCGGGTCTCGCCGGCCGCGAGCGTGAAATCGTAGCGGCGGAGCGCCGAGCCGTCCGACGGACCGCCGATCGGGTTGAACAGGAGCGAAACGGGCACGGCGTTCACCGCGTCGGAGTTCGTCAGCCACAGGTCGGCCGCGAAGCGCCCCACGTTTTTCGCATCCACGGCATTCGGGAAGGCGGCATACAGGAGACGCGTGCGGGCGGCGGTCGCGGGCGTCGCGCCCGTGCCCCCCACGGTCGCCGGGACCGCGGGCCCGTCGTCCGTCACGAGGAGCGTCTCGACGCCGTCCGGGAAGCCGACCGTGGCGAGAGACACGGCCCCGACCTCCGTTCCGGTACCCGAGCGACGCTTCGCGCGGTCCACGACGAGCTGGACGGTGCGCGTCTCACGCGCCGCGAGCGGCCGATCCCAGGACTGCCCGTCCAAAGCCACGACGGTGAGCCACGGCGCGCGCACGGTCGCCACGAACGACGCGGCGACGTCCGAAGGATTCACGATCGAGCGGAGAACGGGATTCCCGTCGCGGTCGATGTCCGCGGCCGGGTCGCTCCAGACGACCCTCGCCTTCGCCGGAACGGCCGAGAGCATGCAGTCGACCGGGACCGTGAGCGTCGTTTCACCCGCCGTGAGCACGACCGACGCGTGCACGGGACGCTCCAGCACGGAGACGTAGAGCGAGGTCACGACCACCGCCGTCTCGGCATTCGGGCCCAGCGCGAACGAATCCGGCGCGAGGAGGAAGCCGCTGTCGTCCGCCATCGCGCGTACGGCGATCGCGTCGGTCCCGCCGTTGCGGACGACGAAGGACGTCGTCAGGCGGGTGCCGGCCGCCGGGACGAGCGCCGCGATAGGAGCGGGCTCGGACACGAGAAGGAGCGCCGGCTTCATCACGTTGCCCACCGTCACGCGAAGAGACGGAGACCAGGGGCCCAAGGAGCCGCAGGACGCCTCGGCCCACACCTGGAAGACGTAGTCGCCGGGCGCGCCCGAGAAAGACGCGGCGCCTCCGTCGACGACCCATTCGCGGCCGTCCGGCTCGAAGGCCGACGTCCGGCGAATATGGAATTTCAAGCCCGTCGGCCCGCCGCCCGGGCCCGGCCCGGAGCCGAGCGTGTTCCAAGTGACCACCCACGTCGAATATGCCGGCGGATTCGACGGGTCGACGTGCAGCTCGCCGACGGAAAGCGGCGCGTCACACGTGCTCTTCACGGGAACGGCGACGACGTTGGACACGATGGCGGCAGGTGAGGCCGTTGGGCAGGACGATTTGACGGTGATCCGGTGGTAGAGGATCTTCGCGCTCGCGGCGCCCGGCGTCAGCGTGATCGCCGACCGGAGCGTGACGATCTGGTCGACCCCCGACGCGAAGTTCGCGTCCTGGGAACGCTCGACGACGTAGTAGTCCGCGCTCTGGGCCGCCGCGCTCGTGAGGACGTTCGTCCACGAGAGGGAATACGACTCCCCCGCCTGGACCCCGTCGGGTCCCGTCAGGACGGGAGCCGGGACCGGACAGGCCGCCCCGCGAGCGCCCGGCGCCCACGCGGTCGCCAAGGCTCCGAGCAGAGCCGCTCCGAGAACCGACCGCGAAAGCCGGGCGTTCGAACTCATCCTTCTCTAGAATCCCCCTCGATGCGCTCTTGGGAGTGTCTTGGCGCGGGCACCATCCCACGTCGACCTGGGTCCATGGGGGTGATCGCCGCCCTGCTGGTCGCCCTCGCGGGCCCGCTGTCCGCGCAGGGGATTCTACCCCCCGACGCGGCCGTGAAGGCCTATCAAGCGGGACAGGCCGCCGCGCAGCGGAAAGACTGGCCGCTCGTGATCCAGAAGATGAACGACGCGCTGGCCACCGGGCACACGCACGCGAGGCAGCACTTCGGCGCGAGCCGCTACACGGTGGACCTCTACGACCCCTATTACTGGCTGGGCGTCGCGCACATGGAGCTCGGCGAGGTTCTCGAGGCGAAGCGCAACCTTCTCCTCTCCCGGAGCGAAGGGGTCATCGACGGGTTTTCGGAATCCGCGGATCTCCTCGGTCGGCTCGGGACGCTCGAGCGCCGCGAGGCCCAGCAGTCCGCCGTGCGGGAATCACCGACACCGGCGCCACCGGAGGCGACGCCCACGGTGCCGGTCCCCGTCCCGGCCACGGCCCCGACCGCCGGCGCCCCGGCCGGAGACCCCGGAGCCCCGGAGTCGCGCGACGCCAGGGGAGCCAGCGCCGAGCGCATCCTGACCCTCTTTTCTGCCGGCGACTTCGCGGGGGCCGAAGCCGGGGTCGAGAGATTCCGGCGCGCCCGCCCGGACGCCCGGGAAGCGGACCTCCTCGCTTCCCTCGTTCTCGGGACGCGCTACGTCCTCGAGGGAAGGGCCGATGCGACCCTCCTCGCCCGCGCGAAGAAGTCCCTCGCTTCCTGGCGCAAGAAAGGCGGCGGACGACGGACGGAGGAGGCGCTTCTTTCCCCGTCGCTCCTCGCGACGCTGAACGGGACCTGACGCCTCAGCGCGCGCGGACGACCCAGGTGCCGGCCGCAAGGTCCTGAAAGGCCCTTTTATCCTTCTCGAAGAAGGCCCACACCCATCCGAGGCCCAGCGGCACGCCCGCGAGCACGAGGACGACCGCGCGGATCAGAGCCGCTTTCCAACCGATGCCCCGTCCGCCGATCTCCCCGCGTTTGACGACCGTGAGTCCGAGAAGGGACTTGCCGGGCGTGCGCCCGCGCCACGCCCACCCTCCCACGACATACAGGGCGTTCGCGAGCGCGGCAAGAAGGAACGAGAGAATCGTGATGCCTCGAAAGGCCCAGTCCGGAGCCGCGTCGCGCGTCTGAAGCTCCGCGCGGAAGTAGTCGATGAGAAAGACGGGAGCGAACAGGAGGAGGTTGATCGCCGTGAGGATGACGGCATCGACGAGAGCCGCGAGGAGGCGGGCGAACGGGTTCGCGGCATTTCGCGGGCCCGCGTTCACCGCCGGGGCGCGCCGCTCGCGGAACGCCGCCACGCGCTCGGCCGTCGCGGCACGAGGGGGCGCCTGGGACGAATTCATCTGGATCGAGACGTCCGCGAGCTCGCGGGCGGCGAGCGCCGATGGGAACGGCTCCGCGAGCGCCGAAATGCCGTCGGATGGCGCCACGGTCGAGAGCTCGTCCGGGGGCCGGAGAGCCGCCGGGAAGGCCTCGCGGAACGCGGAGCCGGGCCGGGCGGGAGCGCCTTTCCGATCGACGTCGTGGAAGAGCTCGGAGGCCGACATCTCGTCGGGCGGCGCGACGGACGGCGCCTCGGGCTGGGGCGGCAGGTCGTCCGGCCCCAGGAGGGCGGTGCGTTCGGACGGCACGCTCGGCGGCACGATGCGCAGGTCGATCACGGCCGCGCCGATCTGGACGCGGTCACCGCTCTGGAGCCGCGTCTCGCGGGAAATCCTCTTGCCGCCCACGTACGTGCCGTTCGAGGAGTTGAGGTCCTTGACGATCGCCTCGCCGTTGTTGAGCGTGAGGAGCGCGTGGGAGCGCGAAACGGACTCGTGCTCGAGTCGAACGGTCGACGTTCGGCTGCGTCCGAGCGTGGCCTCGCCGTCCGAGAGATCGATCTCGTGGCCCTCCACCGAGAGCACGTAACGGAAGACATCATTCGTCACGGTGACGGAAATTGTACCCGGCTCCGCAACGCTTCGGCGGTCGGCGTGTCGCCGCGGGCTGCGAGAGCCCCGGGAGTCCCCGAAAACACGAGGCGCCCCCCGGCCGGACCGCCGCCGGGGCCCAGCTCCACGAGGAAGTCCGCCCGAGCGAGGAATCCCGTGTTGTGTTCGACCGCGACGATCGAATGGCCCGCCGCGATGAGGCGCCGGAAGACCGCGAGGAGCACGTCCACGTCGGACGGCGCGAGCCCGGTCGTGGGCTCGTCGAAGATGAAGAGCACCGGCTCGTCCGGGTTGCCGCTCCTCAGGAAGGACGCAATCTTCAGCCGCTGCGCTTCGCCGCCCGAGAGCGTCCCGGTGGACTGGCCGAGCGTGAGATAGCCAAGCCCCGCTTCCGCGAGCGGCGCGAGCCGCTCGGCGATCGCGGAGACGTCGGCGAAGAGGTCGCGCGCCTCGTCCACCGTCGTGGCGAGAAGCTCGTCCACGTTTCGTCCGCGCAGCCGGACTTCGAGCACCTCGGACTTGAACCGTCGCCCGTCGCATCCCTCGCACACGACCGTCACGTCGGCGAGGAACTGCATGTCCACCGTCACGACGCCCGCTCCCTCGCATCGCTCGCAGCGGCCGCCTTTCGCATTGAAGCTGAACGCCCCCTTCTCGAGGCGGCGTGCCTTCGCGGCAGGCGTGCGGGCGAGGAGCGTCCGGATCTCGTTCCATGCCTTCGTGTACGTGGCCGCGTTCGAGCGGGAGGAGCGCCCGAGTGGCGACTGGTCGACGAGAACGACGTCCGAGACCCTCTCGAGCCCCTCGATCGCGTCATGCGGGCCGACCTCGTCCACGCCGGGGAGCAGCCCTTTTCCCATCCGCTGCCGCGCGCCCGCGGCGAGAACGTCCACGACGAGCGACGACTTTCCGGAGCCGGAAACTCCGGAGACGGCGACGAGACGCTGGAGGGGGAAGGAGACAGAGAGATTTTGGAGATTATTTGCTCGCGCACCCACGACGCGAATCGACTTGTCGGGCGCGCCGCCGACCACACTCCCTTCTAAGAAAGCGCCGAAGGCGCTCACCGTTTCGGCTGCGAGGCTCTCGCTCGGAGCGGTTAGCGGATACGGCCTGCTTTCCGAAGCAAAAAGAATTTCTCTTTCTTTCTTCAAACTTCTTCCCGTCGCCGTGTCCTGTTCCTCGAGTTCTCGAGGTGTCCCTTCGAAGACGAGCCAGCCGCCTTTGGCGCCGGCGCCCGGGCCGAGGTCGATGACGTGGTCGGCGGCGCGTATGACGTCCGTGTCGTGCTCGACGGCCACGACCGCGTTGCCGCCCGCCGCGAGGCGCCGGAGGACGCCGAGCAGCCTGTGGGTGTCGCGCGGATGGAGGCCGACGGTCGGCTCGTCGAGGACGTAAAGTGTGCCGGTGAGCGCGTTGCCGATGGCCGAGCCGAGCTGGATGCGCTGGGCCTCGCCGCCCGAGAGCGTGCGCATCGTGCGCCCGAGCGTGAGATACGAGAGTCCGATCTCGACGAGCGTGGACACGCGGCGCCGGAGTTCGTCGACGAGCGACGCCCCCCGCGCGCGCTCCGGTGCGAGGGGAAGGGCGCCCTCGAGAAACACGAGCAGCTCTTCGAGCGTCAGGGCCACGACGTCGGCAATCGTCTTGCCCGCGAGAGTCACGGCGAGGGCCTCGGGCTTCAGGCGTGCCCCACCGCAGGCCGGGCACGGCGTGTAGCCGCGATACCGCGAGAGCAGCACGCGGACGTGCACCTTGTAGCGCTTCTTTTCGAGGTACTTGAAGAGCCCCTCGACGCCGTACCACTCGCCCGAGCCCTTCCACACGACGTCGCGCTCACGCGGCGTCAGCTCGTTCCAGGGCACGTTCCACCGCAACTTGTTCCGCCGCGAGACCGCTTTCAGGTCGTCGTACGCGCTCTCGTAGGCGGGCGAATTGAACGGCGCGATCGGCCGCTTTGCCAGCGATTTTCGGGGGTCTGGGACGACGCGGGCCGGATCGATGCCCGTCACGCGCCCGAATCCCTGGCAGGTCTCGCACGCGCCCCGCGGCGAGTTGAAGGAGAAGAGGGCGGGCACGGGATCCGTGAAGCGCCGCCCGCAGACGTTGCACGAAAGGCCGCGGCGAAACCGGTACGCAGAGGCAAGGTCCTGTCCGGCCTCGACAACCAGAAGCTCGCCGTCGGCGGCGTCGAATGCCATTGAAAGTGAAGAGAGGATTTCCCCGTCGTCTGCGCGCAGCACGTGACGCCCCACGAGCAACGGAAAGGCCCCAAGGGGCGCCGCCGCCTCCCCCATCTCTTTGTCATTCGAAGAAATTTCCAGGACGTCCCCCGAAGCACCAACGTAGCGGAAGAAGCCGAGCCTCCTCCACTCCGCGCACTCCGCGTCGAACGACTGAACCTGGCGCGGCGCGATCACGAGCAGGCGCGCGCCCTCCCCGAATTTCGCGACGAGCGCCGCAAGGACACCCTCCGGCGTCTCGCGGCGCACGAGGCTTCCGTCGTCGGGGCAGCGCAAGGTTCCGGCGGCCGCGAACAGGAGCCGCAGGACATCGTGGATCTCGGTCGCGGTCCCGACGGTGGAGCGGGCCGAACGCCCCGGCGCCTTCTGCTCGATCGCGAGCGCGGGCAGGACGTGCTCGATGAGATCCACGTCGGGGCGCTCGAGGCGCTCGAGGTATTGGCGGGCGTATGTGGACATGGATTCGACGAACCGGCGCTGGCCCTCCGCGTAAAGCGTGTCGAAGGCGAGCGAGGATTTACCCGAGCCCGAAGGACCCGTGACGACGGTGAGCGCGCCGACGGGAAAAGAGCACGTCACGTTCTTCAGGTTGTGCGTGCGCGCGCGCACGACCGTGATCGCGCGCGCCCCCCGAGCGGGCCCCGTCCGCCGCGTCACCGTGAGAAGACCGCGAGCTGGTTCATGCCGAAGAGGAAGCTCCGGTACGCGATCGAGGGGAGGCCCGCGGCCCGCCCCGCCGCCTCGAGATCTTTCCGCGAGAGGAGGTCCCCGTGCTCTTCGTGGGCGTGGGCCGACAGGAGGCCGAGAGCGGCCCCGGCCTCCAGCACGAGATGTCCGCGCGGATGCGGCGTCGTCACGATCGCCCGCCCCCCTTCGGCGAGGAGGTCCGCGACCCGTGCGAGGACGCGCCCCGGCTCGGCGACGTGCTCGAGGACGGCGAGGAGCAGAGCGACCTCGAACGGCCCCCGCGCGGCGAGGGCCGGTGGGGCCGCGCCGGCTCCGAAATCCCATTCGAAGAAATCCGACGAAGGAAATCGCGAGCGCTGCAGGCGGAGAACCTCCGGATCCCGGTCACAGCCCGTGTACGACGGGAGGCGCCTTGGCAGATCCGTCAGGCCGCAGCCGACGTCGAGGACGCGCGCGCCGGCGGGCACGTGCGGCAGCGCGGCGGCGAGGCGGAGCGCCCCGACGCGCCTCGTGAGCCGGCCATAGAAGGGCGACGGGCGGGAATGCGCGGACACGCGGGGGTTTTACACCCTCCACCGTAAGATCGGCGCTTATGAGCGAATCCGCGTTCATTCTCCGGGACGCGCGGCCAGCCGACGTGCCCGCGATCGTCTCCCTGATCCGTGATCTCGCGGCGTACGAAAAGCAGCCCGAAGACTGCCATGCCGACCCTCGGCTCCTCGAAGAGCATCTGTTCGGCGCGAAGCGATTTGCCGAAGTCGTCCTGGCGGAGCGGGCCAGCGAGACCGTGGGCTTTGCACTCTTCTTCCACAGCTACTCGACGTGGCTCACCCGGCCGGGTCTCTACCTCGAAGACCTTTTCGTGAAGCCCGCCTTCCGGGGGCTCGGAATCGGCGAAGCCCTTCTCACGCATCTCGCCCGGCTCGCGGTGAGCCGCGGCTGCGGGCGCCTGGAGTGGAGCGTTCTCACCTGGAACGAACCGGCGATCGGTTTCTACAAGCGGCTCGGAGCGGTCCCGATGGACGGATGGCAGGTCTACCGTCTCGCCGGAGACGCCCTGAACCGTCTCGGGCGATAATCGACCCGGGTCTGGGGGCAACAAGACGTGCAGAAGAGCCGATCGGACACGCAACCCATCCGCATGCGCGAAGGGCGGAAGGGTTCCGGCGTCATGCGGCGCCCGGTGTCCCTGCTCGTGGATTCGCCGGACCCCACGGCCCTCTTCGACCGCATGGGCCGGGTTCTCCTCGCGAACGAGGCCGCGCTCACCGAAGGCACGCCCGGGCCGGGGACCTTCGACGGAGCGCCCGAGAACGCGCCTCCTTTCTGGCTTTCGCTCTCCGGGCGCGACAGCCTGATCGAGGCCACGGCCGTGCCGGGAGGCGCGCGAAACTTCGAGGTGCGCATTCCGGCCGGACCCGAAACCGTCGAACGCATTTTCTGGGTCACGACGCGCATCGCCGCCGAGTCCGCGGCTGGAGGATTTCTCGCGGCGGCCCGGGAGGTGACCGGCGCGGTCGGCGACCTCCCGCGCGCGGAACCCGGCGAGACCGTGGCCAAGCCTGCCGACGCCCTCACGGGTTTCTTAAACCGGGAGCAATTCCACTTTGAGCTCGAGCGCGAAATCGCGCGCGCCGACCTCTTCGGCCGGCCCCTCGCGCTCCTCGTGTTCGGGCTCGACAATTTCGGGACCTTGAACGACACGCACGGGCTCCTCGCGGGCGACGAATACCTCCGTTCGATGGCCGATACTCTTCGCGGCACGCTGATGACCGGCGAGACCGCGGGGCGCGTGGGCGGCGACGAGATCGCGATCCTGCTTCCCGGCACCGGTGCGGCGGAAGCCGCGCCGCGCGCCGAGACCGTGATCTCTCTCATTCGCCGGCTCGCGCCCCTGTGGGATAGCAACGCGCTCACGCTGACCGCGAGCGCGGGCGTCGCGGTCTTCCCCGAGCACGCGGGCGGGGCCGCCGACCTCTTTCTCGCGGCCGATCTCGCGATGCACCAGGCGAAGCGTCGCGGCGGGGGCCGCGTGCGCCTCCACGACCCCCTGGATCGCGAACGCGACCGCACGGGCCGTCTGCGCGAACAGTCGAACCACATTCGCGCCGCCCTCGCCGAGTCCCGATTCGTCCCCTATTTCCAGCCGGTGGCGGAAGTCGGCACGGGCCGCACGGTAGCCGTCGAGACGCTCGCCCGGATGCGCGAGCCCGATGGACGCATCGCCCTTCCCGCCGATTTCCTCGGTGCCGCCGAGCGATTCGGCATCGTGACGGCCATCGATCGCGCCATCATCGCGGCGGCCTTCGACGCCCTCGCGACGGCCCGCAAGAGGATCAGCCCCGAGCTCGAGATCGGCATCAACCTCTCGGGCCTCGACTTCGACGACGACACGCTCGTCGCCGACATCTCGCGGATGGCTCGCGCCAAGGGCATCCGCCCCGAACGCGTCACGTTCGAGATCACGGAGACCGCCGCGCTCCGGGACTTCGACCGCGTGCGCGATTTCACGCTCGCGCTCACCGGCGAGGGCTTCCATTTCGCTCTCGATGACTTCGGCATGGGCTTCTCATCGTTCCGCTACCTGCGGGAGCTGCCCGTCTCGTCGCTGAAGCTCGACATCAGTTACGTCCGGGACCTCCCGAAGGTGAAGGCGAACCGCGTCTTCGTGCGGGGGATTGCGGGGATCTGCCGCGGCCTCGGCGTCAAGACCGTGGCCGAGGGCGTCGAGTCCGAGGAGGTCATGGAGATCCTCCCGGAACTGGGCGTCGATCGCGCGCAGGGCTGGCACGTGGGCTATCCCTCGCCCGACCTCCCGATCGTCGAGGCGGGCGGGGGCCTCATCTTCCCGCGGAGACCGCGGCTCTGATCCAATTGCCCCGGCGCCCCAGGGGCCGTGTGCCGGGACTCGTCGTCGATGTCGCGCTGATCGTCGTGCTCGGCGCGCTCGTGGCCGGCGTCGTCGGACTCGCCCAACGCTGGGAGGCGCCGATTCGACAGGCCGTGGAGATCGATCTCTCGCCCTCGGCTCTGCCTCTCTACACCGTTCTCT
>OCZT010001936.1_pt1 | contig 21459 bp, 15 predicted proteins | sample 1539031 | NCBI WGS metagenome assembly OCZT01 (sample SAMEA3539308, study PRJEB22396) | soil metagenome | biome: tundra; feature: field; material: soil | place: USA | collected 2010-05 | depth 0.15 m | reverse complement strand
TCTAAAGAGTTGTGATGCATCTCTAAAGAGTTGTGATGCATCTCTAAAGAGTTGTAATACATCTCTAAAGAGTTGTAATGCATCTCTAAAGAGTTGTAATGCATCTCAGAAGAGTTGATGATGAAATCCGTGATTTTCCCCAATAAATTTACAATTATGGCAGACTTTTCACCTTTTTCGATATTTTGAACTGACATTCTGTCATTATTTGCTGAAAATTTCATTTTTGAGTTCATCGTCTTACTTTTCTAATCTTTGTTTTTACTATTTCAATTTCATCATCAAAAGCAAAAGCAAAATTACGACATGCGAGGATGCGATGTCAATACTATAAATACGATAAATTCAGGGAAATACGATGAAATTTCATCATATAAATACAAAAAATGGCAGGAAATGCGTTAAAAATACGATTTCTAACAATTGTTAGCTTTATTTTGACCATCTTTGGTATCCAATATCAAACATGAAAAATACCAACCTTAAAATAGAGGATTCATCAGTTCTTAATTTCTCTATTCTTCTTTGTGAAATTCATGATTTACACAATGGAGGATTAGAGAAGATGATTTACAAAATCGGGTTTCATGGAATGGTTGAAATTGTCTCCAATCTAAAAAACGCATTGCTGAGACTTGAAAATTATGAAACTGAACTTTTAATAATAGGTATCCATATACTAGGAATCCACGATGAAAAAGAACAGAATTTAGCAATCATCGAAAGTATAATCAAAAAATATCCTGACCTGAAAATTATTATCATCAGTAAGTCAGCCACTACTAAGGAACAAGGAATTTACCGGAAAATTGGATTTAAGGGATGCATCATATATGGAATTTCGCAACCCGATCTTGGTCAGGTATTAATGAATGTGAGAAATGGAGAATAGGCTTTTGACCTTCCCGATGAAAAGGGAAATAAAAGAATGTTTTCGGAAGATGATATAGTGGATTTAATTTTGGATAAGGTTGATTTTTTTATAATAAAAGGAGTGAAGGAAGGAATGACAGAAAAAAAGATTGCTGATTTGGATGGAGTAAATATGACAAAAAACGGAGTGGAAGGCAGAACACGAAAATACAGAGAAACTTATCTCGAACAAAAAACCATCACTGCAATAGAAAGAATGGAAGAACGTGGATTGCTTGATGAGATGGGGGAGGAGTAATGAATCTGAAATCCTGGCTAAGTCATCTGTGTTCGAAATCAATAATCCTGATGATGCTAAAAATTAAAATCACGGGGTTCGCTGGCAAGTTCTCTTCCTCTTAAAAGGTGAGTTCGATAATACCCTCTTGATGACATAGCCGATTGTTTTGGATTCTCATTTTTGATAAACGGAGTTTTTTTAGTTTCGATATGTTTCAGGTAATCCTCAAAAACAAGATACAATGCCTTCGCTGTTTTCTCCAGTTTATTTTTTTCTGCTGCTTCAATAATTGCCGTTCTCCAATTATCATTGGCTTGAATTGTTACCTGTTCTTTTATTTTTTCTAAATAATCAATTGCAGCATCTGTCCGATGGTCATCTCCCTGTTTATCGAATCTGTATATTACATCGTAATATTTCAATTGATTCGGTTCTTCAAATGCTGTTATGAATTTGCGCATGGTTTCGTTATCATGGTAATAAATACGAGGGCGGTGATCAATGTCCTTTCTCGGATTTTTTTTCATTTCTTCATCAAGTTCCCTGTATTTTTTTCTTAGTTCATCCTTGCCAAAATTAATATAAACATTTTCTTTTTTTGCTCTTATCATGGATTCACGGGACAGGGAAGGCAAGTCATGCCGCTTCATCAGGAAATAATGATATTTATGCAAGCCTTCTCCCTGGTCATCATCATCTTTATTATAGATGTCTTCAAATTCGCGGGATATTTCTCCAAATAAAAATTCATATGCTTGTTCACTTCTGTAATCTGCACAATAGAATTCATCTGATAGGAGAAAAGCATATAAATCATCTACTTCCTCCTTGGTTACAGGAGATAGAAACGGGCATTCAAACTCATTGGTATAATAATAATAGAAATCAGGATTACATTCAATTCCTTCAATTACCATATTTTCTTTATTCCATTCAAACTGAAGTCGTACTAATTTTTCTTCCTGTATCAGTTTTAAATATTCCCTGGCTTCTTTCTTGAATTTTAAGGGCTTATTAACTTCCAGTTCTTTATAAAAAGGTCCCATTCTATAAAGTTGTGATTTATAGAAAGCATAATAATTAATAAAATCCTTTACTGAATCGGGTGTGAACTGTTCGAAATACGCTTTATATCTTTCATCATTGGTGAGGTCACGAATAGTTTCTTCTGATTTATCGATTTCGGCTTTTATATCCTCGATTTGTTTTTTTGTAAAATCATCAGGCATATTTTCTTTCTTATTTTCCTCTTTCATTCTGAATATTTTTTATTACGAAACGGATAAGGATTAAAAATTGAAATCACCCGGTTCTCCTTTTAGTCTCCTACCCTCAAGAACCATATCCTTAAATAGTTTTGCGTTAATTCCTCCTTTATTAACTTCATTAATTTCATGATCTTTCATTTCAAATGGAATTCCTGAATTCAAACGGAAAAGATAATCCTCATAAGCACTATCCATGAGGTAATATGTTTTTATCAAAGGATAATCATTCCATGCCTGTTCTATGGCTTCCTTCCAGTTCCAATGTGTTTTTATTGGTACAGGCTCCTCTATTTTATCAAGTTCGCGTGTAATCTCTGAAATGTTACTATCATAATTATCTTTTTTATTTTGTTCATTTTTAAATAACCTGTGATATTCTAAAAGCAAATCATCCTTCTCAAATTCTTTAATAAAGGTATCAATATTAATGTCTGATGTCTGGAGAGAGGGACGAGGGTCGCGGATAGGTGCAAGAACGGAATAAATTTCTGTTCTGACAACCTGTTCATGATCTCTGGCTTTTACAAGGTATTTCTTTTCTTTATTTCCTCGTATATCAGGCAAGAGGAAAAGACTTCCGGTACCTTTTCTGCTGTCATAAAACTCATACCAATCAGGCAAACCGGATTCGTCATTATCTGACAAATAGTCTCTTTTATATTCATCATAATTCTGCCATGAAATCCACCTGGTATTTTCTATTGATGCGTTATTGGATTTCAGGTACAATTTATAAAGTTCAACTTCTTCTTCTGTTATAGGTTCTAAAAAAGGACAGATTTTAATTGCATCTTCCCAATACATAAAATCATAGATGGATTCAACACCTTCCAGTTCAATTTGCTCGGCTCTCCAAAGACATTGAAGATTAAACAGTTTCTTTTGTTGAATTTCCCAAAGTCCTTCGTATGCGTGTGTCCTGAACTGATTGGTGAATTTTAATTCCATCTGGAGAAACAGTTTGCCATGCTTTGTCCAGCTTCCTTTTTCGAGGGCATAATGCTTCATGAATTCTTTAACAGAATCCGAATTGTACTGCTCAAAAAACTCTTTGTATTTTGGATTGTTCTGAAGGTCTTCATAGGATTCATTGATTATCCGTTGATTCTCTTCTTCTTTTTTCAACTCCTCTGCTTTATATTTCAGAAAAGGCGAATTTTCCGCTTCATTTTCATTCATGGGTGATTATAACTTCTTCAAATCCTTTGCCAATTGAAAGATACTGTCTTTGTTTCGAGGGTCGTAATACCAGTTATGGTCAAAATCATTTACCACAGCTTTGTTTTGATGCCTTCCGATAACCAGGCTATGAAATTTGGTTTTATTTTCCTTGGCAGCTTGTATCTGCTTTGCAACTTTAGGTCGGATTCCAGGCATTTCAAAATCAGAAATCATTAATACGTCCGCTTTTTTAAATTCATTGGTAGTTAACATTTTTGTTGCTTCTTCCAAAGCAGGGCTTGCATCGGTTCCTCCATGAAAACTCATGGAAAGGAATTTAATTATCTTGTCCATAGAGTTTTTGAGATTGCTCATATCCAGGGTTGCAATCCTTGTACTGAAGGTTATCAGGTAGCAGTTCCTGTTTTCTTTAAGAGCGATTTTCAGGATAGCCAGGCAAATGGTTTTAGCAATTGTTTCCGGCAAGCCATGCATCGAGCCACTGGTATCCACACATATTATAAACGGACCCTTTCCAAGACCTTTTCCCTTTTGATTTCCGGCTTTATTTTCATCCAATTCAAATTCTTTTACACGGTCTTCAAATTCAAAAGTCTGCAATTTCTTTTCTGCAAACTTCTTGAAAAAGAGCATTTCTAAAACAGGGTCGCTCAACAAAACTGTCTCCGAAGGTAAAAGATTATTCAAATCATCGCTTTCCCTGATTCCAATCAGGTCGGATTTGCTGGCATGATTTGCTGTATAATCGGTTTTAATAATTTTGGCTGCATAAAAATCCACTTCTTCATCTATATCGGCTTGCCTCTTTTTGCCCAGCATCTTCACCAGTTCCTGTACTGCCATATCTCTATGCAGAATTTCGTTATAATGCCGAAGCACTTCCAAATCATCTGAACTCATTTCCACACCCTGCAGGTCAAAAATACCTGAGAAATCCTCAGAAAAAGAATTCACCATCTCCATAAATTCCTTGATGTCTTTCATTCTATCGTTCAGTTCTTTGGAGAATTTCTTTTGCATCTTTTCTATAAGTTCCTGTTGATGTTTAGCGAGTTTAAGCAGGATTAACTCCTTCCACTTTTCAGTAAGGTGTTCCCTGATACTCTGAAAACTCAGCACTTCAGTTTCTGATTCTTCGGGGAAGAAACTCTTGCTGAACTGTTTCCCGTAAAAGTTAGAATCCACTTCGATAGTTTCGTAGGTTTCATTAAGATAAACCGCAGTTTTTCTCCAATGGAATTTATGTTGATCCTGGTCAGTATTAGAAAATTTCTCTAATATCCTTACTTCCTCTTCAAATGGATTGTTAGCTGCATTTAATGTTCTTTTTGTTTTATGGATAAAATTCAATATCTCCATAGTTATAGTCTCCGCCAGAACAGGGTCGTTTTCAGTAAGCTCTTTTAGCAGCTGATCAGATAAGATTGTCTCTATAGGTGTAGAAAAATATTCGGTTTCAAGATTGGAAAATCCAATGCTTCTGTCTTCAGGCAGATTTGAACCGGCAACCAGTTTATCAAATATGGTCTGCGCAATTTTCTTTCGCGTATCAAAGTCACAGATTGCTCCGAAGTTCTCGAACTTGCTGAATGGATTTTTCAATAGGATGTATTAAGCAATCAATGCAAAGTCAAGCCCTGTCTGGTCTATAATATTCTCCCAGAAGTGTTGAATTCTGTTTGCTTCCACTTCCAGTTTCTCAATCTCAATTCGGGTATTATTCAAATTCGTTTCAATTAATTCAGCATATATGGGGTTGACAAAAAGATTGCTCTTCAGGAATTCCAGATCATTTTTTCTGAAATCTTCAATTTCATGTTTTAAACCTGCAGTTGTCTTTAAGATGACATCAAGCCTGTTTAAGAATTTTTCTTTAATCAATGGAGGTGGAGGCATGGTAAACGTTTCCGTTCTTTCCCTGTCAATATATTGTATCTTATATTCTACCCCTTCATGATTCAAAGTATCCGCTTCTTTTCCTTTAGAAAAAACGTATTTCTTAGGCTTTTCCATAGAGGCGCTGTTTTCGCTGTCGCAACTGATTCCAATTAGGGCATTTTCAGTTTTTAACTTCTTGAAATCAGATTTTGGAATCAGGTTATATGTTCCATTGAAGCTTACGTTAAATGAGAAAGCTAGTATTTTATAAAACTTTTTATAAAACAGTTCAGGTTCCATGAAGCCTATTTGTTTATAAAACTTGCAACCTTCAATAACATCCTCATCAAATTCTCCCAGTTCATCCTGTATGTCTTTCAGATTCATATCTAATATAAATCCATGTTTCCTGATGGTATCTTTAACAATTTCCAACACCGTTTTATATTGTTCCGCTTCATGCCAGATGCAATGAGTAATAAGGAAACAATCCATCATATCAACTGAATCACGGTCGTTCAGGAAAGCAGAGGTACGCAATAACCGAATAATTTTTCTCCATCGCCTGTCTGAAATATATATTATATTTTCAGCATTTTCCGCCAGGCTGTTATGAGTATCTATGCGGGCGCGAATTACATGAATCAGGTTAAAGATATTTTCCGATATCAATACTTTATCTATCTCTTCTGAAATGCCTTTATATTGCTCGTCAGTAAGTTTGTTTTCCTCTGAAATAGTATCTTCATAAGACTTCAGGGTCTTGGAAATCATATCATTGAAATTCTTTTTATCTTCAATGCCTCCCACCATATAGCGAACTAAAAACCTGTCCCATAGAGCTTCTAAACCTTCTCCTTTCATAGGCAATTCATTGGAAGCAGCTATGAGAGCCTTCATCGGAACATGGATTTCCATATCTCCGTTACGATAGATTTTTTCGTTTAAAACAGTAAGCAGGGCATTTTGAATAGAAGGTCCTGCTTTCCATATTTCGTCAAGAAAAACGACTGTTGCAGAAGGCAAGTAGTTCTTAACGATACGTTCATATTTATCCTCATCCTTCAGCTTGGAAATTGAAACAGGTCCGAATATTTCATCAGGAGTACTGAAACGATTCATAAGATATTCAAAGGAACTTCCTCCTTTAAATGCGAACTTCAAACGTCGGGCAACAAGGCTTTTCGCAACACCGGGTGCACCGAGAAGGAAAATGCTTTCGCCGGCAATTGCAGTTAATAAGGTAAGGGCGGTTACTTCTTCTTTTTCGTAAACACCATCATTTAGTTCATCAAGCAGTATCTTGATTTGCGGCTTTATCTCCATTTAGTTTATAATTTATCTGCTTAAAAAGGTTGGAATTAAAATAGAAACAATCGGCAACCCATTTTTGTGAACGGAAAACGAAACTATTCACAATTGATAAGGATTTAAAATCCTTGCAAATATACCTACAAACCATTTCTTCTATAAATATCATCTCTGCAAAGATACACTAATAATAATTAACAAAATTACAGGACTAATTGGAGGGCGATAGAAATGGCGAATAAAAAGTGAAGAATAGGTAAGATGATGTAAAACAAAAGAGGACAGATTTTTAAAAAAGAGAGGATGAAATTTCTAAGTCAGAAATCTATTAGGTTTTGAAATTCCCGTGCCACTTCGATTGCCTTTTATTGTGTGCTTTAGTTTAAGCACATGCCTTTGAAGGTTTATTAATACAATTGTTGCAGTTTAATGGCTGTTAATATTGAGTAATAGAATAAATAAGTTATATTTGCACCTCAATAAAACAAAATCATCATGACAAAATATAAACTATTACTATCAATTATTCTATTATCCTTGCTTGGATCATCATCCTTTAGCCAGCAACAGGCATGGAATTGGTATTTCGGTCAAAATGCAGCTTTGAATTTCAGCACCGGAAGTCCTGTAGCAATTGCAGGAAGTGCAATCAGCACTTATGAAGGCTCTGCAAGCATTTCTGATGGCGCAGGAAATCTTTTATTTTACACCGATGGAAGCACCGTCTGGAACATTAATAATACTGCAATGCCAAATGGCTTTGGTTTATTGGGAAATTCATCATCTACCCAGTCAGCAGTTATAGTTGAGATGCCCGGAAGTGATTCTTTGTATTATATATTTACTGCCGACCAGGGTGGGTATGCAGGCGCGAATGTAGGTGTAAAATATTCCCTTGTCAATATGTCTTTAAATGCCGGTTTAGGTGATATTACTTTAAAGAATATTCCTGTAGATTCTCCTTCCTGTGAAAAAATTACTGCTGTCAGACATTGCAATGGAATGGATGCATGGATAATTATTCATGGATTTGAAAGTGATACATTTAAAGCATATTTACTTACCAACGCAGGATTATCAAATACGCCGGTTATATCAACTGTCGGGATTGTTTATGCAAATATCAGTTCGTTTTATGATGAAACAATCGGATATCTGAAGGCTTCACCAAACGGAAGGAAACTTGCTTCGGCTGTTTATGATGATATTGATACGGTTGAGGTATTTGATTTTGATAATTCAACAGGACTTATTACCAATCCTATAACTTTACCCTATTCAACAGGAGCAGGAATTTATGGAGTTTCATTTTCACCCGACAATCTTAAACTATATGTAAGTGAGTGGGGTGGAAATGATGACCTTTATCAATATGATCTCACTTCAAATAATCAGACTACCATACTTGCATCCCAGTATCTTGTGTCGAGTGGAGTATCTTATGGTGATGTTCAAATTGGTCCTGATGGGAAATTATATGTTTGCGTAATCGGGGCATCAGCATTAAGCGTAATTAACTTCCCTAATGTTTTAGGGACAGGATGCAATTATGTTGCAGCGGCAGTAAGTCTTGGTGGAGGAACCTGCGACGGCGGTCTTCCTAATTTCGTAGATGCTTATTATACACCACCACCTCCTGCATCGGTTACTATTGATACAACTTCATGTTCAAGTCCAATGGTTTTAACTGCTACATCTTCAGGATCAGGTTATTTATGGAATACTGGAGACACTACTTATTCAATTTCTGTTAATGCCAGCGGAACCTATTGGGTACAGGTTCAAGGGGCTAACGGATGTAATATTCTTATCAACATTATTGACACCTTTAATGTTACATTGGCAACACCCTTTATGGTGAATATTGGTCCTGATTCATCAATTTGCAATGGAGATTCAGTTATTCTTAATGCCGGAAATCCCGGAAATAATTATTTATGGTCAACAGGTGCAACTACCCAATCAATAACGGTTCTTAATACTGGTAATTATTGGGTTCAGGTAAATAATGGAGGATGCTCTGTAACTGATTCTGCATTAATTACCGTTGTTAATAATCCAACAGTTAATCTTGGTCCTGATTCCGTTATTTGTATCGGGAGTAATATTATCTTGAATGCTGGCAATTCAGGGTTTAATTATCTCTGGTCAACCGGAGCAACCACTCAAACAATAAATATAAATACGGCAGGAAATTATTGGGTTTATGTAAATGTAGGAGCATGTTCAGGAACTGATACCATTCATATTACAACAGTCAATCCTCCTGTAGTAAATCTTGGAACCGACAGTTCGGTTTGTACCGGACAAACAGTTACCTTAAATGCCGGAAATGCAGGGGGTTCCTATTCATGGTCAACTGGAGCCACAACTCAATCTATTACTGCAACCAATTCAGGAACATATTGGGTTTTGGTAAACAATGGAGCTTGCATAGGAGCGGATTCAATGATTCTAAATGTCATAGCAACTCCTGTGGTTAATATCGGACCTGATAGTATTATCTGTAAAGGAAGCACATTAGTTTTAGATGCAGGTAATTCCGGTTATACTTATCATTGGTCAGATGGTTCTTCAAATCAGGCAATTACGGTTGATTCAACAGGAAGATATTGGGTAATAGTTAATAATGGTAAATGTGCACAAGGAGATAGTGTAAATGTAACTGTTGATAATCCTGCGACCCCAAATCCAGGACCCGATACAGTTATTTGTGGAAATAATTATACATTAAGTGCCGGAACAACCGCTTCCCATTATCTGTGGTCAACGGGAGATACAACAAGGAATATTTCGGTCTTTGCACCCGGAGGACATTATTGGATTGTTTCTGGAGATGGAAGATGTTTTAAGACTGATAGTATTAATATTTCATTTAAAAATGATTCCGATTATTGGGCTCCGCCAAATATTTTTACTCCAAATGGAGATGGAAAAAATGAGGCTTTTATTCCCGGAATTATTTCGACTCAGAATTACCACATGTCAATATACAATCGCTGGGGAGAACTGATGTTTGAAACAACAAATCCATATCTGTATTGGAATGGAAAGAATAAAGGAGGTTCGGATTGTTTCGATGGAACGTATTATTGGATAGCTCAATATTCACTTGGATGCAATCCAAATGAAATAAAAAAGGATAAAGGTTATTTAACTTTGATTCGGAATTAATTTATCCAAATAAATAGATAGTTAGTAGCACAAAAAGGTTCCCCGGCTTTGATAATTAAAGCGTATCAATAGTTAGCATGAAGAATAGCATCATTAGTAAAAGAATGATTAAGATACCAGTTTCTGAGTATCTTTTGAAATTCTGGTGCTTCTTCTTTTGACATTTGATTTGTTGATTTGAAGCAATCCATCTATAAACGGATTAATAAGTGAAATGTTACAGGAAACCTATCCTTTTTCACTCTTGTCTATGGTTTTTGTCACAGATTCATAGAAAATAATATCTTTTTAAACTACGATTCCAACCAAAGTAAAAATGCCGGAAAAATTTCGCTCTCCGGCATTTCCATTTTGATAGTACTTGATTATCGTATTAATGTTACGCTACCGGTAAATTGATGCGTAGCGCCATCAGCATTTTTGATATTGAAACTATAAATGTAAACATCTTGTTTCAATTGAGTTCCGTTAAAGATTCCGTCCCAAGGTTTATTGATATCATTAGAGTAAAATAATTTTTCTCCCCATCGGTCATAAATACTCATCTCATATTCAACTATTCCAGTTCCATATCCCTGGAACAAAGTATTCAAACTGCTTGGAGAGAAAGGTGAGAACGCATTTGGAATAAAAAATACATACTCAGGGTTGATAATGACTGTTCCTGTGATAGAGTCAATGCATCCGAACTCGCTTGTAACATATTCGGTAACATGGAAGATTCCGGTATCGGTATATTTATGATTCGGGTCTTTTAGTGCTGAAGATGAATTATCACCAAACTCATATAAGTAGGAATAACCATTTGTTGATTCATCTGTAAACTGAATATATGGTTGCAGAATAGAAGTTATTTCAGGTGTTGCTAAAAAGTTAGCTATTGGAATCGGGTAAGCTGTAATCATTGCACTGTCAGTTAAGGAGGACGAACAATTTGCAGAATTGGTGGCAGTTAAGATAACACTGAAAGTTCCGGCAGTAGTATAAATATGAACAGGATTAATGGAATCAGAAAATGCTGTTCCATCCCCAAAATTCCAACTAATTGATGTAACAGGTAACAGTGAATTGGTTTGATTGGTAAACTGAACCGTCAGAGGAATACAACCATTAACAGGAGTTCCTGAAAACTGAACTAACGGAGCAGATACAACAAACACAGTAATCGGAACGCCAATGGCAGTACATCCGCTTGCATCTGTTACGGTAACAATATAAATTGTTGTATCTGCCGGACTGACAGTAAGGGAGGGCGTTGTGTTTCCTCCCGGAATCCAGCTATAACTATATGGAGAAGAACCTCCGGAAACAGTAACGCCAATGGTTGTAGATGCTCCTGAACATATGGTTGCGTTCGGAGAGGAGGTAACAATTATTGTTGAAACTGATGTTATTGTTGCCACACTTGTTGAAGTACAGGAATTGGCATCGGTAACGGTTACAGTATAATTTCCCGGTGATAATCCGTTTATTGTCTGAGTATTTTGTCCGTTCGACCATGCATAAGTATAACCTGGAGTTCCTCCTGCACCATTTCCTGTTGCAGCACCATTGTTGCTTCCATTACATAAAACATTGATAATACCTGTTATGTTTGATGTCAATAAAGGAGGTTGGGTAATGGTTATGGTGGCAGTAGCAGTACATGCATTGGAGTCGGTAACGGTTACCGTATAATTTCCTGCAGCCAAGTTATTTGAAGTCTGAGTATTCTGTGCATTCGACCATAAAAATGTATAGACACCGCCGGTTCCACCGACACCGTTTGCAGTTGCGCTGCCATTATTTGCCCCGTTGCATAAAAGATTGGTAGCAGGTGCTATATTTACAGTCAGCAAAGGTGGCGAGGTAATGGTAATATAAACTACTGCTACGCATCCATTGATATTATTCGGGTCGGTAACAGAGCAGGTATAATTACCCGCAATAAGGTTTGAAGCAGTTTGTCCGTTTCCACCTGAAGGACTCCAGGCATAGGCAAATTGTCCATTACCGACGGGCGTCACATAGGCTGAGCCGTTATTTCCACCAAAGCACGAAACATTTTGTGTAACCTGACCGGTTGCTGAAACTGAGGCAACTGAATCAACGGTGATAGTGTCAGTTGCTACACAACCCTGAGAATCGGTTATTGTGACGGTATATAAACCACCAGCCAGATTAGAAGCAGTCGAACCATTACCGCCTGATGGAGACCATACATAAGTATAAGGACCCGTGCCACCATTTGGAATTGCAATAGCAGTACCGACATGGTTTCCACAACTGTCCGGAGTTGAAGACATCGTAGGAATACTATCACGGATTGCTACAAAAAAGGTATCTGTAGCTGTTCCTCCTGAACAGACATAATTATAAGTTGCTACATAAGTTCCGCTTGCTCCGACCTGGATGGAAGTTCCTATATTACTACCAATAATACCCGGTCCTGTCCATGTTACTGTAGGTGCAACATTCTGATCAGGACAAAATCTATATCCTTCAGGAGCATTTACAGTCCATACTGTGCAATTTCTTCCGGGAACAGCGTATCCCACAGTTCCTGCCGAATTTTGTATTCCTTCGCATGCCAGACCACTATTCCAGCCCCCACAATCAGGTTTATGATTAATGTGTATTTCAATGACATTGGTGCTTTCATATAGTATTGCCTGTCCTTCAAAGTTTAAATTAGTGCAGGAATAAAAAGGTTCATTAATAATTGACCAGACAAATCTCCTGAATGGTGCACATCCCAATACCTGGTATTTAATAAGATCCTGACCGTTATTAACAGAAAAACATTGTAAATCTTCCCATGGACACATAATTGCAGCATGGTTGGCAGAGGTAACAGGTTGTGATGGAGTAGGAATAGGGCTGCCGGCATTAATGGGCCATGTGGCATAACTCCCAACAGTATTAGTACAATCAAAACTCAGAAAACCATTTGTTGCAGCATTAATCTGTGTATAACTTGTTCCAAAAAAACAAAAATTAAAACCGATAGGAAAACAACCGCTGTATGAATCATCGTAGCCTGTATTAAAACAATCTGTACCAACATATGGGTCAGCATTATAAGGAATGCTTGTTACGGAATAGGTATTCGTTTGATCACCACCGCAGGGCAAATTAATTGTTAAAGTTCCAGGAAAACTGCATAAAGTATCGTAGCTATGATTCGGACATTGCCCGATTACATTATTATAATTTAATACAAATAATGCAAACATTAAGGAGTTTGTTAAGGTTTTTAATATATTTTGTTTAATTTTTCTCATTTTTTTTAATTAATATATGGTGGTTAAGAATAGATTCTTTAATTGGAATTTTCTTCGCTTAATATTTATCATGGCATGCTGGTATTTACAATTATGATGTAAAGTTATAAAAAGATACTGACATTAACAAACAATCGAAAATTATTTTTGGTAATTATTTCATTGGAAGAGGTAAAAATATTGAATAACAGAAAAATTAATATATATTTGCATCTTAATTAAAAGCAAAATCATCATGACAAAATCTAAACTACTATTATTTATTGTATTTACCCTATTTTCATTTCAATCATTTAGTCAGCAACAAAACTGGAACTGGTATTTCGGACAAAATGCTGCATTGAATTTCAGTACAGGTGTTCCGATTGCTGTTGCAGGAAGTGCAATTGTAACTCAGGAAGGCTGCGCTACCGTTTCGGATGCAATGGGTAATTTATTATTTTATACGGATGGAGTATATGTATATGACAGAACCAATACTCAAATGCCAAATGGATTTGGATTATCCGGAAATGGATCTTCTACCGAATCTGCTGTTATGGTACCTAATCCGGCAAATGCAAATCAATATTATATTTTTACAGCTGACGGGTTTGGTATTGGAATTAATTATTATGTGGTGGATATGACACTTAATGCAGGATTAGGTGATGTCGTTTCTAATGTTGGAGTGCTTATCCTTTCAGCAACTACCGAAAAAATAACTGCAACAAAAAACTGCAGTGATAGCTCTTTTTGGGTGCTTGTTCATGGAACCGGCGATAATATATTTCATGTTTTCCCGATAACGAGTTCAGGAGTGGGGGCAGATATTCAATCTGCTGCAGGTTCAGTTAATACAAATGGTATCGGCTATCTGAAAGTTTCGCCCGACGGACAAAGAATTGCCAATGCGTTATTCAGTCAGTATTTAGTTGATATTCTGAATTTTGATAATACAACGGGCGTTGTTTCAAATAGTAATGTGCTTAATATTACGGTTCCTTCAATCTACCCTTATGGAGTTTCGTTTTCTCCAAATTGTAAAGTTCTTTATGAGGTGGGCGATGAATCAAATCCAAATATTTATCAATATGATTTATCATCTAATAATCAGACAACAATAATTGCTTCACAATATTTAGTCGGAAGTCAATCGAATGGTGGTGGTGGTGCAATCCAGATTGGACCTGACAGAAAGATGTATATTAATAACTATATGATTGGTAATTTAGATGTCATAAATAATCCAAACGTATTGGGTGCCGGATGCGGATATGTTCCAGGTGGTGTAACTTTGATTGGTTTGAGCAGAATCGGATTGCCTGATTTTATGGATTCCTATTTTTCGCCTCCCACCTCTGAAAATATTAATATTACCTTTTGCACAACTCCTGATACTTTGACTGCAACAGGAACGGGTTCGAGTTATTTATGGTCAACAGGCGATACAACGCAAAGCATTTCCATTAATACCGGAGGCACTTATACTGTTCAGGTTTTTGGTGCTACTGCATGTAATGTTCTATTAAATATTACGGATACATTTAATGTAACAATTGCTTCTCAATTAGCAGTTAATCTGGGACCGGATACATCTATTTGCGGAAATGGTCCTTTAACGCTCGATGCAGGCAATCCAGGAAATACGTATACATGGTCAACAGGTGCTACAACTCAGACTATCAGCGTGAATACGTCGGGAACTTATTGGGTTCATGTTAATAATGGTTCCTGCATCGGAACAGATTCAATAAATGTGAATTTTGTCACCAATCCTGTTGTAAATCTTGGTCCGGATACAACCATCTGTACCGGAAACAATATTACTTTAAATGCTGGTAATAATGGATTTAGTTATTTATGGAACACTGGTGCAACGACCCAGACCATCACTACAAATACTACAGGTAATTATTATGTAAGAGTTACCCTTGGGGCTTGCACGGCAGCAGATACTATTCATATCTCTGTTGTAAATCCACCTGTTGTTAACTTAGGTACTGACAGTACATTTTGCAGTAATCAAACGGTAACATTGAATGCCGGAAATCCCGGTGATACCTATACATGGTCAACAGGAGCATCAACTCAAACGATAAATGTTTCAACATCAGGAACATATTGGGTTAATGTAAGTGCTGGAGGATGTCATGGTTATGATACTGCCGTGATGACAGTAATTCAAATGCCAACTAAAAATCTTGGCAATGATACAAATATTTGTGCAGGACAATCAATTACATTAAATGCAGGAAATCCGGGATATAATTATCAATGGTCAACAGGAGCAACAACTCAAACTATTAATGTTTCAGCAACAGGGACTTATTGGGTGATTGTAAACCAGGGAGTGTGTATCACCCCTGATTCGATTAATTTAACAATAGTCCCAGTTCCTCAAGTAAATATTGGACCGGATAGTTCTGTTTGCACTGGTCAGACGGTTACTTTAACTGCTGGAAATACTGGGGATACCTATCTTTGGTCAACAGGAGCAACTACTCAATTTATTACAGCGAATAATTCAGGAACTTACTGGGTTTTAGTAAATAACGGAACATGTATTGGCTCAGATTCAATGACACTTGCTGTTATAGCAACCCCTGTTGTTAATATCGGACCGGATAGCATTTTATGCAAAGGAACAACAATAGTATTAGATGCAGGTAATTCAGGTTATACTTATCATTGGTCTGATGGTTCAACAACTCAAACAATTACCGTTGATTCAGCAGGAAGATATTGGGTAATGGTTAATAATGGTAAATGTGCACAGGCAGATAGCATGAATGTGACTATTGATAACCCTCTGTCACCAAATCCTGGAACGGATACCGTAATCTGTGGAAATATATATACTTTAAGTGCCGGAATTACTGCTTCCCATTATCTTTGGTCAACAGGCGATACAACAAAGAATATTACAGTAATTGCACCTGGAGGACATTATTGGATTGTTTCAGGTGATGGAAGATGTTTTAAGGCTGACAGTATTAATATTTCCTTTAAAAACGATTCCGATTATTGGGCACCACCAAATATCTTTACTCCAAACGGGGATGGTAAAAATGAACTTTTTATTCCCGGAATTGTTTCCATCCAGAATTATCACATGTCAATTTACAATCGCTGGGGAGAATTGATGTTTGAAACAACAAATCCATATTTATATTGGAATGGAAAAAATAAAGGAGGCTCCGATTGTTTCGAAGGAACTTATTATTGGATTGCAAACTATGCACTTGGGTGCGACTCTTCAAAAGTCATAAAGGATAAAGGATATTTATTGCTAAAGAGATAGAGTTCTTTATTTAATATAATCAAATCTTTAAATTAACTTTGAATCGGAGCATTCTATATTAATGAAAAACGAACTAAAACATAACATAAATCACAAAGATTTGATTAATTGAATTAATTTTCCGATATTCGCACCCCTAATTATAAATTTAATAAGAAAGATATGTCAAAGATTTGCGATTTAACAGGAAAGAGAGCGATAAAAGGGAATAAAGTTTCCCATTCGAATGCTAAAAGTTTAAGAAGATTTAAACCAAATCTGAAAACTAAAAAGTTTTTTATCCCTGAAACAAAGGAGTGGATTACCCTTAAGGTTTCTACCTCTGCATTACGTACCATTAATAAAAAAGGTATTAGTGCAGTTTTGGATGAAGTGATTAAAAACGGAAGTATTTAATCTGATTAAGTTCAACGTCGGATAACACGATCGAATTCCATGTAAATGTTTAGTTTGCATGGAATTCATGTTTTATAATAGTAAAAGTAAAAAAAAACGCCTATAGATTTATTATCTGAAGGCGTTTTGAAATTCAAAAGGAATATTCTTATTTTTTATCCTTTAATTTTCTCTTTGTGTTTTTTTATCTGAAGAGATAAGTTTTCAACAGCAAGGGTGGTAGCTTCCTCGAAAGTCCTGCTATTCCTTTTTGCAATAAATTCACCTCCCCGAACATTTACTTTCATAAGGATTACCTTATTCTCGGAATTTTTATGATTATCTAATCGAAGAACTACTTCCCCGTCAAGAATTCCTTCATAAAAACGATTTAACTTTTCAAATTTACTCTGAATGAATGCGACCAGTTTACGGTCAGCATCAAAATGGATAGATTGCAATTTTAATTTCATAATTTTTTCTCCTTATAATTAAATTGTTTACGCTTTGGGATGGGCCTGTTTATATATGTTTTTTAACTTTTCGATAGTATTATGGGTGTATACCTGGGTAGCGGCGAGGCTTGCATGACCTAATATTTCTTTAACAGAATTAATATCAGCACCGTTATTCAGCATGTTCGTAGCAAAGGAATGTCTCAAAACATGTGGGCTTTTTTTATCTATGGTAGAAACCATTCCTAAATACTTTTTCACCAAAGTCTGTACCATTTTCCTTTTAATCTGAATTCCTTTTGGAGTCAAGAAAAGATAATCTGAATTTTTGCTATTTTCAATGCTGTTTCTTGATTCAATATATTTTATTATGAGGTCTTTCATCGTATGTGAAAACGGGATTATACGTTCTTTATTTCTTTTTCCAAGTACTTTTAAACTATTGTTATATAAGTCTAATGATTCTACCTTCAGGTTTACAAGTTCAGCAAGACGCATACCGGTAACATAAAACAGTTCAATAATAAATTTATCTCTTCTTCCCGTATAGTCTTCCGTGAATTCTATATGGTCGAGAAGCTGGTCCATATTTGTTTTATCAACAAATACAGGAAGCCGTTTTGAAGTTTTTGGAGATTGAATCTTCAGCATCGGGTTTTGAGTAATGACTCCTTCCCGAAGCAAAAACTTATAGTAAGTCTTTAAAGTTGTTATTTTCCGATTGATGGAACGTGGAGTAATCGATTCTTCCATCATTGATATTATCCAGGAACGGATAAAAGAATGATTTACTTCCTTTATATCTGAAACTTCATAAGTTTCTAAGAGAAAATTGTAAAATTGTTCTAGATCGATACCGTAGGCTTTTACTGTATGAGGAGAACACCTTTTTTCATATTGCAGATACTTTAAAAAACTCTCTTTCATTCTACCGTGGTGTTTCCTTATTAATTTCAATACTTTAAAATCCTTTTACTGATTAATTAGATAATGGTTACATATAATCAATAAAATACTCACATGTAAATTTATACATGCAAAAATAAACCTGAAATTTAATGGATTAACTAAACCAAAGAATAAAGGGTGAACAAAAAATTGTTAATTATAACAACTTTCCTTCTCTCTGAAGTTTAGCTTTGTAAACTGCTTTTTTTACTTGTGTTCTTCTTGTAATAGAAGGTTTTTCAAAAGCTGATCTAGCCCTCAACGCACGAACTACTCCGGTCTTGTCGAACTTCTTTTTGTATTTTTTAAGGGCTCTGTCGATTAACTCGCCATCTCTTATTGAAACTATTAGCATTAATTTTTATTTAGATTAATTAAGGGTGCAAAAGTAAAGTATTAAATTGATTTGACAAAATTATTTCAATATTTCCCTTGAAATAACCAGTTTTTGTATCTCTGAAGTACCTTCACCAATTGTACAAAGCTTGGAATCGCGATAATATTTCTCAACGGGGAAATCCTTTGTATAGCCATATCCACCAAATATTTGAACAGCATCAGTAGATACTCTAACAGAAACTTCAGAAGCATAATATTTTGCCATTGCAGATTGTTTTTTAACGCTCATTCCCCTGTTTTTCAAGTCTGCTGCCTGGAAAGTCAACAGTTCAGCGGCTTCAATTTGAGTAGCCATATCAGCAAGTTTGAAGGAAATAGCCTGAAATTCTGAAATAGCTTTGCCAAACTGATGACGTTCTTTAGAATATTTAACTGAAGCCTCATAAGCGCCTTTTGCTATCCCTAATGAAAGTGAAGCTATCGAAATCCTTCCTCCATCCAATACTTTCATTGCCTGTGGAAATCCATCTCCTACTTTTCCCATGATGGCATCCTTATGAACCCTGCAATCATCAAATATCAATTCAGTGGTTTCAGAAGCCCTCATTCCTAATTTGTTCTCTTTTCTTCCTCCAGAAAAACCTTTAGTTCCTTTTTCGATAATAAAGGATGTCATACCTTTGTTATCACCTTTGTTTCCGGTACGAGCAATAATAACCGCAACATCTCCCGAAATACCGTGAGTAATAAAGTTCTTACTGCCATTAATAATATAATAATCTCCATCAGCAACAGCAGTGGTGAGCATATTAGCAGAATCCGAACCTGTATTTACTTCTGTAAGTCCCCAGGCACCAATCCATTCCGCTGTTGCTAGTTTGGGAAGGTATTTCTTTTTCTGTTCCTCATTGCCAAAGGTCATAATATGACCGGTACAAAGAGAATTATGCGCTGCCATCGACAATCCAATCGAACCATCAATCTTTGATAATTCAACAATTGCCGTAACATATTCAGTGTAACTAAGTCCTGCTCCGCCATATTCTGTTGAAACCAAAACTCCCATCAACCCCAGCTCTCCCAATTTCTTAAAGACTTCCACAGGAAACTTCTGAGATTCATCCCATTCCATCATTTTCGGTTTGATATGTTTTTCGCCGAAGTCCTTTATCGTTGCAGCAATCATCCGCTGATTCTCATTTATTTCAAAATCCATTTTTATTTTATTATTCCTAATTCCTAATTTTTAATTCCTAATTCTCTACCTTGATGTAGGGTGCAAGTTTACGATATAATTCGTCATCCACCAAAGCCAGGTTCTTTATTTCCGCAATATCTTTATAATTCCCATGCATTTTCCGATAATTCAAAATCCAGTTGGCGCCGTTGGATTTTATATATGGATGCGCTTTCAATTCATCATAATTTGCCGTGTTTATATTTATCTTTTTCACCAGATCAGAATTTACACTCACATGGTGCTCAATCTTTAAATAAATAGAATCATTCAATCCATAGACTTCTTTTAATTGCTCCTTATTTATAAACCCACCAAGTTTATCCCTGTAATTGCAAATCCTTTTTGCAGATGAAGGACCTATGCCTATTATTTGCGTAAGACTTAAAGTATCAGCATTATTGAGTTCAATGATTATCGAACTGACTTTAATTCCATAATGTGCATTTGTCGAATCAGCCTGTCTTTTATTATTCCCGACCTTGGCAGGTATCAGTATATAAGGACTAATCCTGTTGTAATCATCGTCCGAAATCCCATATATCTTTTTAAAATCCTCATTATTTCTGATTCTGCCTCCTTTTGACTCAAAATTATTAATGATGGCAATTTGTTTTTCCGATAATCCCATATCTTTCCAATCCTCATCAGTGGCAGAGTTTGGGTTGAAATTTACCATTTCAAAATCTTTGGAATCCGTTTTATCAAGCCATTCATTACTTTCCCGGTCAATGTTTTCTGAATGTTTGGATGATTGATGATTCTTATAGGGCTTGGATTTCTCTGCTTCAACAATCTGTTTTTCAAATTCCGAGAAATCAGTTTGAGCATTATTCCCGAATAAATCGGTGAGTTTGATACCAATCATAAATAAAACCAATAAACCCAGAAGAATCAGTATCCCTTTTCTTTCTCCGCTGGAGTAAGTGAGGAATTCTCTATAGTATTTTTTCAATGTTCATGATAATAAAGGCGAAAATTTTGCGCCGGTAAAGGTTATCATTATTATGTTGGGAAACGAATGATTTGGAGGAATAATGACGGTATAAGTCAAAAAAAGACATTAATTGGTGATTAATATATATAAGTTGGTGATTAATACACATTAGTTGGTGGTTAATATATATTGGTTGGCTATTAATACACATTAGATAGTGGTTAATACACATTAGTTGGTGACTAATACATAATAGATGTTGATTAATACATAATAGTTGGTGGCTAATACACATTAGTTGGTGACTATTACACATTAGTTGGCGATTAATACACATTAGCTGGCGACTAACACATATTAGCTGGTGGTTAATGTCGTATTGATTCCAAATTTCCTCTTTTTGGCTTAATAAAAGAGCAAAAAGAGTTTAAAGTCTAAAGGTTGCTATAGAGAATTAATAAATTATTTCATCTGATTAAATAAACTTACCTCCTTCATCAGCACCTCAATTTCCTCAACAGTCCTTGGAGCACTTGCCGATAAAACTTCATTGCCTTTATCAATAATCAAAACATCATCCTCAATCCGCACTTTTGTGCTGCTATTTTCAATTCTCCCAAAAAATATTTTTCAACCATTCCAACCTTTTGCCTCTT
>OCZT010001935.1_pt1 | contig 21467 bp, 17 predicted proteins | sample 1539031 | NCBI WGS metagenome assembly OCZT01 (sample SAMEA3539308, study PRJEB22396) | soil metagenome | biome: tundra; feature: field; material: soil | place: USA | collected 2010-05 | depth 0.15 m | reverse complement strand
TGACCTCGTAGATCGTGACCGGCGTCCATTGCCGGTAGGCGGTGTGCCAGTCGCCATAGGCCGGCTGCGAGTAGGCGAAGATGCTGATCTCGGGCCCGAGCCGTTTGCCGATGTCGACGCTGATGCTCACTTGCGCCGGCGCCCGAACCGGCAGCGCGATCACCGCTCCCGCGAGCAGAATGCCAAGCATGTTTGATATTCGCATCGTACCGCTCCCGTTTGGAAACTTCGTAGTGTTCACTCCAGCATGTTTGAACGTAGGGAGCGATCAGCCCTCGAACTATCGGCCAAACGGGGGAGCTTGGATGGCCCAAGCGTGCTACCGTCGCCGAGTCGACTCGCCGGGGTGTAATGTGACAAGCAATATGACGATTGGTGGAACAGCACCGGATTTCGACCTCGAGACCGACTCCGGCGGGCGTCTTTCCCTGGAGGACCTGAGGGGGAAGACGGTCGTCCTCTACTTCTACCCAAAGGACGACACCCCCGGCTGCACCACCGAAGCCTACGAGTTCCGCGATCTCTTCCCCCGCTTCAAGCGCGGCAAGGCGGTCATCCTCGGCGTCTCGCCCGACTCACCCCGCAAGCACGCCAACTTCAAGAAGAAATACGACCTCCCGTTCACCCTGCTCTCCGACAAGGATCACAAAGTCGCCGAGCGGTACGGACTCTGGGTCGAAAAAACCTTCTGGGGCCGGAAGTACATGGGCGTCGAACGCACCACGTTCATCATCGGCCCGGACGGCAAGATCAGGAAGATCTTCTCGAAGGTGAATCCGGAGGGTCACGGCGCCGAGGTCCAGGCCGCGCTCGAGTAGCTGCCGTGCGGACATCGCGGGGCGGTAGCGCCGGCTACGCCGCGAACTCCTTCGGCACCAGCAGCCGCTCGATGCCTTCATATACCGCGATCATGTGCCGCACGTTCGACACGAAGTCGATCTTCGACACGTCGATCTCCAGCACCGGGCCGCGATACCAGCCGGTCGACCGCACGTTGGTGACGAACTCGTCGTAGCGCCGGTTGAGAGAACACACGAGCCGTGAGAGCCCCTCGGGGATGGCGTCGCTCCCCACCTGCTCCGCGTCGCGCCGCCGGTCGCGAATGTTCCCCAGGAGCGTGTCCAGCGGGCTCTTGAGCAAAATCATCAGCCCCGGCCGCGCGAGCGCGCGGAACTCGTCCTCCAGCCGCGCGTCGATCACCGCCAGCGACTCGGCCGTCAGGTACGGCACGTCCATGTCGCGGTGCAGCACCTCGCAGAACGCGTAGCGGTCCGCGAGCGGCGAACCGTCGATACACGTGGAGGCCTGCAGGTGCGGCGCCGCCTGGAGCTGCATCTTCCGCAGGTCGAGGTAGGCGTGCTGGATGTCGAGCGCCGCATGCTCCAGGTTGCGCTTGGCCTGCTGCCACGCCGCGCTGCGCTCGCTGTGCTTCGACTGCACGGCGATGAACTCGTTGATCGCGCCGTAGTAGCGGCCGAGCGTGCGCTTGGCCGAGTGCTTCGCGGTGGCGAGCAGCGGAAAGAGCGACGGGTTGTTCGCGATGTGGTCCTCGAACCCGTCGTCCGGCAGCTCGAACAACGCGTTCATCCCCGTGCTGTACGCGAGCAGCTTCACCAGCGAACTCTTCCCCGCGCCGATGTTTCCGCAGCACGCGATGAGCGTCTGGTGCTTGGCGAAATACGTGAGCAGCCGGCGCTCGACCGTGGTGAGCCGGTACGCGATCTCGTGGCGCCGGATGGTCGGGTCCTCGACGACCTCGAGCACCGGGCTGGCGGCGGTCATCGGCCGGCCCCGTTCTCCAGCTTCCGCGCGGCCACCATGCGGCGGACCTTCTCGCGGATGGTTCCGGCCGCCACGTGCACGTAGTCCGGGTGGTCGTACATGTCGATCTCGGCGGGCAGGATCACCACGTCGGAATCCGGCGGCACGATCGTGAGTTCCTGGTACTTGCGGAGCGTCTCGCGCCACACGGAGGCCAGCGACTCGTAGCGGTCGTGGATCTGCCGGAGGTAGTCCAGCGTGATCGTCTGCGCGTACGCGTCACCCATCCTCGCCCGTGTCTTGCGGCGCGTCTCCAGCAGGCCGGGCTCGGTCCGCAGGTAGATGGTCAGGTCTGGAAGCCGGATGCGCTCGTGGTGCAGCGTCTGGTAGAACAGCGTGTAGTAGAGTTCCGCGTGCGCGGCGGGCATCTCGCCCGCGTCGATCATCCGGCGCACGAACACCTCGGGCCCGTCGAGGAACGGACGATCCTCGAGGATGATCACGCCGCCCTTGCCCTCACGCGTCATCAGGTGGCGGATCTCCCGCTGCTGCAGCACGCGCATGTGCAGGAACGCCACCTCGGTCGCGAAGATGTTCGCGACGCGGTCCTCATAGAAGAGCTTGAGGCAGCGGTCCGTGAGCGAATCCTTCTCCACCCGCTCCGTGAACGAGTACATCTCGGCGCCGTCGAGCAGCGCCTGCAGCTCGGCGCGGTACGGTTCGGCCGTGAGGGCGTTCATGAGCGTCGTCTTCCCGGAGAAGAGATTGCCCATGATGCCGATGTGGAAGTTGCCGATGGTCATCAGCCGCTCACCGTCACGGCATCGTGCCACTGAGCATGATGTGCGCCTTCGGCGTCCCCGGGTGCATGAGCCACGGCCCGCTCTTCGCGGGCGTCAGCGACAGCCCCGTGCTCTCCGGCGTCGCGCCCGGAACGTAAATCACCGTCAGCGTCGTCGCGTCGCTGATCTTCCCCGTCGCGGCGTTCCAGCTCTTCGCCGTTCCGAAGATCTGATACATCGTGGCCAGCCGCGGCATCTTGATCTTCCCGCTCGCGACCTCGGCGAATCGCACGGTGTCGACGTTGTCGGCCTTCATCCCCTGCGCGCGTAGCTCGCGGCCGCGCGCCATGAACGGCTCCATGCTGTCCTGATAGCACGCGACGTGGAAGTCCTTCTGGATCGCGAAGAGCGCAAGGCAGGTCATCCCGTTCTTTCCCGCGCGAATCGTCTCGAGCTTGTCCGCGGTGCGATATCCCATGACCGTCGCGCCGGCCTGCATCTCCTTGGGGAGCGCCTGCACCGAGGCCGCGATCTGCTGGGCGACCGTCGGCAGCTTGGCGGGCACGGCCGCCGTCGCCGGCTTCGCCGGCGCCGTCGCAGGCGCCTGCGTGTGCGCGACGCCGGACATTCCAACCGACAAGGCGGCAAGAACCGCGACGGTCTTGACGATCGAAACAGGTTTCCCGTTCATCTCCGCCTTCCTCGAGTGAGAGTTGCTTCCGTTCGGCGGCTTCACCAGATCCACCAGCCACCGCGCCGCCTTCCCGATCGCGTACCCCGCCACCGTCGCGACTTCCGCCACGCTCGGTGTTGCCGGTTCGCCGAGCGACCGCAGAATGCGGGAGCGCATCCGCAGGATCACCGGGCTCGCCACGGGCACCGCCTGAAAGTACGGGTCGTATCGCGTCCCCACACCTTCTATCAGCGCCGCCGTGCGCCCGAAGTATACGAGATTCTGCGGCAGCACGATCGGAAAATCAAACAGCGTCTTCATCACGCGGTCGGCCAGCAGCGCGTCGATGCGCTCCCTGGTCGTGGTGCGCGAGTACGCGCTCGAGATGAGCAGTTCCGCGAGCCAGCGCACCGTCTCGTGCGGCGTGCCGGGTATGATCAAGCCGAGGGCGTCGAATCCGGCGGCCACGGCGTCGGGATCGCGCTTGATGGCCGCGATGGACGTGCGCATCAGCGTCCGCCGTGTCTCGATCGGCACCCGCACCACCATCCCGAAATCGAGCAGCACGATCCGCCCGTCGTCCGCGACCATCAGGTTGCCGGGATGCGGGTCGGCGTGGAACAGGCCGTCGACGAGCATCATCTGCACGTACAGCTCGACGAGCGTCGCCACCACGCGCCGCACGTCCACGCGCGCCGCGTCGAGCCGGTCGATGCGCGTCCCCTCGACGAACTCCATCACCAGCACGCGCTGGCGCGTGAGCTCGTGAACGATCTTCGGCACGATTACCGCGCGGTTCCCCGCGAAGTTCGCGCCGATCTCCATCGCGTGCTCGGCTTCCAGGCGGAAATCCATCTCCTCGGCGATGCGCAACTCGAATTCATCGAGCACCACGCGCACGCGCTTGACGTGCGGATGCCGCCAGTGCCGCTCGACCCACGAGAGGATCCGCCGCGCCGCGATCAGGTCGGCCTGCACCGCAGATTCGACGCCGGGTCGCAGCACCTTCACGGCGACCACCTGCCCCTGATAGCGCGCGCGATGCACCTGCCCGAGCGAGGCCGCCGCGACGGGCGCGCGCTCGAACGCCTCGAACACTTCGTCCACACGGGCGGCGCCGGCGTTCTGCGGCTCCGGCCCGTTGCCGTGATAGCTCTCGGCGACGATCCCGGCGACGGTCTCGAAGCTCAGCGGTGGCACCTGGTCGATGAGCTTCGAGAGCTCCGAGAGATACGGCTCCGGAATGAGGTCGGCGCGCGCCGCGAACACCTGCGCCATCTTCACGAAGGTCGGCCCGAGATGGATGATCGTCTCCACGAGCCGACGCGCGCGGCGCGCGTGGATCTCCGGCGTCCGTGCGAGCGGCGCACCCCACCAGATCCATCGCCGGCGATCCCTCAGGAACGAGACCGCGTACGGCCCGAGGGCGAGCAGCACGCGAATCGTGTGCATGTGCGAAAGCTACCGCGTCTTCGATTGCCAGGTGTTCCGTGCCGCCGGACCCCTGACTACCCCGGCATCTGCCACCTTGGCATATTGCTAATTGCCGTTCTCTCGCTCGGCGACCTCTGCCGTCTGCCCTCTGCCCTCTGCCCTCTGCCTTCTGCCTTCTATCAATATGCTGAAACGCACTCCCTTCCACGACATCAACGTGTCACTCGGCGCCAAGATGGTGCCGTTCGCGGGCTTTGAAATGCCCGTGCAGTACCCCACCGGCATCACGGCCGAGCACAACGCGGTCCGCCAGAAATGCGGGCTCTTCGACGTCAGCCACATGGGCGAGTTCCTGATCACCGGACCCCAGGCCATCGATTTCGTGAACTACGTCACCACCAACAACGTGGCGGCGCTCGAAGTCGGGCAGGTGCACTACTCGGGCATCCTCAACGACCGCGGCACGTTCGAGGACGACTGCCTCGTGTACCGCTTTGCCGACCACGTGATGATGGTCGTGAACGCGTCGAACAAGGACAAGGACTTCGCGCACATCTCGACGCAGGTCTCGAAGTTCAATTGCAAGCTCGAGGACATCTCCGACAGCATCGCGCTGCTCGCGCTCCAGGGGCCCGACGCGCAGAAGATCCTCGAGCCGCTCACCGACGTCGCGCTCGATCCCATCGGCTACTACCACTTCAGCACCGGCACCGTCGCGGGGTGCAAGGACATCATCGTCTCGCGCACGGGCTACACCGGTGAGGACGGCTTCGAGCTCTACTTCGACGCCAAACACGCGGTCGCCATCTGGAACGCGCTCATGGCCAAGGGCAACGTCACGCCGGTGGGACTCGGCTGCCGCGACTCGCTGCGCCTCGAGATGGGCATGGCGCTCTACGGCAACGACATCGACGACACCGTCACGCCGCTCGAGGCCAATCTCCAGTGGCTCGTGAAGATGAAGAAGGGCGATTTCGTCGGCAAACCGGCGCTCGAGAAGCAGAAGGCCGCGGGCATTCCGAAGAAGCTCGTGGGATTCACTATCGCGGAGAAGAGTTTCCCGCGTCACGGCTACAAGGTGTTCGTGAATGGCACTCCGAGCGGCGAGGTCCGTAGTGGGACCATGAGCCCGAGCTGTGGCATTGCCATCGGCACCGCGTATGTCCCCACGGCGCACGCGAAGCCCGGCAACACGCTCGAAGTCGAGATCCGCGACAAGCGGCTCACCGGCACGATCGTGGAGCTGCCGTTTTACAAGAATGCGACGCACAGATAGCAGGCCGAAAACGGAAGACGGAAGACCGAAGATGCGCGCCGTCTTCGGTCTTCCGTCTTTGGTCTTCCGTCTTCGGTCTTCCGTCTTCGGTCTTCCGTCTTGGGTCTTCAGTTGAAAGTCCTCATTACCCTCACCGACCTCGAGCCCGCCGTGCGCCTCAACGCACTGCTGGAGGCCGCGGGCATCACGACGGCGATGGCCTCGCCGCTCGACAATCTTCCGGCGGCGTTGAAGCGCGAGAAGCCGGACGCGATCGTCTTCACGGGCAACCTGCTCGATCCGCAGACACTGCAGCTGGTGCGCGCGCAGCTTTGGGACGGAGCCGCGGTGCTGGGCCTCGCGGACGTCGGCGATCCGCAGCTCGAGTTGCGCCTGCGCTCCATCGGCTTCAACGAGGTGCTCACGAAGCCGATTGCGGCGGAAGAAGTCGCGGAGCGGGTGATGGCATTGCTCGAGCGGCGCCGGCTGGCCGAGGAGACCGGGCTGTACGGCGACAGCGAGGCCGTGCGCGAGGTGCTGGTGAAGGTCGAGCAGATCGCGCCGGTGAGCAGCACGGTGTTGATCGAGGGCGAGAGCGGCACGGGCAAGGAACTGGTCGCGCGTGCGATCCATCGTCTCTCGCCGCGGCGCGCGAAGGCGTTCATCGCGGTGAACGTCGGCGCGTTGCCGGAGACGCTGCTCGAGAGCGAGCTGTTCGGCCACGAGAAGGGCGCGTTCACCGGTGCGGCGGAGCGCCGGATCGGCCGGTTCGAGCTCGCGCACGGCGGGACAATCTTCCTGGACGAGATCGGCGACGTGCCGCCGAGCACGCAGGTGAAGCTGCTGCGCGTGCTGGAGGAGAAGGAAGTCACGCGTGTGGGCGGGACGGTGCCCATCCCGGTGGACGTTCGTGTGGTGACGGCCACGAACAGCCCGCTGAAGGAAAACGTGGAGCGCGGCCGGTTCCGGAGCGACTTGTACTATCGGCTGAACGTGCTGCGCATTTACCTGCCGCCGCTGCGGGAACGGCGGGAGGACATCGTGTTGCTGGTGCGGCGGTTCGTGCAGGAGTTTTCGCACGAGCACGGCCGGGAGTTCCGCGGCATCTCGCCGGAGGCGATGCAGGCGCTGGTGGAGTATTCGTGGCCGGGGAACGTGCGGGAGCTGCGGAACCTCGTGGAGAGCATGGTGGTGCTCTCGCACGGGAGGGAGATCGGGCTCGAGGACATTCCGCGCGCGATGCGCGACGATGTGGGAGACCGGCGGTTGCCGGTGTACGTGGGGCCCATTCTCAGGGAGGGAGAGAGGGCCGAGGGACGCGAGCTGGAGTTCATCGTGCGCAGCCTGGTGGAGCTGAAGCTGCAGGTGGAGCAGTTGCGTCGGCGGGTGGACGAGGATCGCGACCGGTTCGGCGGGTTGGCGGCAGCTTCCGGAAACGGCGTGGTGGTTCCCTCGGGGCTGGTGCCGCCGCCGGTCGTAGGGACCGCGGAGCCCTCAGCGCTGGGGGCGGGTGGCAACGTACTGGTGGTGAAGCCCGGCATGACGATGGCGGAAATCGAGCGTGGTGCCATCGAGTCGGCGTTGCGTGAGACCAGGGGAAATCGTCGAAAGGCAGCCGAAGTCCTGGCGATCGGCGAGCGGACCCTGTACCGGAAGCTGAAGGAGTACAATTTACCGTTAGGCTCCGTCGATTCGGACAATTAGACCGACAATTTGCGATAGATCGTTTATGGCTGGCCAATAATTGATCGGACCCATCTGTCGGGGTATTTCTTGCCACTCGGACGTGACTGGGACGGCATGCTGGTAGTCTATTGATGCGAAGCACGTCGACCGACGTGCGATGCCGCACGCCTCACACATGGATCTCGTGAACGCACAGCCTGAGCAGCCGCTGCAGATTGCGGGGTCGGTTCTTCCGCTGAAGAAGGCGGAGGAGTTGTTGGCGACTTTGCAGGATGTTGTCTCGGCGCGAATAGTAGCAGACGCGACGGGCGCGATAGATGCGATTCATCTCCTCGTGATGGGGTCGAGCACTCCGAAGCAGGTGGTACGCAACGTCGAGAGCGCCTTGATGGCGCACCTCGGTGTGCGCGTGGATCACCGGAAGATCTCGGTCGCGACGACGATGAAGCGGCCGGTGAGCAATCCCGAGGCCGAGCCGGCGGTGGAGGTGAAGCCGGAAGCTGTCGCGGCGGCGGAAGGCCGGGCGCTCTACTTTGAGGATGTGGAGCTTCGCGGGTCGCGTGCGAAGGGCGTGGCCGTCAAAGTGACGCTTCGGCGGGGGAAGGAGCAGTTCGTCGGTGAGGCGGAAGGATTCGATAGTGAGAAGTCGCGTCTCGAGTTGGCTGCGCGGGCGACGCTGGCGGCGATCGCGTGCTGCGATGGCGGCGCGTTGAAGCTCTCGTTTGAGGGTGCGAAAGTGATCGAGGCGTTTGATCGTGAGCTGGTGCTGGTGGGCGTACTGGTGCGGGCGGGGCGGAACAATGTGCTTTTGACGGGTAGTTGTGAGGTGAGAGAGAGTGCGGAGACGGCGAGTGCGCTGGCCGTCCTGAACGCGACGAACCGATGGATTGAAGGGATACGCTGATCGCTCCGCGAGCTACGCGTGGCGATAAGATCATGAAGGACTGACTAGAGGAGACAAAAACCCCCGACTCCGGCAGAGCGAAGCTGAGCGGGCACAAGCAGCAGGAGCGGATCCGAATTTGGAGCACACCTGACAAGCGGTTGGGTGTGACTTTTTGTCCAAAGGAGGTGACGCAACTTGGCCATGCTAGCGAATGTATTACTCGCAGCGTTGTCGTTCGTGCTCGGAGAAAGTGTGACCTGGTCGTAGGTCGGCGTCGGGGGTTCTCCTTTTCTTATGGTTCAGAGATCTACCAGCCGGTATGTCTTCTTGTGCGCACTTGGCGCTGCGGCAAGCGCTGTTTGCGTAGCGCGTCTCTCCCCGGGAATCACGTGGGATAACGTGGAGACTGCCGGTTTCTTTGCGCTCGTGGGGTTGACCGCCCAAGCGCTTGCTCATCGCCTTCCCAAGGGTGTAAGCGGAAGTATTGGCTTCATCCCGTTCATGAGCGCTCTCCTGGTCGCGCCGGGCCTTCCGTTGGTGTGTGCCATCGGCATGGCCACGCTCGCCTCTGAGATTCTGCAGCACCATGATCCTCTCAAGGCCACCTTCAACGTCGCGCAACACGTCGTGGCGATTTCGCTCGCCGTGCTCGTCTTCGCCTACCTCAACGGTGAAGCACTGTCCGCCGACGGGACATTTACCTCGGTACCATTCGTCGCTTCCTTCGGCACGTTCCTGTTTGTAAACACATTGATGGTTGCTGGCGTGGTTGCCCTGAGCCAGAATCGAAAGCTATTGCAGGTTTGGCAGCAGATAATCCGCGGAACCGTTCTCTACGATCTTCTTGCACTTCCGGTCGTCTATCTCTTCGCTTGGGTGTACGTCGGCAAAGGCCCGTGGTTCGCAGCGGCTACCGCGGTACCGCTGATCGGATTGCGTCTACTCTATAAGACCAACCGGCAACTCGAGACGAATAACGAAGAGTTGATGACGCTGATTGTCGCTACCGTCGAAGCCAGGGACCCCTACACGTCTGGCCACTCGCAGAGAGTCGCGGCGTATGCGCGGATCGTGGCGAAGGCGGCCGGCCTGGGTTCGCGTGCCATCGAGCGCGTGTATACCGCTGCGCTATTACACGATGTCGGCAAGATCTACGAAGTGTTCGCTCCGATCTTGCGGAAGCCGGGCCGGCTTACGGCAGAGGAGTTCATGGTGATGCATGAGCACTCCGAGAAGGGGGCGAACCTCGTTGCAACAGTGAGTCAGTTTCGCGATCTGGTGCCAGTGATTCGATCTCACCACGAGAAGTGGGACGGTTCGGGCTACCCGGACAAGTTGTCTGGCGAACAGATCCCGATGTGGTCCCGCGTGATCATGTTCGCGGATACGATCGACGCGATGACCACGGATCGACCATATCGCAAAGCGCTCGACCCTGACGCGGTTAGGCTTGAGTTGCTTACTCACGCCGGGAGCCAGTTTGATCCTTCCATTGCGGAAATGCTCCTGTCACCGCGTCACTGGAGTCACATGGTTGACGCCATGAGCGATAACCGCGGCGTTGATGCGGCTCCGAAGCTGGACCCCAGCAGCATCCCGAGGTTGCCAGTGGCCGCTCCTGTCGTTCGCACGGTCTTTTCATCTGACGTGGAGCGATCTGTCCGCACGGCGGGCTAGCTGTCAGCGCAAGTCAGCGTCCTCGGTAAGCCCTGCCAACTGACGCGAAGGGGTCGAGCGGTCCCGCCGGTGATCAGTTAGGTATCGACACACAAACTCTACGGCTACCGCGGAATTTCCGAGCTTAACAAGTCCAGCGGCGTAGCTTCCAACTACGTAGTCCAATCGTCCGATCGTCGAGGCTCGCCGCAGCGCCTCGCGGAGCAGGTCGCAGGCGACAGCTAGGCGACCGGTTTCGCCTCGGTGCGAGAAGAGTCTAACCAACACAGATAGGTTGAGCATCTTCTGGCGAATGACGGGATCTCGGGCGTGGGAATCTAGATCATCGTCAATGAGCGATTCCACAGCGTCATAATTCCCGGTCGCCAGTGCGATGAGGGCGTCGTTGATTGAAGGGCCAGTTTGTGCATATCTGGCGCGGACGAGACTTGACCAACTCTTGGCTCGCGCTACCCACCGTTGGGCCGCCGGAATGTCATCCTGCTCGAGGCACATATTGACGATCGAGTCGGACGCACTCGCGGCGTCGCCTACCAATAGATGCCGCTCTGCGAAGTCGAGCGATTCGCGAAGCATCTTCATCGCAGTCGGATAATCTCCCAAGCACCGCAAAGGGTAGGACGCAAAACGTAACGCTCGAGCTAACCCTCGAATGGAGCCTCGTTCGCGCTCCGTTGAAATAAGCGCTTTTGAGGATGCCAACGCCGTGTCGAGATCACCCGCCTCCGTGTGATAGATCATCGTGGCACCAAGAACGTTGATCCGATCCTCTATAACGTCTTGCGGTAGCGCTTCGACTGTCTGCAGAACCGGCGCCAATTCACTCAAACGCGCTAGGTTCGCCGCGACGATCATGCTCAATAGGGCTGCGCTAATCCGATGGCTAGTGGAAGCCGTTTCGTCATTCACGCAGCTCAGCGCATGGTCGAGGCTGCTCTCGGGCGCGGTCTCGGTCCACCACTGCACTTCAAGCTGGAGAAGCTCCAAGTCTGAGTGTCGGCTCGAGACGATGGACGATTTCGCCGCTAGCGCAATCGCCGGCTCGATGACCCGGGCCAGTTCTGTCCAGTCGGCAGCCCGTCGAAGCGCTGCGATCTTTCCGGTCATCGATCGAAAGCGATCGGCGTCGTTCGTTGATGCTTGCTCTGCCAGCTCAAATGTGGTGGCTGCGTCCGCTGGCAACCCATTGTCCATCTGATGCTGCGCGCACTCCTCCAGCAGGCTCAGCGCCCGACCTTCGGATCCACTCTCTAGCAAATGCCGCGCCGCCTCCCACACCACCGCCGGCGACCGAGTGATCCGGCACTCACCCTCCAGCACCAGTCCGCACCGGTGATGCAGCAGCTTCGTCGCGGCGGGGAGCATCCTCTTCAACAACTCTTCCCGCCATAGATCGTGAATCGACAGCGCCTCGGCGTCATGGCTCGTCCCGACGATGCCGAGCGCGTCCAGTTCTCCGATACAGGCCAGCAAATCCGCGGTGCCCAGCTCCAGAACGCTCGCGACACGCGGGACCGACGAGTACCGGCCAAGCACCGCGCACGTGTGCAGCACGTGCCGCGCGATCGGTGTGAGCCTGGCTGCGCGATCGCGGATCAGCTCCCGGAGCGACTGCGGTAGCGACGTGGCCTGGCCCGTCTCACGAACGTGCCGCACCAGCTCGAGCACAAAGAGCGGATTGCCGCCGGTGACCGCACTCGTAAGTTCCGACGGAACCGCCGGGCTCCGATCGCCCGCACGCTCGGCCAGAACTCCGAACAGCGCGTTCGTGCTCTCCGGCGTCAACGGGGCGACTCGCATCGTCTCGACCCGGAGATCGGACATCGCCTCGCGAAGCGAAGCATATCGGCCCTCCGAGCGCGCGGTCATCGCCCACATCAGCGGCAGGGCGGCGGAACTGGACACGAGATGCTGCAACAGGCGAATCGACGCCTCGTCGCACCAGTGCAGATCGTCGATCCACAGCACCAGCGGACCCTCCGACACGACCGACTCCAGCAAATCCCGGGCGGCGGCCCGCAATCGCTCCTGCACAGCCTCCGCCTCCTGCGATCGCTGCGCCTCCGCTTCGGTGCGGACTTCGTGCTCGGTGAGGAGCCGCAGCTGCGCGAGCGACGCCGGTGAGCAGCCCAGCGCTCCCGGCAGCTGCAGCAGCGCCCCAAAGAGGTCGACGAACACGCCGAGGGGACGCTGGATGTCGCTGGCCTGGAGCCGCGTGGAGAGAGTGCGCCAGCCCCGCATCGCCGCGGTTGCGAGCAGCTCCTGCGCGAGCCGGCTCTTGCCGATTCCGGCGGGGCCCTCGATGAACAGCGCGGCACCCTGCCCACTGAGGGTGCCCGTCAGGGTGTCCACCAGCTGCGCGAACTCACGTTCGCGGCCAATGAGCGGGACGGTCTCCTGCTCGCCACGCCCGCGTTCCGGCGCGCGCTCGCTCACCCGCCGACGCAGCACCTTCGCCGGCAATCCTATCACGCGATTCCGGTCACCCAATTCGTGGAGATACTCGTCGATCACCGCAAGCGCCTTGGCCTTCGAGCCGCTCATCGCGATCGCCTCGGCGTGCGCGAGGGTCGCCTCCTCATTCAACGGGTCGACCGTCAGGCACCGACGCGCGCAATCGTTCACGTGGTGCCAGCGGCCGTCGCGCCGGGCTAAGCCGATCTGACGAAGCAGCGCGCGCCGGTACTGGGAGCTCACTCGCGACCGCAGCTCGTCGAGCCACTCGCGATACGCCTCGGGCATCGGGGGGTCGTAACCGGGCAACAGATCAGCAGCGGCCTCGACATCCTCCCGGCGCGCTTCGTCCGGCCAGCCCGGAGCGAGGACGCACCGGATGTCGGACTCCACCATCTCTTCGGCGACGAGAAGCTCCTCCCCGTCCCGGCACAAGGGAAAACCGCCGCGACGCAGCCGGTAGAGAAGCTGGCGAAGCGCGTGGCGCCGATGGCCGTCCGGCTCGTCGGGCCAGAACATGTCCAGCAGGCGCGATCGCGGCACGCGCTGGCCGGCGCTCACGGCCAGATGGAGCGCGAGCGCAAAGAGCATCGCGGATTCGGGAGTGATGCGGCGCTCCCCGACGAGCACCTCCGCCCTCCCGAGCGTGTGAACCTGAATCATCGGGCCCTCCCCCCAGGAGGATGCCGCCGAGATTGAAACCCGCGCCAACGTCAACCGCCTGCCGTCACCGCTGCGTCACGCGTCGTCGCCGGTGGTCGAGGCCATAGATTATCCCGCCAAGGTTCCGCCTGGCAAGGCCGCTGCGAGCACGACACGGCCACCGCCGGCGCCTTGTCCATCACGTTTCGGGGGAGATCCGACGACGATGACACGCTCCAATTACTCCAGCGGCACCGCGTGGGAGCCCATCGTGGGTTATTCGAGAGCCGTACGCGTCGGAAACGTCGTACATGTCTCCGGCACCACCGCCACGGGCGCCGATGGAACACTCATCGGGATCGGCGACGCTCGCGCGCAGGCCGTGCAGACCCTCGAGAACATCGAGAGAGCCCTGGCGCTTGCGGGCGCCACGCTCCGCGACGTCGTTCGCACGCGGATCTACGTCACCAACATCGCGCGACATTGGGAGCCGGTCGGTCGCGCGCACGGCGAGGTCTTCCGCGAGATTCGCCCCGCGACCTCCATGGTCGAGGTGCGCGCGCTGATCGATCCGGCGATGCTCGTGGAGATCGAGGCGGAAGCGGTCATCGAACCCTAGGCGCGCCCCGGTGACGGCCCGTCCAGTGCCCCGGGAGGGCAGATGACCCTGCGGTGACGGTGTGCTGCCACTCATGTGCTCCCACGAGCACAGGGTGCATGGTTGAACCGCAACGGTCCCAGACTGACACGAATTCGAAGTGCCCGGCGGCGGCTTCTCGCCGCCGCTGCGCTCCTGACGCTGGCTTCGGCCGCGCTCTGCGTCGTGTCGGCGAGCCGGAATCCGTTGCAGCCGCTGCGCACGATCACCCGCTGGTCGCTGCGGTGGCGCGGCGCACGCTTCATCGCGCAGGGTCGCGCCAGACTCCAAACGTCGCTCGACGACTGCGGACCGACCGCGCTGGCCGATTTCCTCGAGCTCTCCGGACTTCCGGTGCCGGCGCCCGACAGCCTTCGCCGACTCACGGGCACGACGCCGCGTGGCACCACGCTCGCGAATCTCGGAACCGCCGCGCTCACCGCCGGGCTTCGCGTCTTTCCCGTGCGGTGGGATCCGATGGAGCTCGCACAGCTGCCGCTCCCATCGCTCGTGTGGGTCGAGCGGAGTCACTTCGTCGTGGTCGCGGCTCGAAGCCTGCCCGACTCCGTAGAGGTCCACGACCCAGCCGCCGGCCGCTACCGGATGGCCGGCGACCGGTTCGCGCGACTCTGGTCGGGCGAGGCGCTCGTTCCCCTCGACAGCATTTCTCCCCGCCGCGTTCCGGAAGATCGATCCGGCAGGCGGCCCCATCGCCCGCGGGGTACGCGGGCAACCAGAGTTGGATCAACGGAGGTGTAGTATGGCAAGTACAGCGCTTCGGCGGCTTTCATGCGTCGCCGCGATGCTCGCGCTCGGCGTTGCGTCGTCGCCGCGGGCCCAGGCGGCGAGCATGGCGCCGGTGACACCATCGACGGCCGCGGCCGCCAGCTCCACTCACGCGACGCCGCCGGCGGCAACCGCGCTCGTCCAGCCGAGTGTGACGGGCAGCGGATGGGGCCTGATGCTCGCGTGCGCCGGGTGCGTCGTCGCGGCAGCCGGTCTCGTGGCCGCCGGACCGGCTACCATCGTCGTCGCAATACACACGCCGGGCTCGGCACTTGCCGTCCTTGCGTGCACAGCGGCGTGCTACGAGGCATTCCAATGAACCGCGCCGAATCGCTCCCCATCGCGGAGGGCAGGTCGAGGAGCCTGCCTGCGCGTCGCGCGGTAGCAGCGGCCGCGCTCCTTGGCGTCATGGCAGCGGCTGTTGCCATCGGCGCAATCGGCCCAGCCGCATCGAGTGTGCTCGCGACGCAGACGGCGGCCGACGGCTCCGGACTGGGATTCATGATGGTCCTCGGCTGCGTCGCCTGCCTCGCCGGATTCCTCATGGGAGCGGGCACAACCATCGCCGGGCTCGCCATATTTCTCGCGGCGCATCCCGAGCTTGCGATACTCTGCGCCTCAACGTGCGTCGCCGCGGTGTCGTGACCTCCGGACGAGACATCGGTCAAACGCGATCGCCAAATGCGGCCGCGCCGGGTTTCCCGGCGCGGCCAGCGTTTGGCCTTTGGGTCCGCGCGCGAGCCGCCGTCGCGTTCATCGCGTGCCTGACGGCGCTCGGCTCGCTCGGCTCGTATGCGTGGCGCCATCGTCTGCAGGCGGCCGGGCTCGGCGCGGCTCCGTTCACCCTCGATCCCGCCGCGTGGCGTGCCGTGCGCTCGGTCGCGGCGTCCGACGATCCGTCGTGTCGTCGCGCGGTTCCCGTCGTGATCCTCTACGTCAGCGGGTCGTGCAGTCATTGTCGCGCAGAGCTGGCCCGCTGGTCGCGTCTCGTTCGCGACCGAACAGGAGAGCTGCGATGCACCGGCCTCGCGGTCGTGGCGGCGCAGGACGGTGGAGTCTCATCAGAAGCGTGGCTTCCTGCTGAACTCGCCTCGACTCTGCTCTGGGATCACGATCGCGCCGTGGCACGCGCCCTGAATGTCCGACTCGTCCCGCTCGCCGCGTACGTGACCGGCAATGGCGTCGTGATCGCTAGCGTCGCCGGCGAGTCATCGGAGGCGTCAACCAAACTGCGGCTCCGCGATCTCCGCCGCATCTCCGATGCCGGCACAGGAGTTCATTAAGATGACCAGTCGCCCCGTGGAAGCGCTTGCGCGAATCGTCGACCGGCGTTCGCCCGTGATCGAGCCGCTCACGATCGTCGCCGTGGTCTCGCTCATCACGGCCTGGACGATTCAACCGTTCGTGGCACATGCGCTCACGCCAATGGGAGCCGCCGCGCAGGGGGCGGCGCAGGTCGCACTCTGGCTGTCGGGGGTGCTCGCTCCGTTGACGGCACTCATGAAGGCGGGCGCCGCCGCGCTCGCCTGCTGGTCGTGCGCCGTGTACCTCGGCGAGCGGCTGCCGCTCGTCAAGCTGGTTTCCATGTTCTGCGTTGCCGAAACGACATTCGCGGTTCGCGACCTTGCCTTGGCGGGCGTGCTCGTCGCTCGCGGAATCGAGAGCGTTCACTCCACCTCCGACCTCATGGTGGCATTCGGCGTGAACGCGTTCCTGCACTCCCCGTCCGCGTCCGCGAGGATCGCGTTCGAAAGCTGGGATGCCTTCAGCGTCGCGTGGGGACTCCTCACATTCTGGATGATTCGTGCGCTCTTCAGGATCGACAGCCGGTCGTCAGCATGCATGGCCCTCGTGGCCTTCGCGTTTCGCACACTCTTCTCCGCCGCCAGCCTGCTATACAGCCTGTAGCGAGCGTTTCGCTCATCACTCATTCAATTCTCCGATGGAACCACGAATCGCACTCCGCCGGTTCTCCGTGATCTACCCGGCGTTTACCCTCGCGCCGCTTTGCCTCGAGTTCCATCCCGGTGAACGCATCGCACTCGTCGGACCCAACGGTTCGGGGAAGACGACGATGCTCCGGGCGCTCGCGGGCCGATTCACGGAATACGAAGGCTCGATCCTCTTCGATGGGCGGGAGCTTCGTGGCCTCCTGCCGTTGGGTCGCAGGAAGATCGGCCTGCTTCCCGAATCGTTGGCGGGCTACGGCTGGATGACCGTGCGGGAACATCTCGAATTCCTTCAGGAATTCTATCCGAGCTGGGACAAGGCCTACGCCGCACACCTGGCGGAACGGTTGCGTGTGCCCCTCGACCAATTGCTCGGCCGGCTCTCGAAGGGCACCCGTGTGAAGGTGGCATTCGTCGCTGCGGAGGCCTATCGGCCTCCTCTGCTGCTGCTCGACGAGCCGACGTCCGGCCTCGACCCCGACGTGCGGGGAGAACTGCTCGACACTGTCCGGGCGTCCGTGGAGGCGCACCCGGATCGTGTGGTCCTCTTTTCGACCCATCTGCTCGAAGATGTCGAGCTGATCGCCGACCGGGTGCTGCTGCTGGAGAACGGGAGGCTCGGCCTCGACGCGACGGTCGCCCAACTCCGGGAGTCGAATGAACACGCCAGCGTCGCGAAGTCTCTCTATGCCGCCATGTCGCGGACGAGGTGTTGAGCTGATGATGTCACTGCTGAGACTGGAGCTCAGGCGGCAGCGCTCCATGGCCGTGAGGTTGACGGGCGTCACCATCCTCATCTGCCTCGTGTTCTACGCCGCGGGGAAGCGCACCGCGGTCGAAATGCTCGCGCTCGTGGTGGGGAGCAGCCTTGGCACGATGATGATGGTTCCGATGGGAATTGCCCGAGAGAAGATGGAGGGCACGCTTGACTTCATCTGCGGTTTGCCGGTCGAGCCGCGCACGATTGCGGCCTCGCGCTTCCTCGCGGTCGCCATACTGCCCATCCCGTGGGTCATCGCGATCGGCGTCACCTCGGTCGCGGTGCCGACGCTCGGCGCGCTCAATCCGGTCGGTGTGGCGGCCCTGGCCTGGCTCGCGCTGCTGTCGCTCGGCGCGCTCGGCACGGCGTTGTGCACCCTGTACGACCTGGAGAGCCTGCTCGGCGTGCCCCTTCTCGCGTTCGTGATCGCCGTGGTCCTCGTGCCGCGTGTCGCGCACGCCCTCCTCCCCGGGCTCACACCAAAGGTCGTGCTTCATCTGCTGCAGCAGCCGCGCGCGCCGATCGTGCTAACGCTGGTACTGCTGATCGGGGTCGCGATCGCGGGAACGCTGTCGTTCGCCATCACCGCCCGCGGCTTCGCGAAGTATCGTGCCGGGATTTCCGTGAGGTGACGCCACAGGGACTTGCGTCGCGAGAGCGCTCACATCCTCCTCTGCCGAGGAACTTGACATGTCGCAGTCCGTCGAAGTTATCTCATGGGATGACCGATCCGACTGAAAAGTCGTCCGAGAACGCCCAACTCTCCGTCCTGATCATCGACGATCAGCCGATTGTGCGCGACTGGACGCGAGGCGTCCTGCGCACCATGGGTATCACCAGGGTCAGCGAGGCGAGCGATGGACGCGATGCGATCGCCAAAGTCACGCAACCCGGCGCGCAGTTCGATCTCATCCTCTGCGACCTCGGCATGCCGGGGCGCGACGGCGTGGAGACCATCCGCTCGCTCGCGGCGCTCGGGATCGACTCCGCGGTCGCGATCCTCAGCATGGAGGAAGAGCGCATCATCGAGATGGCCGCGTCGCTCGTCGAGTCGCAGGGCCTCCGGCTCGTCGGCACGATCGTCAAGCCGCTGACGCCCGAGAAGGTCGGGAAGATCCTCGAGCGGATGCGCAGCGGTCAGGCGCCGGGCTCGACCGATCAGGCGGTCGCGCCGGAGTTCGACCTCGCGGAGGCGTTCGTCGGTCACGAACTGCGCCTGATGTACCAGCCGAAGGTCGTCATGAAGACGCGGCGCTTCGCCGGCGCGGAGTCGCTGGTGCGCTGGAAGCATCCGCGCCTCGGGATGTTCCAGCCGAGCGCGTTCGTGCCGCTCATCGAGGGTTCGGAAGCCTATAGCGCGCTGCTGATCGACTTCTCGCTCGAGGAGTCCATCGCGTGTGCCGGCCGGTGGAAGGCGCGCGGGAAGGAGTTGCGCGTGTCGGTGAACCTCTCGGCGCGCGCATTCGACCGTCTCGACCTGCCCGATCGTCTCGAGGCGATCGCGCGCAAGCACGGCGTGCCGCCCGAGCAGATCACGATCGAGGTGACGGAGACGCAGGTGGCGCGCGACGCCATCCGCATGCTGGACGCGACGACACGCCTGCGACTGAAGCGCTTCAATCTCTCGGTGGACGATTTCGGCACGGGGCACTCCGGACTCCAGCAACTGCAGGATCTTCCGTTCAATGAACTGAAGATCGACCGCCGGTTTGTGGACGGCTGCTCGACGTCGTCGGTGAAGCGGTCGGTGGTCGAGGCGAGCCTGGCGCTTGCGCGCAGCCTGAAGCTGGTGTCCGTGGCCGAAGGCGTGCAGACGTCCGCGGATTGGGACCTGCTCGGCGAGCTGGGGTGCGACGTGGTGCAGGGGTACTACATCGCGCGGCCCATGACCGAGGAAGGACTCGCCACGTGGGCGGCGAACTGGGCGGCGCGCGAGGGCTGACCGCGGCCGGTGGTCGTCACTTGCGCTGACCGACCGCCGAAAACGCCGCCTGCAATCCGGGCGTGATCCTCAGCGCGTTCCCGTTGTAGACCTTCTTCAGCACACTGTCCGGCAGGTCGATCCCGTACAGCTTCCAGAACGCGTGGTAGTTGCGGTAGTAGTCGAAGTAGTCGTCCCGGGTCTCGAACACGCGCCAGTAGTACGGGTACTCCTCCGGCTGGAACGAATCCTTCCCGAACAGGATCCGGTCCTGGTACTTCACGAAGAAGTCGTGCATCGCGCGCGGCTGGCGGCCGATGTCGTAGAGCACGGCACCCACTTCGGTATACACGTTCGGCATTTCGTCGAGCAGCTTCCCGAGCCGCTTGAGGTCGCTCGCGATCCACCCCATGTGCGCCGCGACGAACGTGGTCCGCGGATGTTTGCGGAACAGGTTGTCGCGCTCGGTCATCAGCTCCTCGAAGCTCGGATACCGGTCCTGCGGATAACGCCGCTCGGGAAAGAGCGCCTGCTCGAGCCAGCGCTCGTTGTTGTAATCCAGCGGACTGAAGAACTCCTCCGGATCGGCCGTGTGGATGAACACGGGAAGCTTGAGCCGCGCGCACGCGTCCCAGATGGGATCGAGATCGGGATCGTCGATGCGCAGACGGCTCCCGTCGGGCTTGGTGGTCGAGAGGCCGAGTCCCTTGCCGATCTCGCCCACACCCACGGCGCCTGCGGCCACATCGGCTTCCAGCTGGGCGATGGCTTTCTCCGCCCAGCCGGGCCCCACGTTCCTGAAGTTGATCCCCGCGAGTACACGTACACGATCCTTCATTTTGGGCGATGCCTGTATCGCCGTCATCGCGCTCTTGAGGCGGTCGCCGGACAGGTTGTCTGCCGAGACCATCATGCGGACGTTCAGGCTGTCGAGCGCGGCGACGAGCGTCGCGAGTCCCTCGGCCGAGAAGATGAGCGCGTTCGGATGGCCGTGAAAATCAATCGCCGGATACTTCGCGGTCTTCACCAGGTGCGCGTCGGCCACGAGCGTCGAGCGCGGGCGGTAATCGAGGATGCTCGGCGGCGGCAATTGCGGCGCCATGCACTGGCGCGGCCTGATCTCCGTCTGGCCGGCGGGACAGGCGGTGTCGCCGGGTGCGATCGGCGTGCCGCGGCCCCCGCGGCCGGCGGGCTGCTGTGCCGGACTCTGCGCCGCCGACACGGCGAGGATCATTGACGCGACGATGCCGAACGTGAAGCTTCCGCCCATGGCTGGTCCTCGGGAACGCGGTTCCCTTAATTTGGCACGTGGCGGCGCCGAGGGAGAGTAGCTCAGCGCCTTCGCATGCCAACGACTAGCCACTTGCGACGCTGCGGTCTCGCGGTCGCGACTGGGACGCGCCGACCGGAGACCGCAGCGTCGCGCGGCACGCGCGCATCGAAACGCTTAGCCCGGTTTCTTCGCCCCTCCGCGGGCAGTGGAGTCGGGCTGTTTGCCGCGCCCGGCTGGGGGCTGCTTACCGCCGGCGGCCGGGGCTGGCTTGCCGCCCGCGGGCGGGGCCGGCGTCGGCTTGGCCGGAGGGGCCGCAGGTGCTGGCTTGGCCGGAGTGGCTGCCGGAGGCCGCACCGGGGCGGAAGGCGGCACGACCACCTGATGGCTTGCATTCTCAGGATCTTTCGCCGGACCCGCGGGCCGACCGGAACGAATGTTCTGAGTCTGCTGCGGCTCGAGCGGCTTGCCGGGGTGCGCCTGTAGTGCCGGTTCCTTGGCCGGGAACGGGAGCGCCTGCGGCGGAGGCGGAGTACGCGTGATGATCGGCCGGCCCTGGCGCGGCTGATCCGTAGGTGTTGTGGCGTTCCTCGGTTGCGGCTGAATTGGTGGAATGGCCGCTGATGGAGGCGGAGTCTCGACCTTTACGGCAGGCACAGGCGCCGGCCGTCCGCGCTGCGGCGGCAGCTGGGGCGCCGGCTGCTGCGGCTGTGCCTGCTGCGGCGCGCCCTTCTGTGGCTGCGCCTGCTGCGGCGCGCCCTTCTGTGGCTGCGCCTGCTGCGGCGCGCCCCTCTGTGGCTGCGCCTGCTGCGGTGCCGCCTGCTGCGGCTGTCCCCGCGGCTGCGCAACACGTGCTCCCGCTGGAACAGCGCGGGGCGAGGCCGTCGTGATCAT
>OCZT010001934.1_pt1 | contig 21471 bp, 21 predicted proteins | sample 1539031 | NCBI WGS metagenome assembly OCZT01 (sample SAMEA3539308, study PRJEB22396) | soil metagenome | biome: tundra; feature: field; material: soil | place: USA | collected 2010-05 | depth 0.15 m | reverse complement strand
CAGGAACATACTTTTATGCAAATTTTAAAAATCAGAGTATTTTGAATTATGCCGAAATTCCGGTGATGGTGAAATATATTATTCCATTTAACAAATCTCAAAAGGTTTATGTGGATTTTGGTCCCTATGTAGGCTTTTTGTTAAATGCAAAGCAGAAGACAAACGGGTCAAGTATTATCTATGCCGATAGGACACAGACAATACCAGTTTCTGACACTCAGTCATTTAATGCCAGTACCAGTATTACCAGCGATATTAATACCGTTAATTTTGGACTGACAGGCGGTGCAGGATTTGCACAGATGTTTAATTCCGGTGAGGTTTTTCTCGATGTGCGCGGCGCTTATGGATTGACCGTTATTCAAAAAGTGAGTGCAAACGGGAGCAGTCATAACGGCAATTTGCTGATAGATATGGGATACGCATTGCATTTTTAGTGTATAAGTGTTTCACATTAAGCAGTTATGCCTTTGGGCCATTAAGCCTGTAGCCATTTATTTATCAAAATTAATCTTTTTGAAATCAGCCAGTTTCAGAGCCTCTTTCCGATATATTTTACGGGTATGCTTTTCACCATCATCCTGACTTATACGGCTCAGACCAAAATAAGCATAAGCTGCATATTCATTGCCATACTTACCAAATAAGGAAATGTCTCTGAGTCCGGCATTATAATATTGCTGTGCCAGTTTATTATCATGATACCTTTTTTCCTGCAAGATCCCTTTCAAAATTATAAACTGCGCCTGAAAATAATTATTCCCTTCTGATTCCTGTGAAGCCGGCATCAGTTTTTCTGCTTCACTATATCTCTTCATGAGCAGCAGGGTTTTAATATATGTTGAAAGATATAATACATTTTCAGGATACATTTCATGAAGAACCTTACAATAGAATATACTCTCGGGAAGTTTATTCTCATAGTTTAAATATAACCACGAAAGCAAATAACATGATTCGCCTCTTAATACTACAGAGTTTACAGCAGCTATCTGTAATTCTTTCAATCCTGTTTCCATATTCCCATGCGGAAACAGGAGAGCCAGGGGTTTATACACCGGATAAATTTTGGGATAAGCTTCACGGTAATAATTATAAATACCGGTAAAATAGTTTAAATCTGCAGAAACTGAGACAAGATCAAATGCATGCCTCAGATGTTTGTAAGTACTTGTTGTGAGAGGAATGACGTCCATAATTAAATCATTATCATCATAAAACGTCATAAGCATTCCTCTTGCACACAGGTCAGCCAGTAAATATTCTGCCTCATGATCCGGATTATCATTTGTTTCCGATAATCTGATACATTGATGCATATCTTCTTCAAAGGAAACATGGGAAGGATTTGTATGGAGCATGGGATAGTTCTCCCAGTAGGTCAATATTCCTCTCAGAAGGAATGCAATCGGATGCTCCGGGTATGATCTGGTGATCTCTGCGTAAACCTCATGAGCTTTATTAAACTGCAGATTATAAATGCAATCAATATCCTTCCTGACAATGTTTAAAGCAGACGTATCCTGAAGTAATTGTGCATTCAACGGGCCTACGCTTAGAATTAATGCAAGCCCTGTGCATTTCATTAATATTCCTATTCTTCCTGCCATTTCAAAATGAAATATCCGGTACAAAATTATTAAAATCCAGGTTAAGTTTTAAATCTTATTTCCGAGCGATAGTTTCCTGAGTGGTTTGTTCACCTTAATAGTTGTAAAAACAACTGCGAGTGTCATAATACCACCGAATACTACCGAAGGCACCAGGCCTATTAATTTTGCAGCAACTCCCGATTCAAAAGCACCTAACTCGTTTGATGATCCGATAAAGATACTGTTTACAGATGCAACCCTGCCGCGCATTTCATCGGGTGTAAAAAGTTGTAGAATTGTTCCTCTGATCACAACACTTATATTATCAAAAGCGCCACTCAGGATTAATAGCAATCCTGATAATATAAAACTTTTGGAGAGTCCGAATCCAATCATACAAAGTCCGAAACCAAAAACACAAATGAAGAGTATTTTACCTGTGTTTTTCATCGGTGGACGAAACATAAGAATAAAAGCCATAAACGTCGCTCCAACAGCAGGACAGGCTCGAAGCAAACCCAAACCCTCCGGTCCGATCTTTAATACATCGGATGCAAACACAGGAAGCATTGCAACTGCTCCACCGAAAAGTACAGCAAACATATCGAGAGTAAAGGCTCCAAGCAACTCAGGTGTTTTAAAAACAAAACTTATCCCGCTTCGTATCCTGGTAAATACCCCTTCGGTAGTCTCAACAAATTCATGCTTTCCTACTTTTATCAGCATTATCATAAAGAACGACAGGGTATATAAACCTAATACCAAAGAATAGGCAGTAACTATTCCCCAAAACCCATAGACGAGTCCGCCGATTGCAGGTCCCATCACTGCCGCAACCTGCCAGTTGGCACTATTCCAGGTAGCCGCATTTGCATATAAATTTCTCGGGACAAGCTGTCCTAACAATGCAACCTGTGCGGGACTTAATATTCCTCTCGCCAATCCTGTTAAAAAGATAGTTCCAAAAACAGGAATGATACCGAATTTTTCGGAGAAATAAGCAGTGTTTGAGCTATAAACCAACAGAATTACCGAACCAAGTATAAGTAAAAGAGTGGTGTAATGAACAATTTTACGCCTGTTCCATAAATCGATATAATGTCCGGCAAAAAGAGATATACTAACCTGAGGGATTACTTCAGCAAGACCAATAAAACCAAGCCAGAGAACATTATGGGATAAAGCGTATATCTGCCACCCTACAATAACAGACTGCATAAGACTTGCCATCGTCATAAAAATGCGATAAAACAGATAATAACGGAAGTTTTTAACGTGTATTACTGCAAAAGCTTCACCGGCAAACCATGACTTCATATTAAAATATTTTCACCGGCAAAAGTGCGAAGAAATTACGAATTAGGAATGAGGATTTTAGGATTATAAATATCTTTCTCTTGTTATAAGTTATAAGCTACGAGCCATGAGCTACCAGCTATCAACTATATTTACTTTACCACCACAATTTTTACCCCTTTTTATGCCATTTTCGTTAAATGCATCTATAGTGAAATAATAGCTCTGCAAACTTTTAAAGCTTCGGATAGTCACTGAACCAGCGCCGGGTACCGGGTAATTAATGTTCACAGGAGGCAGAAGATGCTTATTTCTTATGTGTTAACAATATAGCCCTGCTGAAAAACACCCCTGGCCTTTCGATAATTTCAAATCCAGCCTTGATTAATCCGGCAGTCATTTTTTCGAATGCTGCATGGGTGACATGCATCTTTGGCTCAATTATAAAAACCTTACCGCCCGGTTTAAGAATAGTTTTAAATTCTTCAAAGAGTCTATCATGATCAGGTACTTCATGAACCATCCAGAATGCCAGAATAAAATCCGCTTTTTCAGTAAGCCCAATACTTTTCTCCTGACATTTATGCAATGTCACACGTTTTTCCAACTCAGTTCCTTTTAATTTACCGGCTACAATTTCAAGCATCCCATCCTGAAGATCTGCTGCAATAACCTTGCCTGATTCATGAACCAAATTTGCTATTTCAACTGTAAAAACACCAGGGCCACAACCCAGATCGATAACTGTCATACCTTCTTTTATATATGGCTTTAGTATTTTTTGCGGGTTTTGTAACCATCTCCTGAAAGAATTATCGAGACTTCCCGCGTGTCGTGACGAACAAACATATGGATTTTCTTCGTTTTTCATTTTTTCTGCTTAATATCAGTTAAATAATAATATATATCAAAATTAGTCCGGATTATCTGGTTTAAAAAAGGGATTGTGAATAAAAAAAGAGGTTGTCTCAAAAGTTATACATCTGTTCATTTTCCCTTTGTGTTACTTATATTTTTCCTTCGTGATCCTTTGCGGTTCAATGATTTGTATTTTACCACAAAGAGGCTCAAGCGTTAAGAAATAGCCTTGAAGGCTATTTTAGCGCAGAGGCCAGACTGCCGCGACGGCGGTTTCACTAAGGTCACAAAGGACTTTTGAGACATCCCCATATCTACACCTGTTCCGGAGCAGTTTTATTCTCATCATAATTGCAGCCTGGCCTGAATTTATCATGATATTTTCTACGCCATTCTCTCCTGTTATTATTATGTGGTCCGGGAGCTATTCCGGTAAGAAGAATTTTCGACAGAAGAAAGAGTCCGGCAGTCTGCCAGAATGTGAGGACAGGTCCGTGGAACAATAATGGAATCAGTGAGTTCCATAGACACATTACGAGATAAATTGTCAGGGTGATGAATCCTAATCCAAGAATACCAAATCCCACGTACTTTAAAATTCTTAACGTTTTCATACTAGTTGTTTTTTAGTAATTTATACAATTCATTTAATTTTTCCCTCAGGGCAAGAACAGCATATCTTTTCCGCGAGATGAGGGTATTGACTCCGATACCTGTTTTTTCAGATATCTCTTTGAAGCTTCTATCCTCGAACTCGTTTGCAACAAATACGTCTCTCTGCTCTTCAGGCAGTTCTGACAGAGTTTCATCGATGGCTTCCCAAATCATTTCCTTTATTTCCTCATCTTCGGGTGTCGATCCCAACGAAGGAAGAATCTCCTCGAGCGCTAGAGGGCCGTCTTCATCAACTTTTGCATTTTCACTGAAATCGATACTGGCATACTTTTTCTTGCGGAAAAGGTCGGTGATACGATTATCGGCCACTTTATAGAGCCATACTGTCAGTGTTTCAATCCTCCTGATGTCACTGAAGCCAATGGTAAGCTGGTAGAAGACATCCTGCAGTATATCCTCAGCCTCTACCTTATCGTGTATTCTGTTTCTTATATAGCCGAGCAGACGTTTACTTTCGTCTTTATAAACAGCTCCGATTTTTTCTGACTCTCTAGGACTCATTTAAGAGATTGTTTTATTCAACAGACGAATGAAGGGCATAAATATTTTAAATATCTGCTCATTTCTTTATTCCTGAGACAATAAAGTAATATTTAATTTTGCAAACAAAATATCAACGTAAGAATTTATCACCTATCAGACAATAAGACTCCCAGACCCATTTAAGTTGAATTATCAGCAAAAAACCGAAACCACTTTAAATTATTTGCACAAACGGACTCTTTTATTTACTTTTCACGAATTAATCTATGCTATTAATTTAGATTATTATTTTAATACTTAATAGTCTGTTGATGAGAAATTTTTCACTTGATAAAAACAAGATCAAAGTCCTTTTGCTGGAAGGGATTCATGAGAATGCCAACCTGTTCTTCAGGGAAAATGGCTACACCGATGTTGAATGTCTGAATGGGGCATTATCCGGAGAGGAACTTGAAAAGAAATTAAAAACTACCCATATAATTGGGATCAGAAGCCGTACTGAACTTCGTACAGACCTTCTAATCAAGACTCCCAAACTTTTTGCTATCGGATGTTTCAGTATAGGCACAAATCAGGTGGATATTCAGGATGCCAAAATGCTTGGAATACCCGTATTTAATGCCCCTTTCTCAAATACTCGCTCAGTTGCGGAACTGGTTATAGCCGAGTGTATCATGCTCATGCGAGGCATCCCTGAAAAAAATGCCCTGGCTCATAAGAAAATCTGGATGAAATCGTTCAATAATTCGGTAGAAATAAGAGGCAAAAACCTTGGTATAATTGGCTATGGACATATAGGTTCACAGGTATCCATTCTTGCCGAAAGCCTTGGCATGAATATTTTCTATTATGATATTGAGAAGAAACTGAGTCTGGGTAATTCCAAACCTGTATCAAGTTTGAACGAACTGTTAAGAATCTCTGATACCATTACTGTTCATGTTCCGTTAACAGATTTAACGAGGAATATGATCTCAGGTGACCAGATTGCTCAAATGAAGAAGGGATCATGCCTGATTAACGCATCGCGCGGTGATGTTGTTGATTATAAGGCTGTTGTTGAAGGTCTCAGGTCGAAACACCTGGCAGGGGTTGCGGCTGATGTTTTCCCGAAAGAGCCGTCATCGAACGATAAGCCATTCGAGAATGATCTACAGGATTTTAATAATGTAATTCTCACACCTCACATTGCCGGAAGCACCCTCGAGGCTCTTGCCAATATTGGACTGGAGGTAGCTGAAAAACTTGTAAGATACAGTGATACAGGCTCAACCATCGGAGCTGTAAATTTTGTCGAGATTGCTCTTCAGGCCAACTCTGCCAAACAACGCTTTTTACATATCCATAGGAATGTTCCCGGCGTTCTGGGCGAGATAAACCATTACTTTTCTTCAAGGGGAATCAATATTTCAGCTGAATACCTTCAGACCGACGCTGACCTGGGTTATGTCATCCTGGAAACTGATACTGAGCTTAATGATTCAGTCCTGAAAGATCTGAAGAATATACCGCATACAATAAGAGTAAGAATCTTGTATTAATAGTTTTACTTTCTGTTACTTTCTTTGTCTTGAAACAAAGAAAGTAACCAAAGAAAATTCAAGGCTGCAGATAATTTTGTGGCTCCTGTTTTGAAGCTTGCCCGCGCAATACAACTCGTCGTCCTTTGTCCTCCTCGGACAGTATTGCTTAAAGCAGGCCCCCCCAGCAAGCTTCAAAACAATCGCTTTATCCCAAAATTCTCTGAGGCCATTTGACATCCAATTATCTTAAAATTGTTGCTAAACTTTCTAATTAAAGTGCAAGGGCAATCCGGAAATGGTGCGAACAGCAGCCAAAACGGTAGTGCCATTAAGGCCAGCGTAGCAGGCGTCCGTTTTGGCTGAAGTTGGCATTTCCGGCCTCTTTTTCTTTGGTTCATTTCTTTTGGAGGAGCAAAAGAAATGAACAGATTATCTGCCACCCGGAGGACAATTCTTCCTTAAATAACTGGTATAAAGAGATGCCAGGTGAACAAATGTGCCTACTCCTTCGGAAAGACCATGTGTCCGGTTAGGATAGGCCATAAACTGAAATTGTTTATTGTATTTGACCAACTCATTAAGAAGCATCTCGGCATTCTGATAATGCACGTTATCATCTCCCGTTCCGTGAATATACAACAGGTTCCCTTTGAGGTTTTTTGCATAGGTGATTGGTGAGCCTTTTATAAAATCCTCCTTGTTTTCCTGTGGTAATCCCATGTATCGTTCCTGGTAGATATTATCGTAAGTAAGTAAATTAGTTACAGCAGCAATTGCAATTCCGGTTTTGTATATCTCGGGATACTGGAACATAAGATTCAAAGTTGCAGAGCCTCCACCGCTCCATCCCCATACGGCAATTCTGTCAGAGTCAACGAAATCCCATTTTAGTATTTCCTTCGCCGCCATTGCCTGATCGTGGATATTGATCTGGCCAATTTTTCTGTAAATTGATTTTCTCCAGGCTGCCCCTTTTGGTACAGGCGTGCCCCGGTTATCAAGTGAAATATAGATATAACCATCTTTTGCCATGTCTCCCAAGTAGAGGGAGTTCCTGGTATTGTCATAAGAATCCACAACTGTAGCTCTGGCAGGTTCAGTGTACACATAAAAAACCACAGGATATTTCTTTGCCGGATCGAAATTTACAGGTTTAACCATCCATCCGTCCATCTCAATACTGTCTGCAGTTCTTATTTTGAAGAATTCTACAGCAGGTTTAACTTTAAGAGAATCGAGCCGGGCAATAATACTTTCTTTTTCATTTAGTGGTTTCTGATTGGCTACCATGATAAATTCGCTGGCAGGACGTGTAAAACTGTTTGAGAATGAATGAGCTGCATATTTGCCATTGGGTGAAAAGGAATAACTGTGAGTTCCTTTCAAAGATGCCGGACTTACCAGTTCGGAAGTACCATTACCATCAAGCCTGGTGCGGTACAGATAGTTCTGGGTTGCATTTTCAGGAGAAGCCATAAAATATACATACCCTTTTTTATGGTCGACAAATGTTATGTCAGTAAAATCATAATTATCTTTTGTTACAAGTTTTTCCGGTTTCCCCTCTAGAGACACCTGGTATAAATGTCTCCAGCCATCTTTTTCAGAATCCCAGAGAATGCTCTTTGTTTCATTCAGCCAGATAAAGCTATTTGTAAAACTGATTGAGTATGGATTTCCAGGCTGAAAAATATCAACCCAGGCCTGATCGGTCTCTTCTTCTATCATTTTAGATTTACCAGTAGCAGCTTCAGATATATAAAGCTTGCTGGAATTTTGTTTACGGTTGAGCTGTTGAATGAGCAAATTATCGGTAGAAGGAATAAACTCTACTCTTACCAGGTAGTTTTGAGCAGGATCGCCCGGGATGTTCACCCATGTGGTTTTGATATCTGCAATATTCACAACGCCAACCCTGCATAATGATGGTTTTTCTCCAACCTTAGGATATTCAATAGGAATAACCCGCGAGTAGACGGAATCGGTATTGTTAATCAAATAAAATTTTCTGATGCTGCTTGCATCAATCTGCCAAAAGGCAATTTTTTTGCTGTCGGGACTCCATCGAAATCCATCGCGACAGGCAAATTCTTCTTCATAAACCCAGTCAAAAGTACCATTAATCAGTGTTACTGAACTATCGCTTGTCAGGGCTTTAATCCGGGACGTGCCCAAATCTTCAACATAAATATTGTTTCCGCTGACATAGGCAACAGAATTTCCATCAGGGGAAAACTTGGCGAACATTAACGAGGATGATGGAAGACTTTTGCCCAATTGACTTAGTGAACCTGATTTCCTGTCAAACATCCAGTAATCACCTTTTGAATTAAGTCTCCAGACCCTTTTTGTATTCGTGAACAGCAATACTTTTTGCTGGTCGCCCGATAAAATGTAGTAACTGAATTGCAAAGGATTCGTGCTCCCTGATGGTGTAAGCTGTTGTTTGGACAATACCACAACCGGCTTATTATCAGGCAAAGTATATTGAAGGAGTTCATTTTTCTCAACACGATAGTAAGAATTCCCATCAACCGACCACCTGATGTTTGCGACTTGAGAACTGGCAACCAAGGTGATGAAAAGAATTATCGCCGAGATTACAAGGGCTTTTACTCCGCTTCTGTTCCGGACAAAAATTTCAGATTCAAACATATAAAAGGATTTAAGACTAATAAGAACATATTCAGGATCAACATTTTTTATATCGGGCACCTTCAGGAGTACTTTCTTTTAAAAGATTTTACAGTATCACTCTGAAGGGGATGCCGGGGACCTATAATTGACATCTCCCCCTCTAAAACGTTAAACAATTCCGGAAGTTGATCCAACCCCGACTTAAGAAGAAATCTCCCTATTTTTGTTATACACGGATTCTCTTCGAATTCAGATCCTGAAACTTTTATTTTAGATTCCCGATAAGCATTTTTCTTATCAGTATTGGAATACATAGTCCTGAATCTGCAGACTTTTATCTGACGACCCCTCCATCCAACTTTAGAAAGTTTACTTATTACAGGTCCCCGGGATGTCAGCTTTATAAGCAAACCTATAATAATGAAAACAGGAGACAGAACAACAATCATCAATAGGGCAATATTAATATCCAGTGTTTTCTTTACAGCAAGGGCATAGGAATTATTTGGAATGTTAATAAAACTCAGAAATTTGTCATCTGCAATATCAGTTTTGACTGCGCTGGAAAGATTTGGTTTGGAGGTAGCAGATTTAAGTCTGAATGTAACCCCGAGATCTTCACACGATGTTAAGATTTCACGAACCTTTGTGGCATCGGTTTTCTCTTTTAAATAAAGGACTTCATCAACAAAATCCACCTCTATCATATCGTGTATTATTTCGGTAAATCTTTCAGGCAGAATTATTGAACTGCTTTCATACCTGGTTTTTATCTGAACTGATTCTGTAAATATTACTGCAGCTTTGTAGCCCAGTTTCTTATTTGAAAGTAGATTTTCGATAAAATCCAGTGAAGAATCATCTGCGATTATAATAGCGATCACATGATTATCATCCTTCTCACCCAGCCTTTTAAAAATCTTATATATTAATATCCTTCCGAAGAATAAATAAATAAATCCAAACAAAAGCAGTCCTGCCATGAACAGTCTTGAAACAGGATATAACCTGAAAATCAAATGATAAAGAGCCAGGAGGCAGAATATCGAAACAGACACCTGCAAATAGAGTAATGAAAGAACTTTATATCGTCTGGTGGAAATACCGGTAATTCTTACCAGATATAGTATTATAAGCCAGAAAGGCAAAATTACAAGGAAGAGGATAAGTAAATTTTTTTCGGAAAAGAAAAACTTCCACTTTTCAGAATAGTTTATGAAATATGAAGACTGAAATGCTAACAGAATCGTTAAAATTTCCATGCAACTCAGTAAATATTTCAGGAGATTCCGACTCTTCGATTCAGGATTATTTTGAAGCCGATAATTGTTAGTAAAAACATCCATAAACCAGAATGCCTTATATCAGGGATTTCGCGTTATACCTAAAAAACGATAAACTACGCGACTAATGTAATAATTATTCTACAGATGGTTTGTCCTTTTTTGTGCAAAAATAAGTGAGTCCGTTAAATTCTGTTATATCGAGAATCTTCAGACCTCTTTCCTCAAGCATCATCTGAACAGATTTTTTGGTCAGATACCTGTTTGTTTTTGAATCGATTATCCCATATAACATATTCAGGAATGAACTCCATGGTCCAGAGTCAACTTCAGAATTATTCCCGTCGCTATCGATCTGATAAGCAGGCTTCTTCTTGGAGGACATAAAGATATTTTGGTTCTTATTGTCGGTGAAACAGCCGATAAAATGGCATTTGTATGGTAATACACTATATATACCCTGAAGAAAATCTTTTAATCTTTTAATATTGTTTAACTGGTTTAGATTTACAACCGTCTTCACCTTTTTAAGATCTTCAACTTCGAAATAGTAATGATGCGAAGAAGTAAGTACCAATAGATCTGTTTTTTTTGCCAGACCGAGCCATTCTAGATAACTATAGAAGTCTTCATGACCTTCCACGGCAAATTCATCATGAACGGCGTTAACGGTGGGTTTATTAATCATAAGATTCTTTTTGCTTAATAATTCCCCATCTTGTTGATTATTAATATCTTTCTTCGTTTTAACGATCGTTTTGTTTTTCATAAATCTTAGTCCGAACCAAAAAATAAAATTATTAAAGAAGTCAATTATGATCAACACATTGAGGACAAGTTTTGATAAACGGGGATTTAAACTCTTTTGAATTTCGTGGTAAAAATGGTGATTATCCCAGATATTTGCCTGTTAGTGTATGAAAAGAGGGGGTTGGTAAAAATCAGCCATATCTTTTATGCTGATTTAATATTGAAATTAAACATTCTGCAGACACTTTCTGCAAGTATACATTGATAGTCATTTACATACATTCACGAAAGAATTTTCTGACAATAATAATTAACGCTTTTCCAATTTTGACTAACGTATGCATAAAATTGATGAAACAACCTTAAAAGAAATATTGCTTGTTTTAAGATCAGATTACAACCAAAAGGAAGTTAATTTTGAACTTAAACAATTAATCATTTGTACTTATATAATGAAATTTTACCTTATTCACATTTGAAAAGTATAATTTAGCGCCAGAAAAAAAGAGAATTTAGCAATGCCAATAAATATCCCGAATAATCTGCCGGCAATTACCATCCTTAAGAATGAAAATATATTTATTATGGATGAACAACGTGCATCGCATCAGGATATACGTCCTTTGCGGATTGCATTATGTAATCTGATGCCGCTTAAAATTGTAACTGAAACCGACTTCATAAGAGTTCTGTCAAATACTCCGCTGCAGATAGAACTTGATTTTTTCTTTATGGATAAGCATGATTCAAAAAATACATCTAAAGAGCATTTAAATATTTTTTACAAAACATTTAACCAGATTAAACACAAACGCTATGACGGCCTTATAATTACAGGCGCTCCGGTAGAGAATCTCGAATTTGAGCAAGTTGACTACTGGAAAGATATTTCAAAGGTAATGGACTGGAGTAAAACAAATGTAACCAATACCCTGCATATTTGCTGGGGAGCGCAGGCAGGCTTATATCATCATTACGGGATTCAAAAATTTCCTTTAGAGAAAAAAATATTCGGAGTATTTGAACACCAGATCACTGATAATAAAATACCCTTATTCCGGGGTTTTGATGATACATTCCCCTCTCCTCATTCGCGTTATACAGAAAACAGAATTGAAGATATTCAAAAACATCCTGAATTAACGCTTGCCGCCTGGTCAGAAAAAGCAGGAGTTCATGTGGTTATCTCAAAAAACAGCCGGCAGATTTTCGTTTTCGGCCATTTTGAGTATAATGCAAATACACTCAAAGATGAATATGAACGAGATCTGGCAAAAGGATTGGCAATTGACATTCCGGAATGCTACTATCCTGATAATAATCCAAAAGCAAAACCCGTGGTAAAATGGCGTGCGAATTCTAATTTATTTTTTGTAAACTGGTTGAATTATTATGTTTATCAGGAAACACCTTATGACTGGATCTGATTCGCGAAGATCCACATAGGTAAAAATAAATACAACTCCATACCAACAAAAGCTGAATAAAATTGTTATACTCCCACAGGTTTTATTGCTGATTTAATTTTCATTATTAATCATTTAAAACTTAAAATTATAATCTCGGGAAAAATAGTTATTGGAGCACTGGCTGGTATCGCTGCCGGTGCATTGATCGGGGTATTATTTGCTCCTGATAAAGGTTCTGAAAGCCGGCATAAAATAGTTAAAAAAGGAGAGGATTATCTGGATTCGATAAAGACGAAATTCAATTCACTCCTTGACAGCATGGCTGGAAAATATGATGGGGGGAAAGTAGAAGTCTCTGACATTGGCCAAACGACAAAAAACAACTCAAAATAAGCAAAAAGAGAAGCACAACCTTCAGCCGGTTGAAATATTAAACAGAATATTTTAACAGGATTTCATTGGCACTTACAAAACGATTCTTAAGACAAAGCCCGGCATTTTGAGCCAGGCTTTTTTATTTTTAAAACATAAATTAATAATCGGTTTGACCGATTCTGAATAATTCTTTATCAGAATCTGATCAAAGTGTTATAATAATGCTGAGCAGTTCCTTTATAGATTTTCCAAGCTTTGAACCTAAACTCTCAATCATCTCTTTTTCATTGCCTTCATCAAAACTCAAATCCTTATCTGTAAGATTTTTAAATTTCTTTTTCAGCTTATCCTTTTTATCATCCCAATACCGCACTGAAGTGGTTCCCATGATGCGTATTTTTATACTGTAATTCTATTTAAAACCAATATGTGAAAGCAAATATTTTGCATATCATAAAAGAATAAACAAAGTTTGTGCCAGAAAAAAAAGCAAAAATAAATTTATGATTCAATTTGTCTAAACGGCTGAATAATTGTCACTTTGAAATATATTTCTTTTTATAGTAACATTTCTTAAGAAAGAAAGTTCATTCTCATTTTGAGAAATTTTTTAAAATTTTCTCACTCATCTGAGAAAGTTATTAGAACTACCTCATTAAAGATTATTCTTTAATCCAGTGGCAATAACCTCTATGAACCCGTTGGGGAATGCGCAATGAATATAAAGCGCGTAAGGAATTCCGTTATTATTCATTTTTTCTCCGGGAGAATATTCTTTTTAAGCCAGCCCATGAATTTTTAGGTTTTGAAGAATCTCTCTGGTCTCCGATGAGAGCTGCATAAGGCTGCAAACCCTCAACATTTTCAAAAACAATTTTAATTATTCCGGATAAAGGAAGAAATAAAATAATGCCTGGGATACCCCAGATTAAACCTCCGAGGATCAGGACAAAAATTGTAAAGAAGGGACTAATGTTTACACTTCCTCCAACTATATAAGGTTCAATAATATAGTGATCTATAGTATTAATAGCTAATATAATGATGACAACCCAGATTGACTGATTTAAGCTTCCGTCTATCATTGAAATAAAGAGAGGGACAAGTCCTCCGATTAAAGCGCCTACATATGGTATGATGGTCATAATGGCGACAATCAAAGCAAGAATGACACTGTTTTTCAGACCAACAATCAAAAAACCAATGAGAAACAATATTCCCATGATGCAGGCAGCAACGAGCCGTCCTGTGAGGTATTGCTGGGCTACCTGGCTGATTCTGTCAATCATATCTTTTGCCTTATTTCTCTTCTCTTCCTTATAAAGCATTAACACAAATTTTTCATATTTAGTTCTCTGCATTAAAAACAGAAAGATAAATACCAAAACCACGAACAGGCTTCCTATAAAAGCAATTGTGTTTTTAATAAAATTAGAAAGAAAACTCCCCGCATTATTAAATACTTCTGATGCATGTACTCTCAGTTGCTGGGAACTCACACCCAGGCTGTCGTTAACCCATCGCTGTAAATCCAGTTTTATTTCTTCATATCGTAATAATATAAGAGGAAGTTCCTTTCCTATATTACCTATCTGAGCAGCAAGAAGCAGGATAACTACTGAAAATATTACAACAATGATCATTACAGAAATAAGAGACGAAATGACTCTTGATACTCCGCGATTTTCAAGTCTGTTTGATACCGGTGTCATAAGCATTGCCAGAAGACCTGCAAAGCTGATCAGTACAAAGAATCCTCTTCCAAAATATAATACAATGCTGGTTAGTATTACGAAGAGTAATATCTTATTAATTCGTTCAAGTCCGGGATGTGGTAACATAAACTAAAAAAGATATGCTAAGTTAAAAATAATAGTCTAAACTAATCAATATCAACCATTAAACAAGAATGTACCGTGAAAAGTTTTAAAATCTTCCCTGATTCGCTAAATGTTTTGCATTACTCGTTTAGAGTTTATGGTTTTGCGTTAAGGACTCAAAATGCTGAAGGTATTGATCAGGCCTTGACATGCACTCTGCATCCGGGACCGGTCTCCCAGCAATCAGTCTTTTCCTCAACTTTTTTCACTATCTTCGGCAATTATATAATTGAAGCTCTTTGCAGCTAGCAACGCAGAACCGATCCGCCATTTGGCGGAGAGCTCGGCGAAGCCAATGCGCTCGCGGGGATTCAAATTAAACTCCTAGTACATAAGTGATATTCGACGATTTAAATCTGAATCCGGAGTTGCAGGAAGCAATTGGTTACATGGGTTTCAGGGAAACAACTCCAATCCAGGAAAGGGTCATTCCGGTGATCCTTTCCGGCAGGGATCTTATTGGCTGCGCGCAGACCGGAACCGGAAAAACGGCTGCTTTTCTGCTGCCAATATTGAATTTTATATCAGAAAAACGACCAGTTCATACACATACTCTTATATTGGTACCTACACGTGAACTGGCTATCCAGATTGATCAGCAGATTCAGGGATTGGCTTATACTCTGAACATTACATCTCTGGCTGTATACGGGGGTGGTGACGGCATCGGTTGGGACCAGGAGAAAGTCGCCCTGTCGAAAGGAGCCGATATTATAGTGGCTACTCCAGGAAGGTTGATTTCACATCTTAATCAGGGCTATGTAAAGTTCAACCAGATAGAGGTACTTGTTCTTGATGAAGCAGACAGGATGCTTGATGTCGGGTTTTATGATGATATTATGCGAATAATTTCCTATTTGCCAAAAATACGTCAGACCCTGATGTTCAGCGCCACAATTCCTTTCAAGATACGGTCTATGTCGAAACATATTATGAAAAACCCTGTGGAGATTGCTCTTGAAAGGTCGAAACCTGCCGAAGGGGTAATACAGGCTGTCTATATGCTGAACGACAGTCAGAAGTTGCCGTTGATAAATAGTCTAATTGCCGACAACCCTGAATACACCAGTATATTAATATTCAGTTCAACCAAAAAGAAATTGAGTGAGATTGTGCGGGGTCTGAGGTCAAAAGATTATCATGTTGAAGGCATTTCTTCAGATCTCGGGCAGAAAGAGAGGGAAGAGATGCTTTTGAGGTTCAGATCGCGTAAAACCCGTGTCCTGGCTGCAACCGATGTGCTAAGTCGTGGAATAGATATTAAAGATATCAATCTGGTAATAAATTTTGATGCTCCGTCTGACGCCGAAGATTATGTTCATCGGGTTGGTCGCACTGCACGTGCAGATACTACGGGCGTAGCAATAACGCTTGTCAACAGAATTGATATGCCGAAGCTGCAGAGGATTGAAAAATTAATCGGATACAAGGTTAACAGGGAGCCGCTGCCTGCATTTATTGCTGAGATACATGAGAAACTACCCGACAATCGACCCTCCACCAGAAAACCTGAAAGAGGTAAATTTAAAAGGAGATATAATTAATACCCAATAACAATGCAAAGTGCAGAGAGTATAAAAAGGAGAATTGAAATGAAAGAAAGAAATGAATTTAGAAGTGAATCTCCTTCCGAATCCACATCTATTAAAGTATCAGATGATTCAAACTCAAACGAAATCCTGGTATTCACATCTTTCTGCAATGTTTACAAAGTTCAGAAAAAGGAGATCATTGATAAGCTTCAGGCATTGCAGAAAATTGACCTGGAACCAGGAGAAAAACCTATTTACCTGACTGGCGAAAAGAAATATAACGGATTTTTAATTGTTGCTTTCGAAAACGGAAAGATCGGAAAGATTTCGACTGACAGTTTTCAAACCGAGTACGCAAGGAAAAAACTAAAAAATGCTTTTAACTCTGAATCGAGATTGATTTTCATTGAACTCATTGAACATGATATCGATCTTGTTGCCGAAAGCAGTATAAAAAAAATTGTCCTTTTCAACACATTTCAGATTAATCCGGTCGGAAGCAGAACAACAAAGGGTGTGCAGGTAATGAAATCAAAAGATGGCAGTTCAATGATAAAGGTTAAAAGGCTGGAAAACACAAAACTGACCGAACCTGAGTATTACCGTAAAAGCGAAACTTTGAATGTCGTTGGATATTACCTTAAACAAGAGGATGAAATTTAAGCCAGATAATGTCAAACCTAAATCAAGCCCCTGAAGATCTATTATTTACAGGGGCTTATAAACAAACAAATCGCAAACTTCATGGTAACGTTTCGACTTCAAATACATGTGTCAATCCTGTCATACTGCAACCTGAACTGATAGAACGATAGGTTCCTTAACGGTGTGCCGGTCTTTCGCCTCCTGGATATTTGAATCAGTCATGATAGCCATAAGCTTATCCATATTTGTTACTTCCAGAACCATTACTACAGATTTGGGATCATCCTTATCCTGAAATGTTTTAAAGCTTGATACGGCAGGAGCAAATAGCCGGACTCTTTCATCATGGCCTTTCAGCCATGTTTTAAAATCACCTACTTTGTGGAGGGCAACTACTGTTGGCATAATTACTATTTTTTAAGTTAATAACTGATTTGAAAAAGTTGAATAATTCAGACAACTTCCTTAATTATTGGTAATAAGGAATATTATAACACAGGAATAATGTAAATGTTCAAAGTTGCCCCAAATGAATAAAAAGGAGAATTAGACGGAGAGCTGCCTGGTCAGTCTGGGAGTTAAGGTTAAGGTTGAGGTTAAGACGTGATGTGCGCGAATTTTCTGCTCGGTTCTTTTGATTACCCAAAAGAACCGAGCAGAAAAAAGACTCAATTTATATTATCACATCAGCTCCTGCGAGCTCGCCGCAGGCAAATAAACAAATTAACAAGATCTGTAATCCGGACTATCTGTGCTTGGTCCGAACCACCTGTATCTGTATTTCGCAATGATATCGTAGACAGGATCTCTGATAAAAGCCGGCACTACAATAAATACATAGAATAAAGGCCATAAGCCATCAAGGCATTTTAAAATATGCAGTACCGCATTGGATTTGGTAAAGATCTTTTCATTCTGTATTAACAATACTGAACCTTTATTTACATTTTTTTTGTTATATCGGTTTAGATATTCTGACGCCTTTTCCGATTCCAGAGGGATAAAACAGAAAATTCCAATGCTGTCGTTTTTTGTAATAAATCTGACAACATTATTGCACAATTTGCAGGTACCGTCAAAAAGAATTATATAATTTATACCCTCCTTTTTATCGTAACTGATCCTGTCACGTTTTAAAGATAAATTCATTGTCTGGCAATTGAAGGAACAAAGATAGAAATTGTTTCTTATCAATAGAACTCATCGACCAGGACTTTATTCACTTCCAATGGTGTTATCATAACGAGGAATGAGGCTTGATATGCTAGCACCTCCAACGCCGGTCAAACATTTTATATTCTTCTCTACCTTCTGTTCGCTGTTGTGCCTTAGCGCCGTTGTGCTCCCGATAGACCGGGGCAGTCTATTAAGTCTCTAAAGCATGATAATTAGCTTAAGCAACTCCTGTTTGTTTTTACCGATTTTTTCACTCAGAAGTGCCAGCATGGCATTTTCCTCTCCCTCTTTAAAATTGAGGTCTTCATGGGAAAGATTTTTAAATTTTCCCAGGAGTTTTTCTTTCCAGTATCCTCCGTTATTCGCTTTCATGACTCTGATATTTTGTTTTTAAATGTTATGATCTTTATACCAAAGACGCACCCTATTGTGGAGAATCATGAATAAAATCGGTGGGTAGAGGACGGCGATCGGTAAGCGGAAAGCAAAATTAGAGTGTACGATAGGTTATACGCGGATAACACAGTATTAAGACAAAGAAAGTAACAATAGAACATTAACCTCAATAATTCGTTTTATATTCAGACACTGAAAACCAAAGTATTATGAATCCAAATGCAATCAGAGAATTTGCCTCTTCTTTTCAAAAAAGCAGAATACTATTAAGCGGTTTTGAGCTTGACATATTTACAAATATTGAGGAATCCGGCATTACAAGTAAACAGATTTCACACAATCTGAATTTAGATGAACATGCCTGTGAATGTCTTATGAATGCGTTGGTAAGTTTAGGCTTTCTTAAAAAGCAAAACCAGTTATTCTTCAATACCGCTGAGGGTTTTGCTTTTTTGTCGAGAAAGAGTCCTGACTATTTAGGAGGTTTGATGCATTTAAACCATCTGTGGAATACCTGGAGTAATCTTACAAAGGTTATAAAAACAGGTGTTTCAGCCCATCCCGAAGAAATCAATGAAAGAGGAGGAGACTGGCTTACTCCCTTTATAACTGCGATGCACGAGAGGGCAAAAAAACAGGCTCCCCAGCAACTGGCAAGTATTGATTTGTCAATTATTAAATCTATCCTGGATATCGGTGGCGGTTCAGGTGCATATTCTATGGAATTTGTTTCGCGGAAATCCGGAATTGAAGCTACTGTTTTTGATCTGCCTAATGTTGTACCGATAACAAAAGTTTTTCTTGAAAAAGAAGGTTTTTCGAATAAAGTAAAGATTTATGCCGGCGATTACACAACAGATGATCTGCCCGGGGGATTCGATATGGTGTTTTTATCTGCTATTATTCACAGTAACTCCTTGAAGGTAAACCGGGATCTGATAAAAAAATGCTTTGGTTCGTTAAACGGAAATGGCCAGATTATAATTCAGGACTGGATAATGAACAATGACCGGACAAAACCAACATCCGGCGCTGTTTTTGCAATAAATATGCTTGTGGGAACCGAATCGGGTGATTGTTATACCGAGCAGGAGGTTACCGAAATGTTAAGTGCCGCAGGATTTAAAGATATTTCAAGAACAGAATTTGAAACAGGGTTAAGTCGGATGGTTGCATATAAAAAATAATTTCCGGATTGTCCTCGCTTTCTGACTTAAAGGATGCAGTCCTAATTTACAAGTGCTGAATAGTTTTATGAAATATTTGTTTTTGGATTTCCAAAGGCCACAGATTATTTTACCGGTATGAGGTATGCGGTGCGCGATACACGGTCTCAGATTATTTTGGGAGGAGCCAGCCTGCAGAGGTGGCAAAAGTAAGCAATATTGTTTGAGTGATCCGTCGGGTTTTGTATTTTAAAGGATGTAATCATACAGATTGCATTTCATAAGTATTAAATAACAGGCAACAATAACTATGTAAATAATGCAACTTTATTCAATAATTGTGTAATGCTGTACCATAAATATGGGCTTATCTTTAGATTTATTGATAATCATATATTTAATTGAGGAGGAGATAAAATGGAAATTGATGAAAACATCGATCCTAAGCCAGTAAATGACAATACTGAAGCCAGAAAAAAAGAAGCCCTTATCAGAGAAAATGAAAACAGGTTAAGGAAAGAAGAAGTAAAAAAAGCGGTTGTAACGACTTCAATCATTGGATTTGTAGTCCTGTTAATTGCCATAATAATTGCTTTTTCGTTTTATAACCGTGATCATAAACTACTGCTCAGTCAGATGGAAACACAGAAGAATTCATTTACAGAGAAACTAACTTCCCGCGATTCATCAATTGGAGAATGGGTTACCACTTTTAGCGAAGTTGAAAAAAATATCGCAATCATAAAGGAAAAAGAGCACATAGTTTCAACCAATTCGTCGACCGGGGAATTATCCAGAAATAATAAACAACAAATTTTGGAGGATATTAAATACATTAATTCACTACTTGAACAAAACAAAAAGAAAATTTCCTCCTTAAATAGTCAGTTGAGTAAGTCTGGCGGAACAATAAAGGGTCTGCAAAATACAATCACTGGATTGGAGGCATCGGTGAAACAGAGTGAAAGTGATGTTGCGGATTTGAAGGCCACACTGCTCACCAAAAAATTTGAGATTGAACAGCTAAATACCGAGAAGACCGATTTGCAGGGAACTATTGTTCAGAAGGATGAGAAAATCAATACTCAGACTCATGAGATGAACAAGGCTTTTTATGCATGTGGAACGTTTAAACAGCTGAAGGCTAAGGGGCTTTTAACTAAAGAAGGCGGATTCATCGGATTAGGGAAAACGAAAACCTTAGCCACAAGTTTTCCTGATAGCTCTTTCGCGCAAATCGATATTACTGTTATGAAATCGATTCCTATAAATTCAAAAAGCGCTAAGCTTATCTCTGAGCATCCCGCGAATTCATATCAGTTCATCCGTGATAAAGACAAGAAAATTGAATCAATAGAGATAACAGATCCGATTCAGTTTTGGAAAATTTCAAAGTATGCAGTTGTGGAGATTACTAAATAAAGTATAGAAATATTCTTCTTAAACCCCGCAAGGTCAATGATCTTCGGGGTTTTGTTTTTTCATAAGATGACGGTTGGGAGGGAAGGATTTCTTGTCCTGATTTTTCGCAGGAGGCCCGTTGAGGCCCCTGGCCGCTTCTTCGATCTGAATTGCTGATTTAAGAGAATCATTTCAATTTCAGCATCAGTGCTTTATACCTGGCATCATTTCGTATCATCCCGAACACAGGATCGGACTCGACCGTCTTTCGTGAAATAAAACCATGATTTATAGCTGCAGAAAGTGCATCGACCGACTCCTTTGATTTACCTGATCCACACAGGGACCTGGCAAGATTATAATAATTATTCTGGTTTTCACTGTCCGACAATGT
>OCZT010001933.1_pt1 | contig 21472 bp, 22 predicted proteins | sample 1539031 | NCBI WGS metagenome assembly OCZT01 (sample SAMEA3539308, study PRJEB22396) | soil metagenome | biome: tundra; feature: field; material: soil | place: USA | collected 2010-05 | depth 0.15 m | reverse complement strand
AACGGAAGCCTTCCAAGCTTCACACGAGGGTTCGATTCCCTTCGCCCGCTCCACTTCAAAAAACGCTTGTTAAATCAAGATTTTCAACGGATTCAAAAGCCTCAGATGTTTCAGGCATAACGCCAAGGCATAACGCTCCACTGGCGCGCTGGAATGGAACTTTGCCTTTACCGCTTTCCGATTTCACCAAACCTGGGGTGTGGGCTGTTTGTCCCCCCATATCAGGACAAGGCGGGCGTCGGAAAGCCGCGCCAAATCCGGCCAGCCGTTCCGGTGATTTCGGACTTTTACGCTTTGCCGCCAGTAAATTCAAAACCAGAAAAAACCTATGAAAGATACGCAGTATATGGTGGTTCGTGTTCTACTCAACTCGGATCAGATCAAGATCCTTGAGCGTCTGAATAAACAAATCTTCGGACAGGCGTTGGATGTTGAGGACTTCCTTGGCTTCGTGGTCAAGCTCGCCTGCACACACCCCAAAACAGTCGCTCAATTCTTCGAGAACTTTAACAAATACCGTGTCGCTGAAGGTCTTGAGAATAGCGCTATGACAATGAATGTTCTGAACGACCGGATCAAACTTGCCGGAAAAAAAATGTGAAATTCATCCACGTCCATGATTAACGCGATTACCAAATTGAGGGAATTATGACTATAAACAGAGCAGAGCGATTGTTTCAAAAACACCGCCGGGCCATCGAAGGAAACAGGATGATGGCAAACCGGGATGTGCTGGGGCTGGCGCTCGGGGTGGGCGCCCAAAAAATAACGGCGGCGCGGGTGATGATCGGCCAGGTGGGGAGCCGGAAGATTTTTATCAAGCCGTTGCGGGATTTTTTTCAAAAGTATCCCGGATTTCGCATACAAAACGCGGCTACGCCAGAAACGCGGGAGGCTTTTTTGAGGCGGGCAACGCTGTCACTTAACGCGGTCGCCAAGTGACATGATTGACGAAAAACAGATGACGCTGGCGGTGGACCTGATAGGCCAGTGCAGTGTGGTGGGCTGGCTCGCCAGTGAGAAATTGAACGGGTGCCGCGCCTATTGGGATGGCCGTCAATTCTGGACGCGCGGCGGAAATGTCATTTCCGCGCCGAGTTGGTTCACCCGCGGGCTGCCGGCTGTTCCGCTGGATGGTGAGATTTGGGCGGGCCGTGACGGGCTGTGTGGCAAAGCCAGCTTTGAGGTCGCTCGGGTGGCCGTGCAGCATGGCGGCCGTTGGTTTGAAAAAGTGTCCCCGTCCGGCCATCGAATCGAATTCGCGGTTTTCGATTTCCCGGCCTTGAGCGAGACTTGGAGCAAGCGAATGGCAGAAGCTGCCAGGTCCATCCGGCGGGCAGCGTGCGCCGCCGGCGTGCCGTTCCACCGCGTCACCAGCCGCGCCAGTGGATTGATTTCATGCTGCACGTCCGGCGCTTGGGCGGCGAGGGCGCCATGTTCCGCAACCCGGAGATCACCGATTACGAAGTTGGTCGGAGCGAAAATCTGCTGCGCTTTAAGTTCGCCGTCTGATCAATTCACGACGTTCGCCTCAACGCCAAGGCCGAGCAAGATTAGTTCCGGCACGGTTTCGGGGTGTCGGCCATAGGTCAGCATTATTTCGAGGTTTTGCCGGCTAAAGTTTGGAAGCTTTGCCTGGATCATGAGGAAGGCGGGATCCTTGCCCTCGTTTTGGGTCAACAGAGCCACGGCCGCGCACAGATTTTTCATGTGCTTGATAACCGTTCTGGCCGGATACGATTGGTCAATCATCATTTAAATGAGTTTGGATTATCGCGCCACCCGTGACGAGCTTGGCCAGATGGCTGGCCGTTGCGTTGGTATTCTCGACCAGTTTTCCAAATTGTATCTCCGGCTGGGCGGCCGTTCCGGGTTTGGCCCGGTCGGCAATCATGCGGGCCCGGTCGCTGTCTGAAGCAGTTAACCAGCGCATCCGCACTCGCATGGGGTCTTCCGGTGTATTTTCTGTCACGTGCCATTTCGGGACCGCACCGGGAGCAACGGCGGGTTTGTTTTTTGCTTTGAGCAAATCGCGTTGATTGCGCGCGTAATCCAGTTCCGTTTTGGTTGGAGCGTCAACGGTTTTCTTGTTGAATATCTTTTGACCTATAGGACTATTAAAATCCACCAAACCTTCGGCCATAGCACCTAGAGTTATACCAGGCGCGGCGCCGGCCATTTCTCCAACCTTGCCGATGCCCTTAGCGGACACCACGGTCAATGTGTCATTCACCTCCTGGATTTTTTGATGTGCCTGGTCAATGTTCTCGATGTCGGTCTTGGAAATTACCGGCGCGTGGGCTGCCATGCCATCCAACAACTCCTTGCTGGCCGTAAGATAAGGCAGCAATTCCCGGCCGCCGCGACCGAACAGTTCCATGGCCATCGCCACCCGCTGCGCCGGGTCAACCGTCTCCGCGGTCTTGGCCCGGATTTCTTCAAAAATATCCGCGTTGCTTTTGCCGTTCGTGGCAATGCCCCAGCGGCTGAATATGTCCACGGCTTTCTTTTCCCCCTCCGCCGCCTGGCCGATCAGCTTGTTCATTATCCCCAGGCCGGTCTGGCCGGCATTGATATCGATATGCATCTGCCTCAGTTGATAGTTGAATTTCTGAACCGAATCGGTGTCAAAGCCCGTCTGGATCGCCTCGTTTTTAATTTCCGATACTTTGGTCAGGATGCTGTTGAACACCATGCCGACGCTGACGCCGGAAAAGATGGTGGCGATTGAAGATGCCGCGCCTGACCACATGCTCTGAAATTTTGACGCCACTGTTTTCTGGCTGGCCAGCATTGCCTGCGAGCCGCGCTGGACGGCGCCGCCGTCAAAGCCCATGCGGAGCAGTATCTCCTCGATTTGACTTGCCATAAAATTTCAGTTCAATCCGCCGGCACCTGGTAACCTGCGGCGAGCAGGCGCTGGGCGGCGGCTGCCCGGAGGTAGCGAATGGGGCGTTTGCAGGTCCGGTCCCGGCATTGGTCGAGGCCAAGAACGTGTTCGCGCCTCGCGATGGTGGTGGAAGACAGCTCATTCGCTGCGGCCAATTCTTTTCTTTTAAAAGTTTTTCTCATTGAATCTAAAATCAGCCTGCCGCCCTGGAAAAGCATCGTATAAACCAGGCGGCAGGCGCACCAACCCCACCCACGCAAACGCGTGGGGGTCAGATTAAATATCCATGCCTTGGGTCACGATGCGGACCCCCGCGCGGTCGGTTACGGAGTCTTGTCCGCCACCCTGGTTGCCGCCGGCCACGCCGAACAAAAGGCCGAGCGAGAAAACCACGTCGCCATTTATCTGTTTCTCGTAGCCGACCGCCGTGAAGGGCAGGCCGCTTTCAGCATCCACCGCCGATGTGAACGCCGCCGTGCGCGGGACTTTCAAGACTTCCGCCGCGTTGGAATAATCAATCGCCCGCACGGCGATCATGATGCCGCGCCGGTCGCCGAAATAACCCTCAAGGTTGAGGGCGGCGGGAAAATCGGGATATTCAAAAATATTGCCGAAGCCCGCGAGGTTGGTGTAACGGCGATACGCATTGCCGCCGTTCAACTGCTGGTAAAACAATTTCGAGCCGACGCGCTGGTCCGCCTGCAAGGCGGAAGCAAACGGCGTGTTGACGATGCCGAACCGGCCCATTGGCGACATTTTTTGGACGTTACCCTTGCCGCGGATCGCTTCGATGGTGTCCAGACTCACGTTCGCCGGGTCAACGCGGAATTGATGCGTGAAGTTGCTGGGCAAAATCGTCTGCAATGCCGCGTCAATGACCACTTTACGCAGCGCGAATGCCTGCTCGGCAAGCGCCTGGATGAGTGCAATCTTGCTGGCGAGGCCGGAGAGCCACTTGATGCGGATGGGGACGAATTTGAGGTAGCTCAACGTGATCGGCACGTCGCTCAACAGGTCGGTCGAGTCTTGCAGGCCGTTCTCAAAACCGAGGCCGTCCGGCGAAGAATCGTAATCGGCGGTGGTTGGCACGCTGCCGATGTGCGCCGTGATTTTATCGCCCAGCACCGCCGTCTTGCTGCTCATGTCCATGGCGAAGCCGCCGGGCCCGAACAGTTCCGGCGTCTGGCCTTTGAACGCGTCAATGACCAGTTGCGAGATTTCGTTGACGCTCAACGTGAGGCGCAGGCGATGGGAATGTTCGCGGTGGAAACCGGCGTTGACCAGGGCGGTGACGACGAACAGCGCGGCAAAAGCAGCGAAGCTGTGATGCAATAGCCCGATGACGGCGGCCAGAAGAACGGCCGCCCAGATGAATTGTTTTTGGAATGTTTTCATTTGAGTATTGGAAAAGTGAAGGTTGAGAACGGTCAGTTTTTGACGGCGGTGCGGTGCGGGAAAAGGTCAGAGAGCCCGCGCAATTTCAGCGCGGCATTCGCGAGTTTGCCGCGCTGATCGGCAGAGGTATCCTTGTCGGCCATTTGCTTTTGGAGATCCGACAATTGTGACTCCTCTTCGGCGTTTAAGATTTTCTCAAAGCGAGGGTTTTGCGGCGCGAAATTCAATGCGGCCTCGACTCGCTCAAGTAGGTTGGGATCGGTTTGGCGAAGATGCTCCGCAAGTTCTGCTGAAAGTCCCGGACTATTTTTCATGGTTTAAATTTTGATTAGATTTTCTACGGCAAAACGAGGTGGGCAGTGCGAGAACCCCTGCACGCCAGCGCGAAAGTTTTTCAGCGCGGCCAGGCGCTTATGGCAAAACATCATGCCTGTGGCGTGGGCGCGATAGATGTTCGAAGAAAGCCAGGGAAGATCGAATTTCTCGGCGCCTGCCTTTTCATCGCGCTCAAGAGTCAACATCGAATCAAAGACGGCTTTCGCTGCCTTTTCCCAAATTGGAATGGCAAGCTCGGCAACTTGCCGATGCAGCTTGCTCAGGACCTCGCCGATGGCGTCCCACCTCAGGCGCCAATCGGTTTGGAACGCCTCGCGCTCGCGATAGGGCGCATCCTCTGGACCCGGAAGATTGCCGGCCTGGGCACGCTCAACCATACGTGAGCGTTGACCGTCAAATGCCAGGTTCGCATTTTTCTGGGAGAATGCCGTTTGCCGCTCGGCAAGTGCGTCATAGTCAGTCTGTAGTTTCCGAAGCTCGGCCAGGGTTTCGGGCGGGCAAAGTTCCACGCCGGCCAGAATTGCTGAAAGCGTGCCCTCGCCGACCGGTGTCCAGGTTCCGCCACGGATGCGATTGTCAACGTGCGGGGACAAAATTTCATCCGGGTAGTGAATCGATTTTGTGCCGTCCGACTTTTCGGCGATTTGCAGCACACCCAAAAAATTTTCCGTGGTTGTGCAGGGTTCGCTTTTCGCATCAACGGCTTTGTCCAAGGCCAACAGAAATGCGGCGCCGGGCTGAGCGGCGGTTTTTATTTTGTCATTTTTCAGTGCCATAAAAATAAATCAGTCTTCATCTATAGGTGGCCGTTCAAGCAAAGCGCGGAATTCAGCAATAAAAACGGGCTTTTTTGCCTCAAGCCGCGCCTTCGCAGTCGTGCTGCTTACGTCCATCCAATTGCCCAATTCTGTGAATGTCTTTGGCCGACGCAGCACCCGGGGCATGAGGAAGGCGAGATTCAAAACTTTGTCGGCAATGTCAAGGCGGGTTGTGGCTCCCATTAGCAGAAAATCCAAAAACGGTTCCAGTTCAAAGTCGGCGGTCGGCGGCGGCGGGTCGTCAAAATAAATGTCCGGGTCAACGGTCGGCACGGGCTGGTGATCCTTTTCAAAACCAGGCGCGGTGCCTTCGGCATCATCGGGTTGAATGTCCGGGCCGGCGGTCATTTTATTTCAACGGCAAAAGTTCCTGGCCGCGGTCACGCCGGCATTGGCGGTTCCGACGCATCTGCAGCTTGTTCGAGACGCGATAAACGTCACCAAGATGTTGCTGCCTGGCTTTGATTATCTTGAGCAAGTGCGTTCGATTTCTCGCGTAGTAACTGATCTGCATTGTCGTGTTTTGAAAATCAGATATTTCTTAGTGTGTGTCCGCGTGAATTTTTGCCTCATGCGCGTTGCCAGGAATGTCTTTCAACCTTGTTTAGAACGTCTCGAAAAAAGATTCCTTTGAAATTTTCACGGCGCGAACTCCTTCCAGATTTTTTCCGCGTATCGGGCAGCCGTGGTTTTGATTCGATGCTCCTTCGCTGCCGACTCAACCTCGGCGATCACGCGCTCGGACTTGCCTGGTGCGGATTTGATTCGTTTAACCCATTTGCCAGCATCATTGATCCACTCGACGCCGAGCGCGGCTTCAATGCGGTCTGCCAGTTCCTTTTGCGGTGTTGAAAGCTTGTTCGCCTTTGTCGAACAAGTCTTCAATAGATTCTTCTTACCTTGTTCAAGTGACGGCAACGGTGCTTTTTTTGCCCGTTGCCGAACGATAGGCAACCGTTGCCTATCGGCTAGGAGTCGGAAAGTGGAGGGGGATTTGAGCGCGGGCGTTGAGATTTCTACCAATCCGATCTCTTTCAGTTCTTGCAGCCGGTCTTGAACCGTGCGAGGGGACCACCCGGACATTTCGGAAAGCTTTGCGTGAGTCGTTTGGAAAACTTCGGATTCGTGGTCGCTGGCAACCTCAGTGAGTGCATCATAAACGCCGAGCGCACTATTCACGGTTTTGTCCCGGTCAAACGCTGCACGTATCTTTCTCCTTTGGGATTTGTGCTGCCAGCAAAACGGGGCGGCTTTGATGGTGCGGAATTCATCCACTGGGGGCGTCCTTTCGTTTGCCGCGTGTTGGCAGGTTCCTCAACCGAAGGCCCGGCCGCCAGCCGGCCGTAATCATGCGATCCACCAGGGCGCGCGTGCTTCCGCTGCTGCGACTTCTGCGAAGGAATTTGCGGCTCATGTGGGGAAAAGTGTAGGACGGTTTCAATTCAGGCAGCCGTTTCCGTGACGACCTGGCGCATGGCCAAGAATGCGCGACGGGCAACGGCCGGCGTCACAGGCGCGCCGTCCGGTGCATTCACCAGCACGAGGCTGTCGCGGCGGCAGTGTGGGCAGCGTGGAATCGAATTAGCATCGGCGCGCAAGTGAACCGCTGCCTCGCACTTTTCACAGAAAAAATCGAGAATCGGTTTCATGCCGCAATTTGGGCGGGTTGCTTCAGTTGCTCCGCGCGCAATCGGTCGAAGTAGGCTTTGGCGCTTGAAAAAATCACGATTCTGATTCCACGACTTTTACCAGGTTGCCGGGACGTGATACTTTTGACCTGGGGCCGAAAACCGTTTGGAGTGGTTGGAAGAATCAAAGCGTTCCATGCCGAGCGATTCAAAGAAAACCACGGGTCAACCTGGCGACCTTGCGGCAATCGGAATTGAAAAGGAAATCTCGGCGGCCTTGCCTCAATCTTTTTTGCTGATGACGACGTTGTTCTCATCAATGATGAAGTTGCGCGGTCGCCAGCGCGGAAGCAAAAATCGAAGCGTCACTTTTTTCTCAGCTTTTGGGTGACAGATGGCCGTTTATAGTAATCCGGCTGTGGGTGACAAGGCAGCGAACTCCAATCGAAGGCGGAATCATTGAGTCGAACTTCCCATCGCTTATAGACATCTAGGTTGGTTTCCCAATCCTTCACAATTTTTAGGCGGTCCCGTCGTGCTTTGTAAAAAACTTGTTTACGTAAATTCTCCGCGCTAGTCCAAGGCGTCTTCAGGTGAGGAAGATTTTTGGCGATCATGTCTGCAATCTCCGTCCAATCGTAAGGCTCTTCTTGCAGGACAAGTCCCTCAATTTCGCCACGAGCCATGCGCTGTTGCGTTTCTGGCGATTGATATTGACGAGGACACTCCACGAGCGCACGCCGCAAATTCCATTGAGCGGCGGGAAGGGTTTTGTATCGAGTCACGGCCATGAAGAGATTTGCAACGAAGTCATTGTCCCAATCGAAGTAAGCAAAAAAATTGCCTTCGTGTGCCTCCGCTGTCCAATAGACTGCACCAATTGTTTCTTTGAATGCGATGATCGGCCAAGCGAGAAGAAGCGAATTCGTTCCTTTGCGTGGAAATTTTATGGATGCCGGTTCGATCTCTTTTCGGGTTTTCAAAACCGATTGGACGCTCTCATCGAAAAACGGATTCCAAACCAAGTTGTCAAAAACTTGATCGCCAAGTGGAAGTTCGGTTGTGCGTTTGCCAGGCATAGCGCAAAGGCTTCGTCATTCATTTCAGCACGTCCGGCATTTTGTCCAGCGCCTTGCGGCGCGTGTCTGATTCGATGTGAGTATAAACACGGCTGACGGCTTCGCTTTCGTGGCCGATGATGTCCCGCGCGATCACGTCACTCACGCCGGCATTTTTGAGCAGGCTTACTGCTGTGTGGCGCAAACTGTGAAATGTCAGGGCGCTTTGCTGGCGTTTCACGCTGCGGCCTTTCTGCCGGCTTCTGTGGTCGCGGACCGGGACCATGCCAACGTCAGCGAGCAGGTCGTAAAACTGATTTGAGAGCCAGCTCGGGGGTTTGCCGTAGAGCGACGGGCAAAGCGGCGCGTTCGGATTGTCGCCCAGGTCGAGGCTTTCCAGGTGGCGCAACAGCGGCTTGGCGATCTCCATCGTCCGCGTCTTGCCGGTTTTCTGCTCTGTGAGCGTGTATTGAGCGTTGAGCAGGTCGAGATTCGCGGCGGTGAGGTTGGTGCAATCGCCCAGGCGCAAGCCAGTGTAAAGGCCGTTGAGAATCGCCGTGCGCCATTCTTCATTCGCGGCGGCCAACACCGTTTTGAGTTCCGCGAGCTTGAACGGCCGGCGCTGGTGTTTGTCGCATTCGAGATTGTCCACGCCGATTGCCGGGCTGCGGGTGAGCAGGTTTTTCTTCACGGCGCGATTGAGCGCGACGCGGATCACCTTCAGGTAAAAATTCACCGTGCTGTTGGCGATCTTGCCGGTGTATTTGTCCCGGAATTCGAGAATATCACGATCTGAGAGGCTTTGCAGGCTGTGGCGGGCCTTTGGGCCAAGATGCTTGGCAAACAGGTCGAGCACGCCCTGGTAACGCTTCCGGGTGCCGTCGCTGCAACCTTTGGCAGTGAGCCAGCCGTAAAAATACTGCATGATGGACTGGCGCGGCATTTCCACGCCGGCGGCGTCGGCAATTTCGCCCACGGCGTCCTCAACGATCTTCCGTGCCCGGTCGGGCGTCAGTCGGCCATATTTGGCGTCCTTTGCCGCGCGTTCCAGCGCGGCGCAGATACGTTCTGCCTGTTTGCGGTTGGTCGTTTTGGTGGATTTGAAGCGGCGGACCGGGGTGCCCTCAGCATCGGCGCCGGTGTAGGCGCAAAACCAAAATGGCTTCCCTTTTTGACGATGAACGCTTGACATGAATAACATAATGGCATAACGTGTCACCGATGTCAACGATGTTTATAACGTCAGGAACGTTAGAAAAACAAGGCGTTTTAGAAAAACACGCTTGGCGCAACGCCACGAGGGTTCGATTCCCTTCGCCCGCTCCACTCTTCACCCCGGATTCAATAAGTCACCGCGTAATTCGTACGCGCGGCATCGGTGACCGCCCAGAGATTGACCGGCGAGAGCGAACCTGGAAATTTGATGAACGACGTGCTGCCGTCCGCAAAAGCGTAGTCCGACCCGCCGCTGGTACTGCCCGGACCCGCGCCACCATGGCGGCTTTGCTCGACCCGGTCCACGTCGTTGCCATCCCCTTCGTAGAAATCCATGTAATAATCCATTGCGTCCGTCTTTTTTTCGCCAAACACAATGGTCTCGGAAGGATATTTGACGAGGCTTTCCTTCATGCCCTGGGGATAAGCGCCGACGGTGTAAGCCGTCCAATCCGCCGCATTCAACATGGATTGAAAATAATCGTTGAAGGCGTTGATGAGGTAGCTGCGCGGCGCGCCGTCGGCAGGATTGTTGGTATTGCTGCCGGTCAGGGGAGTTTGTCCGTTTTCCCCATCGCGGGGGCACAACAGGACGTTTACGTTCCGGCCGTAATTTTCATAGAGGCGTTCCGGCCAGCGGCTGGCTTCCGAACGCGGCGGAAAAAGGCCCTGGTTGTCATCCTTGTACATCTGCAGGGCGAGGTTCAACTGGCGGAGATTGTTGACGCAGGCGATGCGTTTGGCGGTTTCCTTGGCGCGGCTGAGAGCGGGCAATAACATCGCCGCCAAAATCGCAATGATGGCAATGACAACGAGCAATTCGATCAAGGTAAATGCCGCTGTTTCAAAACTGGCCGGCCGTTGCTGCTTTTTTATTTTCATAACCATTCGATCCTTTGTCGCGTCTGAACATATGATTTGACGGACGGCATGACTGTCCCGTTACAACTTTATGACCAGGAAAAGCTGGATACTCATTGGGTTTGCGCTCGCGTTGGCAATCGCTTACGCGGTTTTTTTCACGAACTGGTTCAAACCCGGAGCCATCAAAATTTACCACCTGACCCGCCCCACCGGGTTCGCCATGCGGACACGCCGTGATGCCCCTGCTCCTCCCATCACGTTTGGCCTGGAAGGCAGCTATAAACTGACCGAAATCAAGGCCATTCCCCTCGCCGAATGGCAGACCAACCAACACGCCCTGCCCATCTGGCATCTCGTCTCCGACTCCAATTCCGTGCCGGTGAAATTTTTTGTTTATGGCCAGCGCATCCGCGGCATGAAACCCGCCGTGCCCGGGGCGCGACCACAACCGCTCCAGCCGAACGTTGCCTACCGCCTGTTCGTCACTGCCGGAAAAGCCCGGGGCCGGCACGATTTTGAAATTGGCGGCAGTCTGCCCGGGACGAAGTAATCTTCACCGTTTGGATGGACACATGCCGCTGGTGCCAAATGGGAGCGTGTGGCGTGGCTCTGAGCGTTGGAGTTCAGGCTTTGGCTGGTCACGGAATGCAAGCTGAAGCTTGAACTCCAACTGTTCACCGCTTTGGCTCAATCTTCGTTCCGGCCAGATGACAGGCGGCAAAATGGTCTTTTTTGACTTCCCGGAGCGCCGGGACTTCCGTCTTGCAACGCGCTTCGGCAATTGGACAGCGCGGGTGAAACGGACAACCCGGCGGCGGATGAATCGGCGACGGCACATCGCCCGGCAAAACGATGCGCTGCCGCTTCGTTTCGGGATCAACCTCCGGCACGGCGGAAATCAGCGCCTGCGTGTAGGGATGTTGCGGTTCGCGGATGATGGTTTTGGCATCCGCCGTTTCCACGGTTTTGCCGAGATACATCACCATCACGCGACGGCTGATGTGTTCGATCACCGCGAGGTCGTGCGCGATGAAGAGATACGCGATGCCGCGCTGCTGCTGTAAATCCTGGAGTAAATTGATGATCTGCGCCTGCACGGAAACGTCCAGCGCGCTCACCGGTTCGTCGCAAATAATCAGTTCCGGCTCAACCGCCAGCGCCCGGGCGATGCCGATGCGCTGTCGCTGGCCGCCGCTGAATTCGTGTGGATAACGCTGCGCGTAAACGGGGTCGAGCCCCACGTCCTGGAGCAGCTCAAGGATGCGCTTTTGCCGCGCGGATTTGCTGTCGGTCAATTGGTGAATGTCCAGCGCCTCGCCGACGATTTGCTCGACCGTCATGCGCGGATTGAGCGAGCCGTAGGGGTCCTGGAAAATCATCTGGAACTTGCGCCGCCGCGTGCGCAATGCCGAGCCGCTCATCTGCGTGATGTCCTCGCCACTGAGCAAAACGCTGCCTGCGGTTGGCTCGACGAGGCGCACGATGGCACGGCCGAGCGTCGTTTTACCGCAGCCGCTTTCGCCGACGAGACCAAGCGTTTCGCCCGGCTCGATGGAAAAGCTCACATCGTCCACCGCCTTCACGAATTCATGGGCGCGGCTGAACATCCCGTGTTTCACCGGAAAGTGCACCTTCAGGTTTTTGACTTCGAGCAGGCTCATGATGTTTTCCAAAACGGACATCTGACCCATCGCCCGGCCTCGACCTCGACCAGTTCGGGAATTTCGTTTGAACATTCCGGCTTTGCAATCGGGCAGCGCGGAGCAAAGCGACAACCGGGCGGGAAATTACCGATGCGCGGCACGTTGCCGGGAATGGCCGAAAGCCGGTTTGCACCGCCGGCCAATTTTGGAACGGAGTTAATCAGCGCCTTCGTATAGGGATGCAGCGGACGGCGCAGGAGTTCGCGCGCAGGCGACAGCTCGACGATCTGCCCGGCATACATCACGGCCACGCGGTCGGCCATGTCGCCGACGATGCCGAGGTTGTGCGTGATGAGCAAAATCGCCATGCCGAGCCGCTGCTTGAGTTCGCTCAACAAATCCAGAATCTGCGCCTGAATCGTCACGTCGAGCGCGGTGGTCGGTTCGTCGGCGACGAGCAATTTGGGTTCGCTCGCCAGCGCCATCGCGATCATCACGCGCTGCTGCATGCCGCCGGACATCTCGAACGGATAATTTTTGATGCGCGATTCCGGCGCGGGAATGCCGACGAGTTTCAACAGGCGGATGACTTCAGCGTCGAGTTCCTTGTTGGTGAGCTTGTGCTGAGGGAGCGCTGGTCTCCGACCCGGCACGTTAATGTCACCAGATTGCGCCGGGTCGGAGACCGGCGTTCCGCGCCTCCACGGCTTGTGCAGCTTGAGCGATTCCTTGATTTGATTGCCGATCCGGAAGACCGGATTCAGCGATGCGCCCGGTTCCTGAAAAACATAACTGACCACGCCGCCGCGAATGTTGCGCAATTCGCCGTTCGACATCTTCAGCACGTCGCGCCCGTTCAACAAAATTTCCCCGCCGACATAATTGGCCGGTGGCGTCGGCACAAGCTGCGCGATGGATAGCGCGGTCACGGTCTTGCCGCAGCCGCTTTCGCCGACGAGGCAGACCGTTTCGCCCGCGCCGATGGTGAGCGACACGCCATCCACGGCGCGCAACGCATCCGCGCCCGTGCCGAAGTCCATTTTGAGATTTCTAATTTCGAGCAGCGGCATTGGTGAATTTCGATTTACGAATTGTGAATCATTAACTTATGGCCGGGCACAAGAAAAGCCGGAAGCGGCAAATCATCTTGATTGCCGGTTATCGGAGCCGATACGTTCCTGCATATGCATTTGAAATACTGCTGGTTTTTCATCCTGGTTTTGGCGGTCGCCGGTTGCGCAGGCGTTCCGAAGCCGAAGCCGGTTGGTTCGTTACCGGAGTTTCAGAAAAAAGCGGAAAAGTTCAACGAAGTTGTCACGGTGCCGACATTTGAAACGACAACGAACGAAATTGCGGCAACGCTCACGAACACCATTGCCGCCGGAAACGCCGCGCTGGATCGCGTCGGCAAACTGACTCCGGCCGGGGTGAATTTCGCCAACACCGTCCGCGCGCTGGACGATCTCGGCTTTCAACTGATGCTTGTGGACAACCGGCTTGGCTTGATCGAACAGACCAGCACCAATGCCGCCGTGCGCGACGCCGCCACCGAAGCGATCAAGGAACTGGAAGCCTGGATGGTGGGGCTGGATTATCGCGAGGACGTTTACCGGGCGGTCAAAGCCTACGCCGACACCCGGCCAAAACTGGAGGGCGAGAACGCCAAGCTGCTTCTCGAAACCATGCGCGATTATCGCCGCGCCGGATTGGAGTTGCCCAAGGCCGAACGCGACGAAGTTGAGCGGATGCGCAAGGAGCTTTCCGCGCTGTCCACCGATTTCCAGAACAACGTCACCAAGGCGAAGAAGGCGGTGAAGTTCACCCAGGCCGAACTCGAAGGCGTGCCCGACGATTTCCTGCAGCAGATCAAAACGACCAATGACGAATACATCGTGATGGCCAACGTCACCTGGCATTACCTCGCGTTGATGGACAACGCGAAGCGCGAGGAGACGCGCAAGCGATTCCTCATCGAGCACGACAATCTCGCCCGCGAGGTCAACATTCCGCTGCTCGAAAAAATTCTGCCCTTGCGCGACGACATTGCGAAGAAGCTCGGTTACCGGAACTGGGCCGATTACGCGACCGAAATCAAAATGGTGAAGAATGGCGGTGCGGCGATTGATTTTGAGGAAAAACTAAAAACCGGTTTGCAGCCGAAGTTCACCGCCGAACTGGAAGAGTTCCGCAAACTCAAAGTGCAGGAAACCGACGATACCAACGCGCAAATCCGCATTTGGGACTGGCGTTACTTCAGCAACCAGTTGAAAAAGCAGCGTTACGACGTGGACGCCGAGCAATTGCGCGTCTATTTCCCGTACCAGCGCGTGCTCGACGGCATGTTCGCGATTTACCAGCGCATCTTTGGGCTCAAGTTCGAGCCGGTGGAGCCGCCGTACAAATGGATTGGCGATCTGCAACTTTACGCCGTGTCCGACGCGCAAACCGGCGAACCGCTCGGGCTGTTTTATCTCGACATGTTCCCGCGCGACGGCAAATACAATCACTTCGCGAAGTTCGGCATCATTGAAGGCAAGCTGCTGCCGGACGGAAAATACCAGCGCCCCGTCTGCGCGCTGATCTGCAACTTCCCCGCGCCAACCAAGGATCATCCATCGTTGATGTCGCACATGGACGTGGAGACGATCTTCCACGAGTTCGGCCACGCGATGCACACGATCCTGACCCGCGCCAAATACGCGCGCTTCTCCGGCACGAGCGTCCCGGGTGATTTTGTCGAGGCCCCTTCGCAGATGCTCGAGAACTGGATTTGGGACAAGAAGGTGCTGGACAGTTTCGCGGCGGATTATCGCGATCCGTCGAAGAAAATTCCGGCGGGAATTCTGGCGAAGCTCAAGGAAGCGAAATTGGCGACCGAAGGCATGCGGTATCGCCGGCAACTGGCGTTCGGCCTGATGGACCTTGCGCTGCACACACAAATCCACGAAACCAATGCGGCGGAAACGCTGCCGCTCGCAAACCAGAAATTAAGCGACGTGTTTCTGCCGATGGTGCCGGACACGGCGTTCGTGGCCTACTTCAACCACATCATCGGTTACGGCGCGGGTTATTACGGCTACGCCTGGGCGGACGCCATTTCCGCCGACATGGCCACGGTGTTTGAGAAGTCGCCGGACGGCTACTTCGACAGGCAAGCCGGCATGAGATTGCGCAAGGAGATTTACGAGCCGGGCGATTCGCGCGACGTGAACGTTTCGATTGAAAAATTCCTGGGCCGCCCGCGCTCCATCGAGCCGTTCTTGAAGCAGATTGGGATTGAGAAAACCGAGTAAGCAACCCAGGTCAAATTCATGAGTTCCCCCGCAAAGCCTGTTGCCGACCGCTGGCCGCGCCAAATCAAATTCATTGTCGGGAACGAGGCCTGTGAACGCTTCAGTTACTATGGCATGCGAAGCGTTCTGGCCGGTTATCTTACCGGTGAAGTGCTCAAGGGCGGTCTCGGACAGGACGCGGACACGGCCACGGAAATCATCCACACCTTTGTCTTCGCCAATTATTTCATGCCGCTGCTCGGTGCGTGGCTGTCGGACAAGATCATCGGCCGCTACCATACGATTCTTTGGGTGTCGTTATTTTACTGCGCCGGACACGGCGTGCTGGCGTGCAGCGACCTGGCCGGCACGGTCCATGGCAAACTGGTACTGCTTTACACCGGCCTGGCGTTGATCGCGTTTGGCTCCGGCGGCATCAAACCGTGCGTCTCGGCGTTCATGGGCGACCAGTTCAAGCCGGAACAGTCGCATCTGCTGCAAAAGGCCTACGGCGCGTTTTATTGGGCCATCAACCTCGGCTCGTTTTTTTCGTTTCTCGTCATCCCGTGGATCAAGGACCGGCATGGCTACGGCCTCGCGTTTGGGGTGCCGGGAATTTTGATGGCCATCGCGACGTTCATTTTCTGGCTGGGAACGAAACATTACGTCCGGGTGCCGCCGAGCCGCAAAACGAATAGCGCCGGATTTTTCAAAATTCTTTGGTATGCGCTCGCGAACCGGAAAAAAACTGGTGGCGGCGCGCTGCCGCGCGCCGAAGCCGACCAGCAGGTCGGCACTACCGAACGACTCGGAAATTTCTGGGACTCCGCGCGTGGCCGGTTCAGCGAAAAGGAAATTGATGCCGCGAAGTCCGTCCTGCCCATCCTGTTCGTCTTCGCGCTGATCCCGATTTTCTTCTCGCTGTTCGACCAGACGAACTCGACGTGGGTGTTGCAGGGCGAAAAGATGGTTCCGACAAAAATCCTCGGCTTGGACATCGGCGCGGAGCAGATGCAATCCATGAATCCGTTGATTGTGATGATTCTCGTGCCGCTGTTCACGCTGGGGATATATCCGCGTATCGGCCGGTTCGCGTCGCCGCTGCGGCGGATGTCGTACGGGATGTTTCTGGCGGCGGGTTCGTATCTCGTCGTGGCCGCGTTGCAAAGGCAGATCGAAACCGGCGCGCAATTGAGCGTGCTGTGGCAGACCGTGCCGTATGTCATTTTGACCGCCGCCGAGGTTTTGGTTTCAACGACTGGGCTGGAATTCGCCTTCCGCGAAGCCGCGCCGGAAATGAAGAGCATCGTCATGAGTTTCTGGCTGCTGACCATCGCCTTTGGCGACCTGCTTGTCGTGGCGGTGACCAAACTGTTTGCCAGTGCCAGCGACCACGCCGCGTCAGTCAGCACGAACCGCTTTCTGCTTTATGCCGGAATGACATTCGTGGTGGCGATTTTATTCAGCGTGGTTGCAACGACCTACCGTTACCGCGACGAGGCGGCGGCGCGCGGGAAATAAATCGCCGGGCGGTGGCGGGCTGGAATAAAACGGAATGAGCGGGTTCAGTGGCCGAAGAATTTCCTGATCATTTCCCCGCCGTTTTGCCAGAAAATCAAAACCACACCCATCAACGCACCGCCGGCCATTACGCCGGACGCGACTGGAAACGTAAATTCTTCCGCCGCTGACGGTGATTTTTTTTGAAACACGTAGGCGATGACCGCGCCCACGAAAAACAGCATGCCGTAATACCAATGAAAAACCCAGGCCAGGCCGAAGGCTGATGCCGAAGGCAGAAATTTTTGCTGCTTCGGAAAAACGATCGGCAAAACTGTGAACACGATTCCAACGGCGCCGCCGATGACGATGGACCAGACTTTCACCGGTTCGAGCGCCTCCAGACCTTTGCTCAACGCCCTGGCCACCGCCGCCCACGTTTGCGCGGCGGGCGCGGGAAATTGATCCGAGCCGATCACCGAGGCATTGGGCACCAGGATGGAAAACGCAAACACGCTCACGACGGTCCCGATGAAAATCCCGGCGAACTGTGCGATGAATTGTTTGCGCGGATGCGCGCCGAGCAGGTAGCCGCTCTTCAAATCCGTCAGCAAATCGGCAGACGAAGTCGCCGCGCCGGCGGTGATGTTTGCGCTCATCAAATTCACGTTCACGTTGCCAGGATTGACCGCGCCAAAAAACAATTGCGTCACCTTGCCCATCGCGCCGACAGGCGTGGTGTCCGTTTCGCCGGTGACGCGGCAGGCGACCAGCGCCAACGCGAACGACAGCACGACCGCGATCGCGCTTTGCCAGACCGGCATGCCGAATGACGCATGCGCCAGCCACGCGAGCGCGACGAGCGAGATGAGCTGGCCGATGACGAACCAGGACATCGGGGTTTCAATGGATTCCATTTCGTCCATGGGTGCCGATCGGCGTGAAAACAATTTCCCGAAACCGCTGAACGCCCGCAGCGCGCTCCGCCATTGCAGGATGAAACCCAGCAGGCTCGCCGAGACCATGCAGGAGGTGCCGCCCCAGAGCGTCCATTGCACGACGTCGCGAAAACCCGAGCCGGTGATGACCCCGGCGTGTTGCATGACGGGCACAAACACCGCCCAGCAAAACGTGCCGCCGATCAACATGCTGACGCAGACGCGCAGGCCGGTGATCGCGCCGGCAGCGATGAAAATGGGTTCCCAACCGAACATGACCGTCCGGCCAATCCAGGCCGGGCCGAAAACCACCGCGTTAAGCTTGGTGATTAAAGCGTCGCTGGAAAACGGAGCGAGTTTTGAAAACAAGGCGAAGCCGTCGTGCCAGAAATTGTCCAGCGCCGCGAGCAGGCCCGCGAGGCCAAGCGCCTTGGCGGCGCGCATTCCTTTGGCGCCGTGCGAGTGGAGCGCGCGCAGCGTTTCCGCCGCCGCGACGCCGCTGGGGAAGCGCAATTGCTCGATGTTGATCATTTGTTTTTTCATCGGCACGGCCATGGTCACGCCGAGAATCGCGAGGAAGAAAACCCAGGCGAGGGTGAGCGGAATCGAGAGGGGGTGGCCGTTCAAGACAATGAAGGCGGCGAAGGCGGACACGAGCGTGCCGCCGGTCGAGTAACCCGCCGAACTGGCGGTGGATTGCATGCAATTGTTTTCGAGGATGGTCATCGGGATTTTGACCAGGCCGATTTTGACGAAGGTCGTCCAAATGGTGTAGGAAAGGATGCAGGCGGTGATGGCCACGCCCATGCCCCAGCCGGATTTCAGGCCGATGTAAAGATTGGTGAGCGAAAGGACGCTGCCGAGGACCGAACCCATGAGCACCGCGCGCCAGGTAAGCTGGCGCATCGAGTCGCCGCGCCCGCGATAAACTTTCTCGAACCACTGCCGTTCGATTTCTTCCGGCGTGCCGGTGAAGCCCTCGACGGGTAATTCAAATTCAGCGGCTGGTTTTTTCGGCGTTTCCGTCTCCTTGGCTGAATCGAATTTCATGCGGAAATTTTTGCGGGTCATCGCATCGGGAAGCCAAAACAGAAAGCCAGGCCGGTCAAAGTGCCGAACGTGCCGGTGTTCAACGTGTCGCGCACCTGGGGAACTTGCAGCACGAGAATCACCGCGATGAACCCGAACCGCGCGAACTGGTAATAGGTTTCGTAGCTCATGCCGGTCATGTTCCGGAGAACGTGCGAGCCATCCAGCGGCGGAATCGGAATCAAATTGAAAAAGCACAGCAGCAGGCTGAGTGCAGCCATTTGCAGGAATAACTCCGCAACCCCTCCCAGATGGAACAACAATCCGGCACGTGCCAAGGCCACCAGCCCGACGGCCAGCAACAGGTTCATCGCCGGGCCGGCCATGGATACCAAAATGTCATCCACGCGGGGATTGCGCAGGTTGTAAGGATTCACCGGCACTGGTTTCGCCCAGCCAATCATGAACCGGCTGACGCCAAACGGGAGAAAAATCATCATCAATGGGAGCAGGACCGTGCCAATCGGGTCAATGTGGACAATGGGATTGAGCGAGCAGCGACCTTGTAATCGCGCCGTGTCGTCGCCGCACTTCGACGCCGTCCACGCATGGCCGAATTCGTGAAACGTCAGCAGCACGATCAGTCCCAGATAACTGATCAAGCCCTCAATAATCCAATTTGCATCCATGTGCGTTCAACTTAACCACCGCGCTGATATGAGTCGAGGCTGGACGCGCCGGTCAATTTACCTTATTCCTTTGTTAACGCGGATTTTTCCAATTTAACATTTTAACGGTTAATTTATGCCATTACTCAACGGAAAACTTGGAATCGTCTTCGGTGTCGCCAACCAACGCTCCATTGCCTGGGCCATTGCGCAGGCGTGGGCGCGCGAAGGCGCGAAACTCGTGTTCACGTATCAGGGCGATCGCGTCAAGGAAAGCGTCGTGGAACTCGCCGGCGAGTTCGGTGCGGACACGCTCATCCTGCCGTGCGATGTGACGAAAGACGACGAAATCGCCAGCGTCTTCAAAACCGTCGGCGAAAAATTCGGCAAGCTGCATTTGCTCCTGCACTCGGTGGCGTTCGCGCCGAAGGCCGCGCTCGAAGGCGAATTCGTGAATACCAGCCGCGAGGCGTTCCGCATCGCCCACGACGTGAGCGCCTATTCACTCGTTGCGCTGTCGCGTGCCGCTGCGCCGCTCATGCCTGACGGTGGCAGCATCATTGGCATGAGTTATTACGGCGCGGAAAAGGTTGTCCCGCACTACAACGTCATGGGCGTGGCCAAGGCCGCGCTCGAAGCCAGCACACGCTATCTCGCCTACGATCTCGGCCCGAAAAAAATCCGTGTGAATTGCATCAGCGCCGGCCCGGTCAACACGCTGGCTGCGCGCGGCATAAGCGGTTTCAATGAAATGATCAAACATTACGAAGTCCACGCGCCGCTCAAGCGCAATGTGCTGCCCGACGAACTCGGCGCGACCGGAGTGTTCCTCGCCAGCGACGGCGCCGCGGCCATCACCGGACAGGTGCTTTACGTGGATTGCGGCTACCAGATCATGGGGATGTGAGTTAAGCGCGAATCAGTTTTGCCACATACGCGCCGTCCACCTGGTCCGCGAACGGCAGCAATTCGTGTTCGCTTTCCAATTTGAAATCGGCGTGTTCGTTCAAAAACTGTTTCACGACCTCGCCGTTTTCTTCCGGCTCAAGGCTGCACGTGCTGTAAACCAAAACGCCGCCGGATTTCACCTGGGTCGCGGCTTGCTGGAGCAAATCCAGTTGTGCGGTGCGGAGGCGTTCGATTTCCGCCGGCTGGATCCGCCAGCGCAAATCCACGCGGCGGCGCATCACGCCGGTGTTCGAGCACGGCGCGTCCACCAGGACGCGGTCAAAGCCGGTTGAGGGTTGAGCCCCGAAGGCATTCGGGGTGTGGTTGAGGGTTGAAGGTAAAACGGTTTCAACGCAGGTGACGCCCAGCCGCTGGCAGTTTTCTTGAATCCATTTCAGTCGTTCATCCGAAACATCCTGCGCGACGACACGGCCCTGGTTGTTCATCAACTGCGCGATGAACGTCGTTTTGCCGCCGGGTGCGGCGCAGAAATCCAAAATCGTTTCGCCGGGCTGCGGTCCGAGTTTGCACGCGGCGAGCAGCGTACCGGGGTCTTGAATGTAAAACCAGCCGTCGCGAAAACTCGCCAGCGACGATAGTGGCGGATGCGACTTCAATTCAAAGACCAGGTTTTCAAAATCGGTAGGGACGCGCTGCCGCGCGTCCTGGTCCCGCAATGCGGGATCGGCCCTGCCAAAAAAATCGCGCCGGACGAAATCGTATTCCACATTTTCGTCACGCCACTTTTCCAGCAGTTTGCCGGCGTCGGTTTTCAAGGTGTTGACACGCGCGAATGTTTTCGGCGGCGTGTTGTTCCATTCCAAAAGCGACGCGGTTTTTTCGATGCCCCAGCGCTTTTGCCAGCGGGCAACCAGCCATTCGGGATGCGACCAGCCCAGTGCGGGCTGCGAAATTTTTAATCCGGCCAGAAGTTTTTTGGTTTCGTCATGCTCGCGCAGGTAGCCGCGCAGAACGGCGTTCACAAAACCGGCCTGCGCGCCGAAACCGTTTTGTTTGGCGAGTTCGACGGTTTCGTTGACGGCAGCGTGGTCGGGAATCCGGTCGAGCCGGAAAATTTGGTAGAGGCCGAGCCGCAACAAGTTTTGCAAGGCGGGCTTTTGTTCGCGCCCATCTGTTTTTCGAGCGATGAGCCAGTCGAGTGTCGCCTGCCAGCGCACGATGCCGTACACGATTTCCTGGCAAAGCGCGCGGTCAGCGGACGAAAGTTGCGCGCCATGCAGCGCGGTTTCGAGCAAATCTTCAATGAATT
>OCZT010001932.1_pt1 | contig 21476 bp, 16 predicted proteins | sample 1539031 | NCBI WGS metagenome assembly OCZT01 (sample SAMEA3539308, study PRJEB22396) | soil metagenome | biome: tundra; feature: field; material: soil | place: USA | collected 2010-05 | depth 0.15 m | reverse complement strand
ATGAAGCTGGGCGCAAAGCCGGTCATCGCATCCGTCACCTTGCGGATGATGGCCAACATCGGCTCCTTCAGCTCCGCTTCGAAGACAGCCTTCCGCGGCGTGAACCACTCGCGGTCATTGTGGCGGGCCAGGGCGCGCAGAAAGGCGAGACCCTCGGGACGAAGATGAGCGGCGAGTGCGGCGGTGGCGGGTTTTTGGGCGCGAGGCATGATGGAAACCAGTCTACCGGATGACCTTCAGCGCGCCTCGGAAGAGGCCGTCGAAATCAGCCCCCAGCGCGGCGTCTTTGGCCGCCACCTGCTGAATCGCCTTCTCGGCGGCCTGGCGCTGGTAGCCCAGGTTGACCAGAGCAGACAGCACATCCTCGGCGGCCGGCCCCTGCACGGCCGACGGCGCCGGCGCAACGGCAAAGTCATCGAGCTTGTCTTTGAGCTCGACCACCAGCCGCTCGGCCAGCTTCTTGCCCACGCCGGGAATACGCGTCAGTTGCGCGTGGTCCTGGCCGCGAATGGCCTGCACGGTGCGCTCGGCAGAGAGGCCGCTCAAGATGGTAATGGCCAGCTTGGGGCCGACCCCGCTGACGGTAATCAGCCGCTCGAAGAGGCGCTTCTCCTCGCGGTCCATAAAGCCGAAGAGGGCGATCAGGTCCTCGCGCACCACGGTGTGAATGTGCAGCGCGGCCTCGGCGCCCACCGAGGGCAGCGCCGTGAATGTAGGCACTGAGATGGTGACGTCATAGCCCACCCCGGCCGCCTCGACGATGGCCTGGCCGGGCTGTTTGTAGATGAGCTTTCCGCGCAGGTGAGCGATCATGGTGCCCCTATCTTAGAATCCCCAGGCGCTTTGCCACCCGCTCCAGCGTCTCCAAAGCTTGATCCAACTGCGCTTTCGTGTGTTCGCTGGTGAGGATCAGACGGATTCTGGCCTTGCCTTCGGGCACGGTGGGGAAGGCGATGCCGGTTCCCATTACGCCCTCGTCGAAGAGCGCGCGGGAGAACTCCATGGCCGCGCGGCCTTCGCCCACGATGATGGGGGTAATCGGCGTCTCGGTGGCCGGGGTGGTGACGCCGCCGATGTTGAAGCCCACGCGCTTGAGTTCGCCCTGGAAGTAGCGGGTGTTCGTCCACAGCCGCTCGATGCGCTCCGGCTCCTGCTCCAGGATGTCGAAGGCGGCGATGCAGGAGGCCGCCACCGATGGCGGATGCGAGGTGGAGAACAGAAACGGCCTGGCCCGGTGGTAGAGGTAGTCGATCAGATCCCGAGAGCCGCAGACATAGCCGCCCAGCGCGCCGATGGCCTTGGAGAGCGTGCCCACCTGCACGTCCACCTTGCCGGTTATGCCGAAGTGGTCCACCGACCCGCGCCCGTTGCGGCCCAGCACGCCCGAGGCGTGGGCGTCGTCCACCATCATGATGGCGCCGTACTTCTCGGCCAGCGCGGCCAGCTTGTCCACCGGGCCGATGTCGCCGTCCATCGAGAAGACGCCGTCGGTGATGACCAGCTTGCGGCCCGGCTCGCCGGCTACTTCCTGCAGCAACTCCTCGCAGTGGGCCGCGTCCTTGTGGCGGAAGACCTTGACCTTGGCCCTGGACAGGCGAGCGCCGTCGATGATGCTGGCGTGGTTCAGCTCGTCGGAGAGGATGAAGTCCTCCTTGCCCAGGATGGAGCTGACCGTGCCGGCGTTGGCCGTGAAGCCGCTCTGGAAGACCACGCAGGCCTCGACGTTCTTGAAGCGGGCGATCTTCTCTTCGAGGTCCATGTGGATGCGCATGGTGCCGGCGATGGTGCGCACCGCGCCCGAGCCCACGCCGAAGGCGCGGGTGGCGGCCAGCGCGGCCTCGATGAGTTTGGGGTGGTTGGCCAGCCCGAGATAGTTGTTGCTGGCCAGGTTGATGACCTGGCGGCCGTCGTAGTGGCAGACCGGCGCCTGCTGGTCGTCGAGGATGCGCAGCTTGAAGTAGGTGCCCTTGGCACGCAGTTCGTCGAGCACGGCGGTCAGGTGGGCAAGTTGGGTACGCGGAGCGGCCTGGGTCATGGGGTTCACCTCAAACAATCAAGAATAGCGCGGCGCGGTGCCGGAAGCAGCGATCAGGTTTCCGGGGTCGGGGTCGGCGATTGCCGGATTCCGGGCAAAACGACGCCATTCTCCCCGTACCTGCGTCCAAAGAACAGGTCAGGAATGGCTCCGGCGGGCCCCCGCCGGATACAATAGGGTTCTACGCTGCGGCACAGGGGCGGCACACGATTTTGAATTTTGGAGCAGGTGCACGTGAGAGGCATTTTCTGCCGCGGTCTGCGGCTTGAGTTGGTTGCAGGACTGGGTATCGCGCTGGCGACGCCCGCGCTGGCAGTGGCCGCCCAGAGCGCGCAGGCCCTGGCCACGCAGACCACGCTGAGCGCGGAGACCCGCGACCAGGGCGGACGCACGCAGGCTACCCTGGCGGTGGCTGTCACCGGCGCGGACGGGCTGCCGGCCGTTGGAGCCGTCGTCATCAAGGACCAGGGCCGGCAACTGGCCGGAGTGGCGCTGAACGCCGAGGGAAAGGCCAAGGTTGTGCTTGACCTGGCGGGCGGCGATCACCTGCTGCGCGCAGCGTATACCGGCGACGCTGCCCACCAGGCCTCGGTCTCCCAGGCGGCCGGGGTTCATGCCACGAGCAATGGCGGAACGCCCGACTTCCAGGTCTCCGTTTCGCCGGCCACGATTTCACTGACTCCCGGCCAGTCGGGAACGGTGACGGTCTCGGTTACGCCGGAGAACGCCTCCGCGTTGACGGCCCCGATGTTCGTTACCCTTTCCTGCTCGGGGTTTCCCGACCAGTCCTCGTGCAGCTTTACCCCGGAGAACGTCGAAATCCTGGTTGGCGCCACCGCCCCGATCACCAGCTCGATGGTTCTTACCACGCAGGCTGCATCCGCCACCGCAGTCGTGCCGCCTGTGGGTCGCAGCACAAGCTCTATCGCCTGGGCGATTCTGTTTCCCGGAGCGCTGGGCCTTGCCGGTCTGGCCTGGGGTGGCCGCCGCCGCCGCTGGCTGAGCCGGCTTTCGCTGGTCGCCCTGGTCACCCTGCTGGGCACAACGGCCTGCAACCCGCGCTACAACTACTTCAACCACGGCCCGCCCACCAACCCCGCAACTCCCGCGGGCACCTACAACTTGCTGGTTACCGCGCAGTCCAGCAACGGCGTCACCGCCATCACCCACTCGACCACCTTGGTGTTTACGGTCAAGTAAGCGGCGGGTGAGCAGATTTGCGGCCCTCTCCTCTGAAAGGTTTGAGCCGAGAGCAACAAAAAAGGGCCTGAGCAGGCGCGCAGGTCCTTTTTTGTTGCCCGGCGGCAGATCGGTCACCGGCTTTACTCCGGCTTGAGCACCACCTTGATGGCTTCGCCGGACTGAAGCAGTTGCATGGCCTGGGGAAACTCGTCGAGCCTCAGCCGGTGGGTAATGGCCGGTTCCAGGTTCAGCTTGCCGGTGGCCAGCAGGGCTTCCATCTGGAACCAGGTCTCGAACATCTTGCGGCCGTTGATGCCCTGCACGGTGGCGCCCTTGAAGATGATGTCGCGGGCAAAGTCGAGCTCGACGGGGCGCGAGGGAATGCCCAGGAGCGAGGCGCGTCCACCGGTCCGGAGCAGCGCAAAGCCCAGCCGCATGGCCGCCGGATGGCCGGACATTTCCAGCAGCACGTCCACGCCGGTGCCTCCGGTCGCCGCCAGAATCTGCTCTTCGACGTTATCGGTCGCGGGGTCCAGGGCCAGGTCGGCGCCCATGGTGGCGGCCACGCCGCGCCTGTGGGCATTTACCTCGATGGCAAACACTTTGGCCGCCCCGCAGGCCTTGGCTACGGCAATGGAGAAAAGCCCGATGGCGCCGCAGCCGGTGACGGCCACGGTCTGCGCGGCGATGGGCCCTGCCAGCACGGTGTGGACCGCGTTGCCCAGCGGGTCCAGCAGCGAGGCGTAGTCGTGCGGAATGGCCGGCGATAGCTTCCAGATGTTGGTCTCGGGGATGATGGCGTAGCTGGCGAAGGCTCCGTCGGCGTCCACGCCCAGGATGCGGACGTGCTGGCAGATGTGCGCCTCGCCGATGCGGCACTGCATGCACTTGCCGCAGGCCACGTGCATCTCCGCGCTCACCTTGTCGCCTTCCTTCACAGTGGTCACGCCGCGGCCGACGCCGGCCACAACGCCGGCAAACTCATGGCCCGGAATCAGCGGCGGATGGATGCGGCCCTGCGCCCACGGGTCCCAGTTGAAGATGTGCAGGTCAGTGCCGCACACGCTGGCCGCCTGGACGCCGACCAGCACTTCGCCGGGGCCGGGCGCGGGCACGGGCACCTCGCGCAATTCGATGCCGGGCACGGCATGGGCCTTGACTACCGCTTGCATGGTGGCAGGCATACGGGGGAACCCTCCTCGAAAGACAACTACCTCAGTTTACAACCGCCGGCGGTGTCATGCAGCGTGCCTCGTCCACAAAGCGGCAGGACCGCAAGCAGCCAAACGGCTTATGCCGGGTCGATGACCGGATAACAGGTGAATGGATCGTTCTTGATTGCGAAGTAGGGAGCATAGCGATGCTGCGGATTCCCCGCGATCTCGAAGCGCAGCGGACGGCCATAACTCGGCGTCAACTGTTTCAGGATCTCTTCCGGCTTTGTTCCATGCGCCAGGAGGCGCGCGTCGTCGCTGCCCTCGATGGCCAAGAGAATCGGCCCGTACTCCAGAGCGTACCGCTCGTGACCCTCGATCTTGTCGAGCCCCGTATAGCGTGTGAGCCGGAACCCCATGGGAAGAGAAAACGCAATCGTATCCCCGGAGCGCCAGGTCCGGTGGAGCGCAACGTAGCTTCCCGGTTTACCGGTCGCCGCCAGCTCTCCGTTCACGTGAACCGGCATCTCCGCCGCAGCCCAGGAAGGCGTCCGCACACGGATAGTCGATCTCCGCGGCTGTGCAAGCGTGAAGACCAGCTCAACCTCCGGGCTGTCGGGGAAACTCGTCTTCGCGGTCAATTGCAGTTCACCTTGCGGCTGAGACCAGCGAACCGTCGAAGGCGCAAACATATCGACATAAAGTCCCGCATCCGGGCCTTCCGGCACGACAGAGTAGAGATACTCCGGCAGCGAGCCCAACAGCCGCGTGCCTTGCCCCTCGCAGCAGGAGTTATCGCAGATGCCCACCGCCATATCGCCCTTCAAGCCCACCATTTTTGCGTGGTACATCAAGCCACGGGTATCCACCTGGTTGGCGATGCCTACGTTATAGATGGACTTTTCGATCTCGGTGACGTACTTCTCCTGGCCGGGATCGAGCAGATGCAGCCGCTGGTTCAGATGCGCCCAAAAGCTGCTTCCGCACAGCTCGCCCGTCTCGCAAAACGTGAACTGCGGCTTCAGCCGGTAGGACTTTGGCGGAAACTCCCCAAACTCGGTGATGGCGATCGACCCGCCCACGTGTTCCCAACTGTCGTGGTAAAGCTGCCACGCGCCAAGCACCGCATCCAGGTAGCGCTTCTCGCCTGTGGCGCGATAAAGGTCAAGATAGGCTTCAAAGTCGGTGATCAGATAGTTATGCGGCCGGTCATAAGGATACTGCCAGACCATCTCTTCATCCCGCCGCGCCAGCCCTTCGAGCCAGTAGTTCTCCTGGTAATACCGCTGGATCACTTGCAGGTCCCTGGGCTTGCCCGCGGGGGTGAAATACATGCGGGTGTTGGCCACCATGCCCTGCACTCCCTGCGGAGTGCCGCGCAGCAGCCTGGGGAGATAGGAGCAAGTATCGAACCAATCGTAGTAACCGCGCAGCAGGTCGAAGGCTTTCGTATTGCCGGCGTAACCGGCATCGATGAGGCCATGCGTTACCCATGCCCGCGTATAGCCGGCGCGCTCGGAATGGAAGATCGAGTCCTCCGGGTACGCCATGATGTATCCGTTCGGCTGGCGGCACTCGGCGATGCCGTCCACAATCTCGTTCATCCAGCGGCGCAGCTCCGCGTGTTCCTGCCAGCGCAGCGTGTTCCCTGCGCCCATCAGGAAGCGGCCCGCCGTGGAGCCGGCCAGGTCCACGTCCCAGAACGGATGGGGCTTGCGCAGATCCGCCCCCACCGGCTTGCCCGCGCGTTCCCTGAAGGGGCGCAACATCTCGTCCACGGAAAACGAACTGAGCAGGTAGCCGATGTTGTTTTCCATGGTCTCTTTGAAGAGCCCCGGCTGTAACTCGACCCCGCGCACCAGCGCTTGCGCCTTGTAGCTCACCGGCTTCCACTGGCTTGCAGGGGTCACGTTTCCGGGGTTGTCGGTTACGATCCCCTCGCCCTGGGGACGAGGCTTGCGCGTAAGTTGCGCCAGGTCCGGCAAATTTCCCAGTTGCGGATCGGCCGTCGGCGGCCGGCCTTCGGCCAGGTCGCGGCCGCCTGAGAGGACCTCGACTTTCGCAAACGAAAGCCCATACTCCGCGTCCAGCCCGGATTCCGGGCCGCCGGTATGCCTCAACTGCGTGGCCGTGAGGCGCACATAACGGTAACCTGCCGCCGGCGTGGCCGGGAGCGCAAGATACACGATCCGGTCGCCCGGATCGGGAATATCCTCTCCCGCGGGTTCGAACAGCAGGTCCGCAGACTCAAAGCCGGGCGTGTTCGACCCTTCAATCCTCATCCGCGCCGGAAAGCCGAGGGAGCGAATATCGAGGTTGAAGCTCGGATACAGGCGGATAGCCTCCAGGGCCGCCGCCGAGCCCAGGTCGAACTGCACCCAGGAGGTGGCGCTTGCTGTCCGAGAAGGCTTGGACACATACGCCCGGTACTTCGTCGCCGGGTAGGGGGTCATCCGGCCTTCCAGCCGTACCGCGCCGGCGGGCGCCGAATGGGCTTCAGTCAGCGGCCCGGCAGCGAGCGCGGCGCCGGCAAGCGCGGTGGTACTCAGGAATTCGCGGCGGTTCCACATTGTTGGCATGGGCTCTCACTTTCGCAGGTGCGGTTGGAGGCGGCAGATTTCAACACGCAAACTAGTTCAATTGGGGTACAAGTGTCAAACGCGCCGACTGCGCGGCAAGTGCTTCGCCGCGGCCATGGAAACGACGCTTCGATTGAAGCCGCTGGCCAGAGGATGCCGTCTGCCGTGTTAGAACGGTGTGCAGCGGAAGAGCGGGCCGGAGGGTGGGCGTGACGGGGAGAAAATGCAGTTTCCTGGTGGGTGTTGCGCTCGCGTTCGTACTGGCTGGCGGGTTGTCCGCGAGCGCGCAGACGGCGAACCAGGCGTGGCTCAAGTACCAGCCGCTCGCCAAGCCCCTCAGCGTGCCGGTCAGGGTGGTGAAGCTGGGCGACAGCCTGCTGGAACGGAGCGCCAAATCGGAACTGGAGCGGGGGCTCCAGGCTCTCGCCGGTAAGCCCGGCGCAGATGTCCTTCCGGCCGAGGGTCCCAACGTGATTGTGCTGGGCACGGCGCAGGAGATGCGCTGGCGAAAGCGCAAATCGATCGTGCTTTCGCTTGAGCCGGAGGAGTTCCTAACCATCTGGAATAGCCGCCTCGTCGGCGACCACCGGGAGCTGGACGTGGTGGGCGGCAGCGGGCGCGGCGTGCTCTACGGCGTCTTTGCCCTGCTGCGCAACCTCGCCCAAGGCGCGGACATGAGCTACTCCAGCCTCCGCGAGCACCCGGCCATGCCCATCCGCTGGGTCGATGAGTGGGACAACCCGGACGGATCGATCGAGCGCGGCTACGCGGGCCGGTCGATCTTCTTCGAGGGCGGGCAGGTGCGCCAGGACCTGGCTCCGGTGGCCGAGTACGCCCGCTTGCTGGCCTCGGTGGGCATCAACGGCTGCAACGTAAACAACGTGAACGGGGCTTCGCCTCTGCTTGCGCCGGAGATGATCCAGGGCCTCGCCCGTGTGGCCAACACCATGCGTCCCTGGGGCGTGCGGCTGGCGCTGAGCGTGGACATTGCCAGCCCGCAGAAGATCGGCGGTCTCTCGACCTTTGACCCGCTCGACCCGGCGGTGAAGTCCTGGTGGGCGGCCAAGGTCAACGAGATCTACGCGATCATTCCGGATTTTGCCGGCTTCACGGTCAAGGCCGACTCGGAGGGCCAGCCCGGCCCATCGAGCTTTGGCCGCACCCCAGCCGACGCGGCCAACCTGCTGGCCGGCGCGCTGGCGCCGCACGGCGGCATCGTGCTCTACCGGGCCTTCGTCTACAACCACCACCTCGATTGGCGCGACCCCAAGGCCGACCGCGCCCGCGCCGCCTACGACATCTTCCACTCGCTCGACGGCAAGTTCGCCGCCAACGTGGTGGTCCAGACCAAGGAAGGTCCCATCGATTTCCAGGCGCGCGAGCCGGTTTCGCCGCTCTTCGGCGGGCTGGAGCAGACCAATCAGGCCATGGAGATTCAGGTCACGCAGGAGTACACCGGCCAGCAGCGCCATCTGGTCTACCTGGCGCCGATGTGGAAGCAGGTCCTCGACTTCGACCTGCGCGCGGACGGCAAATCCACGCCGGTGCCCACTCCCGTGAAAGAAATCATCGCCGGCAAGAGCTTCCGCCGGCCACTGGGCGGCATGGTGGCCGTGGCGGGGGTGGGCCGCGACGCCTGGCTCGGATCACCGCTCGCCCTGGCTAACCTCTACGCCTTTGGCCGGCTGGCGTGGGACCCCAATCTCAGCGCGGAGCAGATCGCCGTCGAGTGGACGCGGCAGACTCTTAGCAACGACTCTAAAGTCGTCCGGACAGTTGGCAAAATGCTGATGCAGTCCTGGCCGGCCTACGAGAACTACACCGGCCCGCTGGGGATGCAGACGCTGACCGACATCCTGGGCAGCCATTACGGTCCCGGCATCGAGGCGAGTGAGGAAAATGGTTGGGGCCAGTGGCACCGGGCCGACAAGGAAGGCGTGGGCATGGACCGCAGTGCAGCCACCGGCACCGGCTACGCGGGCCAGTACCCGCCCGAGGTGGCAAGGGTTTACGAGTCGCTCGCAACCTGCCCGGATGAGCTGCTACTTTTCTTCCACCATGTGCCGTACACCTGGCGCCTGCACTCGGGCAAGACCGTCATCCAGCACATCTACGACAGCCACTACCGGGGGGCGGCTGAGGCGGCGCAGTTTGTGGACGACTGGGCCGCGCTCAAGGGCCGCATCGACCCCAAGCTTTATGAAGACGTGCGCGCCCGCCTCGAATACCAGGCCGGCCACGCCATCGTCTGGCGCGACGCCATCGTGCAGTACTTCCTCAAGCTGAGCGGCATCCCCGACGAGCAGGGCCGCGCCGGCCACTATCCCGGCCGGCTGGAGGCCGAGGCCGCGCGCCTCACCGGCTACGAGGTCATCGATGTCACGCCGTGGGAGGACGCATCGCAAGGCAAAGCCGTCTCCTGCGGCGAGGCCGGTTGTGCGGCGGAGTGGACCTGGGCCGGACCTGGCGGCCGGTTCAACATCGCGGTTCAGTACTTCGACCTGCAAGGCGGCGCGGCGCACTTCACGCTGAAGGTAAACGGCCAGCCCGCCGGCGCATGGCTTGCCGACGCCACGCTGCCGTCAAGACGCCCCAACGGCGACAACTCCACCCGCCACACCATCCGCGGCGTGGAACTGAAGCCCGGCGATCTGCTGCGTGCCGAAGGAACTCCGGACAAGGACGACCCCGCCGCCCTCGATTACATCGACGTCACGCCCGCGGCCACCGCGCCGTAGATCCGGGCGGGAGACCACAGACCTCAACCGGCATCCGGTCGAGTCCACTGGCGGCGCAAGCACCGCGTTAGCTGATCCCCACCTTCAACCGCGGCCAAAGCGGGCGTTTCGCGTCGTGGTCGATCACCGGATCTCCGTCGCATTCGACCTCAATCACCGTTGCCGGCTGATCGGGCGCCTGCAAGGGCAGGCCGGTGAGCCGCAGGTTGAACTCATCCTGCGTGAAGGCGATGCTCTCGCCGGTCTTCAAGAGGCGCGCGGACTTGACCCTGGGCTTGAGACCTCCGATCGCAATCACCGCCCCCGGTTGAAAGAAGCTCAGCCAATCCGCCGCTGGAGTCTTGCCCGGCCAGTACTGCTGATGGATGTAGAGCGTGTTGCCGCGGCGGGTGTAGTTCGCATTGCTGTTCCAGCCGAACGAGCCGCGCTCGGTGCCATAGATGGCTTTGCCGTTGGTGTCGAGCCACTTGCCCACCGCTTCCAGCACGGCGACCGTCTCTTCCGGCACCGAGCCATCCGGCTTGGGGCCAATGTTCAGCAGGTAGTTGCCGCCGCCGCGGGCGCAGTTGGCCAGGTTGCCCACAATCGTTTTTGGCGACTTCCAGGAGTCGTCGCCGCGATTGAAGCCCCAACTGTCGTTGAGCGTCATGCAGCTCTCCCAGGCGCGTCCCACTGCGGCGGCCTCGATGTTCTGTTCCGGAGTGGAGAAGTCGCCCTCCAGGCCGTTGCGGTTGTTGACGATGATCTCCGGCTGCAGCTCGAAGACCATCCGGTTCATGCGTTCGGACTCCCACTCCGCCGCGGTCAACGGCCAGTCGACGTCGTACCACAACACGTCGATCTTGCCGTAGTTGGTCATCAGCTCGCGGACCAGGCCGTGCGTGTACTCGACGAAGCGCTTGCGCGCGGCCACGTCGGTCTTGCAGGTTGCCCCGTCCGGATGGTGCCAGTCCATCAGCGAGTAATAGAAGCCCACGCGCAGCCCCTCGGCACGGGCCGCATCCACAAACTCGCGGACCAGGTCGCGCCCCGGCCCCTGTTTGGCGGCGCAATAGTCGGTGAGTTTGGTGTCCCAGTGGCAGAATCCCTCGTGATGCTTGGTGGTCATCACCATGTACTTCTGGCCTGCGCGTTTGGCCAGCCTGGCCCACTCGCGGGCCGCATTGGGTTTGGGAGTGAAGTGCTTCGCCAGCAGCTCGTACTGCGCAAGCGGAATGCCCTCGACCTCCTTGGCCCACTCGTGCTGGCCGATCACGCTGTAGAGCCCCCAGTGGATAAACATGCCGAACTTGGCCTCATGCCACCAGGCCATGCGCTGCGCCCGCGTCGCCGTCATTCTGGTTTGCAAGGGCGAACTCTGGCCGTCCCCGCCGGCGGCCGGAGCGCCCGGCAAACCCAACGCCTCGGAATGCGCCGCGGTTGCAGCCAGGGCCCCCGCCGCGCCAAGCCCCTTCAGAAACGACCGTCTCGAACTCTCGTTCCAATCCATGGTTTTCTCCCTCTCTCTGTTGAACAGGCTGCCAGCCGGGCGGCCAAATTCGCATCGTGGAGAATATAGCAGCCCCAAGGGCTGTCGAGCGGCTGGGGGCTAGACAGGCCGCGGAAAGAGGTGGAATGCCGGGCGAAAAGGGAAGAAAACCATCCCTCAGGGGCTAAAGCCCGCGTTGATTTTGCGGGCCTTATGTACGGGCTAAAGCCCGTCCCTTCACCGGGGCGAGTTTTTCGAAGCCTGTGTATCCCAGGTCTCAAAGTCGAGACCTGGGGCACCCGATGTGTTGGTGGGGTTGCAGTTACTGTTTTTCCGAGGCCAGGTACACCACCACGCCGCCCAGCAGCGCCAGGGTGGCAACGGCGGGAATCAGCCACACCATGCTCCAGCTGGAATTGAAGAGCGCGGAAGGCCAGAATACATCCAGGTGGAGCGTGCGCCCTTGCGGCAGCTGCTCCAGCCAGGTGAGCCAACCCAGCCCATGCCGCGCCTGGGACGCCAGGAATCCCACCACGATGAGCAGATTGATCGACAGGGCGAAGATCTGCGCGCCGAGGATGGGCTTGCCGACGCGCTCGACGGCGGCATTACGGCGGCGGAGTTGAGCGCGCCACCAGAGCGCACCGGGAGAACTGACGTTCGCCGCGCTTGCCGCCTGGGCCCGCGCCCGCTGAAAGGTCCCGGTGACCAGCACCAGGTCTCCGCAGGCTCGGCAGGCGTTCACATGGGCGCGCAGTTCCGGCGCACAGGCTTGCGGCCAGCCGCCCCGCGCCAGCAGTTGGGCCACTTCTTTTTCGCGCGAGCAGGGGCTCAGGGTCATGGCTCCCTCCTGGGTCGCGAAGCCTGTTCGCGGAGCAGGCGGGCGATCTTGCGCCGCGCCCGGAAAAGCAAGAGACGAATGCTGGCCGACGCCAGGCCAGTAACCTCTGCGATTTCCTTGTGCGAGTAGCCCTCGGCGTGGGCCAGCCAGAGCAGTTGGCGGTCCCTGGGACGCATCGCGGCCAGCGCCGGGCCCAGCATGGCCTGGGAGTCGGCCTGGGCTGAACCGGCGGTTGCGGCCAGGAACTCCTCCGGAATCTCCTCGATGGAGGCGGGCCGGGGACGACGCCAGTGGTCGCGCAGCAGGTTGGTGGCGATGCGAAAAAGATAGCGGCGGCCGGCCACCTCGCCTTGGGCAAGATGCGATCCTGGCCGCGACGCGCACAGGAAGCGCACGTAGCTCTCCTGCATCAGGTCGTCGGCCAGCGCGGGGTCGCCCGACACCCGCGCCAGGTAGGCCCACAGGGACCGCGCCGAACGCTCGTAGAAGCCGGCGAACGCGTCGCTATCCATGGGCAGTTCTGCAACCCGTGGCGCGTCGCCGGCAAAGAGGTTCGGAAGAACGGATTCCCAGGACATAGGTCGATGCTTTCTCACCGGACTCGTGGCCCCGCAGGCTCACTGCCGCTCCCGCGGATCAAAGGACGCACCTGGGGGCGAACCGGGTTGGTTGGATGCCGCGGGGTTCTCCGGCATCAGGCCCAGGCGGCCGGCCAGGACCCAGGTAACCCCCGCGGAGATGATAAATCCCAGGCCGGGCATCAGGGCCACGGTGCCCAGCACCAGCATCGGGATTTCCATCTCCGGGCTGGCGTGGCGCAGCAGGAACAGGCCCGCGCCGAGCAGAACCAGCACAATCCCGATCTGCAGCGGTGTGAGCACCCGCGCCACCGCGTTGGGTACGCGCTGTTCCGGCTCGAAGCCCACCGGAATGGGCGCCGCCTCAAGGAATCGCTTGCCGGCTTCCGTGCCCATGTAGAGCGCCAGCTCCTGGTTGGAGCTGAACTTGTCGATCAGCCTTCCATGCACCTCGCTTTGCAGCTTGAAGATGCGGCCCCAGCGGCGGTTCTCAAGCAATTGGCGGATCAGCCACATCAGGGCGCCGACTACTCCGATGAACGCCAGGATGGGAGGAAGGTCGCCCATGAACGACTGAAGAGCCGAGGCGTCGCGCCGCGGTTGGGAGTACTCCGGCCACACCGCGCGTTCCAGCGCCTGGTCCGGGCCTCCGTCGGCCGGATTCAACTGGGTAAAGAGGTAAAAATCGGGATTGCGCGCGATCTCCGGATGGGTGGCAAGGAACTGCGCCAACTGCGGGTTGTTGCGGGCCACATAGTCCTGGTTGGCGAGCAACGACGGATCGTGGGCCACGACGGTGGTCAGTGTCGGGCTCATGCGCAGCAACTTCAGGAGCTGTTCCCGTGTGGCGGCCAGGTCCTTCTCGGTGGGAACCGGGGCGGTGGCCGCCGGCGCCGGGGCTACGGGCCGCGCTGGTGGCGCTGGCGCAGCGGGCCGGGTTTGCGCGGCGGCAAGAGTGGCAAACAGCAGGGCAGGCGCCGCCACGGAGCGGAGAACCCAGGGCAGGATGCGGTTCTGATTTTGCAATTGAATTTCCTCTCACTCGAAGAGCGCTTTTGAGCGCCTTCTGCTCCTACAACGGATGAGGGGGACGGTCGGTTAACAAGGCGGCAATTTGGCGGCGGGGAGCGCGGAGGTTTCCCAGGTCTCAAAGGCGAGACCTGGAAACCCGCCACCCGGCCACCCTCCCAGTGCCGGGCGCCCGGCACGCTGCTTGCGGTGGCCCAAAATGACCAGACGTTCCCCTTGGTCGCGCCTAGGATTTGCGCAGTGAAGATGGCTGACAGCCGTCCAAAGGCCGGTCCAGCTTCCTTGAACGCTCCCGGAAGGCCGTGTGTCCCATGCCAGCAAACGAGATTCTGCAAGAAGCCAAGAAGCTTCACCGAGTGAGTGACAGTCTCGACCTGCTGGCGGAGCAACATACGCCCATCTCGGAAGCGCTCTCGATTCTGTCGGGGAGCGTTCGCCACTCCGCCACGCTGCTGGAGGTGCTGGTTGCGCTGAAGCTGGGGTCGGTCCCAGGGTTGGGTTCGGCGAGTAACTGACTCGCTTATCTTCAAGAGAGGGGTTGTTTGTGAAAAAGAAGAGCCGGATACAGATAGAAAGAGAGATTCTCTCCAGCGTGAAGAGAGAGATGGAGATGCCGCGCTTAACGGAGTCGGTGCGTAACGGCGAGAGTGGCCTGGCCGCGTCCGCCGTCAAACGAACCTGCTGCCCGTTCCTTGAGAGCGTGAACCCAGGGCCTCCGGCCTAGCGCACGCCCGCTCCGCAGAGAGGGAACGGGCGGCTTTCGATGCGTCCGGGCTCTGGCAGCCTCGGTCGGCCAGACCACAAAAGAGGGCGCAAAGCCGCGGCGCCCGGCAGCAGTGGGCACGAAGGAATTTAGACTGGGAAGCGGGATAGATCCGGCCGCACTTCTTGCAGCCGGCCTCGACAAGACAGATGAAAGCACACTTTTCCTTCGGCAAGAGCGGCATTGAGGTTTCAGTCCCGGATGTCTTCGACTGCCAGGTGGTCAGGAGCCGCTCGGCGGCGGCGCTGAGAGAGGTTGAGGCCGCGCTGGGAGCCGCGCTCGATCGCCCCTTCGGCTGTGAGCCGCTGGCGGCATTGGCGGCGGGCAAGAGGTCCGCGGCGATCTCCGTATGCGACATCACGCGGCCGGCGCCGAACCGGATCACACTGCCACCGCTGCTCAAGCGGCTGCACGAGGCGGGGATTCCGGTGGAGGGGATTACCATCCTGATTGCGACCGGGCTGCACCGGGGGGCGACGGAAGACGAGGTCGTGTCCATTCTTGGGCCGGAGATCGCGGCGAACTACCGCGTGGTGAGCCATGATGCGCGCGCGCTGGCCGAGCATCGCCGGCTGGGCTCGACGGGCCGCGGAACGCCGGTGTACATCGACGAGCGGTTCATGGCCGCGGACCTGCACATCACCCTGGGTTTCATCGAGCAGCACCTGATGCTGGGGTTTTCCGGCGGGCGCAAGCTCATCGCTCCGGGCCTGGCGGCGCAGGAGACCATCAAGGCGATTCACTCGCCACGATTCATGCGGGAGCCGCTGGCGACCGAAGGGTCGATTGCGGGCAATCCCCTGCATGCGGAACTGCTGGAGATCGCCGCCATGGCGCGGCACGACTTCATTCTGGATGTGACGCTGACCCAGGAGCGGCAAATCTCAGGGGTGTTTGCCGGCGACCCGGTGAGAGCGCATGCCGCCGGGGTCGAGTTTCTGGAGGCCACCTCTCTCGAAAGGCTCCCGGAAGCGGCGGATGCGGTGGTCACCAGCGCGGCCGGGTATCCGCTGGACCTTACCTTCTACCAGACGCTCAAGGGCATCACCGCGGCCAGTCACATCGCCAGGCCGGGCGCCAGAATCCTGCTGCTGGCAGAGTGCGCGGAGGGGGTGGGATCGGCGGAGTTTGCGCGGAAGCTTCAGGCGCTTTCAGGATTTCAGAGCTTTCTCGATGAGATACGCTCGTCCGCGGTCGAGGTGGACCAATGGCAACTGGAGAAGCTGGCGCTCACCGGTCTCAAGCATGAGCTCTACTTCTTTACGCCCGGAGTTGCAAAGGCGCAGCTTGGCAGCTTGGGCGCGCACGCCTTCGACACGTTGGAGGAGGGCATGGCAGCCGTGTTGGATGGGCTTCCAACCGGCGCGCGGGTTGCGCTGGTGCCGGAGGGGCCCTATACGTTTGCGCGGGCGGAAGATGCGGTGGCGGCGGGTTAGCTGGCCGGCGGGTGCCTCTGGTCCGGTGAAGGTTTGTGGCTTCCCGAGTCTCAAAATCGAGGGGCGCCATGCCCTCCTGTCCGACTTGCAGCAGAAAATGGCGGGGGCAGGGTTGGTCCGCGCCCTGGTTTTGCGGCCCGATGCCGGGTGCGCCGGCGACATTCAGTGAGCGCCGCAGGGCGATAGAGGTGACGATGGAAGCGCTGTCTTAACGGTGATGTCCGCCGCCGTGGTGACCGCCGGAATGGCCGCCGCCGCCCGAATGACCTTTGCTGAATCCTCTGCCGCCGCCGTAGCTCTTGGGTGCGTGGCCGCCGCCATAGGATTTCTCAGCATTGTGGCCGCCGCCAAAGAGATGGAAGCCGCCCGAGTGCGCCGGTTTGGCGGGAGACTCCTCAAAGCCACGGCCCCCTGAGGCCGAGTACGACCGGTTCCCGGGATAAGAGCGCTGGCCGAAATCGCCTCGTTGAGGGGCGGACGCCGCACCGCGCCAGGCTTGCTGCGGGCTGGCATAGGGGTTGGCCGGACGACTGGAGTAGGTCTGTGGGGATCCGCCATAAAAGCCAGAGCCATAGCCGGGACGCCCGTAGGACTGCGGCCTTGCCGGCATGGTTACTGGAGGCTGGAGGTGGTTGTAGGCCTGTTGTCCGGGGCGGCCGTAGTTGCCCGGCTGCGCAGGGTAGTTGCGGTTGGGGCTTTCCACGGGACGGTTCCCTGCATAGGGCCGGTTTTCCGCGTAGTTTTCAGGATTTCTGACGGGCGGACGAACCAATGCCTGCCTGGGCGCGTCGTTGTAGCCGTTGCCTGGACGCGCATAGTTGGACTGCGGCTCGTGATATTGACCGCGGTTGTAGCTGTCCGGCAGCCGGAGCATCGCGTCACGTTGCGAATCGGCGCGCAGGCCGTTGCGCGGATTGGCCCAATGGGCGACCGTGGTGCTGTGCGAATAGTAGTTCGACTGATGGAAGAGGACAGATTGGGTCAGCCAGTTCAGTGCCCAGCCCATCCAGCCAAAGCTGGTGTGGCTGAAGGCCGACATCGCGATTCCCAGGCCATACTTTACAGGCGATGAGCCGGCAAGCGACGCCAGGGAACCAAGCAGCGAAAAGTTCCGATAGGGCGTGACCGGCTGTCCGTAGACGTCCCACGGGTTGTAGGCCGGCACGTAGACTACCTCGGGATTGACCGGGGCCAGCTGGAGGTAGCCCTGGTTGTAGCTGACCGCTTCCTGCGGGGTGTCTTGGAGAGTTCCGGCCGCTTGCGCGCGCTGGCGCATGACCTGCACGGTCTCGAGTACGTCCTGGGGCTGGTTGTAGTAGGCGTTGCCCAGGTCGGTGGTCCACTGGAGGTTGCGGTCCATCTGGGCCAGCACCTGTGGAAACGCCGTGAGCGCTTTCACGCTGGGGTCCCAGGTCTGGGCGTCGGCGCCCGCGGCAATCTGGTCGGGAGATGCATAACCCTGGGCTTGCAGCCAATGGTCGGCCCCCACCACCTGTGCGGGATAGGTGGCCGCGGCCAGCACCTGCGCCACCAGCGTGTCCGGATAGAGGGCGATGGGAGCCACCAGCTGCTGGAGTTGCTCCGGGGTGAGCGGCTGCGCTGGAGGTTGCGCCTGCCCATACTCCGGCGGCGGATAGCCCTGGTCGTATCCCATGTCCTGGGCCGGATAAGACTGTTGGGCGTAGGGCTGCTGTCCGTAGGACTGCGGCTGGGCGTAGCTGGGCTGGGCGTAGCCTGATTGCTGGTTCCGCGGGTACTGACCGTTGTAGGAACCGTTCTGGGGGTACTGGGGCCACCCCTGGCCCGGCGCTTGCGCGCGAAGCTCTCCCTGCGCCAGGGTGAGAAGGAGCGGCGCCACGGCCAGTGCAATCAGGCGCCGGAGCACCTGCGACGCGCCTGCGGTGGCGGCCATCCTGTGAGGGAACGCGCGGAGAAAGGAGGGCCGAGACGAGTCAGGCGACAGGCGGGAAAACCAGGCGGAATGCCATCCGGGCAGGCAGATTTGGGATCTCATGTTCCCTCTCAGTGGTATCCATAGGGTCGCCCCGAAGCGAAGCTTATGGTCTACGGCCACCGCAGGCTGGTATTCCGGTCAGGCTGGTTTTCCGGTTCGCGGCCGAAGAGCGGTTGTCTAGCCTAGACCCGGTTTGCCGGCGTTAGTTGCGGCTAGATTATTGGCTACTTTGCGAACATGCCGCTTGGTTTGGAAAAGGGAGAATATGCAGCAAGGGTTTATCATCGAAAATGGTGCAGGCGGGGGTGGTCTGCGCCTTAGTTTTGCAGCCCTGGCCTTGTGCGGGTCCTCAGAAATGGGACGCCCGGGGCATTTCGCTTGAGTGAAAACGGGCTTCGGGAAAGTGGAACCACATGCGAGCAAAGACGGCGGTAGTGCTGGGCGCCCAGTGGGGCGACGAGGGCAAGGGGAAGATCGTGGACGTGCTGAGCGAGCGGTTTACCGCCGTGGCGCGCTATGCCGGCGGACACAACGCCGGGCACACGGTCATCATCGGCGACCAGAAGTTCATTTTGCAACTGATTCCCTGCGGGGTGCTGCGGCCGGGATGCCGGGGCATCATCGGCAACGGCGTGGTGCTGGACCCGATCGCCTTCCTGAAGGAAGTGGCCAAGCTGCGGGCGCTGGGCGTCGACGTGGACGAGCGGCTTTTTGTCTCGAACCGGGCGCAGGTGATTCTGCCCTACCACCGGATGATCGAGCTGGCCGCCGAGAGCGCGCCGGGGCGGAAGAAGATCGGCACCACCAGCCGGGGCATCGGACCGGCCTACGAGGACAAGATGGCGCGCAGCGGGCTGCGCATCGTGGACCTGCTGAGGCCGGAGCTGCTGAAGACGCACATCGAGGCGGCCTGCGGGGAGAAGAACGCGATTGTGAGGGCGCTGTTTGGGACCGGGACCGCGGCTCTGGACCCGGCGAAGATGTACGACGAGTATGCCGCTGCCGCGGAACAGGTGAGGCCGTTTGTGGCCGACACCGGGCGCCTGCTGAACCAGATCCTGGCCGAGGGCGGCAGCGTGATGTTCGAGGGGGCGCAGGGGACGATGCTGGACATCGACCATGGGACGTACCCGTTTGTGACCTCGTCGTCGGCGACGGCGGGCGGCGCGGCCACCGGGACGGGTGTGGGGCCGACGGCAATCGGCACGGTGATCTCAGTGACCAAGGCCTATGTGACGCGGGTGGGCGAGGGGCCGTTCCCGACTGAGATTCACGAGGCGGTGGGCGACCACCTGCGGGCGCGCGGCAACGAGTACGGCGCGGTGACCGGGCGGCCACGGCGCTGCGGCTGGCTGGACATTCCGCTGCTGCGCTACTCGAACCAGGTGAACGGGGCCGAGTGGCTGGTGGTGACCAAGCTGGACGTGCTGGACGAGCTCGAAGAGATTCCCATCTGCGTGGGCTACGAGATCGGCGGCAAGGTGACCGACGAGATTCCCGCCGACGTTCAGGGTCTGGAGCAGATCAAGCCGGTGTACGCCATCCTCAAGGGGTGGCGGACCTCGACCGAGGGGATTACGGAGTTCGACAAGCTGCCGCCGGCGGCGCGGGAGTATCTGCGCTTTCAGGAGCGGGAGAGCGGCGCCAAGATTGGAATGGTCTCGACCGGACCGGACCGGGACCAGACGATGGTGCTGCCGGAGTTTGCCTCGGCCCTCTTGAGCCTGCACGCGTAAACTTGAAATGCGGCCTGGGCCTTTTTCCCCAGGCAAAGAAGGATACTGCCTTGACGATCAGCTTTTTTGTGCGGCTGAAGTTTGCCACGGAAGATCGAGCCGATGTTGCCGAATCCCTGCGTCTGCTGGCCACGGCCTCGCGCCAGGAGGCGGGATGCGTCAGCTATGTTCCCCACCATTTGGAGGACGACCCCGACACGGTGCTCATCTATGAGCAGTACCGGGACGCGAAGGCGCTGGCGGCGCACCGCGAGTCGGAGCACTTCAAGAAACATGCCGTGGGCGGGCTCTACCAGAAGATGCGGGAGCGGAGCGTGGAGAACCTGGCTGCTCTCGTTTGAGGCCCCGGCGGCGTCCAACCGGCGGGAGTCTCGACATGGGAAGCGGCGGGTATTTCACGGAAAACTGATTTACCGTTGAAGCTCCTTCCTGAAATGGATTGACCGGCGCACCTTCGCGGGGCTAACATCCGTTACGTTTATGCCGGGAGCCACGACCAACCCATCCAAGCCCATCCGCCGCCGCATGGCGCACGCGCTGGCGCCGATTCCAGCGCTAGTTGCGCTGGTGCTGGCGGCCTGCGCCACGCCCCTCTATTGTGGAATGCCCAAGGCGCAGAGCGGCGGAATGCCGAGGGCGCAGAAGCACGAGAGCCGCCACGAGATCGACCAACTGGAAGAGGCATGGCGGAACGCCGTGCTGAAGGCCGACACCGCCGCCATGGACTCCCTGCTGGCCGACGACTACATGGCGATCACCTCCAGCGGCACCCTGCAATCCAAGGAGCAGACGCTGGACAACCTGCGCTCTGGCGCGACCCACTTCACGGCCATCGAGTTCTCCGACCGCAAGGTGCGCTTCTACGGGACAACGGCGCTGGTGACCTCGCGAGCCGAGGTGAGCGGAACCACCGCCGAAGGGAAGATTTCAGGCAGCTATCGCTATACCCGCGTCTACGTGCGGGATGAGCGGGGCAACTGGAAGATTGTGAGCTTTGAGGCCAGCCCCATTCGCGAGATGGGCGAGCGCAAGTAACGAGGGAACAGGGATCAGGCCGGCGGCGGCTCAACACACCTGGTGGAAGCCGATTCCGATCAGGGCAGCGGCTTTTTTGAGCGTGGCGGCCACATGGCCCACACCCACGGCGCAGTGATGCGCGGGTCCCTGCTCATTCCAGGCGTTGACAAAGCCGCGCGCACCCAGCGGGAACCGATAGCGGCTGTTGGTGTTGCCGATCTGCATGATTTCGCCGGCCACACATTCGCCTTGGGCGGCCAGCAGCTTGAAACCGGTCTTCGCGTCTTCGACGACCGAGAGCAGCGTTACCGGGCCGTGCTTGACGCTCATCTCGACAGACAGGCCGCGGCCCACCTTGCCGTGGTAGACCTTGAGCGGGCGCACCTTGGTCTTGCCCTGGCAGATGGCGATGTGGCCGGGGCCGTCGTGGCCCATCAGGACCAGGTCGGCGTTGAAGTCCATCGCGTAATACTCGGTGAACGAGCCGCCGGCTCCCAGGCAATCCATGATCTTCATGGCCAACGCGTTCTTGACCTCATACTCGCCGGCCACGGGGATGTGGCGGGCCGTGAGCAGCGAGGTGCCCAGGATGATGGAGCTCATGGTGTCTTCGTTGGCCGGATTGCCGGAGCCTTGGTAGTAATAGGCCAGGGCGTCGAGCCGATGGCGGGCGGCAAAGACATCGAGAGCGACCGAAGTCCGCGCGGCGCGGCGCAGCTCCTCGGGAGGGCAGTCGGCCTGCACATCGAATGCGGTGTAAAACTCCTCGACCCGTTGCGTGAGAGCGGCTTCGTCGGCCTCAGCGGCAAGCGCGCTCAGTTCGTCCACTTCGACGATCTCGGCGTGGGTGCCGAAGACGATCGAGACCTGGGTCACATCGGTCATGATGTCCAACATGCCGCTGTAGTAATGGCCCATCAGCCCCAGGCGGGCCGCGGCCAGCGTGGAGCGTACGCGGGCCGCGGC
>OCZT010001931.1_pt1 | contig 21477 bp, 21 predicted proteins | sample 1539031 | NCBI WGS metagenome assembly OCZT01 (sample SAMEA3539308, study PRJEB22396) | soil metagenome | biome: tundra; feature: field; material: soil | place: USA | collected 2010-05 | depth 0.15 m | reverse complement strand
AGAACGGCATCAAGGTCGTCGTCCAGGTCGCGACCGACGTGCGCCAGCAGTTCAAAGACGCCACCAAGGTGGGCAAGGGCCCCGACGTCATCGTCGGTGCGCACGACTGGCTGGGTGAGCTCGTCCAGAACAACACTGTTGCGCCCGTGAACCTCTCAGCTGACGTGGCCGCCAAGTTCGCACCGCAGGCGATCGCGGCGACCAAGTTCAACGGTCAGTCCTATGGCGTTCCCTATGCCATCGAGAACATTGCCCTCGTGCGCAACACCGCTCTGGCCCCCACTGCCCCCACGACTATGAGCGCGCTGGTCAGCCAGGGCCAGGCCCTGGTCAAGTCCGGCAAGGCGACCAGCATCTTGCTCCAGGAGGTCGGCAAGGTTGGCACCGCCTTCTACACCTACCCCTACCTCAAGGCGTTTGAGGGCGGCATCTTCGCGCTCAAGGCCAACGGCGATTACGACCCCAGCAAGGTCATTGTGAACAGCGCCGGCTCGATCAAGGGCGCCACCGAGCTTGCCGCGCTGGGTCAGTCCAAGGCGTTGTCCACGAACGTCGACTCGACCAACGTCGACGCGCTCTTCGACGCGGGCAAGGTGCCGTTCTACATCACCGGACCATGGTCGCTCGACAAGGCGAAAAAGGCGGGCATCAAGTATGCGATCAGCCCACTGCCGAGCCTGACCAACGGCGGCAAGATGCAGCCGTTCCTGGGTATTCAGATGTTCTACGTCTCGGCCAAGGCCAAGAACGCGGCCTTCGCGCAGGAGTTCGTCACCCAGTATGTCCCGCGCGAAGACGTCCAGCTGGCACTGTTCGCGGCCGGACATCGTCCGCCGGCGCTGACCTCGGCCTACGCCAAAGCCGCCGCGAGCGACCCGGACGTCACGGCGTGGTACGACGCAGGTAAGGGTGGCCAGGCCATGCCCAACATCCCCGCCATGAACTCGGTGTGGGGGCCCTTAGGCCAGGCTGAAGCGGACGTCATCGCCGGCAAGGCGCAGCCGAAGGCACGCTTCGACGCAGCTCAGAAGGAGATCGTCGCCAACATCGCCAAGGGTTGATGTAAGGCCGGTGATCGGCTGCCATGGTGGTGGCCGATCACCTGGCTGGGGCGCCATGGCGCGCCGGTCACCCTTTGTCGGTGCGCAGCTTCGAAGGACGACATGAGCCTCAAGCAAATGCAGGACACGCGGGGCCCCGAGGGCCGCACGAGCGTGCTGGACAACTCGAAGATCAGGACGGCGGCTCGCCCCTGCGGCGCGGGCCCGACCTGGTTGCTGGTCACCAGGTGGGGCCTGATCGGGTTCACCCTGGTCGTTCTTGGGATTGCCGCACAGAAGCTGATCGAGCAGGGAGCATGGATCGGCGTCGTCATCGTCGCCTTCCTGGCCATGTGTGTTGTGCTCGTCTACGGAACGCGGCGATCCGTGCCGATGAAGTACCTTTTGCCGGGTCTGGTCCTGCTCGTCGGACGCAGGCCGTTGGGACGCGCGGATCCTGGAGGTCTATCGGGGACTCATCTCAGCGCGTAACCTCAGTCATGCTTTGCGGCACGGCGGGCTGAGATGGGTCTATGCCGACGACGACGTCCTGGTGTTCCTGCGAGAAAGCGCAGAACAGACGGCGCTTATCCACTGTGCGCGCGCCGCGCACGAACCGATCGCGGTGTCCACCTGGCACTTGACCGGCGTGGCTGACGCGCAGACGGTGTACGGGCGGGATCTAATTCTCAGTGACGACAGCGCATCCCTCATGGCCGACAAGCCTGAGGTCAACATCTGGACCTGGCCGAGGCGCTAAGAACGTGCCAGTCATGACGAGGGATCAAGACAGACCATTTGTCTTGCAAAAGAAAAAAGAAGGAAACGGAATGAGAGCGCGACTGGCGGACATCGCCGAGCATGCTGAGGTCAGCGAGGCGACGGTCAGCCGGGTCCTCAACGATAAGCCGGGGGTGGCCGACACGACCCGGCAGGCAGTGCTCACCGCCCTGGATGTCCTCGGCTACGACCGGCCCAGCCGGTTGCGGCGCAAGAGCGCAGGGCTCGTCGGGTTGGTTACCCCTGAGCTGACGAACCCGATCTTTCCCGCCTTCGCCCAGGCGATCGAGACCGCCCTCGCGCGCCAGGGCTACACGCCCGTCCTGTGCACCCAGACCCCCGGCGGTGTGCACGAGGACGACTACGTGACGATGCTTCTCGAGCGCGGTGTGGCCGGGATCATCTACGTCAGCGGGCTGCACGCAGACTCCACCACCGATCCCAAACGCTACGTGGACCTGCGCGAACGTGGCCTGCCGATCGTGCTGATCAACGGCTACCTCGAGGGGGTTGACGCGCCGTTCATCTCCAACGACGACGTAGCCTCCATGGATCTTGCCTTGAGCCACCTGGTCGCCCTCGGACACAAGAACATCGGGCTTGCCGTCGGTCAGGATCGTTACGTTCCCGTCATCCGCAAGATCATCGGCTTCCGCAACTCGATGATGACCTTGCTTGGTCGTGCAGACGTCGAGGACCTGATCGAGCACACGATGTTCAGTGTCGAGGGCGGAGCGGTGGCAGCCCAGCGACTGATCGACAAAGGCACCACCGCGATCGTGTGCGGCTCAGACCTCATGGCACTCGGGGCCATCAGAGCTGCCCGTCTGCGCGGCCTGGACGTGCCGGCTGACATCTCCGTCGTCGGCTACGACGACTCGCCCCTGATCGCGTTCACCGACCCGCCGCTGACCACCGTCCGTCAGAGTGTCCAGGCGATGAGCGAGGCGGCGGTCCGCGCTTTGCTGGACCAGATCGCCGGCGATCCGGCCCCTCTGGCCGAGTACGTCTTCCGCCCCGAGCTGGTCGTCCGCGGCTCGACCGGCGCAGCGCCCACGGTGAACAGCATCCACCCCGACAGAGGCACTTCGGCCACCATCTGAGCCGCTTCAGTCCCGAGCGCGTTGCCGTTCGACCCGCCGCAGGACAACAAACAGCTTGAGCAGCTCGACGACAGATGCCTGGTCGGGGACCCGTTGTGAGGCAATAGTCTCGCCGTCGCCGACCTTGACCGTCAGATCGCCGGATGCGGGGTCGAGCGAGGCAAAGGCTCGCTCGTCGGTCACGTCGTCACCTGCGTACAGCGTTGCGTTCGAGCTTGTCGCACGGGCCAGGTTGACCAAGGCGCTGCCCTTGTTCGCCTCGAGCACGGTCAGCTCCACAACGTTCTTGCCGGGCATGACGTGCACGCCCGGGTGGCGGTCGGCCACCTCGCGCGCGGCGGCCGTGGCGGCATCGGCCACCGACGGGTCGACGCCCCGGGTGTGCAGGACCACCGCGGACGGCTTGTGCTCCAGTCGCACAGCGGGGTAGCGGGACCTGATCGCCTCGAGCTCGTCGGTGACCACACTCAGCCTGGTTGTGGCGTCCTCGTCCAGGTCGGTGTGGTCGTTCAGGTTGAGCTGAGCCCCATGGCTGCCGATCAAGGTGATGCCGTCGTCAGGGCCGATGCCGGTGATCGTCTCCAGCGTGGCGAGGTCGCGCCCTGACACGACCGCCACGGTGACGCCATCGAGGGCAGCCGCCTTTCTCAGCGCTTCGACGCCGCCGGGCAACGCCCGTGCTTGCATCGGGTCCAGGACGAAAGGGGAAAGGGTCCCGTCAAAGTCGACCGCGACCAAAACCTTCGGCTGTGCAGCGAAGGCGGCTAACGCGCTACGGAGATCTGTGCCCGACTGCGTCATAGCTCTGTTATCCGCTCCGAGGCGTTGTCCAGCGCCCTGCGGTTTGACCTGTTGGCCCGCTCGACGCCTCGCCTCTCCTCGTCACTGGCGCGGGTGGGACGGTGCGGTTTGGCCGGTGCGGTCGCCAGTGCGTCCAGATACCGGGTGGCCCAACGCTGCACGTCGTGAAGAGAGACGCGCTTTCTCAGCGCCTTCATCCGGCGCCGCCGCTCGTCCTCGGGGGCGGTGATTGCGCGCATGATGGTCTGCTTGACACCCTCGACGTCGTGCGGGTTGCAGATGAAGGCCTGATGGAGCTCGTGCCAGGCGCCGGCGAACTCCGACAGCACCAGTGCGCCGCCGAGGTCGTGCCGGCAGGCGACGTACTCCTTGGCGACCAGGTTCATGCCATCTCGCAGCGGCGTCACCAGCATCACGTCGGCGGCCAGGAACATCGCGGCCATCTCGCTGCGGGGATACGACTGGTAGAGGTAGTAGATCGCGGGTGAACCGATGTCGGAGAACTCGCCGTTGATGCTCCCGACCGTGCGTTCAATCTCCTCGCGCAGATGGCGGTACGCATCCACGCGCTCGCGGCTCGGCGTCGCCACCTGCATGAGCGTCACGTCGGGTGGGGAGATCGCTTTGTCCTCCAGCAGTTCCTGATAGGCCTTGAGCCGGTGCCGGATCCCTTTGGTGTAGTCCAGCCGGTCGACGCCCAGCATGAGAATCTTCGGGTTGCCCAACGAGGCACGGATCTCCGCCGCTCGGGCTTTCACCTCGGGTGTGCGGGCCAGGGCCTCGAGTCCTTTGAAGTCCACCGAGATCGGTATCGCGGCGGCCCGGACCGTCCGCCTGGCGGTGGGGTCATCGCCAGGTGGCGTGAAGGTGACGGTGTCGGCTTTGGTCGCCATCCCCAGTAACCGCCGGCAGCAACGCAGGAAGTTCTCGGCGTCGGCGGTGCGCTGAAAGCCCAGGAAGTCCGCGCCCAGCAGCCCCTCTACCAGTGCCCGGCGCCACGGAAGCTGCGAAAAGAGCTCGACCGGCGGGAACGGGATGTGGTTGAACCATCCGATGCGGACATCGGGTCGCAGCGTGCGGACCATCGCCGGGACCAGCTGGAGCTGGTAGTCGTGCACCCAGACGGTGGCGCCCGGCGCGGCCACCTCGACGATGGCCAGGGCAAAGCGATGGTTGACCGTCCGGTAGGTGTTCCACCAGTTGCGGTGGAAGCTCGCGGGGACGATTACGTCGTGGAAGATCGGCCAGAGTGTGCCGTTGCTGAAACCCTCGTAATACTCCTGTATCTCTGTGGGTGAAAGCCCCACAGGCTGCAGGTACATCCCTTCGTCGCTGAACGGTTCGAGCGCAGGGCCCGGCTCCCCGGCCCAACCGACCCATGCGGCGTCGCGGCCACGCATCACTGACTCCATGGCGGTCACCAGACCGCCCGGGCTGCGTCGCCAGGTGGACTCGCCCCTGTCGTTGATCACTCGGTCCAGGGGGAGACGGTTTGCGGCAACTACCAGGTCGAACGTCGGTGTAGCGACGGTCACGCTCTATCAGCTCCTCAGCCGGGATTGGGGCCAGCCTACGGTGACACGTCCTGTTTCGGTCTTTTGTGTGCTATCCGCTGGCGAGAGACCAAGGGCAAGGACTACGGTCGACCCATGCGCATTTCAGACGTGATCCGCCGAAAAGGTGACGCCGTGGTTACCCTTCGCTCAGATGCGACGGTCCTGCGGCTCCTTGAGGTCCTGGAGGGGAACCACATTGGCGCTGTCGTGGTCAGCGATGACGGCTCGACCGTGTCAGGCATCGTCAGTGAGCGTGACGTCGTGCGCCATCTGCATACCGACGGCGTAGGCGTGCTGGACGAGACCGTTGCCATGATCATGACCAGCGATGTGCAGACCTGCACCCCCCAGGATGGCATCGACGAGCTTGCCCGCGTCATGACAGAGCTCCGAATCCGTCACATCCCGGTCGTCGTCGACGGCAAAGTGGTGGCGATTGTCAGCATTGGCGACATCGTCAAGGGGCGCATCGACGAGCTGCAGACCGAACGCGACCATCTCGTGGGCTACATCCAGCAGTAGGGCTTTTCGTGGGCTCGCCTTCGCCCGAAAATCGCCTTCACCGCATACCGTGGAGTTATGAGGGTGGGTCTGACGCGCGACGATGAGGCAGACTCAGTCGTCCAGGGTCCTGGGCAGCGCTCCGGCGTGGGCGCTCAGCGCATTGGCCCTTACCGACTGATCCAGCCCCTCGGCGAGGGTGGCATGGGGGTTGTCTATCTTGGTCTCGACCCGAATGGTCGGGCGGTGGCCATCAAGGTTCTGCGCGAGCACATCGCCCAAGACCGTGAGGCCCGCGACCGGCTGCGGCGCGAGGTCGAGACTCTGGAGCTGGTGCAGCACCCCCGGGTGGCGGCCGTTCTCGACGCTGACACCGAGGGGCCTCGGCCGTACATCGTGACGAGGTACATCCCCGGGCCTGCTCTCGACCGGGTCGTGTCCGAGAACGGACCACTGCAAGGAGAGGCCCTGCTGCGGCTGGGTCGCGGGCTCTGGGATGCGCTCAATGCCATCCACGGTGCCGGCGTCATCCATAGGGACCTCAAGCCCGCGAACGTCGTGCTCCTGGATGGTGATCCCATTGTCATCGACTTCGGTATCGCGCACGTTGCCGATGACATCCGGTTGACGATGACCGGGTTGGTTATGGGGACGCCGGGCTATCTTTCGCCCGAGGTCGTCGAGGGTGCACCGGTCACCGAAGCCACGGACTGGTGGGGATGGGCAGCCACACTCGCGTTTGCGGCATCTGGTGTGCCGCCGTTCGGGCGTGGTCCCATGGGCGTGGTCCTCGACCGCGTCCGGCGTGGCCAGGCGGATCTGTCGGGTGTGGACCAACGCCTGCTGCCGCTGCTGGCGGCGGCCCTGTCGCCGATCCCGAGCCAACGCCCACACGCCGACGCGGTCGTGCAGGCTCTGGACCAGTATGCCGCGGGCGCGCCCCCGACCCTGGCCATACCCACGATCGGCGCCCCGCCCGCCCTGCAGTCCTCCGCCGCGTTCTCTGCGCAGGCGCTGGACCCAGCGCTGGCCGGGGTCCAGCGGCAGGACTGGCGGCGGGACACCCTGCCGCAGCCGGCGAACGCACCGGACCGGGAGGCGGCCCGGCAAGGCGGGGCGGGCCAGCCCGCGCCACGGGTGGGGGGGCGCTCTCGGCGCGGGACGATGCTTGCACTGGTCGTGGGGGTGCTCGGGGTCGTGGCGATCTGGCCCATTGTCGCGGTCGGGCTGGTCGCCCTATGGTCCTTGCTGGCCCGTTTCGCTGACCGTTCGATCACCTCACTGGTGATGCGGCGTCACGATCGCGGACAGCGGCGCAGCGACATCCCGGTGACTATCGTGGCCAGCCCGTGGCACGCCGTCCTGGCTGCCCTGACGATGCTGACCGCCCTGATTATTCCTGCGATCGTCGCGGTCGGCTCCACGTTCTCCGTTGCGCTCGCGTCCGCGGCCGTGACCGGTGGTAACCCCCAGCCGGGCAGGTCAGGGCCACTGGTCGTCGGAGCTCTCCTCGGCCTGGTCATGTGCTGGTGGGGGCCGGGCGGCGCAACCCTTCAGCGAGGCTCCCGCAGTCTGCTGCGCGCCGCCGCGCCAGGCAAAGGGGCCACTGACTTCCTGGTGGGCACGCTGGTCCTGATAGGGGTGGGGCTCGGGGCGTGGGCCTGGGTGCGAAACGGCCAACCGGACTGGTGGCCCTGGTCTCTGGACTACTTCCGGACCATCTTGCGTCCATTCTGGTAGCGCAGCCACGGCCTCAGCCGGCCGAGGGCCGGGCACGGGCGAACATGTCTTGTTCCGCAAAGCCCTGCGGGATGCTGGTGGGTCGTGGAAGTATGAAACATCGCCTCGCGTGAAGACTTTGCGACGGCGTCGATGCAGGGCGGAGCTCTCCAGCACCGACCAGCTTCGACAAACTGGATATCACCATCACACGCATGTGTGTTCGCAGCGCCAAACCTCGTCGGCGAACACGAACCGGGAAATCCCTGGGCTGGACGAGGGTGGGGGACCCACTTGTGGGCCGGCGACAGCCGGCCCTGGGGGTGAAGCCGGAACTCCGGCCAGGCACCTGACAGCCTGAACCCGACAGCTAACCTCTCCGGCGCACGTCAGGAGAGGACTCTCCTTGTACTCAGCACCTAAGCATTCGGCTGCCCGTGAACGCCATCCCCTGCGCAACCGCATCCTCGGATTCACCTTCGCCGCCTCGGCGACGCTGATCACCGGGGTCGCCCTGAGCCCCACCGCTTCGGCGGGTGGATCGGTCTGGGACAGCGTTGCTGCCTGTGAGAGCGGCGGTAACTGGGCCATCAACACTGGCAACGGCTTCTACGGCGGGCTGCAGTTCACCGCTTCGACCTGGGCTGCGTACGGTGGCACGCGCTACGGCGCCAGCGCCAATCGGGCAAGCAAGGCGGCCCAGATCGCCATCGCCCAGCGGGTCCTTGCCGGCCAGGGATCCGGTGCCTGGCCTGCCTGCGGGCGGCGGGCTGGACTGACCCGAGCCAACGGGGCCGCGGGCGCGTCGTCGGTGACAGTGTCGCGCTCGCTGACGCGCGTGGCCATCGCTGGTCATCCCGCGCTCACGGTCAATGGAAGGATGGACCCGAAGACGATTCGCGCGCTCCAGCGTTGGGTCGCCATCCCGCAGAACGGTTCGTTCGGCCCGCCGACCATCAGAGCTCTGCAGCGCAAAGTGGGCGCCAGCGCAGACGCCATCATCGGGCCGCGCATGGTCCGGTCCCTTCAGGTCAAGATCGGCGCTCGCCGCGATGGCGCGCGATACCTGGACGTGGCCACGGTGTCCGCGCTGCAGACGTACCTCAACTTGCACTGAGTCCGGGCTCATGGGCAGCCCTTGCAGGACCGGTCTTGACCATGGCGGCCCCGCAAGGGCAAGGGTCGCCCCCCCACCTGCCTTGTGACACCTCTATCCTTTGCTGAGCAAGCCGGAGTGGCTTAATGGCAAAGCAACCGCCTTGTAAGCGGTAGATTGCGGGTTCGATTCCCGCCTCCGGCTCGAACAGCACGGCCCGGTCCCGCTCGACCTGGGAGTGAAGGGACGGTGGCCATGGCCAGGATTGAGGATTACGCGATCGTCGGGGACCTGCATACCGCGGCCCTGATCGGCACGGACGGCTCGATCGACTGGCTGTGTCTGCCGCATTTCGACTCCCCGGCCTGCTTCGCTGCCCTGGTCGACTCACCCAAAGCTGGCCGTTGGCTGCTGGCCCCCGCCTCGGGAGGGGTCTGCACCAGCCGCCGCTACCGCCCAGGGACGCTGATCCTTGAGACCGAGTGGGAGACACGGCAGGGGCGGGTCCGGGTCACAGACTTCATGCCGCCGCGTGATGAGGTCGTCGACTTCGTCCGGATCGTTGAAGGACTGCGCGGTTTCGTACGCATGCGCGGTGAGCTGGCCTTGCGTTTCGACTATGGCCAGGTGGTGCCGTGGGTCCGCCGGGACCAGCGCGGAATCCGCGCAGTGGCCGGTCCCGACGCCGCCTACCTGAGCACACGCGCCCCGCTGCGTGGCGAAGACATGCGCACGGTCAGTGACTTCACCGTGCGCGAGGGGGAACGAATCCCCTTCGTGCTGACGTGGACGCCCAGCCACCTGCCACGCCCCCGGCCGGTAAACCCCGAAATCGCTTTGCAGGACACCGACGCCTTCTGGACCGAATGGTCTGGACGAAGCAAGGCCGCGGGGCCTTACATCGAGGCGGTCCAACGCTCCCTGATCACCTTGAAGGCCCTGACCTACGCTCCCACAGGTGGGATCATCGCAGCCCCCACGACCTCTCTGCCTGAACAGGTCGGTGGCTCGCGGAACTGGGACTATCGGTACTGCTGGCTGCGGGACGCGACGTTGACGCTGCAGTCCCTTCTGGCCGCCGGGTACACCCAGGAGGCCGGTGCCTGGCGGGAGTGGTTGCTGCGGGCTGTGGCCGGGGACCCGGCAAAGCTGCAGATCATGTATGGGATCACCGGCAAACGCCGGTTGCCTGAAACCGAGCTGACTTGGCTGGCAGGCTACGAGGGCTCCTCGCCGGTACGAACCGGAAACGCCGCTGCCGGCCAGCTTCAGCTCGATGTCTGGGGCGAGGTGCTGGACGGTCTCTCCCTGACCCGCAACGCCCTTCTGACGACCAAGGACGACTCGTGGGATCTGCAGATCGCCCTCATGGAGCACCTTGAAGGGGCCTGGAACCAGCCGGACAACGGGCTGTGGGAGATGCGGGGTCCGCGGCGGCACTTCACCCACTCGAAGGTCATGGCCTGGGTCGCGGCCGACCGGATGACCGCTGCAGTGCGCCGATCCGGGCTGCCCGGGCCGGCTGACCGCTGGGCTGCGCTGGCCGCAACGATCCACGCAGAGGTGCTGACCCATGGTTTTAACACCGGGCTGAACACCTTCGTTCAGTCCTATGACAGCACGGACCTGGATGCGAGCTTGCTGCTCATCCCGAGAGTTGGCTTTCTGGCGCCGGATGACAGGCGCGTTGTCGGCACGATCGAGGCCATCCAGCGGGACCTCACCCAGGACGGTTTGGTGCTCCGCTACCGGCCAGAGGGCAGCCAGGACGGACTGCCAGGGGGCGAAGGCGTCTTCCTCGCCTGTTCCTTCTGGCTTGTGGATGCCCTGGACGGCGCCGGGCGGCGGGACGAGGCCGTCACCTTGTTCGAAAGGCTCCTGAGCCTGCGCAACGACGTCGGGCTCCTGAGCGAGCAATGGGACCCTGGCTCGAACAGGCAGCTGGGTAACACGCCTCAGGCATTCAGTCACTTCGCCCTGATTACCAGCGCGCTGCAGCTGCACCATGGCAGGGCCGAACACAGCAACACTCCCATACGCCCGGTTACCTGATCGGGCGCTGGTGGGCGCGATAATGAGGAGACCCCGCCGAGTATGAGTCGGCGGGGCCTCCCTGTCTGGGCGTGACGCTCCGAGACTGAACGGGCAGTGCGGCAGGATCCCCACGCCCCGCCACTGGCGAGTCCAACGGGCCGTCCCCGTCGGTTACAGGATCTCGTTTACTGTCCGTCGCCGCCGCCCGTTACCGGGTGGGTATCTTCTTTCTACGCCCGCTCGACGAGGATCGCAAGAGCCCGAGTTGACTCACCAGAAAGGTCCGGCATGGGAGCTCATCGGTGGGGATGCCGGTGCCCGAGCAGGTACGCCAAGGCTTCGGACGGCTCCGGGGTGATCGCCCCGTCCGGGCCACTCTTGGCGAACCTGGCTTATCCAGGGGCCAGGGACCCAGCCTGGCGAGAACTGCGTGCTGAACAGGAGCCCAGCTGAGGCGCCCTCAGTAGCCGACTACTTCGAGATTCCACGCCCTGGGGCAGTTTTGAGAAGTCGGTGGAACCCAGAGATTCCAGTACTCCGGCCCCCCGCTCGGCGCCGCGATGCGGCACCCGTGGCAGGCCACGATCCCGTCTCGGCCGGCCAACGGGCAACCGCCTTCTGCGGTCGGTCCATAACAGTGGTTGATGACCTCATCGGTGATGGGGTCCAAGATGTCCACCACGCCAGACTCATACATAACCGTCGCCCCCTGAGCGCGCGAATTTTATACCAAATATCTTAGGAAAAGTGGATAAGCGCGTCTAGAATAATGGACCGCTGAAGATAGCAAGCGGGCAGATCTGGTCGGTAGGACACCCGATCTCCGCTTCAGCGGGGAGGCATCCGCAGGGCACCGTCCAGTCGGATCACCTCACCGTTGAGCATGCCATTGTCGATGATGTGGGCAACCAGTGAGGCGTACTCGCTGGGCTGGCCCAGCCGTGACGGGTGAGGCACCTGAGCCTCTAGGGCGGCTGTCACCTCATCGGCGAGCCCGGCCAGCATCGGTGTGGCGAAGGTCCCCGGTGCCACGCTCACCACCCGGATGAGCTTGTCCGCAAGGTCGCGGGCAGCAGAGAGGGTGAGTGCAACGACGCCACCCTTTGATGCTGCATACGCGGCTTGCCCGATCTGTCCGTCGTAGGCCGCGATCGATGCCGTCATCACGATGACTCCGCGGTCACCGTCCACCGGCTCGTTCTTCAGCATCGCCGCGGCTCCCAGGCGCAAGACGTTGAACGTCCCGATCAGGTTGATGTCAATGACGTTCCGGAACGCGTCCAGGTCCATCGGGCCGCTGCGGCCGACGACCCGGCCCGGCGTGCCCACGCCTGCGCAGTTGACCACGATCCGCAGGTCGCCGAGCTCTTGGGCCGCTGCGATCGCGGCTTGCACTTGCGCCTCGTCGCGCACATCGGCGGCACAGAACCTTACCCTGTCTCCGAGCTCGGAGGCGAGGGCTTCGCCCGAAGACGATGGCAGGTCGATGATGACGACGCCGGCGCCGCCGTCGCGCAGCCGGCGAGTGGTGGCCTCGCCGAGGCCTGAGGCGCCGCCGGTGACGAGCGCCACCGTGGAAACGTTGATCTGCAAGGGGTTTCTCCTTGGGAGGATGGTCAGCCGCGGAGCAGCTGACGGGCGATGACGAGCCGTTGGATCTGGTTGGTGCCTTCGAAGATCTGGGTGACCTTGGCTTCGCGCATGTAGCGCTCGGCTGGGAAGTCACGGGTGTAACCGGCGCCACCGAGCACCTGGACGGCATCGGTGGTCACGCGCATGGCCGCGTCCGTGCAGATGAGCTTGGCCACCGCGGCTTGCTTGGTGAACGGCCTGCCGGCGTCCTTGAGCCGCGCCGCGTGCAGGTAGGTCGCCCGAGCTGACGTCACGGCAGCCTCCATGTCAGCGAGCAGGAACGACAGCCCCTGGAACTCGCTGATGGCCTTGCCGAACTGCTCGCGTTCCTTGCTGTATCTCGCCGCAACGTCCAGCGCCGCCTGAGCCAGACCCGTGGCCGCGGCGGCGATTCCGAGGCGACCCGAGTCCAGGGCGTGAAGAGCGATCGACATGCCAAGGCCAGGGGCGCCGATCATCCGGCCGGTGTCGACCAGTGCATGGTCGAAGTGAACCTGGCGCACGGTGTCGCAGGTCAGGCCCATCTTGCGTTCGGGCGTGCCGAAACTGATGCCGTCGGTATCGGCTGGGATGACAAAGCAGGACAGCCCCTTGCTTGGGTGCTCGTCGGTTCGCACGAACGCGGTGTAGAAGTCGGCATGACCCGCGTGCGAGATCCAGGCCTTGGTGCCGGTCACGCTGTAGCGCGAACCATCCTGGGTGGGTGTCGCCCTGGTGGAGATCGCGGAGACGTCGCTACCGGCCTGCGTCTCTGAGAGGCAGTAGGCGCCCAGCGTCTGGCCGCTGAGCATCGCCGGAAGCAGATCCGCCCGTTGCTGGTCAGTGCCGTACTCGGCGACCGGGAAACACGTCAGGGAGTGCACCGAGACACCGACGGCCACACTCATCCAGGCCGATGCGATCTCCTCGACGACCTGGAGGTAGACCTCATAGGGCTGCCCGCCGCCGCCGAGCTCCTCGGCATACGGCAGAGAGAGCAGGCCTGAGCGGCCCAGCAGCGCAAAGGTGTCGCGCGGGAACTGGGCGGCCTCCTCGGCGGCACTCACGATCGGTGCGAGCTGGTCGACGCAGATCTCCCGGGTCAGGTCGATGAGGTCCTGGGATTCGTCGGTGGGCATGAGGCGATCTGCTGGCATGGCGGGAACGATACTGCTTCCCTGCCGCGCTAGCCTTGCGGGCTACGTGCTGGCGGCCGAGCTGGCCGCCACAACCGAAGTCCCGTGGCTTCGATCTGCCACCGAGCTGAACGGAACGCCAGTGACCTACGCACCACTCCTGCACGATCCTGAGGCCCGAGGATTCGCCAGCGACAACTACGCGGGAATCCATCCCGAGATCCTGGAGGCCATTGTCCGGGCCAACGGCGGACACCAGGTCGCCTACGGTGCCGACGTCTACACCCAGCATCTGCAGGGCGTCTTCCAGCAGCATTTCGGTGTTGATGCCAAGGCTTATCCGGTCTTGAACGGGACCGGCGCCAACGTCGTCTCGCTGCAGGCGATGACCGAGCGTTGGGATGCGGTCATCTGCGCAGAGTCCGCGCACATCAACGTCGATGAGTGCGGCGCGCCCGAGCGAGTCGGCGGGCTGAAGCTGCTTGCCGTCCCGACACCGCAGGGCAAGCTCACTCCCGAGCTGGTCGAGCTGCAGGCACATGGTTGGGGCGACGAGCACCGGGCCCAGCCCAAGGTCGTCTCGATCACCCAGAGTACCGAGCTCGGCACTTTGTACACGGTGGACGAGATCGCAGCGATCGTCGAGCATGCCCATGCCCGCGATCTGGCGGTGCATCTTGATGGTGCACGGATCGCCAACGCGGCTGCGGCCCTGGGCGTTCCGCTGGGCGCCTTCACCACCGATGTCGGGGTCGATGTCGTCTCGTTCGGAGGCACCAAGAACGGCATGATGATCGGGGAGTGCGTCGTGGTGCTCAACCCTGAAGCGGTGCGCGGGATGGCGTTCCTGCGCAAGCTCTCGATGCAGCTGGCCTCCAAGATGCGGTTCGTGTCGGTGCAGTTCGACGCATTGTTGTCCGGCGACCTCTGGCTGCGCAACGCGCGCCATGCTAACGCCATGGCTCTTCGGCTGGAGGCTGCCGTCCGCGGCGTGCCAGGGGTTGAGGTGAGGCGCAGGGTTGAGGCCAACTCCGTGTTCGCGATCTTGCCCGCTGACGTGGCCGAGCACCTGCAGAGGCGCTACCCGTTCTACGTCTGGGACGAGCAGAGTGGCGAGGTCCGGTGGATGACCTCGTTCGACACCACGGAGGCCGATGTCGACGGCTTCGCGGCGATGCTTCGGACCGAGATGACGAACGGCGTCAGCCGTCGTCAGGCCGGATAGACAGCCACCTCGGTGGCCTTCACCGTTGCCCACAGCTCCTGGCCGACTCCCAGACGCAGGTCGGCCACGGCTGCGGTCGTGACTTCGGCGCTCAGAGCGAACGGCCCGGCCAGGCTCACCCGGGCGGTCTGACCGACGAGCAGTATGTCGCTGACGGTGACCGGCCAGGCGTTTCGCGGTGAGCCTTGTGGGCGCATCCGGTACAGGGCCACGGCGGACGGCGCGATGGTGACACAGACCGCGGTGCCGGCGGGGACCTTGGGCGCCACGATCGTGGTCCCTGCCACGTTCACCTGTTGGTCGTCGATCCGTGTGCCTCGAAGGAAGTTCAGCCCGACGACCTGTGCGACATACGGATCGCGGGGCTTGGTGGTGACCTCCTGTGGTGTCCCCTCCTGGACCAGACGACCCGCCTCGATGAAGACCAGACGATCGGCGAGCGACAAGGCATCGAGCGGGTCATGGGTCACCAGGATGGTGATGCCGTCGAACCCGTGCAGCCGGACGCCGAGATCGGCCCGGGTCTGCGCCCGGGTCGTCGGGTCGAGCGCAGACAAGGGTTCGTCCAGCAGCAACAGCGCGGGATCGGTTGCCAGAGCCCGGGCGAGTGCGACCTTCTGGGCCTGACCTGTGGAGAGCTCGCGGGGCCGAACGTTCTGGCGGTCGCCAAGGCCGAGAGCGTCCAGCTCGGCCCTGGCCCTGGCCCTGGCCCTGGCCCTGGGAACACCTCGACAGCGCGGTCCGAAACCAACGTTCTCGATGACGCTGAGGTGGGGGAAGAGCAAGTGGTCCGCCAGGACAAGGCCGGTCCGGCGCTGCTCTGGCGGCATCCACACTTTCTTTGCCGGGCAGTCCCAGAGGGAACCGGTGACGTCAATGCGCCCCTGCTGGCAGCGGATCAGGCCGGCCAACGTTTGCAGGAGCGTCGTCTTACCGGAGCCGTTCGGCCCGAGGACGGCAATGATCTGACCGGGTTGTGCGCACAGCTTGACGCCGAGATGCAATAGACCGCGGGTCAGCCTGACGTCGGCCTGCAGGCTCATCGGAGCCACCTTCCGCGCAGAGCACCGAGAGTGACCACGCTGATGAGCAGCATGACCAGACTCAGGGCGACGGCGGCCTGTGGGTCGCTCTCAAGTGCCACATAGACGGCCAGTGGTGCGGTCTGGGTACGGCCGGGGAAGTTGCCCGCGAAGGTGATCGTGGCGCCGAACTCGCCGAGTGCCCGAGCCCACGCCAGCGCCGAGCCGCTGGCGATGCCAGGAGCCACCATGGGGACGACGACCGTTCTGAACGTTCGCCAGGGAGAGGCCCCCAATGTGGCGGCCAACCCGTCATACCGCGGGTCCAGTCCGCGCATCGACCCCTCGACGGCCAGCACGTAGAAGGGCAGGGCCACAAAGGTCTCGGCGAAGACGACGGCCGCCGGCGTGAACGGGATGGACCAGCCGGCGACCTCCAGCAGCGTTCGCCCGACCACGCCTTCGCGCCCGTAGGCCATCAGCAGCGCTACCCCTCCGACGACCGGGGGCAGGACAAGGGGCACCGTCACCAGCGCTCGCAACCACGGTGTCGCCGGGTGCCTCGACCTGGCCAGGAGCCAGGCGAGCGGGGTACCGAGCACCGCGCAGATGACCAGGGCCGAGCTCGTCGTCACCAGTGAGAGACGCAGCGCTGGGACCACGGAGGGCTTGGCAAGCTGGGCCGGCATACCGGCCCAGTCGGCCTTCAGCAGGAGTGCGACCAGGGGTACGAGCAGGAAGGCGATGGCCACCCAGGCCGGGATCAGCAGGCCGGCCCTCGACCAGCGAACGGCCCTCACGGCGTGAGGAACCCGTGTTCACGAAGGCGTTTGCGACCCTGGTCCGAAACGACGTAGGTCATGAACTCGGCGGCCGTCGGGTCGCTGGTCAGCCGGATCAGTGGATAATCGAGCTTCTGGTTCACCGTCGTCGGTATCTCTACGCCGTGAACCCTTTTGCCCGCTGAGACCACATCACTGTGATAGACGATCGCGGCGTCAGCCTCGCCGAGCTGGACCTTTGCCAGAGTGGCCTTGACGTCGGTCTCGTAGGACACCACATGGGCTTGGACGCCAGCCGCGACCAAGGTCTTGGCTGCAGCCTCGCCGCATGGCACCGTGACCGCGCACAGGACGACCTGCAGGGTGGGCCCGGACAGGTCGGCCAGGGTGTACACCTTGCCGGGATTGCTTGCAGGAGTGGCGATCTCGAGGATGTTGGCTGCCATCGACCGGACGCCGTCCTTGAAGATTCTGCTCTTCTCCAGGGGCGCCATCGAGGACGTCCCCGCCAAAGCGATCAGATCCGCCGGGGCGCCCTGGTTGACCTGGGTCACCACTGTCGAGCTCGCGGCGAAGCTGAGCTGGACATCGGTGCCCGGGTGGCTGGCCTCGAAGTCCCCGGCGATGGCAGTCAGTGACTCGGTCAGCGATGACGCGGCCAGCACGACGACGGTATGGCGGGCGGGTGCTTTGCCCTGGCTGCCGGCGACCGCGCTGCAACCGGCGACAGCAAGTGCGGCGATGGCAAGTGTGGCGACCGGTGCGTGCTTGGGTCCCTGAGGCCTCACGACGGGATTCCCATCACGACATGGGTCGACTTGATCGACGCGATCGCCACGACGCCCACATCCAGGCCCAGCTCGTCGGCCGCCTCGCGGGACATCAGTGACACGATCCGAAACGGCCCTGCCTGCATCTCGACCTGAGCCATCACCGTGTCCTTCACGACGCGTGTTACGATTCCGCGCATCCGGTTGCGGGCCGACTCCTCATTTACTGCGCCGACGGGGGCCGGGTTGGCAATCTCGCGGGCCAGGGCCGCCAGGTCCCGGCCGCTGACGGTCAGTCTTCCGGCGCCGTCCCTGGCCGTCTCCAGACGGCCTGAGTCGGCCATTCGTCGAACCGTGTCGTCAGATACGCCGAGGAGGTCGGCGGCTTCGGAGATTCGCATGTGCGGCATGGAGGCAAGACTAATGCCGCAGTTGCGTCGCGACCAGAAGAGATGCTGGCAGTGATCCACTCCTCCAGCGCCGCAGGGGTGGCGGGTCAAGCTGCCTCAGGGAGTCGTGGACCCAGCGCGCCACCTCGACGAACGGTTGTCAGCCCTGTAGCGGGGTGAGCGTGGGACGCTTTGCGGAGATGGTGTCCCCGGATGACTGACCGCGAAGCCGGCGTTGCATCCACGGGACGAGGTACTGACGTGCCCAGAGCGCATTGTCGCGCGCCGCCCGGACCCGCGAGATCGGCGCGGCGGCTGGCAGGGGGATGGCCCAACCGGCATCCGGAGCCGCGAATCCCAGCGCAGTCAAAGCGTTCAAGGCAACCCGGCGATGACCCTCTGAGGTCAGATGGATCCGGTCGGGCGCCCACATCCGCCAGTCGCGCAGCGCGGCCATGCCCCACAGGTCCAGGACGTACGCGTCATGGCGCCGGGCGATCGACCAGATGTGTGCGGTATAGGTCGCGGCCCGTCCCCGACTCGCTTTGAGTACGGGAGCCTCTCGGGGATCGGTAGGGGTGGCGAGCAGGACGTGCGCCCCGCTGGCTCTCAGCCTGGCAACCGAGTCCTCCAGGCGTGCGGCCAGGGCGTCGATGTCGGCTTTCGGTCGCAGGATGTCGTTGCCGCCACCAACGATGCTGACCAGGTCGGGAGCCAGGGCCAGCGCCCCCTCGACCTGAGGGCCGGCGATCTCGGCCAGGAGCCTGCCGCGCACCGCCAGGTTGGCGTAGCCGAAGCTTTTGTCGTCCTGCCCGGCCATCCGCGACAGGTGAACGGCGAGGCGATCCGCCCAGCCGACAAACGAGTTGGCACGTCCGGGATCTGCGTCGGACATCCCCTCGGTGAAGGAGTCCCCGATCGCGACATAGCGCGCGAAGATCGCCGAACCAAGATCTCGGGTTGGCGTCGCAGGGAGGTGGGTGTGGTCATTCACGACAGGCTCCAGTTGATGGGAGCTGCGCCCTGTTCGCGCAGCAGGTCGTCGGCACGGCTGAACGGCCGGGATCCGAAGAATCCAGTGCGCGCGGATAGCGGTGAGGGGTGCGGGCTCTTGATGGACGGCACCTCGCCCAGCAGGGACTCCGCCGTCTGCGCATCCTGCCCCCACAGGATGGCCACCAGAGGCCCCCCCCTGGAGGACAGGGCCGAGATCGCCTGTCCCGTCACGGTTTCCCAACCTTTGCCGCGATGACTGCCGCTGACCCCCGGTTGAACCGTCAACACCCTGTTGAGCAACATCACGCCGCGGTCGGCCCATCGGGAAAGGTCCCCGTTCCTGGGTGGGGGCAAGCGGAGATCGGTCTCGAGCTCGGTGAAGATGTTCTGGAGGCTGCGCGGGACCGGGTGCAGTTTCGGGGGAACCGAGAACGCCAGCCCGACCGCCTGGCCCCGGGTCGGGTAGGGATCCTGGCCGACGACGAGGACACGCACCGCGTCCATGGGCTGGGCGAATGCCCTCAGGACCTGGCTGCCCGCCGGCGAGTATCCGCGGCCGGACTCCCGCTCTGCATGCAGGAATGCGCCCAAAGCCGCTATCTGGGTGGTGACAGGGGCGAGAGCCACAGCCCATGAAGGGTGGACGAGATCGGTCAGTGTGTGAGTGCTGGGCACACAACCAACCTATCCAATGCGAGCACGTAGACTCCGCCCGTGCACGGATTCAACGCAGACACCGAGGCCCTGGGCGAGGCGATCCTTCGTTATGTCGAGGACCGTATGCGGCTTCATCCGGTTCCGCTGGATAGTCCCAGTACCCTGCAGGAGCTCCAGTCTGTGGCCGGCAACACCATTACAGCCGAGGGTATGGGCGGTCTGGCAGCCCTGAAGCTGTTCGGCGATGAGCTGGCACTGGCCTGTCTGTCGAGCGACCACCCTCGCTACCTGTCCTTCATCCCGTGCGCGCCCACGGAAGCCGCCGTGATGTTCGAGCTCATCGTCGGCGCCTCGGGTATCTACGCCGGATCCTGGCTCGAGGGCTCGGGCGCGGTGTATGCCGAGAACGTCGCACTGCGCTGGATCGCCGACCTTGCCGGACTGCCCGCTCGGGCAGGAGGCGCCTTCGTCTCCGGGGGTACGATCGGCAACCTGTCGGCACTGGTCGCCGCCCGCTGGGCGGCCCGGGCACGGAGTGCGGCGTCAGGCTCAACCGTGCCACCCACCCGGGTGGCTGCCCACCTTGGGGCGCACTCCTCCATCGGGTCCGCATGTCAGGTCATGGATGCCGAGTTGGTGGGGGTTCCCGGCGATGAGCACCAGCGGCTCAGCGGCGAGAACCTGCGGACGGTGCTGGAGGCCGAAGGCCCCGAGACCTTCTTTGCCGTCGTCGCGACGGCGGGCACCACGAACTTCGGCATCGTGGACGACCTCGACTCGGTGGCGCAGGTTTGTCGCGAGTACGGCATCTGGTTGCACGTCGACGGCGCCTACGGCGGGGCGGGCCTGGCAGCACCAACGGTTCGTCACCTCTTCAACGGGATCGAGCATGCCGACTCCTTCATCGTCGACCCGCACAAATGGCTCTTCGCGCCGTATGACTGCTGCGCCCTGTTATATCGCGACCCCGCTCTGGCACGCGGGGCCCACGCTCAGAAGGCGTCCTATCTCGACGTGCTTAACGATGCGGAGTGGAACCCGTCCGAGTACTCGATCGGGCTGACCCGTCGCGCTCGCGGCCTGCCGCTGTGGTTCTCGCTGGCCACTCATGGGACCAAGGCCTACACGGCAGCAATCGAGCGGACACTGGAAGTGACGCGGTTCGCCGAGGCCGAGATCGCCCGGCGACCCTATCTGGAGGCGCTGCGCGAGACCGACCTGTCCGTGGTGGTCTTCCGGCGGCACGGCTGGGAGGCCGAGGACTATCAGGCCTGGAGTGCTGAGATGATGCGCGAGGAGTTCGCTTTCGTCGTGCCGACCTCACACGAGGGCGAGACGGTGGCCCGATTTGCCATCGTCAATCCCACTACGTCCGAGGATGACATCGCCGCGATCCTGGACACCATGGCCTGAGCTCAAGCACCGGTGAGGCACGCCTGACGGGCGACCGGAGTGTCGGGCGGACAGCGCGGGTGAATGACATTGATGTCATTTGGCCGGTACGATTGATACGCACGCAAGCGACCCGGAGGGCCATATGGACGCCGCGATACAGATCGAGACCACGCAGTTGGGCGAACTGAGCGACCGTGACCGCGAGATCATCGCCTTTGAGCGTCAGTGGTGGAAGTACGCCGGCGCCAAGGAACAGGCCATTCGCGAGTTGTTCGACATGAGTGCCACGCGGTACTACCAGGTGCTCAATGCACTGATCGACAACCCGGCAGCGCTAGCGGCCGATCCGATGCTGATCAAGCGCCTGAATCGCCTTCGTGCCACTCGTCAGCGCGCGCGCTCGGCCCGGCGCCTGGGCGCCCAGGCCTGAGACCTGCAGATCAGTAGTGCGCGCCGGGAACCATGAGCGCATTTGCTGAGTGGACGGCGAGAAGGACGACCACGAAGACCGCGACGGCGATCGCCCAGAGGGTAAGTTCCCGGCCCTGCGCGAAGGCGTTTGTCCTGTTAGGGCGCCGTGCCCGGGTAGTGGGTCGCGGGGTGCCCGGGTGGGCCGGTGGCGTGCTGCCGTCGTGGTCAGACCTGAGCGAGTATCTCGTCGCGGGCATCGGCCCAGTCCAAATTGATCTTGTGCGGTGCCACAGGTGTAGCAGCCGGCGGATCAGGCGCCCGGGGCACGCCCCGGCAACCGGACTACCGAGGCGAGCATCCGCTACACCGTCCGGCATTTGCACTCGAAGGGGTCGAGTGCTAATCATTGGGTTAGCACTCTCACCATGAGAGTGATAATTCTGACTGTTTGGT
>OCZT010001929.1_pt1 | contig 21491 bp, 24 predicted proteins | sample 1539031 | NCBI WGS metagenome assembly OCZT01 (sample SAMEA3539308, study PRJEB22396) | soil metagenome | biome: tundra; feature: field; material: soil | place: USA | collected 2010-05 | depth 0.15 m | reverse complement strand
GCACACCCGCAGAAAGTCGCCCAAACCGAACAGTGCGCACCGGGCCAGGGTTTCCCAATCGGGCGTCGGGACGTATCCGCCGCGCCGCATCAGATAGACGGTCTCGATGCCGGCTCCGAGCAGCGCGGCGACAACCACTTCCCCATACAGCACACTCGCGAAAACCCGGGCCATGGCCTGTTGGAACGTCGGGAAGCCCTCCGGAAACACCTGGGCTGCGGCTGGAGCGGCAAAAATCAACCCCAGGCAGGCGTAGGCGCCCAGCACCGGCGAATCGAGAAAATCCAGTCCTTTCAGTCTGGGAATCCAGATTCCGAACGCGACGAGAAGCGCTAAGTGGAGCAAGATCGACCGTAACGTGCCGATTCGGGAGGCAAAAATGCGAATTTCGGCGAAAATTGTTTCCATTGCGGATTCTTCTGAAACATGGTACCAATCGGCTTGGAGGTATTAGCTTAGGCAGTCGCCTTATGCAGCACTTAGGGCGATTTTGTCTAAGGCGGCGACGCCGGTTATTAGGATTTCCGGCCGATTGAAGTAGCAGAGACGGAATTACGACCAATGCATGACAGGCGTGTTGAATCCAGAATGCTCTGCGCAGACCTCGTGGATGTGCAGTGGAAAGACCAGAGTGGCCGCACCCGGCGCGGTGTCGCCAACCTGGAGGATATCTCGCTTTCGGGCGCCTGCCTGCAGGTCGACCGGCCGGTGCCGCAGGGGACTCCGCTCCGGATGAGCTACCCCAATGGCGAACTGTCCGGCATCGTGAAGTACTGCGTCTTTCGCGAAATAGGGTATTTTCTGGGAGTCGAGTTCGCGCCCGGCCACCGGTGGTCGCAACGCCATTTCCGCCCGCAACATCTTCTGGACCCGCGCCGCCTGGTGGGACGCGTTACGGGACGTTTGAAAGCCGACATCCCGCCGCTTGCGAATTAAGACCTGCCATTGATTGAGACTGGCATACGCACGCTTAGTGTGTTTAACTGAAGTTTCGTTCCTTTTTCTGATATCGTATGTCGTCGGTGGAAGATCAATTGCCGCAGCCAGAGTCCGCCGATGTGTCGGCTGTCGAGTCCGCTAAGAAATCCATGCCCTGGGTTGCCCTCGCATGGTTCAGCGCTCTGCTGATCGTCACCTATTACCCGATCCTGAAGCACCTGGTGGAGCAGTGGTGGAGCGACGCCGACGTCGGCCACGGATTCTTCGTCCCTCTGGTATCCGGCTATATCGCCTGGCAGCGGCGCGACCAGTTGATGGCCCTGGAATGGAAGCCGGCCTGGTGGGGCATCGCGCTGATGGTCTGGGGCGGTCTGCAAGCCTACATCGGCCTGCTGGGTGCGGAGCTCTTTCTCCAGCGGACCGCGTTTCTGGAATCGCTCCTCGGATTGCTGCTGGTGCTGGGCGGCACCGCGCTGATCCGGGAGCTGGCATTTCCTCTGCTGCTGCTGCCGTTCATGATCCCGATTCCCACCGTGATCTACAACCAGATCACGTTTCCGCTGCAACTATTTGCCAGCCGGGTGGCGGAGGTTCTTCTCGGCTTGATCAACATCCCGGTGCTGCGCGAAGGCAACGTGCTGGAACTGGCGAGCCAGAAGCTCTCGGTGGCCGAAGCATGCAGCGGCATCCGCAGTCTGCTGTCGTTATCCTTCCTGGCGCTGGTGTACGCGTATTTCTTCGACAACAAGGTCTGGATGCGTTTCGCGCTGTTCATCGGCGTGCTGCCGATTGCGATTATCGCCAACGCCGGCCGCGTCACCATCACCGGAATTCTAAGCGAACGCGATCCGGAGCTGGCGCGCGGCTTTTTTCACGAGCTGGAGGGTTTTGTCATTTTCGCCATCGCCTTCGCGATGCTCTACGTCCTGCACCTCCTGATAAGCTGGATTTATCGCTGGAAATTTGCCAAGGAGGCTCCCGTTGTTTAAATTTCTCAACTCGACTGCGGCCCGGCTGGTAACGCTTTTCCTGATAGTCCAGACGGCCTTGCTCTACAGCTCCATCCGTCCCGAGTACATTCCGACCAGCCGCCCCTTGGATCAGGTGCCCCGCCAGTTCGATTCCTGGAACATGGTGCAGGAGAGCCAAGTGGACCCGGAATCGGCGGCCATCCTCAAAGCCGACGACACCTTGAACCGCGTTTACCGGAACACCTCCGCGGGCGCCGATGTGAGCCTGTTCGTGGCGTCTTTTCGCACGCAGCGCAACGGTAAAGCGCCTCATTCTCCGAAAAACTGCATGCCTGGGAGCGGATGGACGCAGTTGAGCTCGGAAAGCTATCCCATCGACGCCGGCCTGGCCGCGCCCATTGTCGTGAACCGTTACGTGATCGTGCACGGCCAGGAACGGGAGCTGGTGCTCTACTGGTATCAATCGCGCGATCGCGTAGTGGCGGACGAATTCAGGGCCAAGTATTGGGTGGTGGCCGACGCAATCCGGTTGAACCGGACCGATACCGCGCTGGTGCGAGTGATTGTCCCCATCGTCAACAACGATGAAGGCGCCGCCACCCGCGTCGGTAGCGATTTCATTCGCTCCTTCTTCGGCACGCTGCGGCAGTATCTGCCGACATAGGCTTCACACGACCGCAGGGAGCGATCATTCTTTAAGACGCCCGGCCAAATCGCGCTGATACTTTTCGATGGTCGCGGTGTGGCCCATAATAAACCGGCTCACGAAACGGAACAGCGGATTGTACACCTCGCCATTCTCCGTAATCGTCAGATCCGTGCCGCTTCCGTTCGGCGCGATCTCGTAGGTCCAGCTTCCGCCAAAGGGAAGTTTCGGGTCCGCGATGCGGTTCACAATCCGCGTGGGCACGACCGTCTCGACGCGCTCATAAGTGATGACGCCGTTCGAATCCGTCTCGCGCCACTTCAGAGGATTGTCCGCCAGTAGCTCATACTTGACGCCCCGCCAGTCGGAAGGACCGGCGATCACCGCGAACACGTCGTTCGGGGACGCTTTCAACGCCATCCTGCGGCTGGCGACGTGCTCCTTCGGCAGCGCCGCGCCGATCAAAACCACAATCGCCGGGATGATGACCACGGCCAGCCCTCCGTAAATCAGCCACTTCATGCAATCCTCACCTATGAAATCCTATGGGTCAGCTCCTTGAATTTCCTCGATTCGACAAACTCCGCCGCGGCCTTGGCCAGCAGCTCCAATCCGGCTAGGCCCGCCGAGCGGTCGCGCGGCTTCATCCGGCCGAGCATCGCGGCCACCAGTTCGCGGTCCAGCACCGATTTCCGCTCCTTCAAACGCGCGCCGTCCTTGTTCAACCGCAGCGCGACCTTGCGCGCATCCAGAGCGTCCCGATCGCGCGTCACGTAGCCGGCCCGCACCAGACGGTCGACCGTCAGCGACATGGTCGACGCGGTGACGCCCATATGCCCTGCCAGCGTCAGCATACTGGCCGGCTCCAGTTCGTCGAGATGATCGAGAATGCTCGCCTGGTGGGCGCTGAGCCGCTGATGTGTTTCCTGGTCCTGGACGTGGCGTGTATGGCAGGCGAAGTAGATCTTCGGGTAACAGTCCATCAGCGTTAGAATTTGCGCGGCAATCACAGGCTCATCGTATATTATTTTGATTGGTCAAATCAAATGATCTCCGGGCCGCGGCTGGCAGTAGACTAACTTCATGAATCGACGCAATGCTTTACGCGCAGGCGCGACCCTCTTCGGGGTGCCGTGGCAAAAGGTGATGGCAACCCCCGCGACTCCTCTTCCAGACGACGCGCTGTTTTCCCGCGACCCGGAAGCTTACTGGACGCGCATGCGCGAGGAACAGTTTTTTCTGCCCCAGTGGCGATCGTTTCTGAACAACGGCAGCCTGGGCGTGACGCCTCGTCCGGTGGTTCAGCACGTTGCGAAGTATATGGAGGATTCCGCCGCGCTCGAAACGCCGTATCCGTATCCGCGCTGGGGCTACGAGACGCTGGACGAGGAGCGCGAGGAACTCTCCAAATACGTCGGCTGCAAGAAGGACGAGCTCGCGCTGATGCACAACGCCACCGAGGCGCTCACCACCGTCGCCTCCGGCCTCGATCTCAAGGCCGGCGACGAAGTCCTCATGACCAATCTCGAGCATCCCTCCGGCAAAGCGGGGTGGGAGGCGAAACGGGCCCGCTACGGCATCGCCATTCGCGAAGTCCCGATTCCTTTGCCACCGAAAGATCCCACGCAACTGGCCGACCTGATGATCTCCGCCATCGGTCCGAAGACGCGGGTAGTGAGTTTTAGCGGAATCATCAGTCCCACCGGCTTGATTATGCCCATCCGCGAAATCTGCGACGCCGCGCGAGCCAAGGGCGTGATGACCCTGGTGGACGGCGCGCACATGCATGGCCAGATGGCCTTGAAGCTCTCCGACCTGAATTGCGATTTCTTTGCCGGGAGTCCGCACAAGTGGATGTTCGCGCCGGCGGGCTCGGGTTTTCTGTATATTCGCGAGGAGAATCTCGACCGTCTGTGGCCTCTGAACGTCACCGGCGATTGGAACACCAAGTCCCTGAAAGCCGGCCGCTTCATGCGCCAGGGGACCAACAACCGCGCGATTTTCGAAGGCATGATCGCGGGCCTGCGTTTCGCCCAGGCCGTCGGACCGGAGCGCATTTACGCGCGCATCCATCATCTGGCCCGCCACATGTATGAGCGCGCCGCGAAGGTGCCCTCAATCGAACTCCTGACGCCAAATGACGACCGCATGTTCGCGGCCCTGGTCTGCATCAAATTCAAAAAGGACGCGACCGCGGTCTGGCAGGAAACCGAAAAGCGAAAAATTTTCGTCAGCGGAAGCCAGCAGGTGCGGCTCTCCTCGCACATCCATACGCGTCCTTCCGATATCGATCAACTGTTCGACATCATCGAGGACAAAATGGGCAAGGCATGAAACGCGTCGTCTTTTTTTGCTGCCTCGGCGCCTTCGCCGCCGCTCAGAATCTGGCCGACCTGGCGAAAAACGCCGCGCAACTCCGCTCCACTCTTAAATCCGACGACCTGGCAAAAGGGCTCGCCTACCTCACCGATCGCGAAACGGCGCTCTTTGCCATCGAGATCGGCAGGACTCCCGCGCTGGTCACCGACGACGATAAGCCGGTGGCGATGGCGCGCGTCGAGGGCAATCTGTGGTCGGCGCTCGCGAAGCTCACGCCCGGGCGCTCCCATCAGTTTCATTACGTGATCGACGGCCAAACATTCGGTGGACGGCTCGATATTCCGTTGTTCCTGCCCGACTCTTACGAGCAACCCGGCGTGTCGCAGGGCAAGATGTCGGACAAGCTGGTACACACCAGCAAGGTTTATGACGGGATGCAGAGCGATTACTGGATTTATGTTCCCGCGCAGTACGATCCGGACAAGCCCGCCGCGCTGATGATCTGGCAGGACGGGCAAGGCCACATCGCGCGCAACGGCCGGCGGACTCTAAACGTGCTGGACAACCTGACGGCACAGAAAAAGATCCCGGTGATGATCAGCGTGTTTATTTCGCCTGGGAAAATCGGCGACAAGGCCATGCGCAGTATCGAGTACGACACGGTGAACGACACCTACGTTCATTTTCTCGACGAGCTTTTGTCCGGCGTTTATGCGAAGTACAACATCCGCAAGGATTCCTACAGCCACGGAATCGCGGGCGAATCGTCGGGAGGAATCTGCTCCTTCAACGCGGCCTGGACCCATCCGGAGGAGTTTTCCCGCGTTTTATCCACCATCGGAAGCTTTACCAGCATTCAGTGGCATCCGGGCCAGATCGACGGCGGCAACGTGTATCCGAATAAGATCCGCAAAGAGGCGAAGCGCAATATTCGCGTCTATTTACAGGACGGCAGCGAGGATCTGGAGAACGATCACGGAAGCTGGCCTTTGCAGAACATCCAGATGGCCAATTCGCTCAAGATGAAGGGCTACGATTTTCATCTGGCGTTCGGCAACGGCTCGCACAATGGAGCCGACGCGAATTCGCAGTTGCCTCTGTCGCTCTCCTGGCTGTGGCGCGATTACGATCCGGACAAGACCGAGCAGATTTATGAACAGGACCCGGCGGAGAAAGCCAAGCCGATGTTCCGCGTCCATATCTATAATCGATAAGCATGTATTTTCAGCAGTTCTATCTCACCTGCCTGTCGCATGCGTCGTACATGCTGGGCTCCGAAGGCGTCGCGTTCGTCGTGGATCCCCAGCGCGACGTTCCCTCATGTCGATGTGCATGACGGGGATGAGATTCGCTTCGGCCACATCATTTTGCGATTTCTCGAAACTCCCGGCCATACCATAGAAAGTATTTCGATTGCCGTCATCGACCTGGACCGTCGCGCCACTCCTTATGCGGTGCTCACCGGCGACACTTTGTTCATCGGCGACGTAGGCCGTCCCGATCTCTCGCCCGACCTCACGCCGCAGCATCTCGCCGGAATGATGTTCGACAGTCTGCATCGGAAATTGCTGCCTTTGGGCGACGACGTCGAAGTGTATCCGGCGCACGGCGCGGGCTCGCTCTGCGGTAAGCAGATGCGTCCGGAGCGACAATCGACCATCGGCAAGGAGCGCGCGCTCAACTACGCGCTGCGTCCTACATCGAAAGACGAATTCGTGCGCCTGCTGACGGCCGAATTGCCGGAGCGTCCCGGTTATTTCGCGCTCGACGCGGAGATCAATCGCAGCGGCGCGCCCGCGCTGACGGAACAAAAACCAATCCCCGAGTTAACCGCGGACCAGCTCCCGCCGGGCGCCATCATCCTGGACACGCGACCTTCGCAGCAATTTTTTAACGGCCACATTCCCGGCGCGGTGCACATCGCGCTGGGCGGACAGTACGCGTCCTTCGCGGCGACGATTCTCGGGCTCGATAAAGACATCGTGCTGGTGGCCGAGGATGAAGAGCATCTCGACGAGTCGCGCATGCGCCTCGCACGCGTCGGTCTGGAGCGAGTCGTCGGCACTTTGAAAGGCGGGATGCCGCAGTGGACCGGTCCACTCGCGGAGATTCATCAAGTCTCGGTCGAAGACCTGCGCCGCGAAATGGAACACTTGCACATTGTCGATGTGCGCCGCGAACCGGAGTTCGCCGGAGGCCATATCGAAGGCGCGAAGCTGATGCCTCTTCATAAGCTCGAATCTCTAATCTCGACGCTCGATCGCGAACGCCCGATCGCAGTGCATTGCAAAGGCGGCTATCGCAGCGCCATCGCATGCAGCCTGATCCAGCGTGCGGGCTACGACAACGTCATGAACGTGATGGGAGGATTCGACGCCTGGGTTGCCTGTGGTCTGCCTATACGTCCGCCCGCGGATACCCCGGCTGCCCGGACGCCATCGCGCTCCGCTTCCTCCTCCGCTCCAGCCGCAGCAGCTCCCGGCGTCTCCGGAGCTTGACCGAATCGTCCACGCGGCGCCAGAAAGTGCGGAAGTAATCGGCCGCGGAAACGATGCCGAACAGCATCACCACCCACATGCCGATGGTGGCCGGTTCGCTGAGCCACGGCCAGCGGATGCTCCCGATGACCAGCCCGATCGCGAACACCTGCGCCGCCATTTTCGATTTGCCCAGGTCGCTGGCGGCAATGGTATAGCCCCCCGCCGAGGCGATCGACCGCAGGCCGGACACGGCGAATTCGCGTCCGATAATCAGGATCACCATCCACGCCGGCACGCGATGAATATCCACCAGCGAAACCAGCGCCGCCGAGATCAGCAGCTTGTCGGCGATAGGATCGAGCAGCGTTCCCACAGTAGTCACCTGCCCCAGCCTTCGCGCCAGATAGCCGTCCAGAAGGTCCGTCGCCGCCGCAGCCAGAAAAACGCACAACGCGAAAACTTCGCGCGAGAACGGCACCCACGCGTCCCAGTTCACACTGGTCCCGTCGGCCAGCAGCGCGGCCACCAGCAGCGGCACCAGGAAGATTCGCGCCAGCGTCAGTATGTTGGGCAGATTCATCCCGATTCTAAAATCATAACCTACCCGGCTCCTGCTTCCAATCCTTTTTCAGCATGACGAAGCACCGGAGATCGTGAAAACGGCCGTGGAGCAATTGCGCCTCGCGCGCCAAACCTTCTTCGGTGAACCCCAGGCGCCGGGCCACCGCGCAGCTTTTTTCATTGCCCGCGGCGCAGTGAATCGTCACGCGATTCAGCTCCATCCCATACAAAAGATGCGTCACCACCGCCCGGCAGGCCGCCGTCACGATGCCCTGCCCTTGAAAGGATCGGCCCAGCCAGTAGCCGATTTCGCCTTTCTGGTTCAGCAGGTCCAGCTTGTGCGTGCCGATGACGCCGCAAAACCGTCCCTCGCTCCAGATCCCCGCGGCGAAGCCGTGATTTGAGGCAAATTGTTCGAGCGAGGACCGGATGAAGCTCAGCGTGTCGTCGAGCGTCTGCGTGGCATCCACCCACGGCAGCCACTCCCGCAGATATTCGCGCTCCCGATCGACCAGCGAAAACACTTCCGCCGCGTGGCGTTCTTCCAGCAATTGTAGATAGACGTCGTCGCGTACCTGGACCCGAAACATGGTCTATTGTAACGTCGGGCCGCATGATTGGGTTTGGTGGCGCGGACTTTAGTCTGCAGCGCCGGCTTCAGCCGGCGTTTGGCGTGTTGTTCATCGAACCAGACATCGGCTGAAGCCGATGCTGCAAGCTGAAGCTCGCGCCACGTTACGACGCAGGCACCAGATATTTTTCCAGCCTGCGCTTGATCGACTCGGGCGTCAGCGCCTCCACTTCGCACGATTCGCCCGTGTAGCGCGTCGCCGTGACGCGCCCATGCTCGTGCAGCAGATGCAGCGGTGCGCCCTCGGCAATCGGAAAATGAAACACGCACTTCGAAACCGGATCCAGCGCCAATGTTTCATCGATCTTCTGAAGCAGCGCGTCGAATCCTTCCCCCGTGCGCGCCGAAATCGCCACCGCGCCCGCCGGCTGATGGTCCGGATCGCTTAAAATCCGCCGCGCGATCGACGCCGTGTCCGGATCGCCTGGAATCTTGTCGATCTTGTTTAACACCAGTATCTGCGGCGTGGCCACGGCGCCGATTTCGTTCAACGTCGCCAGCACATGCGCCGTTTGCAGCGCCGCCTCGGGCGAACTGGCGTCGACCACATGCAGCAGCAATTCGGCCTCGACGACCTCTTCCAGCGTGGCGCGAAATGCCTTCACCAGCGTCGTCGGCAGATTGCGAATGAAGCCGACCGTATCGCTCATCAGCGCCTTGCGATGCGACGGCAGCGTCACGTGGCGCACGGTCGGATCGAGCGTCGCGAACATCTTCGCGTCCGTCAGCACCTCCGCGCCCGTCAGCCGGTTGAACAGCGTCGACTTTCCGGCATTGGTGTAGCCGACCAGCGCGATGGTCGCCAGCGGAACCGCCTGCCGCTGTCGCCTCTGCGTGGTTCTGCCGCCGCGCACACGGTCCAGCGACCGGTTGATCGCGGCGATGCGCTGATGAATCCTGCGCCGGTCCGTTTCGAGCTTCGTTTCGCCGGGGCCTCGCGTCCCGATGCCGCCGCCCAGGCGTGACATCGCCGCGCCATGGCCGGTCAGCCTCGGCAGCAGGTAGTTCAACTGCGCCAGTTCCACTTGCAGCTTGCCTTCGCGGGTCCGGGCGCGGCGCGCGAAAATATCGAGGATCAACTGCGTCCGGTCCAGCACCTTGACGTCCAGCGCTTTTTCAAGATTGCGCTGCTGGGTGGGCGACAGCTCCCGGTCGAATATAACGGTGGTCGCCTCGTGGAACAGGACTTGCGCCTTCAGTTCCTCCACTTTGCCGGAGCCGATGAATGTTGCGGAATCGACCTTGGGACGGGACTGAATCTGCCGCTCGACGACTCGCGCACCGGCCGACATCGCCAGCGCGGCGAGTTCTTCCATCGAATCCTCAGCGCTGATCAACTCTGCTCCAGCCGCTGTCGGGGCTCGTTGAGCAGTCCGGCCGGTCAAATGCAAGCCGACCAGGATTGCGATTTCTTCGCCTGTGGGCACTATTCCGAATCTGTAACGGGAACGCCCGGAGCTGCGTGAGCACCCATGGATGCCGCGTTCGAATGCGCAGGAGAATGGAACGGTTTCGACACCACCACCGTCGAAATGGCGTGTTTGAAAATCAGTTGCTCCTGATTATTCGTCTCTAGAATCACTGAGTACTTATCGAAACTCTTGATGCGCCCCGAAAGTTTCACCCCGCTCATTAAGTAGATGGTCAGGAACGTCTTATCTTTGCGGGCATTATTAAGAAATGCCTCTTGTATGTTTTGAGCCTGCTTCTCCATGGGAGCTTCTTTCATAAGATTAGATGGATCAGCCGTTTTTCCATTCTACCGCGTTGTCACGGTTTATTCACGGTCAATTTGGACCAGCGTCTCCCTTTGGGGGGCCAGCAGCCGCTTCGGCAGTTTCGCGCCGTAAACCAATCGTTCGATCACAGGAACGGCCCGCCGGACCCATTTCCCGTGCAACATGAGACTTCCAGCCACCAGCAGCGGATGCGGAATCGCCACGCAGCAGCGCGCGCACATGTCGATTTCCCCGGCTTTTCCTTGCGCATGAAGACGGCGGAGCCGCCGCATCTCGTCGGAATTGTTGATCTCGTCCAGAGTTTGCTCGGGCAGCCGGCCTACGGCCGCGCCATCGAGCATGTAGCTCTGGCAGCAGGGAAAAACGCGGCCGTCGTGCTTCACATAGACCGGGCCGCGCCACAGATAATGGCAAACCCTCGATCCCGCGCCGGTTCGCGCCGCTTCCGGTTGCAGCACATTGGTCTCGTCCTCTTTAATCCGCACCTGGTCGACGCCCGGCACCGCGCCCCAGAAGCGCTTGAACTCCTCCACTTCGTGGGCGTTGTTCTGCATGCGGACCATTTGCACGACAATCTGAATTTTCGCGTTTCTTTGATGTTTTAAGGCCGAAAAACGGACGAAATTGTCGCGGACGCGCTCAAATTTGGCCCCTTTTCGGTACATCTCGAAGGATTCCTTGGTCGCCCCGTCGAAGCTGAGCGTGATGTGCGCCAGCGGCGTCGCCAGCAGCTTTTCGGCGGACACCTCGTCCAGCAGCACGCCGTTGGTCGATAGCAGCGTCGAGATTCCGTGGCGTTCACAATACTCGATGCGATCGAAAATCTTCGGATCGAGCAGCGGCTCGCCCAATCCGATCAACATGATGTGTTCGCCGGTGCGCGCCGCGCCCTGAATCAGTGCGTCGAACACCGCGTCGTTCATATCCTCTTTGGGCTGCGGATGAGTCTCGCGAGGGCACATCGAGCAATAAAGGTTGCACTTGGCCGTGGTTTCGACGATGTACTCGACCGGCAGCGCGGGCACACGCTCGCGGCGGAGAACGTACGACCACAGAAGCTTTGCGCGATTTATAAGCCGCATGCGCTCCTTTATCATCTCATTAAGAGCATGGCATGGTACGGTATATGTCGCTGGACGGAATGTCCTCCTATGAAGGATCTCGCGTTCTTGTGGGGCAGGCTATTCAGCCGGCAGCCGCCTTCCAAGGCGGCTCTCTTATGACGATCGTCACAGGAGCCTCCGGCTTCATCGGCCATCGCCTAATGGAAAAACTTGGGCCCGAAGCGCACGCGGTTTCCCTGCGAGGCAATCTGGACGCGATCGCCGGCGCCGACGCCGTCGTTCATCTGGCCGGCGAGCCGGTCTCGCAGCGCTGGACCAAAGACGTTCGCGAAAAAATTCGTTCCAGCCGCGTGGAAGGAACACGCAAGCTGATCGACGCGATGCGCGCGGATCCTCCGCGAGTGCTGGTGAGCGCGTCTGCGGTGGGATATTACGGATCGCGCGGCGATGAATTGCTCACCGAATCGTCGCCCCCAGCCGATGGGTTTCTCGCCGACGTCTGCCTGGAGTGGGAGCGCGAAGCGAGGAAGGCGGAAGCGTTCGGCGTGCGCGTGGTCTGTCTCCGCAACGGAGTGGTGATGGGCAAAGGCGGCGCACTCGAAAAAATGATTCTGCCCTTCAAGCTCGGCATCGGCGGCAAAATCGGCGACGGCCGTCAATGGATGGCCTGGATTCATCTCGAAGACGCGGTCGGCCTGATCCAGTTCGCCCTTTCCTCAACGCTGACCGGCTCCGTGAATGCGACAGCTCCCAACCCGGTGACCAACGAAGAATTTACCCGGGAATTAGCCGCCGCGCTCCATCGTCCGGCGATTTTTCCCGTGCCGAAATTCGCGCTACACTTGCTTTTCGGCGACATGGCGCAAATCGTTTATGCCAGCCAGCGCGTGATTCCGGAAGCGGCACTCCGGGCCGGATACGAGTTCCGTTTTCCGAACCTCCAGGGCGCTTTACTTGATATTCTGCGCTGACGCCGCCTGGTTCGGTTCCCACAAAATCTCCGGCGCGCCGAGCGCGTGATTAACCCAGCGGCTCCAGACGAACATCGCATCGCTCAGCCGGTTCAGGTATTGAATCGTCTCGGGCGGAACCGGTTCCGTGCGCGAAAGCGCGATCAGCAGCCGCTCCGCGCGTCGGCAGACGGTGCGCGTAACATGCAGCTCCGCGTTGATGCGAGTGCCTCCCGGCAGCACAAAACTGCGCAGCGAAGGAAGCGATTCATTCATCGCGTCAATCTCCCTTTCCAGTTGCGCGATCTCAGCCGAAGTAATGCGAGCCTGCTTGGGATGCACGTCTTCGGGCAATGTGGCGAGAATCGAGCCCAGGTTGAACAGCTCATGCTGGACGCGGCGCAGGATGACCAGAAGCAGCCCGATCCGCGGATCGCGCGCCAGCATTTCTTCGCAGGAGACCACGGCCAGGCCCACAAACGAGTTCAGCTCATCCACGGTTCCGTAAGCTTCAATGCGCGCCGAATCTTTCTGGACCCGCTGGCCTCCGGCAAGACTGGTTTCTCCCGTATCGCCGCGTTTTGTATAAATGCGGTTGAGCGCAAGGCGCGGATCGTCGAAAGGTTGGTCAGGCACGCTATTATGTTCGCGCACTTAGGTGAGCCGGGTGGGGCAGGCGGTTTCGTCTGCCAGCGACGTAGAATGAAGTTGCCATGGCGCATACCGCGACAAAATCCTACCGGACCCTTAGCGGCCTGCCGCTCGAACCCTCTTACTCGCAACCCATCTACGCCGGCAATCCCGGCCAGTTCCCCTACACGCGCGGCATCCACGAAACCATGTACCGCAAGAACTTGTGGACCATGCGCCAGTTCGCGGGATTCGCCACGGCCGAGGATACCAACGCCCGCTATCGTTATTTACTCGCGCAAGGGCAGGCCGGGCTGTCTGTGGCGTTCGACCTGCCGACGTTGATGGGCTACGATTCCGACCACGCGGCATCGCAAGGCGAAGTGGGCAAGTGCGGCGTGGCGATTTCTTCGCTGGCCGATATGGAGAAGCTGTTCCGCGGGATTCCTCTGGGCGACGTGACGGTTTCGATGACCATCAATTCGCCGGCGTCGATCCTCTGGGCCATGTACTTGGCCGTCGCCGAGCAGCAGGGCGTGAGCTGGGACCAGGTCTCCGGCACTCTGCAAAACGACATTCTGAAAGAGTACATCGCGCAGAAAGAGTACATCTATCCGCCCCGTCCCTCGATGCGTCTGGTGACCGATTCCATCGAGTTCGCGGCGAAACACACGCCGCGCTTCAATCCGATTTCGATCAGCGGGTATCACATCCGGGAAGCCGGATCGACCGCCGTACAGGAGCTGGCCTTCACTTTGCGCGACGGCATCGAGTACGTGGATTGGGCGCTGGAGCGAGGCCTGCCGGTAGATTCGTTCGCGCCCCGCCTGAGTTTTTTCTTTAACGCGCACAACGATTTTTTTGAGGAGATCGCGAAATACCGCGCCGCGCGCAAAATCTGGGCGTACGTCATGAGAGATCGTTACGGGGCTCAGGACGAAAGGAGCCAGAGGCTCAGGTTTCATGCGCAGACGGCCGGATGTTCTCTTACCTGGCAGCAGCCGCAGAACAATATCGTACGCACGGCGGTGCAGGCCATGGCCGCGGTGCTGGGCGGATGCCAGTCCCTGCACACCAATTCGCTCGACGAGGCGTATGCGCTGCCCAGCGAGCATGCGGTCACAGTCGCATTGCGGACGCAGCAGGTGATCGCCTATGAAACCGGAATCACAGCGGAGCCCGATCCCCTCGGCGGCAGTTATTACCTGGAAAAGCTGACGCTCGACGTGGAAGAAGCCGCCAACGCCTACATCCGCCAGATCGACGAGATGGGCGGCATGATTCCGGCTATCGAGAGAGGCTTCCCGCAAACGGAAATCGCCAACGCGAGCTACGAATTTCAGCATTCGGTGGAGTTGGGCGAAAGCGTCATCGTCGGCGTGAACAAGTTCACCGAGAAAGACGAGAAGCCGATCGAGCTTTTGCAGATCGATGCGACAGCCGAACAGCGGCAGATAGAAAAACTCCGCGAAGTAAAAGCGAGACGGAGCGCAAGCGAAGTCGAGAAAGCATTAGCAAACTTGAAAAAAGCCGCGGAGGGGACGGACAATACGATGCCGTTCGTCCTGGACGCCGTACGCGCCTATGCGACCGTCGGAGAAATCGCCGCGTCGCTGGGCGAAGTTTTCGGGAGTTATACCGAGACAAGTGTGCTGTAGCGCGAAGAAGCCTGCTGGGAAGCAGGCTGCCGGCTCAATAGCCCGCCCCATATATGACACGGAACCCCGACAGTCATGGAGGGGATAAGGCTGGGGTTACCGCGCGTGCCGCTCCGCCAGCATCGCCACGACCGACAACGCGGCCAGCAGTCCTAAAAACTGCGCCATGCCGACGTTGTCCGGCTCCCGCGCCGCGTCTTTCGTGAACAGCCGGTAAATCGCGCCCAGCGTGACCAGGCCCAGCATCACTTCCCCTGTAACCCACCACGAAACTCCCGCCGCCGCCAGGATCACCAGCCTCTGCTGTTGCGTCTGCGACATGAGCCCTCGCGAGCCGTCGAGTTGCCAAACGGGAACCAGGTTGAAGAGGTTGATGACGGCTCCGAAGTGGGCGATCGCGTCCCAAGCCTTGGCGCCGGTCACGTAGCCGGCCGCGAGTGCGAAAGCGGCGGCGCCCAACCCGTAGATCGGCCCGGCGAGGCCGACGCGCGAATCCTGAATCGGCGTGATGCGAAGCTGTTTTAACCTTATGAACGCGCCGAAGCCAGGGATGAACATGGGCGCGCTGGCCGGGATGCCGTATTCGCGCAGTGTCAGCACATGCCCCATCTCATGGATGTAAATCGAAAAGACCATGCCGACGGCGAACTTCCATCCGTAGAGCGCCCAATAAACTCCGGCGAAGGCGACATCGAGAGCAGAGTGCTCAGCTTGGTCAGGCCGAGCAGCAGCAGTTTGCCTTTGGTGAATAGCAGCAGAAGCGCGGGTCCGATGCCCGCCGCGCCCTTCTTCCATGCACTCCCCGTCTGCGGCGCCGTTTTAAGATTTTCGATGTGCGCGCGAATCGATCGATACTGCACGCTATCGGGCGGCAGCAGCGCTAACGACCGCTCCCATAGGGCACGCGCGGCGGCGAGGTCGCCTCGAACCATCGCCTGCTGCGCCTGTGCGGCCAGCGATTCCAATTCGGCTGCATGCGTCAGGCAGTGACACGACAGGCAACTCAATGCCGACTCTTCGAGAGGCGCTCCGCAATCGGGGCAAGCTACGGTAGTCACGTATACGGTCCTGTTACCAGTATCTCGTGTCCGGCCGTCAGAGCCCAGGCGCGTTGCAATCCGATAAACAGGATGAAGAGCGAAATGAGGCCGCCCACCGGCGCGCTTCCAAGTTCGAGGAAAGGCGAGATGGCCGCCAGGACCAGGAGCCCGGCAATCGCCTTGCCGGGAGCGAGGGCCGGCTTCGCGGCTTGGATCTTCGGCTGCGCGGCCGCGGATTTCGCCGCGACCGCATGCTTGATCCCGATGAAAATCCCGGCCGGAAGAAAGCTGGTGCTAATGGCAAAATAGGTGAGCGCCACGGCGAGAATCTGCTGCGCTCTGCCGCCGGCGCCATACGCCCCGGAGCGAATCGCCCTGCCGACCATCCATCCGACCCCCAGCGCCACGATCCCAATTTGAAAGCCCATCGCCAGGGGAATCGCGTAGAGGATGCACCCGGCCAGCGCCGCTCCCGCGCCATAAAGAGCTACGCGCAGCCACGGAACCGGCCTCTGCGCCTGCCTTCCGGTCTGGATTTTCGCGGCGCACTGCGGGCAGATCGCATGGTTTTGAACCTGATAATATTCCCCGGCGATCGACTGTTTACAGGCCGCACAGCTCTTCGATTCTTGAGCCTCGGTGTTACCAATCGGCTGGGCGCGGCGGAATTGCAGCGCGTCTACAGAGGGGAGCGATTCGGGCGGCTCGGAGTCTGGCATTGCGTCAAGTTTAGGCCCAGCCAACGGGGCAGTCAATTGGGCGGCCTTATTAGTTCTATACTGAGTACAAGGTGTTCCACCGGCTTTTCCATCAGAAGGCGGCGGAACGAAACTCCACTCGACTATGGATCATCGCGGCAAGGATCACAGGATCCGGGTACTGGTTGCAAAGCCGGGCCTCGACGGGCACGACCGTGGCGCAAAGGTAATCGCGCGCGCGTTGCGCGATGCGGGGATGGAAGTGGTTTACACCGGTCTCCGGCAAACGCCGGAGATGATTGTGAACGCCGCGCTTCAGGAGGATGTGCAGGTCATCGGCCTGTCGATTCTTTCCGGAGCGCACAACGCCATCGTGCCCCGGGTGATGGAGTTGTTGAAGGAAAAACAGATGGGCGACGTGCTCGTCATTGTGGGCGGCATCGTTCCGGATGAAGATGCCGCACAACTGAAACGGATCGGCGTAGCGCAGGTATACCAACCCGGCGCATCGCTTGAAGCCATTGTGAATTTCATCCGCAGCTCGGTGAAGCAGACGGCTTGAATGGCGCTCACTTCACCGCATTTGAAAAGATTCAAGAAAGATAGAATGCAAGACAAACTTAACATTGCGGTGTTCGTCGATTACGACAACATCGAGATCGGACTGAAGTCGACGCTCCGCCGCGAGTTCGACGTATCGCTGGCGCTCGACGCGCTGAAGGAGCGTGGCGACATCGTGGCCAAGTTCGCTTACGCCAACTGGGGCCGCCAGGACGGCGCCACCCGGCAGATGGCGGAAAACGCCGTGCAGATGGTGCAGCGGATTCCTTCGCCGCGCGGCGACAAGAATGGAGCGGACATCAACCTCGCGCTCGACGCCCTGGAGATGGCCTTCACCCACACCCATGTGAACGCGTTCGCCATCGTCAGCGGCGACAGCGACTTTATTCCGCTCGTGAACAAACTCAAGGAATACGGCAAGACCGTATTCGTGGTCGGCGGGAAGGCGTTCACCTCGACGATTCTGCAACAGAATTGCCACGAGTTCATCAGCTTCGAGTCGCTGATGCAGGATCAGCCGGAGCGGCCCATCACCTTGCCGGGTGAGGTTCGCGCCCCGCGCGGCGCAAGTCAGGGCGACCGTCAAGGGGACCGCCAACAAGCTGATCGTCCGGCAGAGCGTCAGGGAGACCGTCCCGACCGCGGACCTCGTCCCGATCGCGGACCCGATCGCGGACAACCCAGAGGGCAGCGTCCCGCGCCGCTCGATTTGCAGCAGGCGATTCCGTTGGTGGAGCGCGCCTTGCAAGTCCTGGAACGGCGCGCCGTGCAGCCGCAGCTTGGCCTGCTGAAGTCGACCATGCTGCAACTCGACCCGGCGTTTAACGAACGAGCGTATGGAGCGTCCAGCTTCTCCGATTTCGTCGAAAAGCTCAAGCGCGCCGAACTGGTCAACGTCTCCGGCACCGGCGGGCGCTACGTCATCGAGCGCAAGACTTCATCGACCCCCGAACGCGCCAATCTCAAGTCGGAGGATCTGCTGCCGCCGCTGCGCGACGTGCTGGAAAATCATCGCCTGGAGCTGGAAAATAGCTGCCCTGTGGAAGATCTGGCCGGATGGTTCAAGGCCGAACAACCGCACTTCGACGTGAGCGCATACGGATTCCAGTCGTTCGTCGAATTCCTGAATTACGCTCAGGACAAGACGGTAGTGCGCCTCGAACCGCATCAGGATCAGGACATGTGCGTGTCGCTGGGCGCGGAGTTTTATCCGCCCGCCGTGCCGCCGCAGCCCGAACCCGAAGTGGCGCCGGAAATCGAAGAAGAGGACGAGCCGCAGCCCTACGTGGAAGGCCAGCCGACGATTTTCGAACCGAATCCTCCGCCCGCCAAATCGAAGCGCGCCCCGGCAAGGAAACGGGCCCCGGCTAAGCATCCCGGCGGTGGAACAGGGACGCGGCGTCCTCCGCGGCCACGCAAGAAGGGCGACGGAAATTCGTAGCCATGTCGATCGAGAGAATTTTTCCTTCCTCTGTACCGACGCCGCGGGGACCTTATTCCCCCGCGGTGCGGGCCGGCGATTTCATCTATGTGAGCGGGCAAGGACCCATCGACCCGGCGACGGATCAGCTTTCGCCCGGCGACATCCAGCATGAAACCCGCCTGGTGCTCGGCAACATCAAACGCATTCTCGAAGGCTGCGGCGCGACCGTCGCCGACGTCGTGAAGTGCTCCGTCTTTCTAAAAGACGGCCGCGAGTTCGCGCAGATGAACGAAGTCTACGCGGAATTTTTCGGCGACCAGAAGCCCGCGCGGACCACGGTGGAAGCGCAGTTTGTGAATCCCGTGATGCGGATCGAGATCGACTGCGTCGCCTACAAACCGAAATAGTTATTCATAACGCAGTGCGATCGTCGGATCGACCCGGGTTGCGCGCCGAGCCGGAATCAGGCACGCCGCAATCGCGACAACCACGAAGATTCCCGCTACCGATATAAACGTGACCGGGTCGGACGCCGACACGTTAAACAGAAAGCTCCCCATCACACGGGTCGCCGCCAGCGCCGCGATTGCTCCAATAGCGATTCCCATCGCGACCAGCTTCAACCCCCTCCCGGGAACCATCTTCAAAACGTCGGATTTGAGAGCCCCCAGCGCCATGCGGATGCCGGGCTCTTTGGTCGACTCCGTGACCGTGTACGAGATCGCGCCGTAGATGCCGATCGCGGCCACCAGCAGCGCCAGCCCGGCGAAAAGTCCCACCAGCGTCAGCGCAAAGCGCCGCGGCGCCCGCGTCATGAACATCCGCGACAACGCCCGCGATACTGAAGAACGCCGTACCGTTGAAACTGATGCGGCGGCCGATCGGATCCTCATTCGGAAAGTAGCGGCGCACAAAACCTTCACTGACCGCCATGACCTTCGGCGCGCCGGACAAATCCGCCGGAGTCGGGTATCGTCCCGATCGCAGCGCAATCCCCATGGTGCGAAAATAGCCGGGCGTGACTGCGTTCAGGGTGGAGCGGTTGGCGGGAATTCTCCCGCATCCGCCTCACCCCCTCGCAACACGGAACCCCGACTGTAAAGGAGGGGATAACGGCGATAAGTTGCTAGTTCTTCGCCTGCGGCGGCTGATACCCCGGCGGAAACGCCGCGCCTTCGCCGAAGAAATAATCTTCCATCTGCTTGAGTACAAATTCCTGAGCCTCTGTGGTTCCGAGGTTGAGACGGTACTCGTTCATGATCATCTTCATCTGCTCCAGCCACAGCTTCCACGCGGCCAGGGACACGTTGTCGTAAATTCGCTGGCCGGCGGGGTTATCGAACGGAACTTCGTCCAGACCTGGCATGTCGCGCTGAAACTTGACGCAAAACACCCGATGCCCGGTCCTGTTCTGTTCTTCCGACCCACGAGGATTCATCGCACCACTGCCGCAACCCATAATGCTCAGGATAGCAGTTCGTTAAGACGCTGCCTGGGCAGGCGTCTGCGCGGCGCGCTTGGCCTTCACGGCGTCTATATATTCCGATAATTTCAGAGGCAGTCGAGCCCCCTTCTCCATGTGGCGTTGAACAGCCTTCTGGTACCGGCGCAGGGTCTCCCGTTTGGACGACTCGCGCAAGCTGCAACTCTCGATATCCAGGAGCAATTCAACCTCCCAGGGCCGGAAGGTATTGCGATGCATGTTACCGCGAAGCAGTTCCTGAATAAGGCGGTTAAACTGCGCCAAGACTGCGTCGCTGTCAGGTAGGGAATCGTGCATACAGTTAATCGTCACATCGTCCCGTTCGAACTGAATGTTAACACGAGTGGCGCCCCCGACGCAGTGCCCACACGGAACCGCCATGCGTCAGCATGCGGACAGAATCGCCGGGACATCCGATTTCGATGGCGTCCACAGGGAACGGTCCACTAGAATAGAAATCGGATGAAAACGTCGATCCTTCAAAGGGTTCTGGCCGCCCTGTGGGTCATCCTGCCACTCTTTGCGAGTCCCTCCGCCAACGTTCAGCTTTCCAGCGAGACCGTTCCGTCCGGCGGCTGGGTCGAAATCAAGATTTCATTGACCAAGCCGCAATTCATCGCCAGTGGCCACATAACGATGGATCTGGACCCGAAAATCTTCGGCCCCATCCAGGCCGCGGGCGTTTTCGGAGCCAACGGAGACGCCTACGGCCTAGCGACCATCACCGGCGAGCATCTGGACGCGCAATTCTACTCGCCCTCCGCCGGAATCGGACAGCTTGCGGGCTTGCCGGTCGTGGTAGTTTCGGTACCCGTCCTCGCGCTCGCCCAGCGCGCAATTGTCCCTATCGCTGCAACGGTGACCCTGAACGATATCAGCGGCAACGCGTATTCCGTGACAGTAATCCCCGGATCGGTGACCGTCGGCGGCGTAGCTTTTTCCGTCCAGACGGTGCAATCCGGAATGGGCGTGCTTCCCGCAGGCTCGATTGTCCCGATTCTCGGAACCGGCTTCACCGCATCGACGACGGTCGCAATCGACGGCGTCGCGATTGCGTCCACGAAACTCGTAAGTCCGACGGAGATCGACGCAACGCTCGTGGCTCCCACGGAGCTGACCGGAAAACAACTTCGCCTGACCGATAGCGGCGTCGAGGTCGACTATTTCTGCTTCGCGCTTGGGAATCCACAGCAGCTGGCCCTTCCGTTCCTCGATGGCGTGCAGCCGATGTTTCCGCTCCAGACCGCCCTCGCCGCCAGCGTGTTGACGGAAGAACTGGGCGGTGTGATCGCCATCGAGAATCCTCAAACGGCGCCGGTCACAATGGGAGTCCAGAGCTCCAACTTCTCCGGCGTCACCGGGCCTCCCCTGAGCGTGACCCTTCCACCGGGCGGTTGGGGAATTTACGGCGGGGTCGCCGATGGCGCCGTGAACGTCACCGCCTCCTCGCCCGTTCGCGTGGTCGGAATCGATCGCTGCGGCTTGAACCCTGCGACGAACTGCCCTGTCGCCGCGATTCCATCGAGCGCCCTGCTGACGCCTCCGCAGCCCGTCGCGACGCCAGCTTCCGTCGCGTTTCAATGGCAGATCGGATCGGCAGCGCCCGTCCCGCGAACGGTCTTCGTCTCGTTCCAGTATTGGGACTACAATCTCTATACCTCGTCCTCCACATCGTCGGGCGGATCCTGGCTTTCGGTG
>OCZT010001928.1_pt1 | contig 21491 bp, 23 predicted proteins | sample 1539031 | NCBI WGS metagenome assembly OCZT01 (sample SAMEA3539308, study PRJEB22396) | soil metagenome | biome: tundra; feature: field; material: soil | place: USA | collected 2010-05 | depth 0.15 m | reverse complement strand
GCCTACCGGAAAAAGGACTGGAGGATGGTGACATGAGGGTTTTTAAACACTTACTTAGGTTCGGCTTCTTGGAAAATGAAATTCGCGGTTTTGCTCATGTATTATATATGATACCTTTAATAGCTTAATGTCAAGTATATGATACATAAGCTGCCCACACTGCCAATGACATTCTTTTTTATATCAAACTCTTGAATATGTAATACAAGGTTATTGAGCGTTCTGTTTCTGAAGAGTTCGCGCGCTAGTTTCATTGTCGGTCATCTTCACCGTAAAATGAATAGGCTCTGGTAGTGAAAATTCGTATTTTGTTTAGGTTATAACGACACAAAATACCAGGTTCGCTACCTTCTCTCCCCAGTTCCCCTTTCTCCAGCGTTGCTGTGGCTAAAGATACACTGGAGCTTTTCATAAGGGATAGCCCAAAGAAGCGTTCCCTTACTTATCATCGTTGCCGTTTCTGAAGAGTCCAGACCATAGTTATTTTTTGGTTTTTATGAGAAAAACACAAGTTCAATCATCTTGTAGCTGTAAGAAATTACTTGATTGCAACAATCATAGTCCTAATGGAATATAGATGTTCCAATAACGTCTCTAATGGCAAGTACAGGTTCCATTAAACTCAAGCAATACAAGAAGTAGAATATTATTGGAAATTTTTAGAAGTTTAAAAGTTGGTGCTCTTAATAGGTTTTATTTGACAAGACGATTAATAAATCCTGACGTTACCGTTTCAGAAATAACTACCACCTGCGTTCACGAGTGACAGGACCAGGTCAAGGAGCCAGACACGGCAATGTCAGGAGTGGCGGTTCTCGGTCCACCCGCCAGGATGAGGTCATGAAAGGTTACGGTTCCAGAGCCATCAGAATGCGCGGTCGCCTTGAAAGAGCTGGTCGGCGCTAGCGCCTGCGCTAATCCGCCATTGATGAGCAGGGCAGTTGTACCCAGATCAGCGTTCGTGTAGTTCCCAGCTCCGTGGAACGTATCAGTAATCCCCGAGAATTGAAAGTCCCAACCGATGTCCTTGCCCGCAATCAACAATGTTGAATCGGCAGGCTGATAATAAGGATCAGGGGCGGGGGGGAGCTGGCGAGAGTCACTCAAAACGTCTTTGAAGTCGCCGCAATTCGAGCCATCTTCAGTCACGGTGAACGGCGCTGAGCCGGAGACTACCCCATTGAGGGTAATCGTCCCAACGTAGATCGCCCTGCCAGCACTGGTCGAGACGCGAGCGGTGGGTGTCAACGCTGTTGCGGGCGGCACGCCACCCGTCGACGAGGCGGCTGAGCCACATGCACTCAGTGCGGTTACGGCAAGCACAAGCAATAATCCAAAAACTCCAAAGGACGGCTTAAATGGGTTTTTCATTTCTTTGTTATAGCAGATAAGCGTTAGATTTGTTAGATTTGTTAGATTTTCGTCAACTCCATTGCGCCTTTCACATCTTTTTGCATTCTTAAAAAGAAACCATAAACTTCAGGCAAATCTTTCCACACCGTCAAAAGTTCTACGGACGGTTTAGACATAAATAATGTGGTCCTGTTGTAACTCTTTCATTTTATCTTTATAAGCAGCTACAATCTGTTTTTTATTGGCTAGAATTTTGGACCATACTCCAGTTTTATCGAATAAAATTTGGCCTTTCATAACAACGGTCCCTAAAGCCAGCGGTAGTTTAGCAATAGATGAATAGTAATTTAAATCAAACGGTACCTGGAATTGCTCGCCCAATAAACGTTCGAGTTGATGTAACTCCATATAACTAACTTCACCCGTTTGATAAAGGCAGATATCTATATCACTATATTCATGTGCCTTTCCGGTTGCAAGCGATCCGTACAATATTGCAGCTTCTACCAGAGGATAGTTTTGTTGAATAAACTCTGCAGCCTCTTCTAATATTTTTGGCGCTTTGCTTACGTTTAGCTTTATATCAGGTGTTGAAATCATTTTCTCTCCAAGTTTAGTATAACAGATCCTTTACCTAATAATTAAAATGTTACGTTTCTGAGAATAGCTTTCTATTTCTGAAGAGTTCGTTCTCTAGTTTCTTTTTCGTTTAGGTTATAGCCTCGCCCATCTCTAAAGGTTCGCTTTCCCTCTCCTCCAGTATCTTTTTCCTAGACGTTGCTGTGACTAAAGATGCACTGGAACCTTTTATTAGGGATAGCCCAAAGGAGCATTTTCTTCTTTATAACCGTTGCTATTTCTGAAGAGTTCGCCATCTCTGCTTATTTTTTGATTTTTGTAAGAAGTTCTCAAGCTTTTCATCTTTTTGTGAGTTGGAATGATATCGTGGCCGAGTCTCGAATTATGTTCTGGCCAGACATTACATACCCTTTTGGACCGGGTGTAGTACTTCTTTGGGCCAAACCTAAAACGTTTCTTAAACGAAATCTTAGTCAATATGGGATTTTAATAAGAAGTTCGGAATAAAGTTAAGCTTTATAATTCTAAGCCGTTTTCAGCGAGGTTCTTATCTACTTTTGGAGTCAACAGGGCAGGCGGGATATCGTCGTAGTACGCAGTGAATCGAGAGATTAGCTCTTGCGCGGCTTTTAGTTCTTTTCGCAAAGTCTCCACCTCGACAAAAGGACGAACATCTGAGTCCCAATTCACCTGGAGTTCACCGCCCGGTGGAATAACGTGACGAACCGTTCCTGTCATGTATACGCGGTCACCAGTGTTCATTTTATTTCCTCTTTTTTATTTGTTCTTGAGAGCTTTTCTTTCATATATAGCATAGCACCTGTGGTCGCGATAACAGAAATTCTTTTTAGTAATGTTGAGAAAATATCTTATCTAGATGTTTTCCCTCACGTTGGTCTTCTCGTTTTTTGACACGTTTCTTCTCTGATTATCCCTTATCGTTTAGATTATAACACTGCCCATCCCCATAGGCCCGCTTTCCTTCTCTACCAGTTCCCTTTTTACCCAATCGTTGCTGTGGCCAAAGATGCACTGGGGCCTTTTATTAAGGGTAGCCAAAAGAAGCATTTCCTTCCTTATAATCGTTGCTGTTTCTGAAGAGTTCGTCATTTCTTCTGATTATTTGATTTTTATAAGAGCTTTTCAAGCTTCTCCTCTTAATCCTTTTTTACGTCATTATTTGTCTCAAATTACTTCTCGTATTTTATAGGAAAATTATTGGAGTTTTATTTGATATTTCTTAGTTTCTTGCTAGATTGAAAATGCCATAACCCCGTATCTCATTGCCGGAAGTTTTATCGGAAATTGATAGAGCAAGAAATATTATAAATTGCGGGGTAGATGGTTCAGTGGATGGACAGTCTTGTTCATAAGATAGTCGGGTATTTTTTACTAGAAGATGAAGGTACTGCGGTCTGCGTTTTAGCAGGCTGCAGGATGATTGGATTATGCGCAAGATTATCGAATGATTTTTTATAGAAAGGTGGAGCTGCGATTTAGCAGTGCCGCTGATCCTCGATTATAATGCTGGATTTTTAAATGATATTTTAAAGAATTGCAAGGCTGCGATTTAGCAGAATTGCTGATACTGGATTATGATGCTGGATTGAGAAGAGGTACTCTTCGAAACTAGAATTTAAAGCTCTTTTGCTCTATGAATTTTTGGGAGAATTGTTTTTGTTTTTCGAATAAATTCTTCCACAATCGGAAGATATGGTTCAATTATTTCCTTTTCGATATTTTTACCCTTAGTTGAATAATCTCCAATTTGTCTAAGTACAATCAGCCTGTCCAATAATTCTTCATCTCCCGTATTAAAGAATCCATATTTTGCGACAATTTCTTTTAGCCCCGTTATTACCTGAGAATGGCTGTTTGTCGAAATGCCCATTTTCCAAAGTAAGGCTCTGGCAGAATTAAATGTCGCATAATATAAATCGCTAGCCGCGCGATTAAAGCGATAAGACAATATATTATCTCTTCCTGCTTCAAAACATTCATCAGCTCGCGATAAAAATTGTTTTATTTGCTCAAAGTCTGCACTCAAAGTTGAATAGCGCCTTCTTTCAAATTCAGGCAAAAAGGATTTTTTTGCGCAATAGATTCGTTCCATTCTTTGGCAGAAAAAACGTGTAGATTAAAAAGTGGATTTTCCTTAAAAGAATGATGTTCTATGTTTATTTTTGCAGCAAGTTCAATCTCTTCATTTAAACTTAACTCCTTCTCAGACACAATCAATAAATCCCAATCTGAATTTGGTTTTGCATTTCCGCGAGCCTGAGAGCCTACCAAGTAAATTTCCGTCGGAGAAACAAAAGAGTTGATCAGTTGTTTGGCAGACTCTAATAAAGAGCGATGGATTTTCAATTCATTAACGCTAGCGACTTCAAGCATTTTCGCCTTCCTTACTGTTTCAAGTATAACATCTTTTTATTTACTAGCAATACCAAAGGTTGGTTCTCCAGTCCAATTTGGATTAGCCTCCGTAAGAACATTTTGTTTCAATCTCTTTGTTTATGCTAGAATTAAGCAATGAAACCTTACGCTTCAATGGTTGAGCTATTAAAAGACCCCTCACCATTTCTTGAAAAGATCTGCCTGGACTTAAAAGAATTTGGACATGTCAAAGCAGTAATTCTTTTTGGTTCTCTTGCAAAAGGAACAGCTAATGTTCATAGTGATATTGATCTTTGCATTTTTCAAGAGAGTCAAACTGTCTATTTCGAGTTAAGAGATTTAGAAGCTGAGCTTTGCGACAAATATCACCTCGAAATAGACATAACCCCTTATACTCCTGCGAGGCGCCAGGATTTATCTCAATACGGAATTTTGATGCATGAATTATTAAATCATGGCAAGTTTCTCTTGGACGAGGTAAATTTACAAGAAAAGCTTTTAGGTGACAAAGAAATGATAGAAGATTTATTTAATAAAAGTATGATAGAGCTTGCCAAGCCTATAGAGTTGTATGCCTAGTGGTTCCTCTGAGTTCAAGACCTTTTGCAAAGGTTTAGCTTCATGAGTTCGCGAGTTATACTTCCCGACAATTTATCAGACGCTCAAAAAGCTCACCTTAAAACCATAGGGCTACCAGATGATAGAGATAAGGCTCAAAAAATTATTGACCGGCGGCATTCTAAAAGCCGAAAGCTTTTAGAACTAATCAACGCTAAATTACTTCATGATTTTAAAGAACGGGATTCCAAATAATTCTATAGCTTGAATTCGGTTTCTGAAGAGTTCACATTTTAGTTTTTCGTTTAGGTTACAACCACACCATACCAAAGGTTCGCTTCCCTCTCTTCCAAGTTCCCCTTTACCCAGCGTTGCTGTGGCTAAAGATGCACCGAAACGTAGTCTATTACTGAACTTACACAAGGTAAGTGAAAAGCTTACGTTTTTGTCCAGTGAGAGCGAAAAGTAGATAATTTGCACTAAAATTGCGTACTTGCAGAACTTTAATGCCAAAAAATAAGATGAACTACCTATCATGCGTAAGTCCAGTCTATTAATAAAATTTCAGAATCGCTCTCTGGTTTAAATAGTATGTTCAGCGAGCGATTTTTGTACCAATTCCGCAAATCTCTTCAATCTTTTCTTTTTAAAATTTTCGAGCAACCCTTCAAAAGTAATTGTTGGATTTTGCATCATAGAGCTTTGTTGATAAAGAGCTGCTAAAACTGGCTTTGGAAAGTTTTTATAGATTTCGATTAAAAATTGGTTTGGCTCGTAAACAATAACCCTAAAGTTTCTGCCTGCTTAAAGTCTTTTATATTAAAAGTGATTAAGGTTTTTGCCCCAGAAGTTACGGCAGCGGCAAGAACGTGTCTATCTTTCGGGTGGTTTGGCATTCTGTTTATCAACACATCCGAAATTAACGTTTCCGCATTCGGAAATGCCTCTTTCATAATAATAATTCGGTTTTCCATTTTGTCTACAGGTTGGTTTAGTTTGTGAATTAAATTTCTTTTAACTTCATCTAATATTTCAGCACTCCAAATTGGAGTGATAACTCCCATATCCCCAAACGTTAAAAATGTATCACAAGCAGGAAATCCAATCAGGACATCAGCATCCAAAACAACTTTGTCACCCAGCCTAAAATCAAAAGGCAATTTATAATTCTCTAGAAAATTCCGCAGGATCGGGAGAGTTTTCGTATCCACCAAGGTCTTGAGTATTCTTATACAAGGCTTCTATTCCTTTAGCTCTCTTTTCTTTATAGGCTAGCAATGCCTGTTTTTCAATTCTGCGGTGAGTTCCTACTGCAATGCTCGGGAGTACCTCTCGATCTAGCAATACGCTAAGGTATTGTCTGGAGACCCCCAAAATTTTAGCAGCTTTTGTCGTAGTAAAAAAATCAGTATGAAGCTGTAAAAACTCTTTTTTTAGAGCTTCTGGTACGATTAACATCTCCGAACCAGAATATATTCCAAGATGAGCATTCGCCTTTGTATCTAACAATAAGGAAATGGCTTCATCTTCAGAAATTTCTCTAGCTTTTGCAGTAATTGAGTGCGACATTGTTTTCCTCTTTAATCTTTATATAGTTGAGTATATCAGTTATGTGCTATAAGTGCAATAACATCAACGTAACAAATTTTTCTAGTTTGGATAACTGTGCCGTTTCCGAAGAGTTCGCGTTTCTAGTTTCTTTATCGTTTAGCTTAAAGCAACACAATCTCCAAGGTTCACTTCCTTCTCTCCTCAGCATCCCTTTCTCCCAAACGTTGCTGTGGCCAAAGATACACTAGAGCCTATTATCAGAGAAAGCTCGTCTTATTACTACGCCTTTCACCCACGTGCTCGTTCTGAAGAGTTCACATTTTACTTTTTCGTTTAGGTTACAACCACACCACACCATACCAAAGGTTCGCTTCCCTCTCTTCCAAGTTCCCCTTTACCCAGCGTTGCTGTGGCTAAAGATGCACTGGAGCATAATATAAGTAAAGGCCCGCCTTCGTCACCGCAATAACAACCCCTGCCGTTTCTGAAGAGTCCATCGCCTTGTAGTCTTTTTAGGGATTTTTTGGGGATTTTTATTAGCTTCTCTCCCGGCCATTTCTGAAGAATTCGCGTTGTTTTTAAAGCCTTCTTTTTCTTATTGGATTCTTATCAGATTTTTGCCCACTCTTTCCTTTCATGGATTTTATTTGATTTTCATCAGCTGGTTGTAAGAACAAAAATGCTATTTCTCGTACCCTCCTATTTCCTATGCTTTGCTTTTCTGCGAGTTAGCAGAGTTGAGGTCGAATGATGCTTGAATAAATACTGGAAGATAAAAGAACAGCTGGCTACGTTTTAGTAGCTGGCTGGGTGCTAGAAAATGACACTGAAATTATATTGATATTTATAGAAACTGGAGGCTGCGGGTTAGCAGTTTTCCAGGATACTAGAATATGATGCAAGAAATTAATTGAAGCTTAACTGAATGTTATTAGACAGGAGATACTGCGTTTTAGCAGCTGGCCGGGCACTAGATTATGATGCAGGAATTTTATTGACTCTGCGAGTTAGCAGAGAATACTAGAAAGGCGATACTGCGATTTAGCAGGATTGCCAGTTGCTAGATTTATATTTTAAGATACTCTTCGAAAACGGTTAACCATATTTCCAGTCAACTTTATGTCATCGGTACAATTTAGTTGCACTTATTACCTTATTATGATATATAATAAAGAGTAGGTTATTAAAGGAATATAAATGAAAGTAAAAGAAATTTCTAAAGAACAAGCTTTTGAGTTATTGGAAGAGCATGACGGATTTCGATTGAGCATTTCTAGTGCTGACGAAACTTTTTTCTTGCCAAAAGATTCCGAGCGCGAATTTTTGGAAACAATGTCTGAGTCTCTCACTACCAGCAAAGCGGCAGAAGTACTTGGAATGTCGCGTCAGTATTTAAGCAAGCTTTTGGATCACAATGTTCTTCCTAGCTTTCAAGTCGGTTCGCATCGTAGAATCAATACCAAGGAAGTGTTGGCATATAAGCAGAAAAGAAAAGAAGGTATATTAGCCGTTTTAGAAACAACCCAGGAGCTAGGAGGCTATAAAAACTCTCCTCTTCCACAAGAATTTTCTAGAGAACTTTAGGTGGATTTCGATTTTCCACTAGGTTCAAAAGTAGTTTTTGATACAGATGTTCTCTTTGGTTTTCCAACGGTAGATACAATTCTTATACTTGCAGAAATGGGGATATTAGTTCCTTTTTGGAGCGAATTCAGCATGCAAGAATTACGAAAAAATTTGTTAAGCAAGCTTCGTCATTCTCCAGAGAGTATTGATAAAAGAATAGGGGCAATGAATAAATTTTTCCCTGATGCAATGGTCGTCGTACCTGAAACATTACGAATCTCTATGCCCAATCATCCTAAAGACAGGCATGTATTAGCTGCTGCCGTTGTTTCCGGAACCAGATATTTGGTTACGTTTAACATTAAAGATTTTGTAGGTTCCGAAAGCGTTGGAGTTCAAACTTTGCATCCGGATATATTTTTGAGCAATCTTTATGAGATATATCCAGAAGAAGTGCTCTTCACATTAGACGAACAAGTAATCAGGTTGAAAAATTCTCAAAAGGAATTAAAAGATATTATTCAAGGTTATAGAAAAGCTCAAATGAAAAAGTTTCCCGGTCTTTTAGAAAAAGTTTTGGAAGAGCGCGATCTTTCGTAACTACCAATGCTCTTCTATTTACGAAGCGCTCGCCTTCCCGTTTTTCGTCCAGGCGAAAGCGATACAATATATCAGGTTCCGCTCTTCTCTCTCCCAGTATCCCTTTCACCCAGCGTTGTTGTGGCTAAAGATGCACTGGAGCATAATCTAAGGAGAGCCCCGGTTTTCGTCACCATCTCTAAAGCCCCTGCTGTTTCTGAAGAGTCCTCGCCCTGCATTATTTTCTCGATTTTATAAGAAGTTACCAGTTTTCCTGTCATCTATTTCTCTTGCCTCTGCTGTTTATTTTTAGAAGCTTTTTAGATTTTTTACGGAGGTATCTTCGCTGGATTTATGAAAGATTTTTGGCGAGTATCCCTTGAGGGCAAGTCGTCGTCGAATTTAGACGTTTTCAGAACAATTCTAAAAGATGTTTCTCTGAAGACGGAGTTCTTTCAAGAGAAACGTCTAGTTCGATATCATCCATTATTTTCGCCAGGCTCTTTCAAGAATTTCTGCAAAGTTTTTTGAGGAGTAATCTTTTATATTCGGCCATCTCTTTTTCCTGAATCCTATAAAGCACTTGCGTAGTTAACATTCCGGCCTGTGTCATCTGTTTCTTCTTCTCTTCTGGTGCTTCAATAATAATATAATCGAAGCATCCTGATTATCCGCAAGAAGTATCGAAGAATAAAAGGCGGCTGCTAGTTTAGGATGAGAATGTTAAACGTCTGGTTCAATCCATGGGTAACCAGGTCCTTCCCATCCCTTTTCTTGATAAACTTCAGCTCTGTGAGCTCCCCAACAGTGGACGTAGACCTCCTCACCTTCTTCCGGATACGATCCTTCAACCGCACAAAACCACGCGTCAACGTAGTTAGGGTCTTGTTTCATCTCAATATCTCTAGTTTGCGTGCACCATGAACATCTTCTTTCCATGTGCTCAATTATATCATATTGAAAGAAGACCTGAAGTTTTCCACTAAGTGCATTTGCATTGACTGGAAGCCCGGTCCTAGGTTACCCAGAGATTGTAAGCTTTTTAAGTCAAATTCATTTTAATTGGTGTACTTGTTGTAAAGGGATACTTGCCAGATTATTAGAAGATTAGGGAACAGCTGGCTGCGTTTTAGCAGGCTGCCGGATTGCTAGAAAGAGATACTGGATTATTTTATGAATAGCTAAGATGCGGGTTAGCATATTGGCTAGATGCCGGATATTAATATTAAGAAACTCTTCGAAAACCGCTAGAGTTATTTAGTTATTTTTTATAGCGTCATTCCATGAGTTGTTACTGCATGTTCTTGAAGATAATCACGTAATGAGGGGAGAACAAAATCAATCTTACCCCATCCGACATTTTTAATAAGTCCCGATTCCATTAAACGTGAGCGATAAAGACTAATATATTTTTTGTCAACCTTGAGTCGTATGGCAATATCGCTGACATTAGAAGGTCCTTTATCTTGCGCCATCGTTGATAAGAAAATGCGGCCGACATCTGAGACACTAGAAAGAATTGGCTCATAAAAGAGTGTTCCCATTTTTCGGCTGGCTTTTACAACGCCTTTTTCTACATCAGCCAAAGTGATCGTTGGCTCGTTTGGGTTTACATTCCAGCTTTGATATCCCACCAATTGAATGAGGAGAGGATATCCGCCTGTTGCTTGAGCCGCTTTTTTGCAAACTTCAGGCGTAATTTTGCGTCCACCGGATTCAATTGGTTTAGCAATGGCCTCCATCGTCATCTCAAGAGATAAAGGTTCTAGGACATATCGATCAGCTCTCTCTAAAAAGCCCAAAGAACTATCATTAAGTACATCATGGATTGCTTCTAGAGAACCCCCACCCACAAAGGCAATCTCATGCTCTTCACGAAATAAATGCTGAAGACTAGTGAAAAACTCTCGTAGTTCATCAATTTGTTTATAGTTGATCTTATCTAAGGATATGAGAATCCCGGTTTGATTAGCTTCCATGACTCTACACAACTCAGTCATTTGTGTTCGCAATCCCGCTTGCATAGGTGCTTTATTTTTTAGCGTCGCGCCACCCCACTTCATGGGAGTTGCCATTATGGCGTCTTTAACCCCAGAATCAAATTCTGAAAGTAATGCCGGAAAATATTCGTTGCTAAGACGATTAATAAAACCTTGCGAAGCCGTTTCGGAGATTACAAACCAGCCTAGTTTTTTGGCAATTTCTTGGGTCTTATTTAGCATCGCCGTTTTTCCCACTCCACGGGGACCAGTATATATAGTCGCCCTACCTGGCGATCCCGGTCCGTTTTCTAGAGACTCTTTAAACTCTTCAATACTTTCGTCGCGACCACCAAGAAAAGGAGGAGATGCTCCAAAAGTTGGCTTAAAAGGGTTACTATTACGGGTTATTACTTTTCCTGATTCCAATGGAATTAATTGATATATCCCGTTTTTTATTTTTGTTATGACTTTCTTCTTTTCTAAAAGGTCAATTATTTCAACCGTAGAGCGTATGTCCTTTTGAAGTATTTTTAGTGCATCTATTACCGTAAAAGTAAGGGTGTTCTTTTCATATAACTGGGTTAGCAAGTGTTCAAGTTGGAGGTTTGAATTTTGATTGCTTTGCTGAACGGTTTTATCGTTTTCGTCTATTTTTATAGCTGCTTGTAATTTCATAAAGCTTTCAACTGGCTTACGAAGTTCTTCGCCGTCAACAATTTGTTTATGTTTCTCTTTTAATTCACGAATGTAGTTACGCAATTCCTTCTCAGCCTTAAACCACTCTCCACGTATTCTTAAATGAGAAAATTTTTTATGAGCTTCATATTCAGAAATAACTCCATCCGGAAAGAAACCCAGTACTTTTAATGGAGTAAATGAAGACATTTGCAGGGCGGAAAGCCTTTTAGTTACATTATCGCTTTTGCCAATTTTTATAGTGCCCGTATTAATGGCTTCAATAAAATATGTTCCCATAATTAAATAATAGCACACTCGTAATTATCAAGAGGTCGCCGCCTAGGAATTATATTTAGGTTACTGCCACACATTTACAAGGCCGTTTTCCTTCTCTCCCCAGTATCCTTTTTATCCAACGTTGCTGTGGCTAAAGATGCACTGGAGCCTTTATCAAGGATGGCCCGTCTCATTACCAAGTCGTAAACCGCCGAGCTGTTTCTGAAGAGTTCTTTTTCCGTCATCCCTCTTTTACTTTGGAAAGTTTTAGGAAAATTCAGGACATTTTACGTTATCATTTTTGGATTCGACAATGCTCTTTTTTAGTTTTAGCAAGACGTCCTTTTGCCTGAAGTTTTTAGAGTCTAGTCGGAATTTTACTTGAACAGAAATGCTATTTAAACGTACCTTCAATGTCGAGGTGCTTACCTTCCTGCGAGTTAGCGGGCTGGATGCGAATGTTGATGGATTTATTTTTAGAAGATCGAAGAGCGGCTGGCTGCGTTTTAGCAGCTGGCTGGATTACTAGAAAGAGATACTGGAATTATTTTATGAATAGGCTGGGCTGCGATTTAGCAGGCTGGCTATATGCCGGATTATGGTGCTGGAATTTTATTGACTCTGCGAGTTAGCAGAGAATGATAGATAGGCTGGACTGCGAGTTAGCAGGCTGGCCGGATTGTTGGAATTTTATTTTAAGAAACTCTTCGAAAACCTTGTAGTGCGTGACCTGCCCGGGATAGCGAGCAAGTATTCTGGCTTTCAAAAAAGAACCCTATTCGGCATCGGGAAGTCTCTCGACCAAGTTTTTCTCAAAATATTCAATTAGCTTACGAACGCTTTTTTCAGAAAACCAATCCTTCCCTCGGAAAACTATCTTCCCGTTTTTTTCGTAGATTCCAAAAGATAGTTTGCGTTTTCTAGCAAGAGTCGACGGAAACCTTGGTTGAACTATAGCTGCCCATGCCTCTTGGCTTTTCAACTCTTCCGGCGAAGGGTACGCCTCAAGTTTCCAACAAAGTGATGCAAGCAGAAAACTTGTTGTTTTCTTAAACGGCTCTTTTAACGTAATTTGGGAAGATGTGCCTACTATAGATGCCGGGAAAATATCTCTCAAAACCCAGGTTATAAATACCCCCGTAATAATTGACACCACTATAAAAGGAAGCAGAACTAGCTCGCCAAGAAACAAGAAAAAACTTCCGATAACGAGAGGTATAAACGGAAGAGGAGCGAGTGCTCCGAAACGCAAAACTCTTCGCTTCCACGCAGAGATGATTTTGATTTCAGTAGTTGTCTTATCGACAGTGACCATTTATCAATGTTATCAGAAGATACTCCAAAAGGAATCGTGTCCCCCTAATATGATGTTAAAAACTTCTCTAATTTCGTTTCCATTAGCAGCTGTTATTTCCAAAGCCAATTTCCTGACAACTTTTAATACTAAAGATTTCGTTGGTGCAGAAACAAAAGGCGTGAAAGTTCTCCATCCAGACCAATTATTATGTGAACTTCACCACCTGTATCCAGAGGACGTTATGGAAAGTATCGAACAGCAACTTTCTCGTTTACAAAGACCAACTAAAAGCCTGCAGCAATTAGTTGAAGGATTAAGAAAAGTTCATATTACTAATTTTGCCAAACTTTTAGAACGGAATATTAACGCAAAAACGCTTTAGGTGGAATATTATAAGTTTTAGGTTTTCTCATAATTTCTGAAGAGTTCGTCTTTTTGTTAACTTTATCGTTTAGGTTACAACTACACAACCCCAAGGTTCGCTTTCTTCTCTTCCAGTATCCCTTCCCCCAGCGTTGCTGTGGCTAAAGATGCACTGGAGTCTTACTTAACAACAAACCCGTCTTCACTACCGCTACAATAAACTTTCCATTTTTGAAGAGTTCTCGTCTGGTGATATTTTCAGGATATTTTTGGATTTTTACAAGCTCGCTCTTTTACTTGAATTTTTATAGGTTTTTCTTGAACGTTATTAGAACAAACCACATTTTATCGTAACTATTGTTCGAAGCTTTATGGTCTTGGGTTCCCGGGCGAAGCCTGGGATAGTATGAATGTTATTGATAAAAATACTGGAAGATTTTAGTGAATAGCGAGACTGCGAGTTAGCAGGATTGCTGATTGGCGGAAAGAGATGCTGGATTTTTATTGAATAAGCTCGACTGCGATTTAGCAGTCTTGGCTAATGCTGGAATTATATTTTAAGATACTCTTCGAAAACGGCTAGTTTCATCACGAGACCATTTGCCGAAGATATAAGCTACCATTTGCCGGAAATGATGATGGATTTAATTACTAGAAGAAAAGGAACGGCTGGTTGCGTTTTAGCAGCAGGTCGTCCAGGTTGTCGAGTAACTGCCGTCGTGAATGCAGATTATATTGCTGGATTTTTATTTTGAAAGACGAAGCGTGCTTTAGCCGATGGCTTAGCTGCATTTGGATGTCCATTCAAAGGGCTGACCACGATTTAGCAAGTGCAGGATAATTCTTAGAATTATTTTAGATGGTTAGTAGACTTATTTTCGCTCTTTTTAAGATATTACTGGAATTGTTTTCGAAAGTTACAGGAATACAAATTGTAACTATTCCGTGAACAGAGAAATAAAGCTCCGAGATTTGCTATACTAGAAAAATAGAATTATCTTGGAGAAGGCGTGGACACACCAATTCAGGTTAAAGTAAATTTTTCCCATGAGGCATATGCGGAGCTCGCCTCCCTTGCTAAGCGAAGAGGAAAAGAAATGGTAGATATAATTTCCGACGCTCTTGCACTTGAAGAATATCTAGATGGCGAACACCAGAAAGGCACTTTAGTTCTGGTAGACAAAGACGGTAGCAAAAGAGAACTTGTCCGTCAGTAACAATGAATTCTTCCAAATCTTTAGAGAAAAGCACCAGTAGAGAGTCTATACCAGAAGAACTAGAGGGAATCGTTTCAGCCTCCTCCCCAAAACTTGCTTCAAGAGAAAAAACAACCATTAAGCTTTTTGGCCAGGAAATAGTTCGAGCCCTAGCCCTCCTTTTTTTACTTTTAATATTTATCGGCATTATCTTCTGGTCCTTTATGAACGCCGGAACTACTCATTGGAATGACACAAAAGAATTACTTCAGATCATTCTCCCTGCAGTAACAGCTCTACTAGGATCTGCTTTTGGATTTTATTTTGGAACGAGCAAATAATTACACCAGCCGCTTATTTTCAAGCAACTTATCTAACTTCTCGTGAAGACATTCAACTTCTTTCTCTAGTTTATTTATCTTCTGAATAATATGCTTTTGATTAGTATGCTCATTCTTTAGAAATCTACTAGTAACTTGAGCAGCCATAAACCCTACAGAACTTATCCCCGTAAAAATCAACAGCCCTGTCAAAATCTTTCCCTCCGAAGTTACTGCGTGTACTTCACCATAGCCCAGAATGGCAATAGTCAAGAAACTCCAAGTCAGGGCGTCTGAGAAACTATGGATGCTACTGTTGATGCCTTTTTCCAAAATATAGTAAGCTTCCTAAAAGGATATCCAGAGAATAAATAAAATTGGTCCCATGTACCACATACTCTCTCTATCAAGGTTATATCTTTCCGCTTCATGCTCCGCCAAATTGAATATTTTCAGAACTGCACCAAGTCGAAGTAAACGTAAAATTCGAAGTCCCCTAAGGCCACCTACTAGAGGGAGAGAAGAAATTAAGTCGAGCCAGTGTTGACGTAGATAAACTTTTCGTGAAGGAGCGTCCCATAAACGAACAAAGAATTCTGTAAGAAAAATAATGGCCAAAATAATAAGAAGAGCTTCTAGGTATGTTTTACCCTCATCGGTAATAAAAGAAGTTCCATGTATATCAAAGCAAGAATTGCCATAGAAATTTTCCATAGGAAATGATAGCGTTCTATGAATCTGGTTATCCATCCTCGGTTCAAGAGTTTGTGGCTGTCTACCCAAGTCATCTCATTACTATAAAGGAAATGCCATTTTTTAGTAGGCAATTAACTCCTGAGCAGATATTAAAACATGTCTCTTTCTAAATCCTCTAAACTCAAATCTCCTCTTGCTTTTGCTTTAAATTTATAAATACGAATAGGCGCTATTTCTTTGATTTCATACCGTTCTCCATTCTTTTTCAGCTCTGGCTTTAACAAAAATGAAGCGTCAGCCCCTTGCACCTTGTCTACAAACATTTTAGTATTAGGACCTACCATAAATCGGTGACCAATTTTCAAAGATAAGACAGTCGGAGTTCTAATTTTTCCATAATTTTTAAGTTTTTCTTTCTTGCTAACTTTAGTAAAGAACTTCTTCACAGGCTTTCTTTTAAAACTTGGATAAAGGCCGAAAATATACTCTCCATTCTCTTCAAAAATAAACGAGAGTTGGATATTTCCTTTTCGATCTGTTGATTTTCCAAAATTCCAGGACCGTAACAATTCAAAAAATCCTACGGCATAATCAACATCATTAAAGACCAGCGCTACCCACGGATCATAAATACCAAGATCGCTATCCAGTCCCCCATAAGCAACATCGGTCCATTTAGCCGGATCATAAATAAAGTTAGGCATTGGCTGAACATAGAGGGTGTAGTATCTATATTTAATCTTCTGCAAAAACACCCCCAAAAGAATGCTTCCTAAGCCGACAATTATATTCCATGGAACAGTAAGCGTAATGAATACCGTCACTGCGCCAACTACAGTCAAAACCCAAATAACTATGGTTACTTTCTGCTGATGTTTTTCGTGAAGAGTTAGGCGGAGACGCTTTGTACTGCCATCAATCCACCGCATCCTCAGACGATTTCTAAACAGCCGTAGATGACGTTTGACATTCTCTGTTTTTATCATCGTTTATTATGCCTACTCTATGAAGTGAGCATTCGAGATGTCAAAGAATTTATTAAAGAAAGTTGTGAGCTTATCTAAAACCAGTTCTCGTTTCTTACTGCGATTTTGATCCGCCCCAAACCTTGAGATCGGTGGCAAAATATTGGTGATTGCAGTTCCACTCACTTGAATCTCGCCGTCACGGAATGCGTTCGTAATAAACCTATATGTTTCGTCATAATCAAGATTTTCATCATCAATTATCTTGTTGAGTTCTTCGATTTTTTGGGTGTTCACAAAGGTTTCCCAGTCCTCATTTACTGTGGAAGTGACCGTAAGTGTATTGACGAATTGGTCAATAAGTTCTTTCTTGTTTCGTAGTTCAAAGCTTGAATCGATTGCTTTATTTATATCTACAAGCAACTCTTTATTCTCTTGATTACTCGCATGATACTTGCGGATAAGCTCAAGGATATAATCGATATTGATCTCAACCTGCTTGATAAGTTCCATTTCAAAAACGATGTCGTCATTGATGTTTTCCTTGTCATTTTCTTCAAGTTTTCGAAATTCATCATAAAAGTTGATATACATACTGTGATAATCCTGTACATTACGCTCCGTTAGGATTTCATTACCCGTGAAATCATCGAAGGTCGAAAGAATGTTTCGCAATTTTAATATCGCTCCATAGAGATTGATAAACTCTTTTTTATCTTTCTCGCTAATAATCTGCTTTCCAGGGGGAAAACGCTCGATTAATTCGGCAACCAGATCGGCATAGCCACGGATTTGTTTACCGTCAGATTCGTATCCATCATAATATTCAGAAAAGGATTTCAGTAATACTATACCGCTCGCTTCTTTATCGCCGAAAATGGAAAGGGCCTCATTCGTTGCTTTCTCAAGGTTTCTAAACGTAACGATATTACCAAACGTCTTGATAGAATTTAGTATGCGATTTGTACGAGAAAAAGCTTGTAGCAAACCATGCATACGCAAATTCTTATCAACCCATAACGTATTGAGCGTAGTAGCATCAAATCCCGTGAGAAACATATTGACGACTATAAGCAAATCAATTTCTCGATTTTTCATACGCAAGCTTACGTCTTTATAATAGTTTTGGAATTTATCAGAGGAGGCATCATAATTCGTCTCAAACATCTGGTTATAGTCTTTGATAGCCATTTCAAGAAAATCGCGAGAACTCGCGCTAAGTTCCTCGGTACTATCAGGATTCTCGTCTTGTATGCCATCAGATTCGTCGTCAACCTCATTAGCGCTATAACTAAATATCGTTGCTATTTTTAATCTGTTAGGTTCAACTATATTTACCTGCTGCTTTTTAAACTCGGTGTAGTATAATTTCGCGACATCAATTGAACTAACTGCAAAGATAGAGTTGAAGCCACTGAGGTTAATCTTTTTCTTGATTTCCTCAACAGATGTACGATCTTGTGCTGATGCTGCTTTAGAAATGTTTGTGAGCTTCATAAAGGCGTATGGTTTGCTATTTCTTTTCGTCTTTTGGTCAAAGTGTTCGCGGATATACTGGGTCACATTTAAAATACGTTCTGGTGCAGAAAGCGCTTTTTCGCGGTCAATATCTCGCACACGCTCCTCGTCAATTTCGTCAGCTTCGCGAATAGTACTAAAGTAATCAATACGAAACGGCAACACGTTCTTGTCAGTAATAGCATCGACAATTGTGTAGGTATGAAGTCGTTTCCCGAATGCCTGCTCGGTCGTTTTGACGTTAGCGCTCTCACCACTTATGGAGTTTTTGGCAAAAATCGGAGTCCCTGTGAAGCCGAAAATGTGATAATTTTTAAAGCTAGTAGTTACTCCTTTGTGCATGCCACCAAATTGAGAGCGATGGCATTCGTCAAAAACGATAACAATATGACTGTTGAAAACGTTGTGCGAGTTGTTTTTCTTGATAAATTTATCTAGCTTTTGAATCGTAGTAATTATAATATTAGCGTTCGGATCTTCTAATTGTTTTTGTAATTTGGCAGTGCTGGTATTGCTGTTGGCAGCCCCTTTTTCAAACTTGTCATACTCTTTCATGGTTTGGTAATCGAGATCTTTTCGATCAACGACGAACAGGACTTTATCGATATACGATAGTTTGCTAGCTAATTGTGCTGCCTTGAAACTTGTCAGAGTTTTACCAGAACCTGTAGTATGCCAAATATATCCACCGGCTTCCAATGACCCCAAGTTCTTATAGTTTGTAGATATTTCAATAACGTTCAAAATTCTTTCTGTAGCAACTATTTGATAAGGACGCATTGCAAGCAATAAACGCTCACTTGTGAATACACAGTATTTAGTAAGAATATTTAGAATGGCGTGCTTTGCAAAAAATGTTCGGCCGAAATCCATGAGGTCAAAAATCGGCCTATTGTTGGCATCGGCCCACCAGCTGGTGAACTCAAAGCTATTGCTAGTCTTACTTCGCTTTGCTCTCGTATCGCCTGTATCTTTTATGTGCTGAAAGCGTGTTGTGTTACTGTAGTATTTGGTATAGGTACCATTGCTGATAACGAATAATTGGACGTATTCAAACAACCCGCTATCTGCCCAAAAGCTATCTCTCTGGTAGCGATTTATCTGATTGAAAGCTTCTTGTAGAGCTACACCTCTTCGCTTGAGTTCAATGTGTACAAGAGGGAGTCCATTTACCAGAACCGTCACGTCATAACGATTTGCCCGCGAACCTTCTGTTTCGTATTGGTTAATAACCTGGAGACTATTGTTATGAATGTTAGTCTTGTCAATCAGATAAATGTTTTTTACTTCGCCAGTATCTCGTATTAGTAGCTGGACGTGATCTTCTTGAATTTTAGCTGTTTTCTCTTCGATTCCTTCCTTTTTGTTTGCGAGCTTATCAAGAAAGAACTGCTTCCATTCGTTATCGGAGAATTTATAGTTATTGAGTTTTTCTAGTTGAGTTCGTAGATTGCCAAGAAGATCTGCTTCGCTTGTAATCGTCAGATAATCATAAGCCTGGTCTTCTAGAAGCTTGATAAAGGCCTGTTCAAGTTCTGCTTCGCTCTGGTAGTTAGTGGCTCTAGTTTTTGTTGAAACGAATTCACCAACCACCGTACTATTAGCATTTTCCGCAACCATACTGTAATTGTTCATGCTTCCAATTCCTGAAATGTCAACAATTTACTTCGACAGTACTCGTACTGTTTGCGACGGGCAGTTAGTTCGGCGGGTAAGCCTTTATTGACGTCAGTAACAAGGGCCTCAAATTTATCTAAAGTAGTTACGATTCTTTCTTGCTCATTGAGTGAAGGAAAAGGAATCTTGTACTTCAATATTGCGGATTTATCACCTCGGGGCATTTTGGTTCCTTTGCTATGTTGCATGTTATAAACGAAAAAAATGTCAGATGCCAGTAGATGATATAGGAACTTAGAGTTCAAGTCCTTTGTAAATTCTTTTCTAATTCGAATAACGAGCACGTCGCCGTTTGTACCACCATAATTGTCTGCATGCCAAATCTTTTTAAGATAAGGACGAATGTTTCCCAGAAGTACATCTCCCTTTCCGTAACCTGTTAGATTTCCCGTTTTCGGAACGTAGGCGGAAAAAGTTTTCCCCTGTTTGTTTTGCAGTAAGTTGTCGACACCAACATAATTATTAGCACTGATTTCTTTTGCCGAAATACGAGATTTAGAGTAGTCTGCAATATCCATAACTCTTATCCATCTAACTGCTGGTCTGGTCTGGTCTATTGCTTCGAAACTCAGCAATTGGTTGCGATAATATTCATATTGTTTTTTTCGTGCTTCCAACTCTGCTTCCAACTCTGCTTCCAACTCTGTAAATATATCTAGTATACGAACTATTTCTTTTTGGACTTCTAGAGGAGGGACGGGGATTCGTATAGGAGCCACATCCTTGGCATAAACGTGGGGGACACCTCCTCCTTGTTTTAGATCGTGTAGCATCGACTGTTTGCTTTTTAAAAAATAGTAGAGATATTTTGGCAATACTAAATTGTTGGCAATGATGCTAAAGGCGTCAGAAACGAAAATAGGAATAGTCCAAAATGTAACGAATCCGGCATAAGCCCCCGAACCAGCAATTACAATCGTTTCGCCAGTTCGATTACTTAGGTTGTGATAGTAAGCTGGTTTTTGTCCTCCAGCGATAACAGGAACCTCTCCTGGTTGAATAATTTCCTTTGTGATCGACGTACCACGCTTGAGTTCGGCAACTCCTTCAATCGTTTTATATTCAACACCGTTAGGGCAGAATTTAGTTACTAAGTCATCAATTTTATTCATAGAGAGGGCTTCACTACTTTACGAATTTTATACAATAGGCTAACAACATCATTAAATTGACTGGTAAAACTATCTAAGAAGTCATTAGTCACTTCGAAGTATTTCCTCTTGCTATCCTTGCGGCGCTGGAGAATCTGTCCTTTCTTTTCATTGGTTATAGGGTATGCGTGGACGAAATCTGTGCGTTCGCTATTTAGGCGCTCAAATAGTTCGACTACTTGCTCCATGTCAGAGTAAATCTCCGGAAACCTGTTTGCTGTCCTTATGCGATTTAGGGTCTCGCTAAACTTAACCAAAACCTTCCCGGACTCTAAATCAAGCAGTTTAGTCCTATCTTGCTGGTCATCGATGTGGCAAATTATTTCCGTCATAAAGCTATTGACCCAGCTAAAGCCGTATAGCGCCACGCCAAGATGGTATAAATAGGTATCGTCGTCTGGCAATGTTAGCCCGGTTTGACTCCGGATACTACTTAACCTATTTTCATCAATCATTGACCGTTCCCTTCAATATCTGCAACTATCTCATCTATCTGCATACGCAGTTCGTTCTGCTTTGCCACAATTCTATTAATCTCTGCATTCAACACTGTTATATCCACTATCTCCCGAGTATCCAATGCCGTCACGTAGCTACTAACGGCGATATTGTATTCGTTCTTCTCAATCTCACTATTGGGCACAAGTCTGGCAAAGTAATCAATATCTTCGCGATTGATAAAGGCTTCTAGTATTTTAGCCTGATTTTCAGCACTCAATTTATTCTTGTTTCCACCTCTAACAAATTCGGCAGAAGCATCTATAAACAAGGTGTTGTTATCCTTCTTAC